>JADMIO011429206.1_pt1 | contig 114849 bp, 115 predicted proteins | sample 8958161 | NCBI WGS metagenome assembly JADMIO01 (sample SAMN16585339, study PRJNA669376) | soil metagenome | isolation source: Crop rotation soil | place: USA: Cullars Rotation, Alabama | collected 2011
CCGCGACAACTTGTCCACGTGGAATTCTAAGCTTAGGATCCCAATGTGCTGGAAAGCCTGCTTTCCCAGCACTGCCGTGCCGGGCTTTCACATTCCGTCGCTTCGCGACTGCTGTACGGGTACTTCTGGCACTCCTTCAACTTCGTGAATTACCAATCCTGTATTACTTCTCCGGTGTACTTCTGAACCCATTCCTACAGGAATTGACTCCTACCCCGTTTGGCACGCCAGTTGTAGCATCTGCTTGGGGCTTTACTGATCTTCGCTGTAAGTTGTTCATTTTCTGTCGCAGTCATTCTGTGCACGTCCGTTTTGAGAAATTTTGAGGCACTTTTGAGGACTTCTTTGCGTCTTCACGCGTAACTTCGTCGCGTTGGTGCAGTAGCACGACTCCCCCAGTACGAAAAATCTTGGGTGGTTTTGGAATCCTGGAGGCGTTTTATGCTTAGCGGGCTTGAGAGGTTGCGTGTTTTCAACGGTCGGCGGTTGGCTTGGAAGGTTGGTCTAGCGCTTGTGGTTCTTTTGGCAGTTTCGGGTACGGCGATCTTCGCCGGAAGCGGTGTTCCTACTCCCATTCTTACACTCGACGAAAGTGGGATTTTGAGTACCTACACGGAAAACCATCACATAAATTTGGATAGCGCGTTTTTCAAAAGCCTCGGCACGAATGGGCGCTCCTGCGCTACCTGCCATCAGCCGCAGGATGCCTGGACGGTGACCCCGCAAAACATTCAGGCACGGTTTCTTTTTAGTTCCGGACGCGACCCAATTTTCCGGACGGTGGATGGGGCGAATTGCCCAAGCGCCGATGTTTCGACTGTAGAAAAAAGGCGGCAGGCTTATAGCCTCTTGCTAAAGAAGGGGTTGATACGCGTTTCGCTCGCCGTGCCTACGACTGCGGACTTTTCCATTCAGGACATTCAGGACCCCTACAATTGCCCGGAGACAAATAGTGTGACTGCGGCGTTGTACCGTCGTCCTCTGCCGAGCACGAATTTGGGGTTCCTCGCTACTGTCATGTGGGATGGGCGTGAGACGGTGAAGGGCGCGCCGATTGCGAATGATCTGGCGACGCAGGCAGTCGATGCGACTTTGGGTCACGCTGAGGCAGCACAAGCTCCAACGGCAGATCAGGTGGCAGACATCGTGGCGTTTGAAACTGCGATGTATACCGCTCAGGTTTACGACACGCGCGCTGGAAATCTTTTAGAACGCGGCGGAAAAGGTGGCCCTCAAAATCTATCCGCTCAACCTTTTCATATCGGGATCAATGATGTGCTGGGGGCTGACCCTTCTGGTGCGGCTTTTGATACGAATGTTTTCAATATCTATAACAACTGGGCGAATGCTACCGGACCGAATGCAGCGGCACGGCAGTCGGTGGCTCGTGGTCAGACTTTGTTTAATACCTTACCCATCACCATTACTGGTGTGGCTGGGCTGAATGATCTGCCGGGGCTTTCTACCGTGAACGGAACCTGCACGACCTGCCACGATGCGCCGAATTCGGGAAACCATTCTGTTTCACTCGCGATCAAGATTGGGACAACGGATTATCCGGCGATGCCATCATTGGATATCAAAGGGCTGCCGGTATATACGGTGGCTTGCGCTGATGGGTCATCGGTGAAGGTGACCGATATCGGGCGAGCCATGATCACCGGAAGGTGCGCTGATGTTGGAAAGTTGAAGGGACCGGTGTTGCGCGGGTTAGCGGCCCGGGCTCCTTATTTCCATAACGGCGGCGCCGCGACGTTGTTGGATGCGGTTAATTTTTATGATCAGCGGTTTAATTTGAATTTGACCGCACAGCAGAAGGCTGATCTGGTGGCGTTTTTGAAGACACTGTAATTGGTCTTCGGAAAAAGGCGGACGTCGGGGGATTGTCCGCCTCTTTTTGTTTTTATGGTTTTCGCCCCTTTGAGGCTTGCCAGGTTTTTACTGCTTTGCCCACGGGCTTCCGTACTTTCCCAGCATTGGTCGCGGAGTTGATATTGATTGTTTCCTCTCTCCCGTTTGATACAGCCATCGCCGCCGTACAACAGTGCTATCCCGTTTCCGAGAGCTCATGGAAGCGCTGATTCGCATTATTCGTTAAAGCAGGATTAGAACAAAGGCACTGAAGTAATCCGAAGAGGGACACATCACACTTGTGCGTTACGTTTGTCATAAGCGTCGCTACTCGGTTTGGCGACGCAGGCTGCGGAGGTTGCGTAAGGCATCCTCAAGTTGCAGATGTTCTTGAGAAGTATTTTTTTGCAGGAGCAATTCGTTGATGCGGAGTTGAATGGCCGAATTGGCAGCGTCGATTTTCCTGGGAAGCTGGGTACGATCGAGTTCCATCAAAGCACTTCGGTACAGTTCGACCCAGTCTTTCTGACCGTCAGCTGCCATAAGGGGGCTTGCAAATGATAGAGCCACTACACGACCTGCCAGTTTGGTGAGCATAGCTAGGCGGTTTTGGGCTGTCGGTTCGATAACGAACAAAGGCTTGTGGATATCAGCTAACGCAGGCTAAACCGGCCGCTAATCTGGCGCATGGCCCGATAGCACTCGCAGGCAGCTTGTTCCAGCGTTTTGCGGTTGACGATTTTCACGCTGCCGCGGCAGTTTTCGATCATGCCGGCACGCTGCAGTATGCCGGCGGCAAGGCTGACGCTGGGACGGCCTGTTCCCAACATCTGCGCTATGAATTCGTGAGTCACCGGGAGAATCTTGGCTTCGACTCTGTCCTGGCACATCAGGAGCCAGCGAGCCAGGCGTTGTTCAATTTCGTGAAGGCGGTTGCAGGCGGCGATTTGGGCCACTTGTAAGCCACGCATCAAAACATACCGATTGGTGATGAGTTGCAGATCTGGGGCATGGGGAAGGACTTTTTCAAACACTTCGGCGCGTATGCGGAGACCGCCGCCGGGAATCTGCATGATGGCCCGGTACGGTTCGCGCCCAAGTCCCACGGCCAATGGCGTGCCTATGATTCCCTCTCGGCCAACCATGGCGATTTCTACACTACGACCGTCGCTGGTAATAACCACCATGGAGGCGAGGCCGCTGTTAAGGAAATAAGCGTAATGAATTTTTTCGCCCGCCTCGTGCAGTATCTGACGATGATCCAGTGCGACTGGCTCGAGGTGTGGACGCAGACGTCCAAATTCTTCAGGAGTTACTGTCAGCAATGGCACATTCTTCACCGGTTGTCCGGTTAAGTCTGTGCGAATCCCGACGCGCGTGACAGATTTATGCTTTCTGTCAGTGAGACCTAGGTTCTCTTTCACAATCCTCACTGTGGGACATTTAAAAAAGCGACACTACAACCGACGAATTCGTTCTTTTTAATCAGTGCGCGTAGGTTATGCGCGGTGGGAGGATGATGTCAGTTCGACAGCGAACGGAAAAAACGGGGGACTCGGTGTAGTTACTTCAGTCCGAGCCCGCCGTTGAAGTGTTGGATTACGCGATAGCACTCGCATGCGGAGTCTTCCAAAGCCTTGCGGTTGCGAACCCGGATGGTGCCGCGAAAGTTCTCGATGAAGCCAGCATGTTCGAGCATCCCTACTGCGAGGCTGACACTGGGGCGTCCTGTGCCCAGCATTTGCGCCAGAAATTCGTGAGTCAGATAGAGCATTTCGGAATCTACGCGGTCCTGGCACATCAGTAGCCAGCGAGCCAGGCGTTGCTCGAGTTCATGAAGACGGTTGCAGGCGGCAACTTGAGCCATCTGAAGTCCCTGCATTAATACGAAGCGGGTGAGTGCCAACCAGAGGCGAGGGGCGTGCGGCAACTGGCTGGTCAGGCGCTTGGCGTCGATCGCGATCGAGCTGCCGGGAATCTGGATGACGGCGTCGTAGGGAGCGCGGCGCAGACCTACTGCTAACGGCGTACCGACCATTCCCTCCTTACCGACTATGCCTACCTCAACACTTCTGCCGTCTGTGGTAGACACAACCAGAGAAACCATCCCATCGTTGGGGAAATAGGCCGTATCAATTTGATTTCCCTGCGTGTGGAGCATGTTGCGGTGGTCGAGGTCTACGTACTCTAGATAAGGGCGAATAAGGTTGTATTCACGATCCGGAATGGAAAGAAGAAGTACGTTTTTTACCGTTCGGCCTGTGGATTCAGTACGTGTGCCGGGGCGGAGCGGTATTAGCTTTTGTTTGACACCGGTAACAATATTGGAAGTTGCCATGTTCACACCCTTTTACGCCGCCTTCGAAACGCGCGACTACCACTCCGTAACAACACGGAAACAATGAAAAAAGCTGAAGGCTTATTAAATTTTGCGGACGGGAAATAGATGCAAAAAAAACGGGCCTTGTGGCCCGTCTTTTTTCCGTAAATTTGTCGGGGAAAAGATGTATCTCTTACGCGCGTGCGACTGCGGTGGAGGCTGGCTCAGGGGTTGAGGTCGTAACCTTCACGTCTTTCTCTTCGCCATTCACCTTTTGTCCGCCCTTGCGGATGTCGATTCCGCCCTTGAAGAAGGCGCCGTCTTCGATGGAGATTCTGGCGGCCACTACATCGCCGGTGAGAGAACCGTCGCTGCGGATATCTACACGGTCGCTGGCGCTGAGGTTGCCCTTCACTTTGCCGAGGACAACGATTTCGCGCGCATTGATGTTGGCCGAAACCACGCCATTGCGGCCGACGGTGACGCGGTTCCCTGACAAGTTGATGGAACCTTCAACGCGTCCGTCAATATAAAGAGATTCGGATCCAGTAACCTCGCCTTTAATGACAAGGGATTTGCCGATAGTGGCCTGGTCCGCGGTCGCACTGGACATCGGACGTGGCGCTGCCGGTGTTTCAGTGACCGGAGAAGTCGTCGTGGGCATGCTGGGGCGCTCCTGTTCTGCCGGCCGAGCCGGTGGGGTGTTGGGTTGATTGGTTGGTTTCCACATGACGGATAAATCCTTTCCGGATGAAGTACAAAATGAAAATTTGTTCGGAATCTCAGCCGATTGTACTCCCGCGAAATGCAGATTTGTTGAGGAAATATAGGGATTTTTTGAGTGTTCCCACTCGTGCAATAGGTAGGGCAGGGTGTACTTCTGTGATCTTTCTCGGTATGGGTCAGTGGTGTAATGCGGCCCATTTCGGGTAGGGGGAACAGCTTAGACGCAGCTGGGATAAGGAGAAAAGCTGAGTTGGGCAGAGTCCGGTATCCTTATTGGTATCCTTGAAGCATCCTTATTGAGGGTTTTTATGACTACACACTTTGTTGTTGGGCGGCCTGAGGCGTCGGAACATTCTCCTTATTTTGCGCGGTACATTTCCCTGGTTTCGGATGCGGACATTTTGACCGTACTGGAGACGCAGTGGAAAGAGACTGCGGCTTTGCTGCGTGGGCTTAGTGAACAAGATGGCGGCTTTCGGTATGCGCCAGATAAATGGACGGTGCGCGAAGCACTTGGGCACATGAATGACACTGAGCGGATTTTTGCTTATCGGGCTTTGCGGATTGCGCGCGCGGATAAAACTCCGTTGGCGGGATTTGAGCAGGACGATTATGTGCTGGCGGGTGGATTTGAAAAAAGAACGCTGGCGGATCTACGCGAGGAGTTTGATGCGATTCGCAAATCGACTTTGTTTTTGTTCCGTGGTTTGGAAGAAGTTGCCTGGACGCGGCAAGGTACTGCCAGCGACAACACACTAAGTGTGCGTGCGCTGGCTTACATGATTGCCGGACACGAATTGCATCATCGGCGAATTTTATTGGAGAAGTATTTCCCGTCTCACAGGCTGAGCGCTTAGTTCCCTTCTCCATGGTCTCGGACTCAATCATTCTCAAAAAAATCGAGCGGCAGCCCAAGCACGCAGCGGGTTTTAAACAACTCGTTCGCGAGCTTGGCGTGCGTGGCGATGAGCGCAAGCAATTGCTGCGGCGGTTGGAGAAGCTTGTTTCCGGTGGACAATTGCTACAAGTCGGCGGCGGACGTTATGCGATTCCGCAGGCGTCGGCTGGGAAGAACATGTTGATTGGGAAGCTGTCCATGCATCGAGATGGATATGGGTTTGTTACGCCTGATCCTACGGCGATGGATGAGCGGTTGAAGGCGCGGATTACTGGCGATGTTTTTATTCCTCCTCCGGCTGTTGGAGCGGCTATGCATGGGGACCGCGTGCTGGTTGAGGTGGGCGCATTTCGTCCAGATGGGAAAGCTGAAGGACGGATTTTGCGGACGGTGAATCGGGCGCACCCTACTGTGGTCGGGATTTTTCATTATGGGCGGCGCGAGAATTATGTTCGGCCGATTGATCAGAAGATTGCTGGCGAGATTGTGATTCCTCCTGGATTTGAAAATCCGGAAAACCTTTTAACCACAGAGGACACGGAGAACACAGAGGAAAAGCCACAGAGGAAAACCAAATCTGCCGATCGCGTTTTGGGCAATGAGGCTGCTCGGCATGTTGATGTTGAGAACCTGGAGAACGTTGTCGTTGATGTCGAGATCACTTCATGGCCCACCGGCACACAGAACCCTCGCGGGCGTGTGATTGAGATCCTTGGGTACGAAGATGATTTCGGAGTTGATGTTGAAATCATTATTCGTAAGTTTCATCTTCCACATCATTTCCCTTCTGAGGTTTTGGAAGAGGCGCAGGATGCTTCGGCCACAATTCCTTCCGCTGAAGTGAAGCGACGGCAAGATTTCCGACAGACTCTTATTGTCACGATTGACGGCGAAACTGCCCGGGATTTCGATGACGCGGTTTCTGTCAGCAAGTTGGAGAACGGCAACTATGAGTTGCAGGTTCACATCGCCGACGTTTCACACTATGTGACAGATGGTTCAGCTCTCGACGACGAAGCGCGACTGCGCGGGACGAGCGTTTACTTTCCTGATCGTGCCGTTCCGATGTTGCCTCTCGAACTCTCTACCGACATTTGCAGTTTGCGTCCGCGCGTGGACCGGTTGGTAATGTCTTGCGTTATGGAGATTGACCATCGTGGGGAGATTGTCGGATACGACTTGTCAGAAGGAATTATTTGTTCGGCGGAGCGGATGACTTATACCGCAGTGAATGCAGCGCTCGAAGGCGATTCGGTCGCGCGGCATCGTTATAAAGACCTGGTTCCGATGTTTGAGATGATGCGCGACCTGGCTTTAATCCTGCGGCATAAGCGAGAGCGACGCGGATCGATTGATTTCGATTTGCCGGAAGCGGTGATTGAGTTTGATGAGCAGGGGTTGATGAAGGGTGTTACGCGATCAGAGAGAAACATCGCGCACCGGCTGATTGAAGAGTTCATGTTGTCCGCCAATGAATGCGTCGCCGGGTATCTCGAGAACAACCGGATCGCTTCGTTGTATCGCATTCACGAGAAGCCGGACGCCAAACGGGTCTATGACTTTGAAGTGATCGCGGCGACGTTTGGGTATTCGCTTGGCGTGGGTGCGCTACCGATTCAGCGGGTGCAGATGAAATCCGACCGTCGAGCAAATTATGGCACTGGGAAACGGGCCCCGGCAATTGAGGTTCCTAAAGATGTGCATATCACTCCGCGGATGTATCAGAAGCTGACAGAGAAAATTGCCGGGAAGCCCGAGGAACGGATTCTCTCTTATTTAATGTTGCGGTCTCTGCGGCAGGCTCGGTATTCGGAAGAAAATTCAGGGCATTTTGCTTTGGCGGCTATTTCTTATACGCATTTCACTTCGCCCATCCGGCGGTATCCGGATTTGATCGTGCACCGGATTTTGCGGGAGGTTTTGCGCGAGTCGTCAGGATCGCAGAAAGTGGAAGATCATGAGACTGCTTCTCCCTGGTCGAAGCGGCGGGAACATCATTCGCTGGAGCCGCTGGGCGGGCCCATTCCTCTTGATGAGTTGCATAAGATCGCGGAGGAATCCAGCCAGACGGAGCGGAGAGCGGACGAGGCTGAGCGCGAATTGATGGAGTGGAAGAAAGTTAAGTTCATGCAGGACCGCGTTGGTGATGAGTTTGACGGGTTAATCATCAGCGTCACCAAGTTTGGATTCTTTGTTGAATTGACCGACTTGTTTATTGAAGGACTGGTTCCTCTCGCTTCGCTGGAGGATGATCGCTACACCTATCACGAAAACACCCGCGAAATCATCGGGCAGCGTGGGCGGAAGATTTATTCGCTGGGGCAGAAGGTAAGGGTGTTGGTCGACAGGATCGATCCGGTAGAGAAGAAGATAAATTTTGCCCTGATCGAGGAAGCTCCAAAGAAAACCCGCCGTAAAAAATAGCCCAGCTATTCCTGCAAAGATTTCGTCTAACCTTCCAATATGCGCCGGGCCCTGATCCTCTGGCTACTTAGTAGTGCCTCTCTGGTTTACGCTCAAAACAAGAGCTTGGGCTGCCAGTCTTTTACTTTGACTGGTGAATTAGAGGCTAAAGCTAGCTTTGAGCGCGTCATCGGCAATGGCCTCTTCTTTCAAGTGAAACCAACCGGACTCGGGGCAAAAGGGCAACTCGATGGCTGGGAGATTTACATCGTCCGCCCCGACGAGCCGGAAAAGGACTACATCTATCCGGTGAATATTCCGCTGCGTTTCAATGGTGTGCAGATTTTGGGTAACAGCTATAACGATGATGCCAAGACTTCCCTCGCGCGTCCGCATGAAATGTGGTTTCTGTTGAATAAGGCGGACTACGAGAGGATGTCGCCCGTGTTGGATAACGCTTTATGGCCCTACATGTCCCAGCATCCAGACAAAGTTGGAGAGGAATTTTTCGCGGCCTTGAAGGCAGTTGAAACTGGCTGGTTGAAATTTACTGTGTTGGACTACGCCATTGCGCCCGATTCGGATTCGTTGAAGAGAATTAAGTTTCAGGTTGATTTCAATGTTCCGAAGGGTTTGAAGCTGGCGTCGGGGTTGAAATCTTCTGCGGCGGCTTGTGCCGCGCACCCGCAGTGAAATTTTCGGCAAAGTTCGCCGCCCTCCGTTTTTTAAAACTGATTGTCACCCGTCCTTATTCGCGATAGCGAATTAGTGCGTCACCCAAACCATCCTTGAGCGGACCGAGCCAGGGCTCATAGTTTTCCCATTGCTGCAAACCTTCACGAAAAATTGGTTGCCGTACCTGCTCTGAACTGGCCGTGCTCACACTTCGCTTTTGCTTGTGGAATTCGACGCAGGCCGATTCAAATTTCAAGCCGCAGAATTCCAGGATGCGACGAACACTTTTCTCGAGGTCTTCCACGACCTCTTCATAGCAGACGTGCAGAACTTTTCCGGGAAGCACCGCGTCCCAATGCCGCATTAGCTCGAGATATGTTCTGTAGTAACGTGCGATGTCCTCGATGCTATTAGCAAACTCTTGTCCACTGGCAAAAAGTTGCTTCAGATTACTGAAGCAACAGGCCATCGGCTCACGCCGCACATCGATGATCCTGGCATTCGGCAGCATCAGATGGATGAGACCTATATGACGAAAATTATTCGGCAATTTGTCGAGGAAGAACTGTTTGTCTCCCCGATATGCGCGCGTGTCCCGCAGGTAGCCTTCTCCCAGCTTTTGAAATTCCTCGAGCGAAAGATCCTCAAGGCATTGTGGATATCGCGGATTGATGGGATCCGCGGCGCGTCCCTCCATCCTGCGGACAATGCGTGGGATTTCAGGAAGTTCACCTGTGCCGTCGACCTGGGAATGGGATGCGAGTATCTGCTCGATGAGTGTTGAACCTGATCGCGGCAATCCGACGATGAAAATTGGGTCGGGCTCGGGCGCACTTACACCGGCGCGCACCGAGAAGAATTCCGCCGTACACATTTCTATCTGTTTTCGCGTATTGGTTTGAGTCATTTCCGGACAGTAGTGACTTTCGGCGCGCTTGAGCGCGTTGCCACGCTCGTAGAACTGCCACGACTCCGCGAATTGCTTGCGATCCTCGTATGCCTTGCCCAAGGCGAAGCACAGGTGATAGCGATCAATAGAGCTGGTATTCGGTGCAGCTTCGGCGGCGCGCATTCGCTCAATTTCATCCGGCGCAAAGCGGTAGATTTTAAGATTGGCGAGGCTCCAGTAAGCATCGCCGAAGCTAAGCTTGAGAGCAGCCGCTTCGTGGTAACAATCGATGGCTTCCTGCTGTCGTCCCATGCTCCGGAGAGAATGACCGAGCGCTACTTGTAATCCGGGTGACTTGGGTGGCGCTGCAAGCAACTCGCGATATGCAGCAATCGCATCTTTATGTTGACTGAGACCAGCACAGGCTGCCGCGTAAAGTGAAAGAACATCCCGGTTCCCGGGCTCGACCTGAAGCATGGGTTTGATGGCCGCTTGCATCTGCAGATATTTCTGCTGATCAAGCAACGTGTGCAGGTAGTCGAGGCTTACAGCCCGATGGTTGGGCGCAATCTCTAGTGCAGTTTCGAGCAGAGTTTGTGCCTCTTCGAGCGCATTGTAGTGGCGTTCGATCCTGGCGAGTAACCGAAAGGCTTCAACATGAGTGCCATGAAGCAAGTACGTTCGAAGGGTGTTCTCGGCTGCCGGCAGATCGCCGTCCGAAAAAAGGCTTCCTGCCCGCACTACCTCGGGCGGCAGCTCTCTCAGCGTGGAGACGTGGCCGGCTGCCGTCGCGGCTCCCGCGCTGTCTCCAGTCATGCGATACAAACCTTCCAGCATCGTCCAGCTCTTGGCCAGTGCAGGATTCAAATTCACAGCGTGCAGGAAAGCGTTGATCGCGCGCGGTACATCCTTTAGTGCGAAATAACAGTGGCCACGTTCCTGGTACAAAAGGCTGAACTGCGGATGTTGTTGCTCCAGTCGCGCGAGAGTATCGAGCGCTTCCTTTGTTTGGTTCAAACATCTTTGGTTGGCAGCGATCAGGTAGACAACATCACGATTCTGGTGTGTTGTTGCTTCGAGCGCTTCGGCCGCGGTTAGTGCTTCATGGTATCTGCCACTCATGCTCAACTCGCGGACACGGCAGACTTCCAATTCCGTCGACGAGAATGGAGGCAAGTTTGTCACGGTGTTCGATTATTGGGCCGAATGAATCAGCGCTTCACTGAAAGACAGATTTTTAGTGACAGTTAGAGAAATAATATTCGAGGTTCACTTCAAGGTTTGTAACATTCTCGAAAATTTTCTATTACAAATTATTCATCTCGTAGTCATCCGATGTTCATTTGCCTGAGCTAGGCTTCTCTTCTCCAAAAAACAATAGTTGACGCGTTTTCGAACAAGAAGTTGCGCGCAACCAATTAGTTTTCCGGAATTCACCATCTTTCGAAGAGAGGCGTTCTCGCATGAGCAATCACAATCGGCGCACATTCCTGAAGTTGATGGGCATAACGGCGGCAAGTTCAGTAACCACAATGAATTCGAGCATTGCCAAGGCGCTCGACATCGCGGCAAACGATCGCACACGCTCGATTAACGATGTTGAGCACATTGTAATTCTGATGCAGGAGAACCGTCCCTTCGACCATCACTTCGGAACCCTTCGCGGTGTGCGCGGATTCTCCGATCCGCGAGCGGTCAAGATTAATCTTCCGCTTGCTGACGGCAGCGGAACCACTCCGGCTTCCGTATGGTTGCAACCGGCCGGCGCAAACAATGAGGCGGCAGGATACGGAGTGCCCCCAAATTCTGGCAACTTGGGTGGACCTGCGAATGGAGCATTAGTGATTCCGCCGTTTCAGATTGATCCTCATGGTGCAAACCCTGCTCTCACCTATCTTCCGGGAACACCTCATGGTTGGGGGGCCACGCATGATTGCTGGAATCAAGGACAGCATGACCACTGGCCGCAAGTAAATGGTCCGATCGCAATGTCCTACTTCACGCGCACGGACATTCCTTACTACTACGCTCTCGCGGACGCTTTCACGGTCGGTGACAACTACTACTGCTCGGTTCTCGGACCGACCAATCCGAATCGCTGTTACATGTGGACGGGCTGCATCGGCAATCTAAGCAACCTGGGCCCCGGAGGTACCGATGGCCATGGTGCCGGACCTGCCACCTTTAATGGCCTGAGTCACAACGGCGCGTATTGGACTTGGGGCACTCTCCCCGAAAAGCTGCAGAAAGCCGGTGTGAGCTGGAAGGTTTATCAGGATCTCGCCGGACAGACCTTTGCACCGGATTTCGGAGACGGCACCGGTAACGCCTTCGCCGGAAACTTTGGTGATAATTCGCTACTGTATTTCAATCAGTACCTGAACGCCCCGCCGGGAACGCCATTGTTCGACAACGCTTGCACGGGCACGAGTATTCTCGACGTTATTCCTCCGTCGGACGCGCCGGAAAATGCCTGGGTCGCCTGGGCCGGACATTTGTTCGATCAATTGCGCGCTGACGTAAAAAACGACACCCTGCCGCAAGTATCATGGATCGTGGCTCCCGCGGGCTATACCGAGCACTCGGATTGGCCGGTGGACTACGGCGCTTGGTATATCTCGCAGGTTTTCGACATTCTGGTATCGAATCCCAAGGTGTTTGCCAAGACCGTCTTCCTCATCAACTTCGACGAGGCAGATGGAAGTTTCGACCACCTTGTGCCTCCGTGCGTTCCGCCGACACCAACTGCAGGGGACTCAACGGTCAGCATCAAAAACGAGATCGTTACGACAGATGTGCCGAACGGTCCAATTGGCCTTGGCTCGCGTGTACCGTTTCTGGTGATCTCGCCGTGGAGCAAAGGAGGCTTTGTCAATTCCGAAGTCTTCGATCACACGTCGGTGGTGCAATTCATCGAGAAGCGTTTTGGAGTGCGCGAAACGAATATCTCTCCATGGCGGCGTGCAGTTACAGGCGATTTAACGTCGGCTTTCAATTTCGAAAACCCGAATAAGTCGTCAGTCAAACTTCCATCAACCAATAGCCTGCTGCCACCGCCATTCGAACTCGCCGGTGGAAATGTGGACACTTTCATTCCTACTCAAAATGATGTTGTTGTCGGCATACCGAGGCAGGAACCGGGTGTACGCCCGGCGCGTGCTTTACCTTATGAGTTGAACGTTCACGCGACGGTTCACGCAGCCAACAAGACGGTGACGCTGACGTTCACCAATACGGGCAATGCGGCTGCGGTGTTTCATGTGCGTTCGGGTAACGTTGCCGATGCGCCACGCTTTTACACGGTGGAACCCGGCAAGAAACTGAATGGTCAGTGGAGCGTTGATTCTAACTACGACCTTTCTGTTTATGGGCCCAACGGCTTCACGCGTTTTTTCACTGGCATCATCGCCCATCGCGCCAATGCTCTTGATGTTCAGACACAGTATGGAAACGACCATGACGGTTCGATCCGGTGGGTCATTACCAATGTCTCCTCCGGTCCTGCTGCGGTGAACGTTCTCGATGCTTACACCGGCCGCACCTTAACCTCAGAGTTCCTTCGTTCCAAAGAGTGGGTTGATGGGAAATTGTCGCTAAGCAAGTTTCATGGCTGGTACGACCTGATCGTAACGATTGAGGGAGATCCGGTTTTCAAATATAGACTCGCTGGTCACGTCGAGACCGGGAAGGATAGCTTCTCCGATCCGGCCATGGGGGGACTTGTTTCCCTTAAGGGTTGATCGGCACCGTCAGAGGCTTCGCGTACTGGCTAACCTAAATATCGGGAATAAATGGGGACAGCTTTCGTCTGTCCCCATTTTGTTTGAGTGGGCAAGGCTAGTTAAACCAATCGCAACACGTTTAGACTGCGCCTAGTGTGTCAAGAGCAATCAAACCGCTTTATACAGCGTAAACTGTCCCCATGCCCCTGGGCGAAAAACTAGAACGCCGCGCGGTTGAAACCCTGGCCGCCCGCCGCGCCGAGCTCGAGCGCCTGGAAACTTTCGCTTTAGGCGATGAGCCGCTAGTGATGCACATTCAGGGCATCCCGGGCATAGGAAAAACTCACCTGCTGAATGCGTTGGCGGCAAGCATCGGTGCAAAGGGAGTTTTGGTTGTGCGCATCGACGCGCGCTGGTGCGAACCTTCTGCAGCGGCGTTGTGTAGAGCAATCTGCAAAGCAATCGGTGCAGCAGAGTCCGAAGATCCCGCCGTCGTGGCGGCAACTCTCTCGGCCGCAGCCAAGCGCATTCTCTTGGTGCTCGACAGTTACGAATCTTTTCGTCTGCTTGACTCCTGGCTAAGACAAACGTTTCTGCCCAAACTTTGCGAAACGGTGCGGACCATCTTGTCCAGTCGCGAGCCACCCCGCCCAGCATGGCGCATTGCTCCAGCGTGGAGAGGCCTTTTTGACGATATGCTCCTGGAAACATTTTCTCCGGAAGCGGCGCTGGAGTATCTGACCTCAGAGGGTGTGCCGGAAAGCATGGCTCGCGAGCTGAACCGCATTGTGCGTGGACATCCGCTGGCACTTTCCCTGGGAACGGCACTCTATTTTTCGCGCGGGCAGGTGTGTGGGCAAGCGAAGACTCACCATCAGGTACTGGAACACATGGCGGCAGTCTTTCTCGAGGATGCCGATTCGCAAAGCAAACAGGCCATACAGGCCGCATGTTTGGTGAGAACAGCCACCGCGCCGCTGCTCGCAGCCATGCTGCCAAACATCCCCGCCGATGAAGCTCTAGAACGCCTGCGTGCCCTGCCATTTGTCAGCACAGGCCCTCACGGATTGCTGATGCATGAAGCCGTCCGCGGGCCAGTGGCAGCTGCTCTCAAATCAAGTGACCCGGCACGATACCAGGCGTACCGTCGCGCAGCTTCGCAGGTGATGCGTGAACAATACAAGCAAGCACCGCGCTCCGATCAATGGCGTTACACAGCGGACATACTCTACCTGCTCGAAAACGAAAACCTGCGCGAAGGTTTTTTCCCCACGACTGAGATCTCGGTATCGGTCGAACCAGCCCGCGCCGATGACTGGACATCCATTGCAGGGATCATTCACAAATTCGATGGGCCACAGTCGTTTCATGCGCTGGAGCAATGGTGGACTTATCATCCAGATTCGTTTTTTGTCGTGCGCGATGAACATGGCGGAGTGCAAGGTTTCTACCAAGCCATAGTGGCATCGAAGATCCACAAAAATGTGCTGGCGAAAGATCCGCTTGCAGCCAGTTGGGCCAAAGACCTGCCGAGTGCAGAAGACAGGGCCACCACTCTTTGGATACGACGTACGTTAGATCGCGACACCGAAGAAAAGCCGTCACCTGGACAGGCGGCGTGCTGGCTCGACATCAAACGAACTTATTTAGAACTGCGCCCGCGGCTGCGCTGGGTCTATACCTGCTACTGCGATGCACAGCTCTATCGCCGCCCCTTCGAGCAATTAGGGCTGCGCCTAATGGACGAAGGCCGCCCGCTGATCGACAGAACGATGCAGCACACATTTCGTCTCGACATGGGAGTGGATTCTGTAGATGGCTGGCTCGCCAACTTGCTCGCGCAGGAAACCGGCACTGCAACAACCGACGTGGCGAGTTATTCGCCATTGCTCGATGAGCAAGCGCGTGAGTTAGTAGTGAATGGAAATCGAGTTAGTTTGACCCCGCTTGAGTTCGGAGTCATTGCGTATCTTGTGGCCAGGCCGAACAAAGCGGTGGCACGTTACGAATTAGTAGAAGCGGTCTGGGGCTATGGAAAGGAAGCGTCCACTAGCAACGTGGTTGAGACGGTGGTGCGCTCCGTGCGACAGAAGTTAGGAGCGCACCGTAACGCACTGGAGACGGTGCGCGGAGTTGGCTACCGCTATCGGCCAACCGCCTGAATTCACACCTACGCAACCCCAAACTATTGTCATTCCGAAGCGCGGTTTTTGCGCGAGGAATCTGCTGTTGCTGGACAGCACCACAGGAGCTGTCAGCAATAAGCAGATTCCTCCTTCGCGCTTTGCGCTCGTCGGAATGACAAAGTAGGGTGCAGTTATTGAGACTGCAGTACTACGTGGGTTCAGGCTCTGGCCTCAAGAATCAAGTTGAACGGAGTTTCCATTGCTACCTTTGCGCTCCGGAATCCCGCGTCCTTGAGAATTGCAAGCAACTGCGTAGCGCCAGCCTGCGCTCCCAGTGAATAGCGTCCTCCTTGCGAGAGTGCGTTCTGCGTACACAAACCAGCAGAGGCCGAGTAGTACATCCTCGCCACAGGACCGACATTCTCTTCAGTTCGGTCTTTTGCGAAGGGTTCCACCAGCATGAGCGCACCGTCGGGAGCCATCGCTTGCCGTGAAGCCCAGACTGCTTCCAGTGGATCACCCATGTCGTGCAGTGAATCAAAGAAGCAGATGAGGTCGAATTTTTCTTCACTGCTTGCAAGCGCCTGCGGAGTTCCAACATCGAACCGAATCTGATTGTCCACTCCAGCTTGTTTCGCTCGCTCGCGTGCTACAGCAATCGAAGATTCGTGGTAGTCAATTCCCACAAACTTTGATTTCGGAAATGCCTGCGCCATGAGGATGGCCGAGGCGCCGTGTCCGCAGCCGACATCTGCTACGCGTCCGCCGTTCGCTAATTTTTCCTGAACCGCGCTCAGTGATGGAATCCAGGTTTGTGTCAGGTTCGCGCGGTATCCATTGCGGAAAAAAGCCTCGGTTGCGGTGAACAATCGGCAATTGTGTTCGTGCCAGCCCATTCCCTTACCAGAGCGGAACGCAGCGAGGATTTCATCTTCGTCGCGCCACAACGAAGCCGCCACGTCAAAAGCTGGCGGAAGGAATGCGGGACTGTCCGGGTTCGCCAAAATGAATGCATGTTCCGGTGGCAGTAAGTATTGGTTGGTATTGCTGTCGAACAGAACATATCCCCCGGCGACCTGTCCGTTTAGCCACTCGCGCACAGAGCGCTCATTGGTATTGGTGCGGCGTGCCAGTTCATGCGAACTGATGGGACCGCTCTCCGCCATCGCGCGGTAAAGGCCGAGTTTGTGTCCAAGGTTGGTCATCACACCCGCCATCGCGGCTGCGAGATCGGTCACCACCTGACCGGCGAACTGCTCTATTTTCTGTTGCATGTTTTCCATGACGGGCTCCGTAGTTAGAGTTGGCATTACCGACCTCCTGCCGTTAAGGCATGTGTTTCTGAATACTGCGAGCAAATATCCGGCAAAGGAGCTCGCGTGATAACCGAGAGGGAATTTTCTACATCCCAAAGCTGGGACTGGCTGGATACGACAACAGGATTGTTACGCACAGCCTGGATGACCGGATGATTCAGATAGGCCTCGGCAGTTTCCCGGTTGGCAAATAGATATGTGCCGCCGATCTCAGATTCTTCTTTCTGCACGCCCCATATCTTCCAGATCAACCCTTCTGCCGAGGCAATGACGTTAGCGGCCTCCCGGCTGTGGGCAAGAAAGGCATCTGGCGCTATGCGCAACTTGAAGCGCAGGTGCAAGACGGTGTAAGTGGTATTACTCTTCTCTGACATTTCAATTCTCCGATGTGTTTGTCTACGTATCCGTAGCAAACACAGGATGAGTCTAGGGCTCTTGAAACGTTTCGAGATGAGGGGAAGATGAGATCATGATGAGAATTGGGGTGCCACTTTTGCGGTTTTCAAAGGATGGGGTTAGCCATCAATTTGGTGTAATGGTGATATTTCACCAACGAAGCAAACGTCTTGACGGGATAGAACACGAAACGGCGCTATTTAAGCGATAGGATCGCTTGAAGGTCAGGCCACCCGTAGGATATTTCAGATAATGTCACACCACCGATTTGGATATCTTTGGTCGCGACGATCTGCGCGCCCGATCTCATATAGAAATGTTTCGAAGGATTCTTCTCAAGTACCCAAACAATCATGCTGGTGAAGCCTTGCCCCAATAGCGATTCCGCAAGCTCTTTGAGAAGAGCTGTTCCGATCCCTTGTCGCTGCGCCTGTTCCAACAGATAGATTGCATACAACTCAGCATCGTATGTCTGAACTGGCTCGCGAATCGCCCCTCCGCTGATAAAACCCACAATCTGTCCGTCCAGATCAGCGATATAAGCGCGTATGTCACGAGACAACCAATCCCGCCACAGGGGCACGCGCTCGGCTTCGTTCAAAGCGGCAAGGTACTCCTCGGGGACAATGCCAGCATAGGTCGTCCGCCAGCTTTGTACATGCACATGCGCGATTGCGGCTGCGTCGTTCTCTGTAGCAGTCCGGATCGAGATCATTGTGCCTACAGTAATCGCGACGGGCAGCCCATTCAAGTTCAGTTTTGGTTTGAGTCGGGTTATGAACGGCAGTAATAACTTACGTTAGCCTCGCCGTGCTGCCTCAATCTTAGCGACGTCAATTTTCTTCATCGTCATCATCGCCTCGAAAGCACGCTTGCCTTCAGCACCACCCGCCGCCAGCGCATCGGTTAGCGCGCGCGGTGTAATCTGCCAGGAAAGTCCCCAGCGGTCTTTGCACCAACCACACGCACTTTCCTGTCCTCCATTGTTGACTATCGCGTTCCAATAGCGGTCTGTTTCTTCCTGATTGTCCGTCGCGATCTGGAAGGAGAAAGCTTCACTGTGTTTGAACATCGGACCGCCGTTGAGACCAAGGCAAGGGATGCCTAGAACCGTGAACTCTACGGTGATCACATCGCCCTGCTTGCCGCTCGGGTAGTCACTGGGTGACTTGTGAACAGCGGTCACTTTGCTGTCCGGAAAGGTTGCGGCGTAAAAGTTCGCTGCGTCTTGCGCATTTTTGTCGAACCAGAGGCAAATTGTATTTTTCGGTTTATTTGGCATGACGAAGTGAATCTACCTCATTAAATGCTGAACTGTAAATCGGGCTCAAACCTTATTCCGCGTGAACTGCCATACTCTATTTCCTGACTCACCGCCATCGGAGTAGAATGCCCGCCGGAGGTAGTGATGTATACAGCCACGGCCAATCTGATTCTCCCCAGCACGACTACCGGATCTTTTCCCCGTCCTCGTTGGTTTGACGTCTGCATGTGGGGACGTCCGCTTGATACTTGCATGCTCGACATTCGCTTTCGCGAGAAGTTTCTGGACGCGATGGCCGTGATGGTAAGCGATCAGGAACGCGCTGGGCTCGACATCATCACTCACGGCGATTTGCATGTGGATGAGGACATGGCGGGGCGGGCGTGGCATCACTATCCACTGCAACGCTGGGCTGGGTTTGAAGGGGACCATTTGCAGCCTGAAGAGACGACGGCGCCTTGGCTGCACTATCCGCCGGGAACTTTGTTGAACGAAATCTACACGGGTTGGCGCTGGCCTCACGTGGTAGACAAAATCGAGCACCGTCCACTCGACTATCCAAAGCTGTGGCGGATGGCGCAGTCGAAGACGCGCAAGCCTGTCAGGTTCGGTACTTGCTGCTCGCAGGTAATGGCACTTTTTCTAGATATTCATACGCCGAAATACAAGGACAAGCGTCAGGTGATCTGGGACATGGCAGAAGCCATGAACAAAGAACTACGGGCGCTCCGCGATGCCGGTTGCCGCTGTATCCAGATTGAAGAGCCCACGTTCCATTTCATGGCCAATACGTATGGTAAAGACCATGCAGAAGTGAAGTTCATGGTCGATGCTTTCAACCGTGAGGTCCAAGGGCTCGATGATGTGGAGCTTTGGATTCACACCTGCTGGGGTAATCCCAATATGCAACGTGTGATGGAAGACACGAGTTACGCGAACTCGATTGAGATTTACCTTGAACGCTGCCGCGGCGACGTATGGACGCTCGAGATGAAAGACCGCAATCAGCGGGATCTCGAACTCTTCGCGCCATTCAAAAATAATCTAAAGAAGAAAATCTGCATTGGCGCTGTGAGCCATCGCAGCTTGCAGGCGGACCGCCCCGAGGATGTGGCGGCTGAAATTCGGAAGGCGCTGAAATACATTCCCGTCGAGCAACTGATTGTCTCAAGTGATTGCGGGTTTGGACGCCAGGGAGCGAATCGCGAGATTGCATTTTATAAAGCAAGCGCGATCGCACAAGGGGCAAACATTGTACGCGGGGAGCTTGGGCTGCCTGTTCAGTATGTTCCGGCGAGTGATCCTCAGCTACAGCGTGATGTGGTGCCGGGACGTGATGTGGCAAAACGCCCGGCCTAAATTAAATACAGTGGTTTGGCAGTGAGCGGCGATCATCAGCAACGCGGTGGCCGACAATGACCTGAGCGGAGCTCTGCAACTACAGTCCATGCTTGCTGTGTCAATTCCCCGCTGGATGAAAATCCAGCTTCCCATCCCAATACACATAAAACACGCACTGCGTGTTGGAAACGCAGGCCATCTTCTGGACTTCCTTTGCGGGCAGATAGGCAAAGCCTCCTGCTTCTAAAAACTTCGTGGCTGATCCTGTCTGAATCGACATTTTTCCTGAAATTAAGACGATCCGTTCATTGGCGCTGTGCCAATGCGGCGCGAAAACATGCCCGGCAGGATAGCGGGCGAACAATTCGAAGCCGTCTGATGAAGGATCTCCACGAAGAACGATGCTTTCAGATCCTGGAGGATCACCCGCATCATGCTGCCACTTCATCTCTGCCGGATTTGCAACCATGATTTGTTTGGTTGAGGAAGATTGCGCAAAACAAACAGCCATGAAGATCAAGCTCAAGAATGCAAAACGCGATGAATAGTGCATGAAACCTCCGAATTGTTCCGAAAGTTTACCGGGAAATGCTGCCCGCGGTATTGGAAAAATGCGACATAGTGGCATCTTGGAGAAAATGGACGGCGAGATCGGACTCGTCGGCTAGAAGGACGGAGGGAGTTTCGGCGGAAAAATCTTTGAAGTCGCGGATCAGGTGCGATTGATCGTAGTAGCCGCAGTAGATGGCTGCATCGACCCATGATGAGTCCGTGATATTCAATGCCTGAAAGACACGCTGAAATCTTTGAATGCGGCAAAATAGTTTTGGCGACATACCAACTTCTTCTTTGAATCGCCGTTGAAACTGCCGTAGGCCAAAGTTGACAAAAGATGCTACCTGGCCGAGGTCCGCGGTTACAGGTGAACTCATCATCTGGTTCACCGCCGCTTCAATCTGGCTGTCTTCATTCCCTAATGATGTCTCACGCAAGACTTGATTCACCAAAGCTAGTTGTTGCGTTATTGAATCAAGTTCGGCAAGACGGCACAGTTTCCGGTGTAGTGCAGGCGCGACATCCTTTAGCGGAAGAACCAAATCTGTAGTTTCGTGTGCTGGTACTTTCAAGACTCTGCGCGCTCCGAACGGATGGAAACGAACTCCCAAAACTTTGGCTGCGCCGGTCGATCTGATAAACATCGGGCGAGTAATCTGCCCGGCAAAGAAAAACTGCGGCTGAGAAAACCACGCTTCTTCTTTTTGCCCTTCAAATGGTCGGCCGAGGTTAAGGATTAGCTCAGGGCAGCCGTCCGGCACGATTCTTTGAATACTGGATTGTGGAGGAGAATTATCTTCGAGCAGCCAATAGCATTGAACGAATGTGTTAACAGGAAACGCCGGTTGGATTTGGCGGTAGCTCACCATGCATCGTTATTACATACGCAGGAAATTTTGTACCAGCCTCTTGCCTTCTCCGGTCAACACGCTTTCGGGATGGAACTGTACCCCTTCTACCGGAACTTTTTTGTGTCTCACGCCCATGATGGTTCGTGATCCATCTTTTTCGGTGGTCCACGCGCTGACTTCTAAATCTGCTGGCAGGTCGCTCTCGCGCACTATCAGAGAGTGATAGCGCGTGGAGGTCATAGGTGAAGTCAGTCCCCGAAAAATCGTCTTCCCATCGTGCTGCACTTCACTGGTCTTGCCGTGCATGAGGTGAGGTGCACGAATCACCGTCCCACCGAATGCTTCGCCGATCGCCTGGTGTCCGAGGCAAACTCCCAGCACTGGAATCTTCCCGGTGAAATGACGGATCAGTTCAATACTTATGCCCGCTTCGCGGGGTGTGCAGGGTCCAGGCGAAACCACAATCCGCTCGGGCTTCATGGCCTCGACTTCTTTTACCGTTACCTGATCATTGCGGCGGACTTCGACTTTAGCGCCCATCTCGCCCAAATATTGCACCAGGTTGTAGGTGAAAGAGTCGTAGTTGTCGAGGACAAAAACCATAATTATTAAGATTATCTCAGTCTTCCCGGATGTGGGTCTATTCCCACACAGCCCGTGGATATGGCAACACATTCGTCGTTGGTTGCTGAATCGCTAAGTGATTGACCCACCGACATTTCTTTCTCTACCAAAACTGGCTGACACCTTGCACTTCTTCGGGTACGAGTGCTGGAGGGACTATGTCACGTTTTATCGTGTGTTGGCTGTGGAATGCGCTATGCCCACGCCTAATTATGGGATGAATGTTGGTCTTACTGTGGCGGGACTTTGCGCCTTACAGGTTACACGCAATTGACGTGCTGGGAGAGCACACTAGCTGCGAGTTGCGAGCTTCACAGCTTGTCTCAAAGCCTCAAGCATGCTGCGTTCATCTGCTTTGCCGGTCCCTGCGATATCGAATGCAGTCCCGTGATCTACTGAAGTGCGTATCACAGGTAATCCGACTGTGATGTTCACACCGGACTCCAAGCCCAACACTTTCACTGGCCCGTGTCCCTGGTCGTGATACATGGCGATGACCAGATCGAAATCTCCTCGTTGGGCGCGGTAGAACAAAGTATCTGCCGGAAGTGGTCCTTCGACATTCCACCCCTTGCTACGGCAAGTTTCTACCGCGGGCTGAATTTTCGTTTCCTCCTCGCGATTGCCGAACAGACCATTTTCTCCAGCATGAGGATTGATACCGCACACACCGATTCGCGGATTGTGAATGCCGGCCTTTTCCAACGCTTCATGTCCACGTGCAATTGTGCGCTCGACCAGTCCCGGCTCAATTTTCGCGATTGCGTCAAGCAGGCCGATATGCGCCGTGACATGCAGCACGCGCATTTTCGGCGTGGTGAGCATCATGGAAACTTCTTTTGTGCCGGTTAGGGCCGCTAATAGTTCAGTGTGTCCGGGATATTTATGACCGCCAGCGTGAAGGGCCTCTTTGTTAAGAGGGCCAGTACAGATGGCCCCAACTTTTCCGCTAATAGCAAGTTTTGACGCCAGCTCGATATAGCGAAAAGCTGCATCTCCAGCAGTCGCGGAAATTTTTCCCCAGGGTAAATCTTTCGGGATGAGCTTTAAGTCGACACAATCTACGGTCCCAAATTTGTAGCTGGCTTTGTCGAGCGTGTCAGGAGCAAGATTGTGAACTTCCAACTTGCTGTTCACTATACGTCCGGCTGCCTGCAAACGTTCTGCATCACCGATTGTCAGCGGCCGGCATTGCTGAAAGAGTTCAGCATGCCCGAGGCTTTTCATGATCACTTCGGGGCCGACACCTGCGGCGTCTCCCATGGTGATAGCGATGATGGGAAGTTCGACGGTCACTTATTTCCCCGAAACGGATTGGCCTGTGCGATCAAGATCGCGCAGGAATTGGCGGCAGTGCACCAACGTCTGCGGATTGCCGAAATCGCCGGCCTTGGTGATTACTGGCAAGCGACGCGTCCAGGCTTCTGTGATGGAAAAAGGCAAGCCTGGTTCCAGCTCTTTTACTAAACGCAATCCTGTAACTCCCCAGGTTTGAAGCACCAGACGGGCTGTTTCACCACCGGTGATCACCAGGGCCCCAACCTTGTTGTAATGGGGAACGATCATCTGTGCCAGTGCAGATGACAGCAGGCGTCCGGCATCGATTTTTAGTTTGTCCTCTATACCCAGCATCACCACGATGTCACGTTTCCCGGAGAAGGCCTCGCTGAGAAGCCGTTCATGCTCGCGTCTTTTTTCCAGCCCTGAAAGCAGATCGCCAGGCGGGATCGTGATCGTAACCAGCTCTGGAGATGCAGCCAGCGTTTTTACCTGTTCACGTGACACGGCGGCGGATGATCCAACCACAAAAAGCGTGGGCCCCGTGGCTAATGCCTGATTGGAAGCTGCGGAAGTTGTGGAAGCTAGCGCGATTGCTTTGGGCAGATGGTAGGCCAGTCCTGCAGAGCCAGCCCATACCGTGTTATGCCCGAGTGCGACAGTGGCTTTGGCGATGGCCTGCAAGTCTTGATCGGTTTCCGCGTCGCAGACAAGGACATCGAGCCCTTCTGCGAGCCGGACCATTTCTGTATGTAGATTGCCGTTGCTGGAACGAATTGTTTCCAGTGGAAGAACAGAGGAGCGCATTCCCGCTTCTTCGAGCATTGCCGGGATATATGAACTGCCTTTAATGCCATCTCGCTGCCAAATTTCCATTTCTTCCAGCGGCTTGCCATTGAGTAGCTGTTTGCCTTGCCGTGTTGTGCGGCCATTTGCTGGAAATGCAGGTGCAAGTACGGCGACGATATGTTGCTGCTGTGTCATGGCAGCTCGTTGCGTAGTAAGAACTGCCGCCAACTCGGCGCCCACATTGCCCCGCAAAGTTGAATCCAGTTTTTTGAACACGACCTGATCGCGGCTCGACATGTAACGCCGCATGAGCATGGCCGTTTCCCATACTGCGCGCTTCGCATCTAAGCCACGGGTGTCGGCATCAACTGACAATACGTCAGCATCCACTGCTGTTACTGAGTTGCCCAGCATGACAACTGTATGTAAGCCAGAACCTGCACAAGCCATGCCGCAGTCAGCAGCGCCGGAAAGATCATCAGCAATGATGAGAATCTGTCGCATGTATTAATCAGCACTCACAGAATATTCTGCTTCGGCAGTTTTGGGTTGGGTCACAACATTGGTATTCGCCCGCCGGGCCCACCACGCCGTTAGCGGCGGAGCAAGCATCGCGGTCACAATCACCGATGCTGCGACCAGTACAGTCGCGGGTGCGGCAGCTTCAGAATATTGCGCATCTGCAGCCGCCACGAGCATCGGTACGGCAGAGGCATTTCCGGCTGTTGTCGCAGCGGCGATTCCCGCAGTTCCCTTTCCACCAAACAATTTATCTATCAAAATCAGGGCTGGAGAAGACACTAGAACGACTGCTGCTCCCAAAGCTACTCCTAACAGCCCTGCGGCCCACAAGCGATGGAGATCGAGCGTCGCGCCCAAGGCGAAACCAAAAAAAGGGATCATCGGCAGAACAGCTGCGCCAAGAAATTTGCGGATCTCGGCATCGAGATTCCCCAAAATGATCCCAACACAGAGTGGCAGGATCGCGCCTAGTAAAGTCTGCCAAGGAAAACTGGAAAGCCCTGCGACACCTAAAGTGACCATGGTAAAAAATGGTCCCGATTCAAGTGACATCACAGAATAGGCAGCGGCTTCCTCGCTGGTGCCGTATTTTCCCATCAATGCCATGTATAAGCCGCCATTGGTGTCATTCAATGCGGCTACGACGGCAAGGGCGGAAAGACCAGTGAACCAACCACTCCTGATAGGTTGTGTCCCAAGAAAATGTCCGAGCAACACCGCCGCTCCGATTCCCAACAAAATCTTGGTCGCCATCAACAAGCCCCCGCGGCGAGCGACTCCGGGCAGTGAGCGAACTTCGATCGTCGCTCCCATGCATACATAAAACACCGCAAGGATTGAAAGCGACCCCGTGAACAGAGCTTTTGTAAACGATCCAAAGAAATCTGCAGTATGAGGAGATATGGTGATGATCACCGAGCCGATGATCATCGGCACAATCATCAGCCCTCCGGGGACCCGCTCAATACTGCGTTTGATGGGAATCTGCATGTCGTGGACGAATGCGTAGCTCGGAAACGCGCAGTAAGTGTAGCAGTAGAAGCCGGTCCGAAAGGTCAATTCCAGCGAACAAATTGGAGAAACGATTCTGTATTCAGTATTAAATTCAGCGTGCTTTGGCCAGAAGGTGGGCTTCGCTCAAGTCGAGTTCATGTTCGAGTTTTCTTAACGATTCGTCATTGATGCGGCCCTGGTTCCGCAAGCGAACAGCCGTCTGCCGTTCGACACGCAACAGTTCACGCGAAAGCTCGATATGCCGCCTGAATTCTCCTGTCGTTGACACATCACCCAGGGTTTCAGTTCCAGCAATGGTTGCCAGACGACTGCGATAGTGATGCGTGATGTCTTTATATATCTCGATGTACTCCGGCTTGTCGTCTTTCTGGCTGTCTTCCAGATATTTGAGGGCAGCTTCAAGAATGACTCGCCGCGCCCCTTCTTCTTCCGTGTCAGGGCCGGCTGCCCCAGCGAGACCCATCCAACGGATCAAAGGTGGCAGCGTTAGTCCTTGCAGCACCAGCGTCACCAGAATCACGCTGAACGCAAGGAAGACGATCATATTTCGTTGAGAGAACAAGGCGCCGTCGCCAAGAGTCTGCGGCAAAGCGATGGCCGCTGCTAACGCAATGACACCGCGCATTCCCGCCCATCCAACGATGAAGATACTTTTCAGCGGAGGCTGTTTCTCGGGGTGATGAAGAATGTGTATGCGGATCAAATAGGCGAAACGTGCGCCTGGATAGGTCCACAAAAGGCGGAGAAGAATTACGAGCGCACTAAAAAGCCCGCCATACAAAATCAGCTCACGAAGAGAGAGACCGCGAATTCCTTGCAGAACATAAGGAAGCTGCAATCCCAGCAGAACAAAAACTAACCCATTGAGAATGAAGTAGAGCGAATCCCAGAACGCCCATGCCTGTAAACGCACAGTGGGGGAAAAGAAGTGGGAACTCATGCGGCTTAAGTAAAGCCCGCAGGCCACAACCGCCAGGACGCCTGAGGCATGAATGGCATCCGCCGCCAGATAGACAGCGTAGGGGACCATGATGCTGAGAGTGATTTCGATCGGTCCATCCTCAAGATGGTGCTCAATCAAATCAACAATGACACCAATCACCAGCCCGACCGCTATGCCAGCGACAATCAGGTAAACCAGTCTCCACAAACCTGCGCTGAATGTCGGAGTATGTCCGCTTACCAACATCGCAATACCAAATTCCAATGCCAGCAAACCGCTGGCATCATTAATGAGGCTTTCGCCTTCAAGAACATCCACAATGCGTTTCGGCAATCCCAGACGCTTGGCAATGCTGGTGGCAGCAATCGTATCGGTCGGCGCAATCACGGCACCGAGCACAACTCCCATACGCCAATCAAAGCCGGGCAAAAACAACGGTGCTAAGAATGCGATAGCGACGACGGTGAAGGTGACCAGCCCGAATGCAAGCAGCGAAATGCTGACCAGATTGTAGGAAAACTCGCGCCATGAAGTACTCCACGCCGCGTAGTAAAGAAGCGGTGGCAGGACTACGAAGAAGACCACATCGGGATTAAAGTTGATCCGTGGAGTGCCGGGAATGAAACTGAGCAATAACCCACCAATAACAAGAACAATCGGGTAGGGGATTTGTAGCTTCTGAGCCAGCGTTCCGAACGCAATGACAAACAGCAGAAGACTCAGGAATACGATCTCAACTGCGTGAATGCTCGCGTTCTGTAGAGCGCTCTCCATGGGAAATGATGGCACAGGAAGGCAAAACGCGGAAGGACTGGTGAACAGATGGGGTTGGACCTAGTGTGGACGCACGCGGGAGGGCCGTTGTAGGCTGCTTTTCTTTGTCAATCCTCATTTGCCAGCAGTAACATACTTGTTGGTACAGGCAGGAAATGAGCGTGCTAGACAAACCTGAGAACTTCAATCCGCTAGCGTCTCGGATGCAGCGTTTCACTCGCAACAAAGCTGTGAGAGTGTTATGGCTCGTGATAGTCCTACTGATTGCCGCCTATCAGGCAATGATGCTCCTGCGACTCAGACGGCAGAATCTACTGATCTTTCACTCCACACTTGAGATGGTTCTTGTCGTCGCGTTGCTCACAGTTCTTCTTCTGGGCGTGGTTGTAAAAAGCCGACAAAATCAGCGAAGGTGGAATTCAGAAAATAAAAAATCTAGGGGAAAACCAGGGACAGACGGACCTGACCCCAATTTGTAGTTTCAACTTGTTCAGATGGCAATTCAGATTCTAGACCCGGAAGGACTGGCGCCCGCTTCGCAGCAGATTCAATGAGATAAATGGTAGGCACGAGGAGACTCGAACTCCTGACCTCTACCGTGTCAAGGTAGCGCTCTAACCAACTGAGCTACGCGCCTACGAATCGATACGATTATACCTTAGGCGGATAGCGTGTCGTGGACGCCAGTTCGTGAACCCATTTGAAATATGGAGTTGAATTGTTTTGTACTTTTCTCTCGTCTGAACGATTTGCTATAGCCTTAAACATCTGTTTGAAGTACTATCCATTCAACCCCCTATAACCCCTGTTGTTTCTTCCCATTTGCAGGTGAGAAATCATGACGTACATACGCATTCATTCCCAACTACTGCGCCGGGCAATTCTGCCTGCGTTGATTTTGTCTTTCGTCAGTTGTACTAACCTTGACGATGTTGCCCAGTTGACGAAACTGGCGGATAGCGCCCAACAGACGTTGCCGCCGGTGATTGCGGACCTCGCGGGTTCGTGCGAGCGCCAAAACCATCTATTAAGCGACATCCCTGATGTTGAAAAGCCACCGGGTATGGCCTTACAGGACTGCAAGGAATACCAGGATGTGGCCGACCACATCACAAAGGATCAGGCTGTCCTGATCGCTTATTTCGATGCCCTGGGAAAATTGGCCGCGAATACGCCGCTTTCTTATAGCTCAAACTTGCCCGCAAATGCGGCAGCGGTTGGCAAATTACCCAACCTCAGCGCACATGCAGTGGCCATCCATACAGCGGCGCAAAACATTGGAAAAATCCTGGCTGATGCGGTCACGAGGTCTTATCGGCAGAAAAAAGTTGACTCTCTAATTCAACAGACTGATGGCGACATTCAGCAACTAACAGCGGGCCTGAAAAAGGTCATCGTGGAAGACTACACAGGGATTCTTGGCAATGAAAGCCTGACGCTCGACACGTATTACAAAAGCCCAATGGAAGCAGCGGTTGCGGCGCGATCAGAACGCCTGGCGCTGATCGTGGTTCAACGGCAGCGGGATGGCGACATTACTGCCCTAGACAGCCGGAGGTCTGCGGCCATGAACTATGGACAAGTCATGGACAAGCTTGCCGCTTTGCACTCCAAACTCAAGCAAGAAGCAGACAAGAAGGCCAGCCTCCGCGAGATCGGAGAGCAGGTTGGGCCACTGGTTTCTGACCTGAAAGACGCGATTTCTAAACTTCAAGCGGGGTTGAAATAAGTTATGGCGAAATTTACTGATGACCAATTGACATCCATGGCCCAGCAATTTCATGACATGGCTGTGAATGTTGCGCAGTGCCGCCTGGATCGTATTCACGACGGCGCCAAACTGGATGATCCCGGCATCGTGCAGTTGTTCGGGCTTCAGTTCAGTTTGATGAATACTTCATCTTCATTCTTTCTCCAGGCTGCGCAGGTAACTTTGTCCGATGCGGATAAAGCCGCCGCACAAGTGACCAAAGCAACCACTGCCGCCAATAATGCGATCAAGAAGTTAACGCTTATTAACAAGGTGGCCAATATTGCTTCAGCGGCAGGAGTACTTGCCGCTTCGGTCATGTCTGGAGATCTCGATCAAATTGCACAAAGCGCCAAAAGCGTGTTCGCCGCGATACAAACGTAGTTTTTTATTGGCTTACGGTTGCCAAGAAAAGGCACCCCGGCGACAATCGTTGGGTGTCCTCTTTTGTTGCCTCCTCGACTGCAACTACCGGATCCGGGCCGTTTCAAGCCGGTTCGATGGTGATCGCCACACTGGGGAATCCTCGTGACAAATTTTGGGGATCGATACTAGGGTTGACTCCCGAAGGACTTAGTTTGTGCGGAATGGAATTGGCATCATTTGATGACACGATTGCGGTGTTAAAGGAAGGCAGCCCGTTTTCTCCTAGTGTGATCTTCTTTCCTATGCATCGAGTGGAGCGGATTGAACTCGATTTGCCGGATGGGGATGTTCCATCTTTGGCGCAGCGATTCTCAGAAAGAACAGGTTTGGATGCGGCTCTGGTCCTCAAACAATTTTATGCGTCTCAGGTAATGGGAGGAGGACAGTGAGATTCCGGGATTTGCTGACCGCTCCTAACCAGCTCACTTTGCTGCGCATGGTGTTTCTGCCCTTCATCATTATTCATTTGGTGGCGGGAAGGTTTTTCTGGGCGCTGATTTTATTTGTATTGGCCGGGCTCAGCGATGGCCTCGATGGTCTGCTCGCTCGCACGTTGAAGCAACAAACAAAAATCGGCCAGTATCTCGACCCCATGGCCGACAAGCTGCTACTGAGCACCATGTTTCCCGTGTTGTCGATCCTGCATCACATTCCCTGGAAATATACGGTAATGGTTTTTACGCGGGATATTTGTATTGTTGTCATCGGGGCAACACTCTACATCGCCGCCGGGCTACGTGATTTTCGTCCCAGTATTTTTGGTAAAGCCAACACATTTGCCCAAGTGGCTGCCGTATTTTTCGTCTTATTGCTGCTGGTACATCCGGTGGGGTGGGTTCTGATTGCAGCCAAAACTTTCTTAAGGGCTACTTTTTTGTTCACAATAGTCTCCGCATTGCATTATGTGTTTTTGGTTGGGCAGCGCATGCGTGCCATGAGTCATAGTGGGCCGACGCCTGCCAACCCAAGTTGACCCACCTTCTTACGCACCCATAAAATTGCCGTTCGCCCACATCATGGCCCTGCGCATTTACAACACACTTTCCGGCAAGGTGGAGGAGTTTCAGCCACTGCAAGACAACACCGTCCGCATGTATGCCTGTGGACCCACGGTTTACGACTACGGACACATCGGCAACTTCCGCACATTTTTGGCCGTGGACATCCTGCGCCGCTTTTTGCGGCAGAGTGGCTACAAGATTCAGCATGTGATGAACATCACTGACGTGGATGACAAGATCATCCGCAATTCGGCCCGCGATGGCGTGAGCGTAAAGGAATACACAGCCAAGTACGAGAAAGCATTTCTAGAAGACATCTCCACACTGAACATTGAGACACCGGTTGTAGTGCGGGCGACCGAGCATATTCCGGAGATGGCGCAGTTTGTGGCTGATCTGGAGAAAAAAGGCTTCGCCTATCGCACTGAGGATGGATCTTATTACTTCCGCATCGCCAAGTTTTCCGGATACGGGAAATTGTCGAAAAAGGATTTTGAAGGTATGGAAGACGGGGCGCGTGTTGATGTCGATGAGTACGAAAAAGACAGCGCGCGGGACTTTGCTTTGTGGAAAGCGCCGAAACCAGGCGAGGCCTCATGGGACACGGTGATCGGGCCCGGGCGTCCGGGGTGGCATCTGGAATGTTCCGTGATGTCCATGGAAGAACTGGGCGAGAGTTTTGATTTGCATGCCGGCGGCGAAGACCTGATTTTTCCTCATCACGAAAATGAAATTGCCCAGTCAGAAGCCAAGACTGGCAAGCAGTTCTCCCGGTATTGGTTTCACGTACGTTTCTTATTGGTTGAAGGCGAGAAGATGTCCAAGAGCGCCGGGAATTTCTTTACCCTGCGCGACTTGATGCTGAAGGGATACAAACCTTCGACGATTCGTTATCAGATGCTGGCCTCTGTGCCGTATCGGAACCAGCTGAACTTCACCTTCGAGGGATTGAAGTCAGCAGCAACTTCGGTGGATCGGTTGCGCAATTTCCGTTTGCGTCTAACTACCGGGAAGTTTGCCGATGGCTCGACCGAAGCCATCACTAAGCTTGCACGCGAGACATCTGACCGTATGCGTGCGGCGATGGAGGATGATCTCAACACCGCTCAGGCGCAGGCCGCGATCTTTGATATGGTGCGCGCTGCCAATGCTGCCTTCGATTCCGGGCAAATAAAATCGGGAGATGTGAAGCCACTTTTAGCAGTGCTCAACCAGTTCGACGAGCTTTTTGCTGTACTGAACGATGATGATGCTCCGAAGATGAAAGCCGTTGTCGAATGGGCCAAGACAGTTGGACGCGAGAAAGAAATCAGTCCTGAATTGCTTGAGATTGTTGGAGCGGGACAACTATCCGATATTGACATCGAGAATAAGCTCGCAGAAATGGAAACCGCTCGAAAAACGCGCACTTTCAAAGTGTCGGATGCAATTCGTGCCGAGTTGATTGGAGCGGGGATTTTGATTGAAAACACCAAAGATGGAGTACGTTGGAGAAGGAAATAACTAAGCAGCCTGCTCGTAGGCATGCGCTAAACGCAAGATCGTCGCTTCGTCGAAGTGCTTCCCGAAAATCTGCATTCCAATCGGAAGTTTTTCTTTGGTTTCTCCGCACGGCACAGAAATTCCGGGAATGCCTGCCAGGTTCGCTGTCACCGTGTAAATATCCGCCAGATACATGGCCAGCGGATCGTCTACTTTTTCCCCCAGCTTAAAAGCCGCAGTTGGGCTGGTGGGAGCGACAATAGCATCTACCTTTTTAAAGGCTTCCTCAAAATCGCGCGTGAGCAGCGTGCGCACTCTTTGCGCTTTCAGGTAATAGGCGTCGTAGTAACCGGCGCTCAGCGCATACGTGCCGAGCATGATGCGCCTTTTTACTTCTGCTCCAAAACCTTCATCGCGCGTGCGGCGGTACATCTCCGAGAGAGAGCGCACTCCTTGCGCGCGATGGCCGTAACGGACGCCATCAAAACGCGCCAGATTCGCCGAAGCTTCGGCGGTGGCGATCAAATAATACGTTGGGATTGCGTATTCGGTGTGCGGCAGGGAAACTTGCACGACCTCGCATCCCAATTTCGTCAACTTCTGAATGGCGGCTTCGACGGATTGGCGGACTTCCGAATCCAAGCCATCGCCGAAATATTCCTTGGCCACTCCGATCTTCATGCCGCGAACTGGCTTTTCCAGCTCGACTACGTAGTCAGGCACCGGCACATCCGCTGATGTTGAATCCATCGGGTCACGTCCGGCGATGGTTTGCAGAACGAGGGCGGCATCTTTTGCCGTCTTTGCCAGTGGTCCAATGTGATCGAGCGACGATGCGAACGCAATTAATCCATAGCGCGAAACTCGCCCGTATGTCGGCTTTAGGCCATGAACTCCGCAAAAGGATGCGGGTTGGCGAATGGAGCCACCTGTGTCCGTGCCGAGAGTGACCACTGCCATATCGGCAGCGACTGCAGCTGCGGATCCGCCAGATGATCCTCCTGGAACGCGGGACAAGTCACGCGGATTGTGGACCGGCTTCCAGGCGGAGTTTTCATTCGATGAACCCATGGCGAACTCATCGCAATTCAATTTGCCGAGAACAACGGCTCCTGCGGATTCAAGGCGCGCTACTGCGGTGCAATCGTAAGGAGGGATGTAATTGCCGAGAATTTTTGAGCCTGCCGTGGTCCGAATCCCTTGGGTAACCAAGACATCTTTAATTGCGATGGGTACTCCGCCCAGCGGCGGCAGCTTCTCGCCTTTGGCGGCAAGCGCATCCATCTCGGCTGCCTTGGCGAGCGCGCGCTCTTTCGACAAAGTTAGGAACGCGCCGATCTGCGGATCATTTTTTTCGATTTTGGCGTAGCACGCCTCAGCCAACGACACAGCAGTCGTTTTGCGCTCCTGGATGGCAGAGCGTGCGGCATCAATCGTGAGTGCAGATATGTCCATTAAACAAAGTTTCCGTTTACATCTTCGGTCGGCACTGCCAGCTCGTCATTAAATACTTTTTGAATCTGTGCGAGCGTCTTTGCTCGGTCCAATTGCCGTCTTTCGTACAGGGCGTTGCTCACATGCCGGGCGATATCGCTCAACAAAATTCCCCAGCCTATCGTAGTTTGATCGCCGCTCCATGCGTCGACATTCAAACTGCATTGCAGCCCACCATGAGCGGCCCATGCACGAATCAATTCACTGGCTTGTTTATCGGTCCTTGCCCCGGGAGGAATATCTAGATAAGCAGACATTGGCGTTACTCCTTATCAGCGCTCGATCACCTTGGGGACTTTGAAAAACGTTCCATCTGCCTCAGGTGCATTTTGCAGTGCAACCGACTGTGGCAAGGACTTGCGAAGACCCTCATACACGTCTTCGCGGCTGGCATAAGAAAAACGTTCGCTCCCTTGCTTCGCTTGATCCACGCCGTAGCGATCTGAAACCTGCGCCATTGGCGGGACATTCGATGTATCCAGCCTATTCAGCATGTCCACGTGATCGAGAATCGAATTCAGGTCGCGCACCATGCGCGTGCTTTCCTCTGCCGTCAGCTCAAGATTGGCGAGTCCGGCAACATATGCCACGTCTTTTTCTGTAACTTTCATGATCTAAGGGAAGATGATTTTAACATCTGCTAATTTGGTCTTCCGAGAGGAAACTCGCAGCGGATGTAGGCCATGGCCTCGTCATGGTTGGTGAGACGGTTTTCCAGTTGCGCATCCTCGATAGCGGCCAGAATTGCTTTGAACTGTGGGCCGGGTTGGTAGCCGGCGGCGATTAGTTGGTCGCCCGTCACAAGGGGAGCAGGGCGCATAACTTCAGCAGGTGTCGACGCCAGTTTTCCTTTCACGAAATCATAGGAACCCATGTACCCGTTGCTGGCCAGCGAATCCAAACGATGGAGTTCCAGATGCTCTTCGAACTTAGGCATGCGTAAGAATTTCTTCAGAGTAGATTCATTCATGCGCATGGCATCCATGAAGCGCATGTGGTTGTCCACCAGCGCGATGATCTGCTCGGTGTCTTCGTTAGAAAAGCGTAACCGCTGACAAATGCCCTCTGCGATTTTCACGCCGACATCCACATGATTGTCGAAGCGAATGCGGTCCGGTGCCTTGCGGAATGTGGCTGGTTTGCCTACGTCGTGGAGCAATGCTCCCCACGCCAAAGTAGACGCACAAGGATGCGGCAGGTTGTCGAGCAGCAGCAACGTATGAATAAAGACGTCGCCTTCAGGATGAAACTCAGGCGGTTGTTCGACGCCTTTCATTGCTGCAATCTCAGGCAGCACCTGCTGCAAGAGCCTGGAGGCATACAACATAAAAAATGCCAGCCGGGCTTTGCCCTCGGTGAGCATTTTGGTCAGCTCATCACGGACCCGCTCGGCAGAAACCTGACTGACCTGCGGCGCGAGCTTCTGTATGGCCGTCATCGTGTTCATTTCCAGAATGTAGCCAAAGCGAGATGCAAAACGCACAGCCCGCAGCATGCGTAATTTGTCCTCGCCGAAACGTTTCTCAGGGTCGCCGATCGTGCGGACGATGCCAGCCTCAAGATCTTTTTGTCCGCCCACATAGTCAAGAACTTCATTGGTCAGCGGATCGAGAAGCATGCCATTGATAGTGAAATCACGGCGCTGGACATCTTCCTGAGGACTTTTCGTAAAGCGAACTTCGTCCGGATGCCGCCCGTCCGAGTAACCGACATCGCTACGAAAAGTGGCGACTTCAACGGTTTCATTTTCACCAACCGCCACCAGTACGACGCCGAACTGCGCGCCAACGGCATAGGTCTTAGGGAAAATGCGCATAACATCGTCAGGCGTGGCATCGGTCGCGACATCGTAATCCGCCGGCTCACGGTTAAGAAGCAAATCCCGAACACAACCACCGACTAAAAAGGCGAGGAAGCCGGCCTGATGCAGTGTTTGGATGACCTGGAGAGCGTGATTTTTTCTTTCTGACATATCTTGCTTGAGGCGCTATTCCTGCGCCTGTTCCCATCCCTTGCGATAACAATCTGCTAGTAGCTTGGAGACCACTTGCCGGTCAACTTTTTCTGGCAGCACCGAATGCTCCGCGACCGCTTCACATTCAGCGAACAACTTTTTCGCCATCGATAGTACTTTCTCGATGGAATATTTTCCCGTGCGCACACGAATCAGCAGGTCGCGCTCCGGACGAGGTAGAGTGATTTTCCCAGTCGTGACGATTTCCTTGCATTCATAGAGCAGCCGAATTGTATGCATGGCTGCTTTCACATCGTAGCCGAATTTAACCTCAAGCTCGGGACGCTGCCCTTTCTTTCCACGACCTTTCTTACCGGTTATGCGTTTGAGTTGATCGTCCGCAAAGCCCAAAAAATGTTTCAAGCAAAGGCGGGAAAGGAATGCGTCCTTGTCTTTAATAATTTCTGACCACACAGGTGATTTCAGCACACCGCCGGAAAACAGAAAATGCAACGCAGTTGGGTTTCCTTTGCAAGCCAACCCTGCCCACTTATGCAGCGAGTAAAGAGTGACATCCACATCTTGCGGACCATTGCGGCGATCGTTTCCTGCGGTTGACCAGACGTAGTGCGGAAAGGAATCAAGTCCTAGTGACAATTCAGGTGGCTCAATATAAATGCCATAGATATCCAGATCGTCGGTGTCTTTCACTTTGGCTCCGTGTAATTCGGAGCCACCGACGAATAAATGGATCAGGCGATCAGGGTAAGGAAATCCCGACTCGCGTACGTGTTGTAGTAGATCGGGCACAGGTTTGATGAGATATCCTGTATTTTAAGGCTTTATTAGGCGTCATGGCAGATACCTACATCCTGGGCATTGAAAGCTCCTGCGACGAAACTGCTGCGGCGGTAGTGCGCTCAGGCGAGAAGCTGGTTTCGAATGTCGTTGCTTCGCAGATTGCTGTGCATCAACCCTATGGCGGGGTAGTCCCTGAGTTGGCTTCACGCGAGCATCTACGGGCGATAGTTCCGGTAGTGCGCAAGGCCTTGTCCGATGCTGGACACACCTATCAGTCAGTTGATGCGATTGCCGTAACCCAGGGTCCGGGCTTGGCCGGAGCGCTGTTGGTAGGAATCAGCTACGCCAAAGCGCTGGCTTTTGCTTTGGATAAACCGCTGATTGCCGTGAACCATCTCGAAGGCCACATCCACGCAGTCCTTCTGGAAGAGCGGCAGAAGGGTAATCACGAGCTTACATTTCCTGTCCTGGCTTTGGTTGTTTCCGGAGGCCACACCCATCTTTATTTAGCCAAGCAAAAAGATGAAGCCTGGAGCTACGAAAACGTTGGCCGCACGCGCGACGACGCCGCCGGGGAAGCTTTCGACAAAGTCGCTAAGCTATTGGCGCTAGGCTATCCGGGCGGTCCGGTGATCGACCGTCTGTCCACGCACGGTGATCCAAAAGCGGTGAAGTTTGCGTTGTCGCAAATTAAGCATCCCGACCGCAATGATCGTGGCAAAAAGTCTGACGACCAGCGGCGAGTGGATTTCTCCTACAGCGGAATTAAAACTGGAGTTCTGCGCTATGTTGAAACTCACAATATGAAGGAGTCCATCGAAGCTAGGCGCAAAGCCTTGGCTCAGATTGCTAAGCCGAAGCTGGAAGATTATTTGGCGAACTGCGATAAGCAAACGCTGGATTTGGTGGCGTCGTTCCAGGCATCCATCGTTGAAGATCTAATTGCGAAAACTCTGTCAGCGGCCCGCGCGTATGACGTTGCTACCCTTTTCGTAACCGGAGGTGTGGCTGCGAATGCGGAGCTTCGTCAGCGTTTCGAAAAAGCAGGAGCGGCTGAAGGTATGCCGGTATTTTTTCCGTCACGTCCCTTGTCCACCGACAATGCAGCCATGATCGCGGCTGCGGCGTATCCCAAATTTATAAGGCGTGACTTCGCCGCTTTGGATTTTTCCGCGGAAGCAGGAATGGTATTGAAGTAGCCGACTGCTACTTCCCCGCAGCCTGCGCTTGCGTCTTTCCCGCCCCCAGCACAGTTTGCAGCGCATTCGCCAGCTGATCTTCAATCTCGATGTCTTTGTAGATTTTCAGATCTGCCCGCGTCTCCCTCTTCATACTTTCATTCTGCTTGGAGGACACGACGACGACGGGAATATTTGCGGTTTCGCTGTTGCTCTTCAATGCCGTGATGAGTTCAGCTCCACCCATCTTGGGCATCTGCATATCGGTGATGATCAGGTCAGGCAGCAATCGTTTTAAGGCTTCGAGAGCCTCCTGCCCGTTTGTAGCAGTCTCCACCGTAAAGCCGCGTTCTTCCAGGTAGCGGCAGACGGTGTGGCGAATTAACATGGAATCGTCTACAACCAACGCACTCAACATTGCATACTCCGAGATAGACAGATTCCCCCCAGGGTCGAAGTTTACAAACCTTGACGAGATGCCCACAACGAACAAGGACTGTGCCCCATTACGTTGGTTATGGAAGGTAACAGAGAGGTAACCAGCGGATAAGCAGATGAGAAATTCTAATTTTGCAGTTATTCTTTGCTGAACTTCGTGTCTTCGATCAGCATGTCTTTGAATTCGCTGGATTCGAAGATTTCTCCGCACTCTTTGCACTCGACGTATTCCGAGTCCTCATCGCGCGACACAATCTGCACACGTGGGTGCTTGCATGGTTGAGCGGGTTGTTTCGCGGGAGCGGAAGGCGGCGGGATTGGAGTCATAAATCCGGTCTACGAGCGCCCATCCCGGGAAGGAAGGGCAAAACTCCGGAAATTGGCCGTATTTTTAGCCTTGGCGAGGCAGTTGTCAAGTCTCTTCCGCACAAGGTTATCTTCCATTCAATAGCACTATTTGTCCCTTGGGCGGCCAATCGAGGCTTTTGCCTGTAACGGGTTGCGTTTTTAGGGCTATGGGGGCTAAAATCTTGATATCCGACTAATTAAGTCCGGATTGGCTAGACCAGCACCCATGCTCCGATTAAGCAAAAAAGCGGATTACGGATTGATGGCGATGAAGCACCTCGCCGAACACGCTGACCGTGGGGCATGCAGCGCAAAGGATGTTGCGGATTCATACCGCATTCCTCAGGAACTTCTGGCCAAGATTTTACAGCGGCTGGTGAAGTCGGGATTGTTGAAGTCACAACACGGAACGCATGGTGGCTATGTTTTAGCGCGCGATGCAAAAAGCATTACCGCGTATGAAGTAATTCGCGCCATCGACGGCCCGCTCTTCATCACCTCGTGCGTGACCATTCACGGTGACTGCGAGCAGAGCGATCTGTGCACCATCCGCGAGCCGTTGAAGAAGGTGAATCAGGGAATCGAAGACGTCCTGCGCAGCATCTCCATAGGAGACATGCGCGAAGAGCCCCACGTACACGGGCAGACGAGAAAATTGGCCGAGCTGGTAACACTGGCCTGACAGGTTTAGAGAAGGTAGGAGAATAATGAGCACACAGACCCCCAACGGCGTAAAGCTGCCGGTATACATGGACAACCACGCCACTACGCCGGTCGATCCGCGCGTGCTGGAAGAAATGCTGCCGTATTTCAAGGAACTGTTCGGCAACTCTGCCAGCCGCAACCACTCGTTTGGCTGGGCTGCGGAAGAAGCCACCGAGATCGCGCGTGAGCGTATCGCCAAGCTGGTCGGCGCGACGACCAAAGAGATCATCTTCACCTCCGGCGCCACCGAGAGCGACAACCTCGCAATTAAAGGCGTCGCCGAGATGTACCGCGAGAAGGGCAACCACATCATCACAGCAGTGACTGAGCACAAGGCTGTGCTCGACACCTGCAAGCGGCTCGAGAAGTACGGATACCGCGTGACCTATCTGCCGGTGCAGAAGAGCGGCTTGATTGACATGGACGATCTCAAACGGGCCATGGATGACAAGACCATCCTGGTCACGATCATGGCGGCCAACAACGAAATTGGCGTGCTGCAGCCCTGGGCTGAAATCGGCAAGCTGTGCCGCGAGCGCGGTGTACTGTTCCACACGGATGCGACGCAGGCTGTCGGCAAAGTTCCGATTGATGTGAATAAGGACTACATCGACATCATGTCGATCTCGGCGCATAAGATGTACGGGCCGAAGGGTGTGGGTGCGTTGTATGTTCGCCGCAAGAATCCGCGCGTACAGTTAGCAGCCATCCTTGATGGCGGAGGCCACGAGCGCGGCATGCGTTCAGGCACGTTGAACGTTCCCGGAATCGTAGGCTTGGGCAAGGCTTGCTCTCTGTGCCACGAAGAGATGCCGCAGGAATCCAAGAAGCTCTCCGGCATGCGCGATCGGCTGCGTGACAAGATCATGGGTGCGCTGGATGAGACTTACATCAACGGCTCCTACGAGCATCGCCTCCCCGGCAACCTGAATATCAGCTTCGCATATGTCGAAGGTGAATCGTTGCTGATGGGAATCAATGACATAGCCGTTTCCAGCGGATCAGCCTGCACCTCCGCGACGCTTGAACCATCTTATGTATTGAAGGCGTTGGGCGCTGGAGACGATTTGGCGCACAGCTCAATTCGTTTCGGCATCGGCCGTTTCAATACGGATGCTGAGATTGATTACGTGGCGGATCGCGTGATTGAGACAGTAAGCCGTCTGCGCGAACTGTCTCCGCTGTACGAGATGGCGAAAGAAGGAATCGATCTGAAGACAGTGAAGTGGGCGGCAGAAGCGCACTAATGGGAAGGGCACGAGTTCCACTCGTGCCGTCAAAGAGAATTTGAAATGGCGGCTTTAGCCGCTGAGGATAAATAAAGTTTCAGGAGAACCAAATGGCATACAGCGACAAAGTAATCGACCACTACAACAATCCGCGTAATGTGGGCTCACTCGACAAAAACAGCTCCGAAGTGGGCACTGGCCTGGTCGGCGCACCCGAATGCGGCGACGTGATGAAGCTGCAGATCAAAGTCAATCCGCAGACCAACATCATCGAAGAAGCCAAATTCAAAACCTTCGGCTGTGGCTCCGCCATCGCATCGTCTTCGCTGGCGACCGAGTGGGTGAAGGGCAAGACCGTAGAAGAAGCCCTCGCGATCAAGAACACCGAGATCGTGAAAGAGCTCGCGTTGCCTCCAGTGAAGATTCACTGCTCGGTTCTGGCGGAAGATGCCATCCGTGCCGCGATCGGCGACTGGAAGAAAAAGCAGGAAGCCGCGAAGCCTGAGGCTGTAGCAGCGAAGTAACTTGGAACTATGAGCACCGTAACTGAAATCGCACCAAAAACCGCGCCCGCCAAGGGCATTCAGGTCACCGACAAGGCCCTGGCGCGCATCCGTGTGGCGATCAAGAAAGAGAACGTCTCGCCCGAGCAGGGCGGGCTGCGTCTCGGTGTGCAGGGCGGAGGCTGTTCCGGGTTGAGCTACAACATTCGCTTCGACACTCAGCCACGCGAACGTGACCGGGTTTTCCAGTTCGATGATGTCCGGGTTTTTGTGGACCCCAAGTCGTTCATCTATCTGCACGGCATGACGCTCGACTACCAGGAAACGCTGATGCAGCAGGGCTTCGTCTTCACCAACCCGAATGCATCCAAGTCCTGCGGCTGCGGAACATCTTTCTCAGGTTAGGTTGTGTAGAGCGGGCACTCCTGCCCGCTTCTGTCCTGCGGCCAAGCACTGTCCCAGCAAATGCATCAGGCCGTGAAACGTGTCTTATGACATTGGAAATCATCAATCCGCGCGTCGAATCTACCAACGCCTGCTGGTCCTGCGGCGACATGCGGGCCGCGCACTTCTGCGGAGCATGCGGCAAAGTCCAACCGCCAGCGCCAGTGGACTATTTCAGCTTCTTCGGGCTGCCGCGCAAGTTGAATGTCGATGTAAAAGCGTTGGAAAAAGAGTTCTATGCCCTAAGTCGTAAGCTACACCCCGATGTCTATGCCAACTCCGGAGAAAAAGAGCAGCACTGGAGCGAAGAACAAAGCTCGCGGCTAAATGACGCCTATCGCACGCTGAAAGATCCGATTAAACGGACAGAGTATCTGCTGAAGTTGGAAGGCGTGGAACTGGAAGAACAATCCAAAGCCGCTACCGAGCAAGCCCGCGCAACCGGAGCTCAAAAAAAGCAGGTAGTCCCGCCGGCGTTGCTCGAAGAAGTCTTCGAGCTCAACATGCAGCTCGAAGAAATGCGCATGGGCAAGAAGATGGGCGAGCGCGATGAGCAACTGGTGAAGGACCTCGAAAGCCAGAAAAAGAAACTGGAAAAGGATTTTGAGGCGCTTACCGGAGAATTGAAAGATTACTGGAACAACTGGGATGCATTGTCGGCGGATGCATCGGAAGAAAAACGGAAAGAAGCCCGGGACAAGATGGTCGACTTGCTGAACCGCCGCAACTATTACCGGAATTTAGTACGAGATGTAAACGAAGCGCTGGAAAACTAAGAATGGCCACGGACCGCATCGTCGGAATCGATCTAGGTACCACGAACTCACTCGTGGCGTTCATGCAAGGGGACAGGCCTGTCATTATTCCCGGCGAGGATGGCTCGAATCTCGTGCCATCGGTGGTTGCGCTGGATGAAAACAATCAGATCATCGTCGGCAATACCGCCCGCAAATATCTGATCGAAACGCCCGAACGCGCGATCTACTCCGTCAAACGCCTTATGGGGCGCGGGGTTGATGACATTCAGGACGAACTCAAGCTTTTCCCCTTTCGTCTGGCAAGCGATCAGCATGCCGGGGAAGTCCTGCGAATCAAATTGGGCGACAAAGAGTTCACGCCCTCGGAAATTTCCGCTTTTATCCTGCGGCAACTCAAGCGCAATGCTGAACGCTATTTTGGTGCCCCGGTAGACAAGGCTGTCATTACAGTTCCCGCCTACTTCAATGACGCGCAGCGTCAAGCCACAAAAGATGCAGGCAAAATCGCCGGCCTCGATGTTCTCCGTTTGGTAAATGAGCCAACTGCCGCTTCATTGGCCTATGGCCTCGATAAAAAACAAAACGGAGTCGTTGCCGTATACGACCTGGGCGGCGGCACGTTCGACATCTCAATCCTCAAGCTGCACGACGGCATTTTTGAAGTGATCGCCACCAACGGCGACACGCACCTTGGCGGCGATGACATCGACAATTTGCTGCTGACCATCGCCCTCGATGACATCCTTGGAGATTTAAAGATTGACCTGCGGCGCAATGCAGAGGCCATCCAAGCGCTCCGCAAAGCAGTAATCGATGCCAAGATCAAACTTTCTGACCGGCCCACAATCCTGCTTGATCTTGAGTTGCCCGGAGGCAAGCGCTACGAGCGTGAAATCACACGTCCGCAATACGAGCAACTGATTAAGCCAATCCTTGACCGCACCATCGGTCCCTGCAAGCAAGCGTTAAAAGACGCTGGCCTCAAGCCAGGAGAAATTGAGGAAGTGGTAGCTGTAGGTGGTTCGACGCGCATTCCGGCCGTACGAGCATTGATTCACGACATGTTCGAGCGCCCCCCGCATACCGATCTGAATCCAGACGAAGTTGTCGCGCTCGGCGCAGCCGTACAGGCCAACATTCTGGGCGGCGGATCGGAAGCCACCAAAGATATGTTGCTGCTCGATGTGACTCCGTTGTCTTTGGGAATCGAGGTAGCCGGCGGAGTCACCGACAAAATCATCCTGCGAAACTCAACGATCCCAGCGTCGGCAACGCAGCACTACACCACCCAAGTGGATGGACAGGCCAATGTCGCCATCCATGTGTTGCAAGGCGAACGCGAATTAGCGAAAGACTGTCGCTCTCTCGCCCGCTTCGATCTAAAAGGCATTCCTCCGATGACCGCCGGTATGCCACGCATTGAAGTGAAGTTTCTCATTGATGCCAACGGCATCCTGCAGGTGACAGCTCGAGAACAGCGCAGCGGAACACAGGCGCAGATCGAAGTCCAGCCCAGCTACGGCCTGACCGATGATCAAGTCGAGAACATGATTCTCGAATCCTTCGATTCGGCTGAAGAAGATTTCCGTCAGCGGCAGATCATTGAAGCGCGCAACGAAGCCGAAACGATCCAGACAGCACTGGAAAAAGGAAAGAAGAACACCGCCTGGGGGCTGCTCTCCAACGACGAGCGGAAGCAAATCGCCAAGCTGGAGAAATCGCTAAACGAAGTCAAAGGCGGCGAAGATTACCAGGCTATCCGCAAAGCCATCGACGAGTTGAATAAGGCGACGACACGGCTTGCAGAACTCATGATGGACAGCGCCGTCGCCACGGCCCTCAAAGGCAAGAACATGGATCAGACGGAGCTGGGCGAAGGCCCGAACGCTCCGCATCCGATGGCAAAAGCAGAATTCGAATAAACAGGAGCAACATGGCAGACGAGAAAACAAAAAACGGAGCGACCGCAACGGTGGATGCTCCCGGGGAAAACACAGTTGAAGTGACATTCCTGCCCGAAGGCAAGACCGTGCAATTCGAACACGGCAAGCTGAAGTATTTGAACCACGGTGAACCACAGTCGCTTCTCGATGTCGCGTTGAACAACGACATCAAGCTCGACCACGCCTGCGGCGGCAACTGCGCCTGTACTACTTGTCACGTGTGGGTGAAAGAAGGCGCGAATAATCTCTCAGAAATGGACGACGACGAAGCCGACCGCCTCGACATGGCGGCGGACTTACAGCTGAACTCACGTCTCGGATGCCAAGCGGTGATTAAAGGGCCCGGTAAGGTTGTGGTGGAAATTCCTGCTTGGAACCGCAACTATGTTTCAGAAGAGCACTAAACGAAACTTGTAGCGTGGGCACTCCTGCCCGCGCTGCTGACGGTAAAATTGCGTTTCGCTGGTAAGAAATTTTAGCCATAGAAGCTGGTTTCCCTGGTCAAAAAGCGGACAAGAGTGTCCGCTCTACACTTATGAAGCTTTAGCCAGCGCGGATTCTTCCGGGCAAGCAAATAAGTCCTGTAATGGCGACACGTCCAAGCTGGCTGGTTGTAATTTTTTGGACGACTCAAGAACCATCACTCGATAGCCACACCCAGCGAAAATCTCAAACGTCTTTCTCAAATCTGTCCGCTGCAAATATTCAAACATGATGACGCGCGGCCGCTGTTCCGTCAGGGTTTGCGTCATACCCTCCAGCACAGAGTTCTCGTGTCCTTCCACGTCAATCTTGATGACAGTAATTGGCGCTGGAAGGTCGGCTTGTTGTCCCAGGAAATCATCCAGCTTCATGCAAGGGACCTTCACGAGCGAAATGTTCGCTGTACCATCCGGCACCACACGATTGACCGGACTGGCTCCGCCTAAATTCGCAAAACTCACGGTGCCATTTTGATTAGACAAGGCAATTTCGTGAACTTCAAAGGAAAGCTGGTTGAGAACGATATTTTCCCGGGCGCGGGAGGCGGCTAATGCGGTGGGTTCGAAAAGCAATGCATGTTGGATTTTGTCAGCCAGCAAAATGCTGATGAGTCCAACATTGGCCCCAATATCGATTAAAGTTCCGCCCTGAATCTGACTGCGCAGGAATTGAATGTTGTGAATATAAGGAATTCTGGAATAAAAGGTGGACGACGAAATCGTGCAGTCCGGATACACCCGAAATAGAAGCCCATTAAAAAGTTTCGTAGTAAGCGGCCGGCGGACCGTGCGCTTCCATGCCTGCCATCCAGCTGCACGAGCTAAGGCACGCAATTGTTGATTACGGTTGGATTCATCACGCCAAATCGCGGCAGCCCAATCGCGTAATTGGGAGGTCAAAATCATTGTATTTCGTCTGACATAAACAAAAATGGCTGCCTAAGTTGGCAGCCATTCTAACCTACGCAAGATAAAGTTTAGTTGTTGTCGTTCCCAGCCCGCTTCCAATTCATCAATTCACCGATAGTCGAACCGCCTGTGCTCGATGAAGGCTGTTTGTAAGCCTCAACTTCATGCCGCGAAGCTTCCTCGCCGATCGCCTTCGTGCTGAGTCCGACCTTCTTTTCTTCCGGATTCATCTTGATGATCTTGAATTCGAGTTCCATTCCGGGCTCGAGCTTCAGTGGTTGGCCATTGCCGTCAACGGCTTCTGAATTGTGGCAGAGTCCTTCGATGCCTTCCGCGATTTCCACGAAAGCACCGAAGCCGGCGACCCGCAGCACTTTGCCCTTGAGTACATCGCCCACGCGATGCTGCTGGAAGAAGGTCTCCCAGACATCGGGCTGAAGCTGCTTCATACCGAGTGAAAGACGACGCTTGTCCGGCTCAATCGCCAAAACGACTGCTTTCACGCGATCACCCTTCTTCAAAACTTCCGATGGGTGTTTTACGCGCTTGGTCCAACTCAAATTGCTGACGTGCACCAGGCCATCGATGCCGTCCTCAATCTCGATGAACGCGCCGAAGTCGGTCATGTTGCGGACGCGGCCTTCGACCTGAGTTCCAACGGGGAACTTGTCATGCAAACTATCCCAGGGATTTGAAGCCAGCTGCCGCATGCCGAGCGAAATGCGCCGCTCCTGCGGAAGCACATTCAGCACGATGCATTCGACGTGATCGTTTACGTTGACCAGCTTCGACGGATGCTTCATCCGCTTCGACCATGTCATCTCGCTGACGTGCACCAGACCTTCGATACCCTGTTCGAGTTCCACGAACGCACCGTAGTCAGTCACACTGATGACGCGTCCGCCAACATGTGCACCTACCGGATAACGCTGCTCCGCATCCAGCCATGGGTCAGGCGTCAACTGTTTGAAGCCGAGTGAAACACGCTGCTTATCTTTGTCGAACTTGAGAACCTTTACCTGGATCTGATCGCCAACGTTCACCAGGTCGCGCGGGTGCGTCAAACGTCCCCACGACATATCAGTGATGTGCAGCAGACCATCAATTCCGCCGAGATCCACGAACGCGCCATACTCGGTCAGGTTCTTTACTACGCCAGTCAGAATCGAACCTTCTTCCAGATGTTCCAGCGTCGCGGACTTCTTGGCGTTCTGTTCTTCTTCGAGCAACTGCTTACGCGAAACCACGATGTTGCCGCGCTTCTTGTTCAGTTTGATAACAGCAACTTCGAGGGTCTGACCTTTCATGCCATCCAGGTTCCGTGCTGGACGCAGATCAACTTGTGAACCAGGCAGGAACGCATGCGCGCCGTGAATGTCCACAGTCACGCCGCCCTTGGTCCGCTCGATCACCAGAGCTTTAATCGGAGTCTTTTCGTTATAGGCCTTTTCGATCTCATCCCATGCGCGCAGCCGCTGTGCCTTCTGGTGCGAGAGATTGATGTATCCCTCTTCCGTTGGCCCCTTCTCGCGCATGACCTCAATTTCATCCCCCGGTTTGAACTTGGGGTTCCCCTCGTGATCCATCACCTCAGACAAAGGCAGCATTCCCTCAGACTTGGTGCCGATATCCACAACGACATGGGTTGGAGTGAGCTTGAGCACAGTGCCCTTGATCACTTTGTCGTCATTAGCGGCAGCCTCTTCAGCCTCGGCGGTGAAGCTCTCGAGAGCTGCGGCAAAGTCTTCGCTGGCTGGTTTTTCGTCGAGGTCGGCAGCGGACGCACTGACGTTCACATCGTGGGTCTCATTGTCGGATGGAGCTGGAGTTTCAGTCGTCACTGGAGACTCCAATTCTTGGGTTGGGGTTGCGGTGTCGTCGAACAAGGTTATAGCCTCTCAGCTGGAGTTCGCACTTGAGGTGCGGCGGGATACGGGCTGCTCAACCGAACTGCTGGTATGGGTCTAAGGTTATGGTGAGCCTGTTCAGGCGAACAGACTTAAACAATTTCCGGCGGCCTAACCAACTTGGCGCGAACCCGCGTCCAATGGAACTTCTCGACTATAGCAACCGCGAAGAACCAGTGTCAAACACCGTTTGATGAATAATTTGTATTTTTTTTCGCCTGTAAATTCAATGTAATTTTCATTTGAATTTCTTGAAGGTCAAAATGACTTTGTGTTAGCCGTTTACGCATTTTTGCGTAATTCGTGACCCCGCCTTGCGAGTTGCAATTACGCTGCGTTAAACTTCCGTTTCACCGTTCCCCGTTAAGTTCTTGAATACTTTCAGTCCCCAGAAAATGAAATGGAGGAAGTATGATTTCCCGGTTATCCCTGCTTGTTGTGCTCATGTTCGCTATGTTGTCAGCAACCACCAGCATTCTTAACGCTCAGGACGGTAAGAAAGATACGAAACTGCAGGATAGCTCCTGCGGTAACTTACCCAATTATGCTGCCCTTAAAGCTGCCATTGATAAGGCAACTGCGGATGAAACCAGCGGCCTGAACAACCATATGTGGGCAACCGTTGTGGACCGTGATGGAGTCGTTTGTGCGGTGGCCTTCTCTGGAGCAAATCGTGGCGCACAGTGGCCTGGGAGCCGCGTAATTTCAGCACAAAAAGCCAACACCGCCAACGCCTTCAGCCTCGACCCATCTTCCAGCAGCAACGGCTCCGGACAGGCTGCCGGGTTGGCGCTTTCCACCGCAAATCTTTATTCTGCCGTGCAGCCGGGAGGCAGTTTGTTTGGCTTACAGGCGAGTAATCCAGTCAGCACGGAGGCTGCTTATTCCGATCTAGCTTCCGGCAAACTTTTCGGAACGAAATATGACCCTATGACGAGGCATCGCATCGGCGGGGTGAACGTATTCGGTGGAGGTCTGGCTCTTTATGCCGAAGGCCACAAAATTATCGGAGGAGTCGGCGTCAGCGGAGATACTTCCTGTGCCGACCACAACATCGCCTGGCGCGTGCGCAACATCTTAGGTCTGGACCATATGGCTGAAGGCAATGGATTGAAAGCAGTCCCGGGCCCAGCTAGTTTGTTCGCCAACGATCCCACTCATCCGGACAATATTATTTTTGACATTACTGCGAATCCATCCGGAGGAACTGGCAACAGCAAATCAGGTTTTGGACATCCATCCTGCTTGAATACGGCAGGGTCAGATACGCTGCCCGCAGTGCGTCCGTAATTGCTTTCGAAATCCCCACTCTTTGAAGGTTTTGGAAGGGTGGGGATTTTACAAATTTTCTCCAAACCCGCATCTCCCGCTAGACGTATAATCGGCGCACTAGCCAGCCGGGAGCCGCTCATGAAAACCCCGCTTATCGTTTCAGGATTTGCAATTCTGTTGTTCTCTTTTGCAGCATTCGCCCAAAGCCGTCCAGGATCTGGGAGTACCGGTGGTGCTGGGGGAAGTGGTGGGAGCAAACCTAGCATGCCCACGACGCCCACGATCAATCAGGGGACGCAGAACAATCCATTCCCCGACGTTGACCGCCCGATGTACATTTCAGGCAAAGTGGTATTGGCAGATGGAAGCGCGGTCTCCGAATCTGTGACGATCGAATCCATCTGTAGCGGACGCAAGCGAGTAGAAACTTATACCGACTCACATGGAAACTTCAGTTTCGAACTGAAGAAAACGCCCAACACCATGGCAATCCAAGGTGCGGACACCTCGGCGTCTTTCGATCAGCAGTTCTCCAAAAACGCGGCATTCTCTTACAACAGCTGTGAATTGCAAGCCTCGCTCCCAGGGTTTACTTCTGATGTGGTCCAACTGGCCGCGACGATGTCGTCGATGATTGAAACGAAAGATGTAGGCCGGATCGCAATCCACCCCATAGGTGGATCTGCGTCATCAGTACTGAGCGCGACCAGCCTGGCGGCTCCCGGTCCTGCCAAGAAGGCAATGGACAAGGCGCTCGAGCAGGAGAAAAAGAACAAAATAGAAGATGCGGAAAAGTCCCTGCAAAAAGCAGTCGAAATTTATCCGCAATATGCAGCTGCATGGACCGAGTTAGGGCACTTGCAATATACAAATCACGATGCTGCCGGAGCACAGCATTCCTTTCAGCAGGCCGTCGCCGCTGATCCTAAGTACGCCAAGCCATATTTAGGATTGGCCCAGATCGAAGCACAGTCCGCGCATTGGCAAAACACCGTGGACTTAACTACCAAGTTATTGACATTGAACTCGAACTATCCGATGGCGTGGTTACTGCAAGGCGTGGCGCAGTACAATTCACAACAGTTGGACGCTGCGGAAGCGAGCGTCAGGAGCGGGTTAAAGACGGATTCCGAGCACCGAGTGCCCAGGCTTGAACATTTGCTTGGCGTGATACTGGCCGGGAAAAAGGACTACGTACAGGCCGCGGAACACATGCGCGCTTTTGTGAAGTATTCGACAGCTCCCTCAGAACAGGCAGAGGGGCAAAAAGTGCTGGCGGAGATTGAGAAACGCTCTGCGCAAGCAAACTTAGGCACAGAGGCGCCGAAGTAATGACGTTGTGACTTAGACCTTCCTAATCATTGATTTCATTGCACATATATTTGTGGTTCCTGCGACTTACTGCATCATCTGTATAGCCGTAAGTAGAAAGAGGCAGGCAAATGAAAAGCAGATTGAAGCTGGCGCTGACGGTGCTGGTTTTGCTGCTGGCTCTTGCCGCGTTCAGCCGCTTCCTTGGCTGGATGAATCTGCCGAGCGACACGTGGTTCTGGAGCGGCGTAAGTGGCGTGCTCGGACTGCTGGTCGTGGTTCCCTCCCTCATCGCGGCCATCTGGCGGCCACTGCGGTTTATACGCATCAGCCGCCACTAGAACGTCCGGACTCTCAGCGCAAAACTGAAACTCAACCGGCCTTAGCGGGCGCACGTGTGCGTGTCGGGTGCGCATGACATGGAGGAGTGTATGACCACTTCAATTTTCAACAATCGTGATGTTCGTCGTGGTGAAGGTTTTGTTGGTGGCGGAATATTGCTTCGTGTGTTGTTATTCGGTGGAGCATTGTTCATTGCAGGATTGATTGTGTTGAGTGTGGTACGAGCTACTCGCATCGGCGCTGGATATGTCGGCGTGGAAGTAAACCTCGCCGGCAGCCAGCGCGGAGCGCAGGACATTCCTGTTCGTACCGGATGGGTGTTCTACACACCGTTGAAGACGCAGATCATCGAGTTTCCGACCTTCGTTCAGACGGTGAAATGGACTGCGGATGTAAACGAAGGCCATCCCATCAACGAAGAGCTGGCGTTCAACAGTAAGGAAGGACAGGAGGTGCGAACAGATGTTTCGTTGTCCTATGCAATCGACTCAGTCAAGGTGCCGGAGTTTTATGTGAAGTATCGCACCGATGATCTGGATCGCTTCACGCACGGAATTCTGAAGGACATCGTGCGCAACTCGCTCAACGAAGTTGCTTCCACCTACACGCTCGAAGACATCTACGGCGAGAACAAGGCGCGCTTCCTGCGTGAATCGCGTGAGCGCATACAGGCACAGTTGGCTCCGGTAGGCGTGCAGATCCAGCAATTCGGCTTCATCGGTAAACCGAGGTTTACTGCGGCGATCGAACAGGCGATCACGCAGAAGACCCAGGCGATCACCGAAGCAGAACGTGCCCGCAATCAATTAGCGGTCACTCAAGCGGAGGTGGCAAAGACCGTGGCTGAAGCGGAAGGCGACGCCAAGAGCCAGATCGCTCGCGCGCAAGGTGAAGCGACCAGCTTGATCGAACGCGCTCGCGGCGAGGCAGAGGCGAACCGGCTGCGGCAGGCGTCAATTACTCCGCAGCTGTTGGAGTGGAAACGTCTCGAAAACCAACGGGCGTTGATTGATCGCTGGAGCGGCAACGTGCCGACAACGGTACTCGGCGAGAAAACCAACTTGCTGATGCCGTTCCCGACCGAGCAGAAGTAAGAGGAGCTAGAGGGTGCCCCATCCTAAATCGCGCAGTTTGCGATTTAGGATGGGGGTTTATTTTGTAGCTTCAGACCATTCGATCTCTCCGCGATCCTGCAACGCATTGCGGTCTTCAGGAAGAATCCAATGTTGCCTCACTAAATCATCGATCGCTTTTGAGTAGCGGGTCATGTAGTCCTGCCGGCCTGTATAACGTTCCAGAACAGACTTGCGCGGATCATTGTTTTTTTGCCGCTCAACAGCAGTCTTTGCGAACGGGAGATAACTCCCCTCAAATGCGACCCGCTGATCAGACGCACCAATTGAGGAATCGCGCAGATTCCAACCCGTGTAAGCGGCGAGTGGAACCGCAATTTCCGGCAAATGTATTCCAGCGCGGTCGTTTCCGTCCGCATCAACCTGTGGCACGAGTACGGGGAATGACTGGCCGACTTTTGGTGGCTGTGTACTCAAGATTCCCTGATTCGCGTTGGGGCCAAAATCCAGATGGTACGCACTATTGGCTTCATGGGGACGATTGGCGCCGGGAATCGATGGGAAGTTCCAATCCTGTAATGGCACGAGTGTTCCATCAGAGATTTTTGGATAGCTGCTGGCGGGTGGCGGCGTACCACTGCGCACCCATTCGTCCATGTTAGAGATCATCGCGCGCCAGAAATATCTGATGGGGAGCGGCGACCCAGGTTGTTGGCCGAGAAGATCACCAACTCCTTTTTCTGGTGGGAACGGCACAGAAAAATGTTGCAGCCCCGTGAAGTGATAGATGCGGACATTGTCTGAAATCGGCACATCCTGCTTGCCATCGGCGCTGGTATGAATCAATGCCGCGGCGCGGCCCCAATATTCGTAAGATGTGTTGGAGAAGAAAATTTTCGGTGCCACTTTTTCGGCAGCGGCAAGATCGAGCAGTCCTTTTGTTTCGTTCGTAACAGGGTCTTTCTCTTGCTGATCGGTGAAAGGAAAAACATCCGTAGGAAAAAAAATTGACGAAGTCGGCTGCGCATCGCGTGACGGCTGGGCAAAGCGATAGTTGAAGCTGCCCCGTCCAGCTCCTGCAACGTGTGCTAGAACGCCATCGAGAGCGATTCGACCTTCTTCATCGGCGTTGAAGCCTTGATAAAGAAAGTCGCGCAGAAAGCGCCCGTTCTGGGAGATGCCTTCCCCATAAACACGCGCTGCCGGAGCAATCGCATCAGGAGCATGCTTGGCATATGACGCAAGATCTCGGATAGCTGCGAATCCTCCTCCGGCCACAACCGGGTCAACGACTACGTAGACATATTCATAAATTTTCCCCGGCTGGAAACCGCCGTTGAGATGAATGTGGCGATTACTGGGAATTAATTTGCCGTCTACGGTGTGAGCGAATTGCCATTCGGTTCGCGGGATCACTTTGCGCTCCGCTTCACGCGACTCGCGGACCGTGAGTACGTTGCGTGAGTCGTCCGGGTTAGCAACCGGATATTCGCTGCCACCAATTTCGCCGGTTATCAAATGTCCCGGCGGAATTTCCTGCATCATTTTCGCAGGCATGAGATCGCCGCGCAGCAAGCCAGAGATTGCCTTCCCATTCTCTTTCGCAACTGGAGCGTAGAACTTGAGGGAATCGTCTCCGGCGGCGTCCCACTGCCACCCGACGCTCACAACGGTAAAGCCGCGGCGGAGCAGCCATGCATCCCCCGCATCGCCTCCTAGGGCAATATCTCCGCCGTCAACCAGAGTAAGAATGCGCGGCCGGCCACGGTTGGGAACTTCCAGAAGCATGGAACCATTGCCCTTGTGCACATCCTTGGGGCGAATGACGATGAAATCGGAAGAGAATTCCACTTCCCCGTTTTTCAAATTGACTGCATTGCTGAGATCAACGATGTGCTGGTTGTGTGGATTGGCTACCGGAAGTGAGAAATAAACGCGGCCCTTGATGTACTCATAACTCCCAACCTCACCGAAGGTTCTGCCGCCAAGAACGTCATGGCGGGAAGCTATTTCGAGCCGGGAGACTCGAGCGTGAAGCGGTAGCACTAAAAGAAGTAAAAATGCCGCGATGACAGGGCGCTGTCGCATGCGCGGAAGAATAACATGACGGTAGTGAGTGCTGACGTATGGTTTTGTTTGAGACCCACTCACGATTATGGCTACCTTTACCGCGTAAGCCACATCCAAACTTCGCTATGATTCGCAAAATTTCGACTGGTGAATTTCGTCTTTACTCTCGTAAGAAAAACCCCAAGACGGGCAAACGACGCAATTTAGGGACATTCAAAACGCGCAAGGCTGCTGAAGCGCACGAGCGGGCTGTCCAGTATTTCAAGCACCACTAAATTGTCCGTCGGCAGACTAGATGGCGATATTAGCGATGTCCCAGTCCGGACCGCGGTAGTCCATATCGTTGTAGCGTTCGATAATACCGAACGCGTTCATGTCTGACGGTGCGGTGGTCTTACAGATTGTCACTCTCTTCCCACAACCGCGCCGGGCTAAATTCGCGAAAAGAGAACTGCGCATAAAAGTTAGATACTCGTGTGCAGCCCGTGGACGGCATAGATATCCTTTGTTGAAACCACAAAGCATCAACATTAGACGTCCGGGATTGGCATCGAGGAAGCGGAACAAAGCTTGCGTGATCTGCGGATAGTGTGGAGAGAAAAAATCATCCAGCACTATGATTCCGCGATCGCTAAGGAGTGTCTCGGCCAGCGCCAGATCGCTGCTCACAGCCTGTGCCGAATGCTCTCCATCAATGTGGATCCAGCGGAAATCGCGTGCGGCCTCTCTTACGAAGGGGTGCCGGACCAGGAACTGCGACATTTCCTGCAAGTATTCACATTTGGCATTAGGAACAGCCTGTTCGATCCGCTGGCGAACCTGGTGGAGCGGCGTCACGTCTACCAGGACGCAGGTTTCTTCTCCGCGGCGGTGTAAAGCTAGCATGCCCGCAGATTTGCCTTGATACACACCGATTTCCAGCATGTTGCCGACATTGTTGGTGGCTTCCTGATAGGAGAGGAACGTGTCCCAGATTGCCGCAGACTCATGGTAGAACCAGCCCGGAGTTTTATCGAACAACGCAACGAAGAGTTCGTAAAGATTGGTCGGCAGATTTGCCACTGGTCCCAACTGCCGCTGATACTTAATACACTCGTTTTCAAAATGTTGTAGAGAATCTTCCGCAACCGGTTCAAGTAGAAATTCGGGCATTTGCCAAGCCTCTCGAGAAATAGTTTTCTCCGAACATCAGATGAGCACATGAATTTCCAATCTCGATGAGTTACTCGTCGTGAATTTTGATTTCGTGTAAGGCCCTGCAAAATCCGGCGCTAAAAGCTGCTTACGAAAGTAATTTTTAATTGCGGGAGAATATTTCCTGGATGTTGGCTCGAGCCGGTTCTCATAAAGCGTTAACTTTACCTTCTGGCTCGTTTGCATTCTTGACTGCAATACTGTATCCAGTACCTTCGCCATCTGAGGTGATCCTTGCCGCTTTCAGCTACTGAAGCAGTCAGCCCCGCGATTGAGCACGCCAAGAAACAGCTCTTCCAGCCATTTCGTTTTGGACAGTGGGTCCGGCTGGCGGTAGTTGGATTTCTTGCCGGCGAACTGAGTTCGGGTAGCGGCTGTAATGGGTCGTCGGGGTTTCGGAATTCACGGGGTAGTCGTGGCTCAGAGGGTGCAGCAGAAGTTACAGCGGCGCTTCACAAACTGGTGGCTTTTTGGCATGCGCATACAACCTTGATTGTTGCGATCATTACCGGTCTGATCGTCTTCTTTTTCCTGTTGGGAATTTTATTTACTTACATCAACAGCCGCATGCGTTTTGTGCTCTTCGACAGCATCATTGCGAAAGAATGCCACATACGGGAGTACTGGGCGAGACGCGGCGATGTCGCGTGGAAGTTCTTTATCTGGCAATTGCTGTTTTCGTTTTGTGGGCTGATGGTTTCGGTTATTCTGATCGGCATTCCTCTGGCTATTGCTTGGGCTGCAGGATGGCTGCGCAAGCCTGGCGACCATATCTTGCCTTTGGTTTTAGGAGGACTCTTCGTTTTTCTTTTGTTCATGACATTTGCCATTTGCGCCGCCATCATCAGAGTCATCGCCAAGGATTTTGTCGTCCCTTATATGGCAGTGGAAGGCTTAACCGTGATGGAAGGCTGGCGGATAGTGTGGCAGGGAATGAAGGCGGAAAAAGGAGCCTACGCTGGATACATCGGAATGAAGATTGTGCTGGCGCTTGGGGCGGCTGTTGTCTTCGGCATTATTGACCTGATTGCGTTCATTATCGTAGCTATTCCACTTTTCATTATTGGTGTAATGGTCGGGGTAGCTGCTGCGAGCGCTGGTCTCACGTGGAATGCATATACCATTACTCTGATGATCATCGTTGGTTTTATTGGCATATTAGGCATAATGTTTTTGTTTGCGCTGATTGGTGTTCCCACGATTGTATTTTTTCCAGCTTATTCGATCCACTTCCTGGCATCTCGTTATCCCAAGCTTGATGCCTTGTTACATCCAGCGCCATCGACTGCTCCTGTGCCTCCAGCACCAGTCGTTCCGCCGCAGGCGCCGCCACCGTTTTTTCCGCCTGAGCCGAATGCTTTGGGATCATGATTTTGTGAGGATCGACCCCACAAATCTTAAAACGCAGAGTGCGCCGAGAAATGCCGCAGAGAGCGCGGAGAAGCTCAGCATCTCAGGCCTCCGTGCTCTTTGACTCGTGTTTCCTGAACGGCCCGCAACCATGGCGCATACCAGAGCTAAATTTTTCCCGCTCTTCCGGAGTCATCTGTTCCCAGCGCTCACGCATGCGATGACGCCAGTGGCCTCCACCTCCTCCACGGGGAAACATTCTGGGGCCGCCGAATAAGAGCCAGCTTAGCCCTATCAGTCCGAACGCTTGCCAGTATGTGACCATGTGCAAGCCGAACACGGCCGGCATGAGCCAGTTCCACAGATGCATTACTGCCGGTGTGAAGCCAGCGAATAAAATCAAAAAAAACAGAACAATTCCAGCGAACATTTTCACAGGGTTTCTCATTTCGGTTCTCCTAGACCTCTTGCAAATTCCTCATAAACTTTCTGCAAACGGCGGCGCAGGTACTGCACTGCATATCGCTTGCGCGATAACAGAGTGTTGATGCTGACTCCGGACTCTTCCGCTATTTCTCTGAAGCTGTACCCTTCGAACTCTGTCGCGAGAAATACTTCTCGCTGTTCGTCGGGAAGCTCGTCGAGTGCATCTTCTAACTCCTCCAGCATTACGCTTCTTGCATACTCTGCTTCCGGGCCTGCGTCTGGTGATGGCAGCAGATCTTCGAAGCTCAGCGATTCTTCTCCCGCCACTGCCTGATCCGTGAACAGTTCAGGCTTTTTCTTGCGAAAGCGGTCGGTAATGCGGTTTCTGGCTACGCGAAACAACCATGCCCCAACTTGCTCGATCGGCTGCATCGCGCGATACGCTTCCACGAGTTCGTAGAAAACATCTTGCAGAATGTCTTCTGCGTCACCGGCATCAGGCACACGACGGCGGATGAAACTCCAGAGGCGTCCCTGCTCCTGGCGGACAGTCTCTGCGATGCGTTGATCCTGTTGGTCTGCCATCCAGTCGGTGGCCAGCATCTCGTTCACCTATGAATGGAGACGGATGACAGGCGTTTTTATTGTATGGATTTATGGCCTTTCTTTTCGGAACTTTGGCGTAAAGGCGGGTGTCAAACTCTCTCAGACACGCGTGCTCAAAGGGAGAAACAGTTATGGCGTTTTCGACCGGAGGCCGTGGTCCGTTTCAAGGACAGATGAATGTCACACCGCTGATTGATGTGCTGCTGGTGCTGATTATTGTGTTCATGGTGGTGCAGTCGATGATTATGGAACGGGGGCTGGAGACGCAGATTCCGCAGCCTGCCGATCCTAAGACGAACAATGTACCGCCACCAGAAAGAACGATCGTTTTGCAAGTTGTATGGACGGGCAAAGATAAACAACCGTTGTTACGCATCAATCAACAGAATGTCAGTTGGGCAGAGCTGGAGCCTCGGCTTATCGATATCTACAAACAACGCGCGGAAAAAGTGGCGTTCATTAAGGGAGATGACGACATTGACTTTGAATATGTTGCGCAAGTGATTGATGTAGCGCGCGCGGCAGGAGTAGATCGTGTCGCATTGATGGCCCGGTCGCAGGCCGGGCAGTAATCTCGGGCATTGAGAGGTGTACGTTTAATCTCTGGCTTTGTTCTTGATCCAGATTGGCGTGCCCACGAATCCAAAAGCAGCGCGTATTTGGTTTTCTAAAAAACGCTGATAAGAGAAATGCAGTTTCACTTTTCGATTCGTGAACAAGATGAAAGTCGGCGGAGCAACTGATGCTTGTGTCATGTAGTAAATCTTGACCTGCTGACGGGCTGGGACTGCAGCACGGTCGAACTCGACGTGCTCCAGGAAGCGGTTCATTTCTCCTGTGGTGACGCGTTTGCGGCGTTCAGCGGCTACTTCTTGCAGCATGTTAAAGAGCTGGTCGATCCCTTTATTTTTCGCGGCTGAAATAAAAACTACAGGCGCGTAGTTGAGGAATTTCAAGCCGTAACGCAGGCGTTGCTCATAGGCTTGTTGATCTGCGGGACGCTTACCTTCCTGAATTCGTGCAGCTTTGGCCTGGCTCACGGGCTTATTTTTTCCACTGATAATCAAATCCCATTTGTTAACCACGATAATCACCGAGCGTCCGCTTTCATGCGCATAGCCGGCGATGGCGGCGTCGAGTCCACTGACACCTTCGGTGGCATCGATCAGAATCAGCGCGATGTCTGAAGATTCGATGTGTTTACGAGACATCACCACCGAGAGTTTTTCCGCCATCAAGTGGGTCTTCCCTTTGCGGCGGATTCCAGCGGTGTCGATGAAGCGATATTGATGGCCGTTGTGTTCCACCACTTCGTCCACAGAATCGCGAGTGGTACCGGGAATCGGAGAGACGATCGAGCGGCCTGTCCCGGTCAGCTGATTTAACAGCGTGGATTTGCCTACGTTGGGATGGCCAATAATAGCGACCCTTGTTTCCCTAGCCTTGTCGTCTTGGCGAGATGAATCTCCCGCTGTTTCATCGTTGAGTTCGGAGTCGGTCTCGGGTGGGTCGGTCACTTCCGCAACAGTCTGCGGGACGACGGCTATATTTTCGGGAAATGTCTTCAAGACTGCATCCAGCAAATCGTCTACGCCTCTCCCATGTTCGGCGGAGACTGGGAAATATTTTTTTATTCCAAGGCGGTGAAATTCATCGACCAGTCTTTCTTGTTTCTCGCTGTCAATTTTGTTGATGGCGAGAAATACCGGCTTGCCGCTTTTTATAAGAAGGCGGGCGAGCTCCATGTCTGGACCAGTAAGTTCGGTGCGCGCATCCACCACCATGACAACCGCCGATGCTTCTTCGAGCGCCACCTTCGCCTGACGGAAGATTTCCGAAGGAATGAAGTCCTTGTCTTCGGGGATAATTCCGCCTGTGTCAACCACGCGGAATTTACGGCCTAGCCACTCCGCGTTGCCATATAGGCGATCGCGAGTGATTCCTGGCTCGTCACCAACGATCGCGCGGCGTGAGCCTACGATTTTGTTGAACAGCGTGGACTTGCCCACGTTGGGGCGACCTACGATGACAATGGTGGGAAGGTTTTCGCCCGCCATGCCGCTCATCGAGCTTGATCTGATCCTGGTCAAAGTTTGGGCCAAAGCTGTGACAGCCGCCTCGAATGTCCGTCATTCCGGCTCTTCGAGCCGGACAGCCGAGGCGGCTGTCACCACGCGTTACTCTACACGCTATTATAGGGGACAAGGTGTCCCCCGCTTCTCAATCCGCAATTAAAGATGTTTCGCTTTATCAGTTCTTCTCTCCGGGCGGCGTGCTCTCGCGTACACATCCGGCTTATGAATTTCGCCGTGGGCAGTTGCAGATGGCGCAGGCTGTTGAGCAGGCGCTGACGGAAAAACGGCATTTAATCGTTGAGGCTGGAACTGGCACGGGGAAGACTTTGGCTTATCTGGTACCTGTGATCCGCTCCGGTAAGCGGGTCATTATTTCCACCGGAACCAAGAATCTTCAGGAACAGCTTTTCTATAAAGACATTCCATTTCTAGAGCAGGCGCTTTTCCCCCATGGTGAGGGAAAGCTCAGCGTTTGCTACATGAAAGGCCGTGCGAATTATTTGTGCCGGAAGAAGTTATACGACCTTACGGATCAGCCGGTGTTAAGCGGCTTGGAGGAGATTGAGCATTATCGAGCGATTGCCGCATGGGAAAAAGCCACGCACACGGGAGACCGTGCGGAGTTAGCGGCTTTGCCTGAGGCCAGTGCGCTCTGGCACAAGCTGGACGCGCGGGCTGATACCTGTATCGGACAGAAATGCAGCGCGTGGGACAAGTGCTTCATCACCGAGATGCACCGACGAGCGATGGAGAGCGACATCATCATCGTGAACCATCATCTGTTTTTTGCGGATTTGGCGATCAAGCAGCAAGCTGAAGATGCTCCGGATGCAGGAATTTTGCCCGAAGTTGGCGCAGTGATTTTTGATGAGGCACATGAATTAGAGGATGTAGCCGGCAGCTACTTCGGAATTTCCGTCAGCAATATGCGCGTGGAAGAACTTTGCCGCGATGTAGAGATTTCGTCACAGCGAAACAAGTTTATGTCGCCGGGACTTTCTGGTGCTGTAAAAAGTCTTCGCGAGCGTGCTGCATTTTTCTTTTCCGTCCTGCCACAGGGACAGGGACGGTTTGCTTTCGAGAACCGACGGGAATTTCTGGAAGAGAACGGTGATGAATTCCTGGCAATGCAGCAGGCGCTGCAACGGATCGGGGCAGAGCTGGAAAAACTCCCGTCAAAGCCGGAAGAGATTTACAACTTTTCGCGGCGGGCGCAGGAACTACAGGTACAACTTGGGTTTTTGATGGAATCAGAAGACCGCAATACTGTGTTTTGGATCGAACGGCGCAATACGCGGACATCTGGTGGGGCGGGGCGCGCATCGGGAAATGTGTTTCTCCAAGCTACGCCGATTGATGTTTCTCCTATCTTGAAAAGCTGTTTGTTCGACCGGTTGGAATGTGCAGTTTTGACTTCCGCGACTTTAGCAGTCGGCCATGGATTTGACTACATACGCAAACGGATTGGGTTGGAGTATGTGAGGGAATCGGTTTTACCTTCACACTTTGATTATCAAAAACAGGCAATGCTATACGTGCCGCCAGATCTGCCCGATCCGCGCACGCCGCAGTTTGTAGCCAAAGCCGCCGACCGAATCCGCAAAATCTTAGAGATTACTCGTGGCCGCGCATTTGTGCTTTTCACCAGCTATGCGCAGATGAATGAGATTTACCAGCGCATGCTGGGTGAAGTTGAGTTTCCTTTATTGCTCCAGGGCGACGCTCCCAAAATGGCGCTGCTCGAGGAGTTTAGGCTCACGCCTAATGCGGTTTTATTCGCGACATCTTCTTTCTGGCAAGGCGTGGATGTTCAAGGGGAGCAACTTAGTTGCGTAATTATCGACCGTCTACCTTTTGCTGTGCCGAGCGATCCAGTGGTCGCAGCGCGGGTGAAGGCTATTGATGCCGACGGCGGAAACGCCTTCTTCCAATATCAGGTTCCCGCAGCAGTGATCACGTTAAAACAGGGATTTGGACGGTTGATTCGTTCTTTGCATGATCGTGGATTACTGGCGCTGTTGGACAACCGCATCCTAAAAAAACAATACGGCCGGGTTTTTCTGGATAGTTTGCCCAACTATCAGCGAACTACAGAAATCATGGACGTAGAAAAATTCTTCGGGCTGCACTAAAGACCGATTCCGCATCTTACCCAGAGCTACAATCAACGTGTGAGGTCGTTATGACGGATGAAGTCGAAGAAGTCCAGCCTGATCCAAATGAAGAGCTAGTGCGCGTATTTGATACTCAACAGGAATCTGAGGCCCTTGTGATCCAGGGACTTCTGGAATCTGCGGGGATTGAAGCGGAAGTGACTGCGATTGACGCCACGCAGGATATTTTTCCTGGAGTCGGCGGCACAATTGTTTTAGTGCGCGAAGAAGATGCGGATGAAGCGCGGCGCGTGATCGCGGAATCGCAAGAATTGTCCGAGGCGGATAATACCGACGTTAGTGAAGGGCCGGCAGCTTAGGCACGACCGTGTGGCCATCGAGGTAGAAGGTTACCGCTCCATCCAAGTCTGTGCGATAGGTGGCTACTCCCGCTTCGTGCAAGCGATCCAACACTTCTTTACGTGGGTGCCCGTAGACGTTCCGTGCTCCCACCGAAATCACCGCATACTGCGGATGAACAGCCTTCAGCAGTTCAGGAATTGTGGAGGTTGCACTGCCGTGATGTCCTACCTTTAGTAGATCTGCTTGCGGTTGTTCTGCTGCGATTTGTCTTTCCGTCTTTCGCTCGGCGTCTCCTTCCAGAAGGGCTGAAGTATTTCCATACGAAATTCTCATGGCGAGAGAATCGTTGTTGCCGCGACCCGATTCGACTTCCGGATCTACAGGAGCTAGAACTCTCATGTTGATCTGGCCAAAGTTGAGAGAGTTTCCCGCTTTGAAATTGATGACGCGCACACCATCGTTTTTTGCCTGTTGAATAATTGGCTGTAAGCCGGGGGGAGAGTCGTCTCCCAGCCAAAGTTCGCGCGGCCGGAAGTTGGTGAGTATGGCGCGCATTCCTCCCATGTGGTCGGCGTGTGCGTGAGTGATGGCGACCGCATCGATGCGCGAGATACCACGCGACCACAGATACGGCGAGACGACGTTTTCGCCGATATCGAGGCCAGATTGCATCCAGGCGGGTGTGCCTCCAGCATCGATGAGAAGCGTTCTACCTTCGGGGGATACTACGAAGATGGAATCACCCTGACCTACGTCAATAGTTGTGACTTCCATCGTTCCAACGCTGATTTGTGGTTTGGGTGGGATGGTTGCGATCCAGAATGCGGCGACGCATAACCAAGCGATACCAGAAATGGCATACCGGGCTCGGTAACGGGAAAGGAACATTGCTGCGGCAATGGCAACGCAACCGAATAAGACTGTAGCAAGGGCGGGAGTTGCAACACGCGTGTCAGCCACTCGAAAAGTTCCCAACCAGCTGACCGCTCCAGTAATGATCTGCAATGCAAACCCGGCGATCAGCACGGGAATTTTCGCAACAAGCATAGAAACAAAACCAATTGCGACTGCGGCAACAGCAGCTGGCATGAGGATTTCCATCAGCGGGATCACAAGAAGATTCGCCGGTAGTCCAATCACGGTTGCACGGTGGAAGTAATAGGCCATCGGCAAGGCGAGTCCAAGTTGCATGATGGCGGAGATCAGTAACAGCTCGAAACTGGCAAGCACAGCCCATGTGATAGTGCGCAGGATATAGAGAGGGATCCGTTTGCCCAAGACTCTGTTGAAACGGGATGCAATCTGGCGGATATCCAGGCGAAATTGCGCGACCTTCGGAGGCAGTACCCAGTCGTACGTTTCAAATTGCAGATGGCGCAGGCCTCGCAGGTATGGTTGCGATGTACGCTCCAATATCGGCACACCTACAGCGGCGACCAATAACACGCATAGAAATGTCAGTTGAAAACTCGCTCCCAGCAGCGCTTTGGGATCGACAATCAGCACACCTAAGGCAGCTGCGCCAATGGCATTGAGCATGGAACGCTCTCGATACAACAGGCGTGTGCCTAGAAAGATCGCCAGCATCAGTGTGGCGCGCCAGACCGGGGGACCTACATCGGTTACGAACGCGTAGACTGCCGCCAATGCAATTGTGATGGTTGCAGCCGCCGTATCAGGCATGTGCAAACGTTTCAAAACCCACAGCACAACAAACGCGAGAATCGCAACGTTCATGCCGGAAACTACCAGTACGTGGTAGGTGCCGGAGCGTTGGAACTCTGTGCGCGAGTCTTGTCCGAGAAATCCATCTTCTCCAATCACCATGGCATCGATGAGGGCAGCCTGGTTCTCCGGCCATAGCTGATGGATTTTTTCTACGATACGGCGATGAAGGTTTGCGCGATATTGCTCGATATGACTTCCGCTGAAGCCGGATAGCGGTTTTACGTTCTCAACTTTTGCCGAACCTAAGACAGCGATTCCGTTTTCGTTGAGGTAGGCGCGGTAGTCAAATGCCCCTGGATTGCCGAAGTTGCGAGGGGCGAAAAGTTTTGCTGAAAAACGGAGGCGGTCGCCGTATCGAAAGTTGGAGACGGCCGCATCGCCATCGTCTTTGTTGTAAAAGCTTATGCGGATACCAGCGTGTATCGGAAATGACTTTTCGTCAGATTCTATTTGTTCTGTTTCCAGGTCGACCGACCGCCGTGTGGTGCCGAAGGATTCTGGGCGGGCGATTCCCTCTTTTATTACATGCGCGGTCAGAATTACTTCACGGCCATCGGTGAATTGAAGGATGTTGATGTCGCCGATATCGGCTGGTGGGCGTACTTGGATGACGAACGCGCCCCCGGCAATCAGCGTGCCTAGGCCGAGAGCAATTGCAGCCCAAGCACGGCGGCGACGATAGTAGGTTCCCGCGAAAATAAAATAGGCTCCTCCGATGAGCCACCAGACAGCGGGGCGCCAAAGATAGGCACCAAAGAGAATTCCTGCGCCAAAAGCGAACGCAGCCCACAACAAGGGTTGGCGCGTTTGGGGGCTTTGGGGTGTGACGAACGGGGTATTTCGAAAAGATTTCACGGCGTTGGAGAGTGTCTTCTTTCGCCCCTGCGGAGCTGGTAGCGGTGTGACTTGTTATCGCGCCAGCTGAAGGACCGTTTCCAAGTGGAATGTCTGTGGGAACAGGTCGAACATATGGGCCTGTTCCACGCGATATCCAGCTTTCAACAGTCCGCCTAAATCTCGGGCCAATGTTGCGGGATCGCAGGAGACATACGTAACGCGTGGCGACCGCAGCCCGGCCAAGCTGCGAACCACATTTTCACCTAGCCCACTGCGTGGCGGATCGAGCACTACCAAGTCAGGAGATAACTTGGTTGGCGCACTTGTCAGATACTGCTCCACTGTCGCACGGATAGTCTTCACATTCGCCGGAGAATTGTAGGCGAGGTCAGACTGGGAGGTCTGTGACGACTCGACAGCGATTACCTGTGCAAAACTTCGGGCCAGGGGAACGGCGAAGAGACCCGCGCCAGCGTAGAGGTCTAGTGCGGTTTGGCCTTTCGATTCGGAAGTTACGACTTTGGCCAGCTCGTTAATAAGGTGGCGGTTTACCTGGAAGAACGCTCCAGCGCTTACGCGGTAAGCGCCATGGTCGGTATGGTAGTGAATGTCGGTAGCGCCCGCAGCCGCCGCTGCTTTGGCTTCTGCAGGAGAGCTTGCGCGGCGAAATGCTACGACTCCTGCGCATTGTGGCAGGTTTTGTTGTAATTCCTCAGCTATTTTTTTAGCTGCAGATTCGGAAATATTTGGCAAGCAGTAGAGTTCGGCCAAGACCTGTGAATCATCTGCATTCGCGAATAGTTCAATCTCATCTACATCGGCGATTTTTGTGCCCGTCTGACCAAGAACTCGGATTGCCTGATTAATCAGTGGCGAGCTGATGGGGCATTGCTCGATCGGCAGGAAGTCGTGGGAATTGTATTTGTAATAACCGACGGCAAATTCTGGTTGCGTGCGAATCTTCAAACGTGTGCGATTGCGGTAGTTCCACGGAGGAGAGGGATGGACCATCAACTCCGTTTCTAACTCCAGCTTGGCAATACGCCGAAGATTTTCTTTCAGAATGGCCGCTTTGATTTCCAACTGATATTCGTAACTTGCGTGCTGATAGTGGCAGCCTCCGCAGGTTTGGAAGTAGGGGCAGCTTGGTTCGATCCGCTTTGCCGATGCTTGCAGAATTTTTTCTGCACGGCCGCGGGCGAATCCCGGCTTTTGTTCTATTAGCTTAGCTTCTACGTTTTCTCCCGGCAGAACAAACGGAAGGAACGCGGCTTTCCCGCGCCCGTTTTCGTCGGCGGGCAGGCGAGCGAGCCCGTCGCCGCCATAGACCAGTTTTTCGATTGTCAGCTGCAATGAGTTTTGATTGTTAATTGGGGAAGCTAGGTGCGTCAATCAAAGGTGCTGCGCAAAGTGAACTGCCACAATTCGGGTCAGTTTCTTTGCCACTGAACCGCTGGAGACATTTTGTTCAAGATGCTGGGTTTTCCCACAGCTTCCACGAACAGCTGATATTGCCGAGATCCAACCGTGGCTGCACTTAATTTGAAGTCGTGAGTCTTCTCGGGCACCTCACCTAATTCTTTGAGCCTGTGACCGTCCGGCGAAACATAGATTGTGAAGTGGTCGATCGCATTCTCGTTTCCCGAAATGTCCCAATGCAGCTTGTCGCCGGAAAGCGTCGGCTGTAGCTGCACGCAATCATCAATGCCAGTCTCAATTTCTGTGCCTTCCTCGTAGTCATTCCACGTCACAATTTGCAGGGCTTCTAATGGATTCGACGGAGAGAAATAGTGGTTGATCTTCGCGAATGTATTCAGCCACGTCTGGCCACAGTTTTGCGGCAGCACCGTGCCTTTTCCCCAGGAGGCGGCACGGTCATCATACCCTTTGTAAACTGAGCCAAAAATCAATGTCGGCCGCGAACGCTTCGCCTCGAAATATTTCTTATAGAAATCATCCAGGTACGGCAAGTCAGGGCTTGTGTTGCGATCCAGCCAGCCAAAGGCGCCGTCGCTTTCCGGAGTTTTGAAAGAGTGTGCATTCCTATTGATAAATAGCGGATTTCCCTTGACCGAAGAACGAACCTGATTCCAGTCGATGGAAGGATTGATTACGTCGAAGAAGAAAACCACAGGACGCCCGTCTGCACGCAAATATGAAGGGCTGTTCTCAAAGTGATCGTACGCATAGTTCAGGTCTGAAATGAGAAGCCTTGTGACATCACAATGCGCGTCTTCACATTTTTTTAGGGCACCACGGTCGTAGCTGATCGCCCAGGCGAATGGCGCGTGGTCTTCCGCTTCCTTCTGGAAGACAACTGGAACCTGCATGTGTTCAGGGCGCTGCGTGCCATACCAGTCCACGACAGCACCATCGATGCCACGGCTGATCATATCTTCGACCTGTCGGCGGACCTGGTCACGATCGTCGGAGAGATATCCGATATCGACGTGTTTCTTGTTCTGATCAAAAAACGAGACGACACGAACATAAATCTTTGTTGTCGAACCCGGATACAGCAGTGAGCGGATCGGCAGCTTGCTGACCTGCCCTAGTTGGGCGTTCCCGTTGTACATGCCGCGGAAAGATGCGCTGGCACTGGTATTGTTTGACGTTCTCGCTCGGAGATCGATTTGCCTATCAGAATCAACTTGCGCTGAAGCGAGTGCGGCCAGAAGCAGTATGGGAAGAGCAAAAAAGATTTTTCGCATGGGGGATACCTAATGAAGATGCGATTGACGTGTAACGCAGATGCTTTGTGCCTGAGCGACAAAAGTTCGTAAGTGAAAACACTTAGCGACCAAAAAAAATTCGTCCCTGTTAATCCATGCGAGGAAGCGGCGAATACTCGTCGTCCATCCTTGCCCAACCTCAACATAACGTTTACTGGGGCTTAAGTCCTTTGACTTTAATAAGTTCACCCTTTGACGATTTAGGTTACTGACGGGCCATATAGGCAAAACCAGTGGGATGGATTCGGCATCCAACTTGTTATAATGATGGTCGCCTTCCTGTGGAAGTGACGTTCCTTCCTCGAAGCCCAAAATCCGATGTCGATGAAAACCAAAGCAGCAATCCTCATTCCTTCTGCGTTAGTTCTTTTGTTCACAATCGTCGGCGGCATTGATGCCGTCCGCGCCGCTAACACCAACGATGGCGCTTATCGCCAGTTGCAGGTGTATAGCGAAGTGCTGTCGCGTGTGCGCAGCGAGTACGTAGAAGATCCCAACCTGCCGCTTGTGACCGATGGTGCGTTGCATGGATTACTGGAGTCGCTGGACCCGAATTCGAGTTTTCTCACCAGCACGGAATATAAGGATTACAAAGCGCATAGCGCCAGCGCCAAGGCCGACATCGGCGCTGCGGTTTCCAAGCGTTTTGGATATGCCTCGGTGATTGCTGTGATTCCGGGCGGGCCGGCGGACAAGGCTGGCCTTCAGGCTGCCGACATTCTCGAAGCGATCGACAACAAGTCGACGCATGAAATGTCGCTGGCTGAGATTCACAACAAACTGGTCGGTGAAGTGGGTTCTACGGTGACTGTCGCTGTTGTTCGCGCACGCCGTGCCGAGCCGCAGAAGATTGTGGTGACGCGCGACTCTGTCACCATTCCTCCTGTTTCCGACAAGATGATGGATGACGGTGTTGGCTACATCCACATCGACGCCTTCACCAAAGGGAAATCGCAGGAAATTGCTGCCAAGGTGAAGGACCTGCAAAAGTCTGGCGCCAAGAGACTAGTACTTGATGTACGCAATTGCGCTCAGGGCGAAGAGTCTGAGGGAATCGCCACGGCGAATCTCTTCTTGAACCATGGGACCATCACTTACCTCGAAGGCCAGAAGTATCCGCGCGAGGCGTTCAACGCTGATCCCTCCAAGGCCATTTCGACTCTGCCGCTGGCCGTGCTGGTGAATAAAGGCACAGCGGGTCCGGCTGAAGTTGTGGCCGCTTCGATCCTCGACAACGCCCGCGGCGATGTTGTGGGCGATAAGACTTTTGGTGACGGCTCTGTCCAGAAGGTGATTGAGCTTTCCGACGGTTCAGCAGTGATCTTGTCGGTGGCGAAGTACTACTCACCGAAAGGCAAGACCATCCAGGACAATGCTGTTACTCCTAATGTGGTCGTTGCCGACGTCGATGACGACGCTAATCTACCGGACGATGACGACAACGCCGCGCCTGCGGATCAGCAAGAGCCCAAGTCTGCACCGCAGACCGACGAACAATTGCAAAAGGCCATACAAGTTTTAAAGCACCGCGCAAGCTGATTTGCGGTAAAGTAGCACCCATGTTCAGGAGAACCAGTCTCGTTTGCGGACTATTGGTTCTCCTTTTTGTTTTTGCAGCTTTCACAGACAAAAGGCCTTCGTCTTCAGCTACTTCTGATCTGATTGAATTCCCTGTCATCATGCAGCAGAAGATCACGGCCGGAGTGACTTCCGTGGGAACCAGGGTTCAGGCGAAGCTCACCATCCCCACACTAGTTCATGGCACCGTCATTCCCCGGGACGCGGTATTGTCCGGGCAGATCACCGAATCAGCCGCGAAGTCAGCGGATGCTCCTTCCAAACTTGGCATTCGCATGGATATGGCACAGTGGAAGAGTGGATCGTTGCCGATCAAGGTTTATCTCACCGAGTGGTATTACCCGGCAAAATCCATGATGACCGAGGATGACAACTCCGGTTATCGGAGTCCAATACATGGCTCGGTTGGAATCACGATGGGAGGTCCGCCTCCTACTACGCCGTCGGGGCGCGGGTTGCCAAGCGATGACGGGATGCCTTTCCCCACCACTCCAGGTCCCGGAACAATGACAACGAACGATTCTTCCACCCATCGTTCGCGGATGCCGGATGTGGAGTCGAAACGGGTGGAAGATGGCGCGATTGTCTTGACCTCGAAGAAGGGCATAAAGCTGGACAAAAACACGACTTACGTTTTGGCTGCCGGCAATTTGCTTCCGCAGAAGTAGTTAATCATTCCTCATTTGCTCTTTCTATTCTCAACGGTTTCCAGCCTGCTATGCTGACCGTGTCTTCTCATGCAGTCGCTATTCCAAGACGATGACACAGTTGTAGAAGCAACCAAAACTCCCCGAACGAGAACTGCGCGTCTGCTCATATTTGGATTTCTAGTGCTGGCCGCAGCAGGGATAGGTGCGGCTTCGGGGCTATTGCTCGTTTACACCGTGGATTTGCCACAGGTCGAGGAACTTGAGCGGTATCGCCCTAGTTCCGTCACCGAACTTTATGACGATCAAGGACGTGTCATCGGCTCGTTCGCGTTGCAACGGCGAGTGATCGCTACTTATGACGACTACCCACAGGTGTTGCGCGATGCGCTGATTTCTATCGAAGACAAAGATTTCTATCGGCATTGGGGTGTGAACGTTTGGCGTATCGCTGGAGCCGCTTATCGTGACATACGCTCCGGCGGCAAAGTGGAGGGGGCCTCCACTCTCACCATGCAACTGGCGCGGAATTTGTTTCTCTCTCCCGACCGTTCCTTTCATCGCAAAATTCAGGAAGCACTACTTGCCATCCAGATTGAGCGGCGGTTTACCAAAGCACAGATTTTCACCTTGTACGCGAACCAGATTTATCTGGGACACGGCAGCTACGGATTTGAAGCGGCCTCGGAGTATTACTTCAGCAAACCTGCCAAGAACCTGACATTAGAAGAAGCCGCACTTTTGGCCGGGCTGCCAAAGTGGCCAGCGAACTACTCTCCCATTACGCATCCCGACCGGGCCTTGAAACGGCGGAACCTTGTCATTAATTCCATGATGGAAGATGGAAAGATCACAGCCAAAGCGGCTGCTGAGGCGCGAGATAAACCGATTGAATTGCATGTGGCGCATGATCCCGGCTCGCTGGCTCCTTCTTATGTGGAAGAAATACGGAGATATTTGGAGACCACATATGGAAGCGATCAGGTTCACCAGGGGGGATTAAAGGTGTACACCACGCTCGACATGGATTTGCAGCGTGCTGCGAACCAGGCTGTGCTCGATGGGTTGGCGGCTTACGAACGGCGTCATGGGTGGAGGGGACGTTTAGAGAATGTCGCCGCCGAGAGTCATCACCCTGATTGGGATGATGAGCCCGAAGTCGGGGATTACATTCATGCGCTCGTAACCGGAGTGTCGCAAGCGTCTTGCACGGTGAAATTCGGTCGATTTACTGCCAGCATGGGAAAGACTGAATTCGCCTGGACCAAACGCAAGCTGCAAGATGCGGTGAAGTTGGGGGACATTGTCTACGTAAAAGTACTTGGCTTGTCCCCAGACAACACGGCACGCGTAAGTTTGGAACAGGATTCCGGCGCGCAAGGCGCTTTGATCGCGATTGATAATGCAAGCGGCGGAATCAAGGCCATGGTCGGAGGCCGCGATTTTAATTTGTCAAAATTTAATCGCGCCACGCAAGCGTTGCGGCAAGTGGGGTCTTCATTCAAACCTTACGTGTATACCGCGGCTATCGATCAAGGTGCATGGCCCGACGACACAATTGTTGATGCTCCTGTGACTTTTGAAACTCCTTCCGGGCCTTATATTCCTCACAATTTCGACGACAAGTTCGAAGGGACTATTACTTTGCGCCGCGCATTATCTCAGTCCCGAAACATTCCAGCACTGAAACTGGCCGACCAGATCGGGATCAAAAAAGTAATCGAGTATGCGCACCGGTTTGGGATTACTTCTAACTTGCCTCCGTATTTGCCGGTGGCTATTGGCGCGGCTGAAGTTACGCTGTATGAACAAACTTCCGCGTTCAGTGTTTTTCCTGATGATGGTGTGCGGGTGATGCCTCGCTATATCACCAAGGTGACCGATCATGAGGGCCGCATCCTGGAAGAAAATTATCCAGAGGTCAAGGATGTGGTTAGTGCGCAAACCGCGCGGGTGGTGACTTCCATGTTGCAGGAGGTTGTGCAGCATGGGACTGCAATTAAGGCCAGTTCAATGCAACTTCCGCTTGCAGGTAAGACTGGAACCACAAATGATTTTACCGACGCGTGGTTCGTAGGGTTTTCTCCATCAATGACTAGCGGCGTATGGATTGGATACGACGAGAAAAAAACTTTGGGTTCAGGGGAAACAGGAGCGCGAGCGGCATTGCCGGTTTGGATGGATTTCATGAAAGCTGCACTAACAGGCAAAGACCCCGGAGCTTTTCAAGCGCCGCAGCCCATGATCAAGGCCCCGCCAAAGGTAGATACGCCGGATACCGCCCCTGGTGCGGATGAGACCCATTAATCTGGTTCGCGTTGGGCGGAGGACGCTATTCACTCTGCATTGTAAAGTACTTGATGACGGCAGCTCGCCCGCGTAAAATCCTCTTATGTTGGATCATCGTCCCCGGCGCTTCTACCGAAGTGCTGGACCTCCACCCTTGCCAAGCCGCGCCATGGAAGACCTGCGCTTCATCCGCCAGACCATGGAACGATCATCTTCGTTCACAGCAGTATCTGGCTGGGGGCAAGTGCTGGTCGGCGTAACCGCCCTTCTAACTACGGCCATTGCGCATAAACAGTCCACCCAAAAATGGTTGATGATTTGGGTCGTCGAAGCGGTCGTCGCTTGCACGATTGCCTTCACCAGCATTTACCGTAAAGCGCATAGCAAAGGATTGCCGCTAACCAGCGGCCCAGGAAAAAAGTTTGCTGTCAGCTTCCTGCCTCCGGCACTGGCAGGCTTGATTCTGACAATTGTTCTAACGAAAGCTGGTCTCCCGCAATTCTTGCCGGGAACATGGTTGCTGCTTTACGGCGCGGGAGTCGTTACTGGTGGCGCCTTCTCGGTCGCCATTGTCCCGGTCATGGGCAGTTGCTTCATGTTGGCCGGAGCAGCTGCATTCCTAGCGCCCTCTGCTTGGGGAGAGGCCTTCATGGCTGCAGGGTTTGGCGGCTTGCACATTCTGTTTGGAACTTTGATCGCGAGGAAACACGGTGGCTAGAACTCGGCTCAATACGAAGCAGGTAATAATTCGGCAGCATGTACCGCAACGCGCTGCCGTGCCTGAGACGGAAGAGTTTCCGGAGTTCGACCGCCTGATTCACGAACGCATACGCCTGGGAATTGTAAGTGCGCTGGCCGTGAATCAATCTCTGAGCTTTAACGACCTCAAGCGCTTGCTGAAAACTACAGATGGCAACATCAGCGTGCACGCCCGAAAATTGGAAGAGGCAAACTACATCACGTGCCACAAATTTTTCGAAAGACGAATGCCACGCACCGAATACCGCCTGACTTCCGACGGCAAAAAAGCGCTTGATGAGTATTTGATCCAGATGGAAGATTTAGTGCGCAGGATGAAAGAGCACTAAGAGATTGCGAAAAAACTAAGGACAGCTCGGAGCCCCCCGAAGCTGTCCAAAAACCCTCCCGGTTAGAAGGGCGCGTACTGGATAAAAACTAAATCGAACATATTGCACCAATGTTGCGACAACATGAAAATCGCGTAAATTCGCTGCTATAGTATTGGCGCATCGAAATCATGTCCCGCAAGACTGAGCAGTCACGCAAACTGCAACAGCGAGCCGAGCAGCTCATCCCCGGAGGAGTCGACTCTCCAGTCCGCGCCTTCCGTGCCGTGGGCGGAGATCCTCCATTCATCGCTTTGGGCCAGGGCTCCCGCATTATGGACGTCGATGGAAATGAGTACATCGACTACGTTGGCTCCTGGGGACCGTTGATTCTTGGACACGCGCATCCGGCAGTCACCGAGGCGGTGATCGAGGCAGCGAAAAGCGGGACGAGCTTCGGGGCGTCGATTGCCGCAGAAGCAGATTTGGCGGAATTGGTAATCTCTGCTTTCCCGCACATCCAGAAAGTGCGCTTCGTAAGCTCGGGCACGGAAGCTACCATGTCTGCGATTCGCCTGGCGCGCGCTTTCACCAAGCGGAAATACATCGTTAAATTTGAGGGCTGTTATCACGGTCATGCCGATGCGCTGCTGGTGAAAGCCGGGTCAGGCGTGGCAACCCTTGGGATTCCCGGTTCTGCTGGAGTTCTTGAGGAATACTCCCAGTTCACGCTTGCGCTGCCTTTCAACGATATCCAGGCGATGGAACAGGCATTCCTCAAATTCAAACATCAAATCGCCTGCGTGATTGTCGAGCCGGTGGTCGGCAATATGGGATGCGTCGCAGGCTCAGGTTCATTCCTCGCGGCGCTTCGCACGATTACTCAGCGTGAAAAAGCTCTACTGATTTTTGACGAAGTGATGACTGGATTTCGGCTTGCCTTCGGCGGAGCGCAGGAGATTTACGGCATCAAGCCTGATTTGACTACGATGGGAAAGATCATCGGCGGTGGCTTGCCGGTCGGAGGGTACGGCGGTCCGGCAGAGATCATGAATCTTATAGCGCCACTTGGCCCGGTGTATCAGGCGGGGACGCTCTCGGGTAATCCACTGGCAATGGCAGCGGGAATCGCAGCTTTGCGATATCTCAAAGACCACAAGAATGAAATTTATCCACAACTGGAAAAGTTGAGTGGGCAGCTTGTGGATGGAATTACCGCGGCAGCTAAAGAAAAAGGCGTGCCGCTTTGTGCCAATCGTGTGGGTTCGATGTTTACCTGGTTCTTCCAGCCGGGACCGGTGACCGATTGGGCCTCGGCATCAAAATCAAACACAGAAGCTTTTGGGAAATTTTTTGGGAAGATGCTGGATCAGGGAATTTACCTGCCGCCGTCGCAGTACGAAGCTGCCTTCCTTAGTGCGGCCCATACAGAAGAAGATATACAAAAGACCATCGCGGTGGCGAAACAATCACTTCCAGTGTAGGGCGGACACTCCTGTCCGCCTTGCCTGCAGCGTATGTGCTGGTAAGTGCAATAAAGTATCAGCGGATAACTGGTGGTAAGAGCGCGGACAAGAGTGTCCGCGCTACACGTTTTTCATCATCTCCGGAATAGTCACGAACTCATACCCCTCTGCTTTGTACTTCGCGATCAGCCGATCGGTTGCCGCGACGCTGTGTGCACGGTCTACGCCCATCTCAACATGTCCCCCGTCGTGCAGCAGGATCACATCTCCCCCGCGCAGCTGCCGCTTCACATGTTTCTCGATCTGCTCTGGAGACGTCGCACTCCAGTCATAGCAGGTGATGCTCCACATTACCGGCGCTAATCCCATCTCGCGCGCGATCCGTAAAACAGAGGGGCGCCGGCCTCCATAGGGCGGACGGAACAATTTAGGAGCCGCACCAGTCACATCGCTCAAAATGTTCTGACAAGTTGTGAGCTGAATGTGAACCTGTGTTTGACTCTGCAGCGCCAAATTGGGATGCGTGTACGTGTGGTTTCCAACCACATGCCCAGCCTTGACGAGGTCACGCGCAATTTGCGGCTTTTGTTGCGCATAACGGCCGATGCAAAAGAATGTGGCGCGTACATCATGCTTGGCCAGAACTTCCATTAACCGCAACGTATGAGGGTCATTGGGGCCATCATCATAGGTCAGGGCCAGCTTCTTCGAAGAGCGTGGCAGGTGTGTGAATGTGCGCCCATACCATTGGCCCGATGGCGCCATCGATTGATAGGCAGCAGTCGAAGCCGAAACTAACGCCGCTGCCGATAGAAAGTAGCCGTACATGCTCACGCGATTGTAACAACGTGTGGGAATTTCTCCCTCATCTCGTTCATAATAAGCAACCGGAGAAAACGAATGAAGCTTTACCCTGTAATGTTTGCCCTCCTCGTTTTAACGCTCACCCTAAACGCACAAACTTCAGCACCCACGGTGGAAGATGCCCAGAAGTTTATGGACCAAGCCGAAGCCCGGTTGGCTGAACTGGCTGTGAAAGTAAACACTGCGTCGTGGGTGCAGGAAAATTTCATCACCTTCGACACTCAAGCTCTGAATGCTGACGCGGTGGACCTGAATACGGCCGTGACAACAGAGCTGGTCGAGCAAGCCAAGCGTTTCGATGGCCTGAAACTGCCGCCGGATCTGGCGCGCAAGTTCATGTTGCTTCGGTTGTCGTTGACCGCGCCTGCTCCCAAAGATGCGACCCTTCGCAAAGAAATGACCAAGATCGGTGTCTGGCTCGACGGCGAATACGGCAAAGGAAAATACTGCCGCAAGCCGGATGAATGTCTCGACATTACCGCCATCGAGCGCATCATGGCCAACAGCCGCGACCCGCAGGAACTGAAAGATGTTTGGGCCGGGTGGCACAAAGTCGGCGCGCCTATGCGGCAAAACTATGCGCGCTTTGCTGAGCTTTCCAACCAGGGCGCAAGGGAGATGGGATTCAAAGATGTCGGCGCCATGTGGCGCTCGGGGTACGACATGCCTCCTGATCAGTTCAGCGCTGATCTGGAAAGACTTTGGCAACAGGTACGTCCTCTGTATTTGTCACTGCACACGTATGTGCGTGGGCGGTTGGTGAAGCAGTATGGCCCGAACGTAGTTCCTCCTGATGGCCCCATCCCTGCGCATCTGTTGGGTAATCCCTGGGCACAGGAGTGGGGAAACATTTTTCCGTTGATGGGAGTTTCGCAGTCAGGCAAAAGCTTCGATACCACCGATCTGCTCAAAGCGAAAAATCTTGATGCCAAGGGCATGGTGAAGTACGGGGAAGGATTCTTTACCTCACTGGGCTTTGCTCCACTGCCGCAGACTTTCTGGGAGCGGTCTTTGTTTACGAAGCCCGCTGACCGCGATGTTGTCTGCCACGCTAGTGCATGGGATCTCGATGGCAAAGATGATGTCCGAGTGAAAATGTGTATTCAAGTTCGAGGCGTGGATTTCGTCACCGTGCATCACGAACTGGGGCATAACTTTTATCAACGTGCATACAAAAACCAGCCTTTCCTATTTCAGAATGGCGCGAATGACGGATTCCATGAAGCCATCGGGGATGCGATTGCGTTGTCGATTACGCCGCAGTATCTGAATAAGGTCGGATTGCTGGCCAAAGTTCCTGAGAGTGATGATGACATTCCAGATTTGTTGAAGCAGGCTCTGGACAAAGTAGGTTTTCTGCCCTTCGGGCTCATGATCGACCAGTGGCGTTGGAAAGTTTTTTCTGGAGAAATCACTCCCGCCAACTACAACAAAGCCTGGTGGGACCTGCGGCTGAAGTATCAGGGAGTGGTTCCACCCGTAGAACGCAGTGAGGCTGATTTCGATCCAGGAGCTAAGTATCACATCCCGGCCAATGTTCCTTACACGCGGTATTTTCTGGCGCGGATCCTGCAATTCCAGTTCTATCGCGCGTTGTGCCGTGAGTCGGGATACAAGGGGCCTTTGAATCGGTGCTCATTCTTTGGATCAAAAGAAGCTGGCGCAAAATTCAACAAGATGCTGGAGATGGGGCAGAGCAAACCTTGGCCTGATGCGTTGGAGGCTTCGACCGGCGAACGCCAGATCGACGGAAATGCGTTGCTGGAATATTTCGCGCCGTTGAAGAAATGGCTGGATGAGCAGAACAAAGGACAGAAGCAAGGTTGGTAGTTCACATTTGTCATTCCGACGAGGAGCGTAGCGACAAGGAGGAATCTGCTTTTGCTCGCCACATTCGTAACGCTGTAGGCAAACGCAGATTCCTCGCGCCAAAACCGCGCTCGGAATGACAACAAAGTATTTACAGTGCCGAAATTTAGGGCTAAACCTTCTCCGCCGGGAACTCCAACTCCAGGCTCAGCGGCCCAGTGAACCGGTTGGTCAAATTCACCACCCCCACTAACAGATGCAAATCCAAAATCTCCGCATCGGAAAAATGCTTCTTTAACTCTTCCACGTCAGCATCCTCGATCTTGCCCGGAGCACGCGTTAGCTCTTCAGCGTAAAGCAACGCAGCGCGTTCCTTCTCCGATAAATGACTGTGGTTCCCAACTTTCAGCGCTGCCCAATCCTCAGGTGTCACGCCAGCACGCTTCGAAGAGGCCAGATGATGCTGCAAGCAATACTGGCACTCATTGATAACCGAAACCCGGATGTAAATCAGTTCATAAAGTTTGCGGTCGAGCGAACGTCCTACCGTTGGATAAAAGCCCAAAAAGCCCTTTAGCATCTCCGGACGATGCGCCATCACTTTCTGTGCATTTCCCGGCTTGCCTTTCAACTTCTGCTCGTAGATTTCTTTTACTTCAGGAGAAGCCTCTTCCATCTGCACTAAAGAAATACGCGCCATCAGTCCCTCACGATGATTGGAATCAGTCTCCGTATAATAAATGGTTATCAGCAACGACGGAGAATATGCTCAACATACGCCCCGCAACCGCAAATGATGCGAGCCTGCTCAAGAAACTGATCGGTGAACTCGCCGAGTTCGAGCGCCTAAGCCATGAAGTCATCATTACAGAAGATGACTTGCGCCGCGATGGCTTCGGTGCGCGACCAAAATTCCGCGCCATGATTGCCGAGTGGGATGGAGAACCGGCGGGCTATGCGTTTATCTACACGACCTATTCCACTTTCAAAGGGAGCGCGGGAATATTTTTGGAAGACCTCTTCGTCCGCACACAATTTCGCGGCAAAGGGATTGGCAAAGCTCTATTGGCTGAGGTTGCGCGTATTGCTCGTGACGAAAAATGCTTCGGAGTCCGCTGGGAGGTCCTTGACTGGAACCAGCCTGCTATCGACTTTTACCAGTCACTCGGGGCAGAGTTTCGCGACCCATGGCAGTCCGTTTCGTTAACGGGCGAGTCGCTCAACAAACTGGCGGGGAAAGCCCGGTGAGCCCACGCGTAAAAATTATCGGGGCCGGCTTGGCGGGCACGGAAGCTGCGTGGCAATGCGCGCGCCGTGGTGTCGAAGTCGAACTATGGGAAATGCGTCCGGTGCGCTCCACGCAGGCGCATCAAACAGGAGATTTTGCCGAACTAGTCTGCTCGAACTCGCTGAAGTCCAATAGTGAAAATACCGCGCCGTGGCTGCTGAAAGAAGAAATGCGGCGCGCTGGTTCGTTGTTGCTGGAGATCGCTCGCGAGTACGCCGTTCCCGCGGGTCATGCGTTAGCTGTTGATAGGTTGACGTTCGCGGCGAAGGTCACAGAGACAATCTCCAAGGAACCGTTGATCAAGGTTCATCGTGAAGAGTTCACGCAAATTAGTGAGGATGTCATCACGGTTTTGGCAACAGGCCCACTGACATCCGATGCGCTTTCGCAAGAAATTGCGCGTTTGAGCGGCTCAACTCACTTGTTTTTCTACGACTCGATCAGCCCCATCGTCGAATCCGATTCCATCGACATGTCCAAGGTCTACATGGCTGCCCGCTACGACAAAGGTACAGCCGACTACATCAACTGCCCCATGTCGAAGGAAGAATACGATGCATTCTATGACGCTCTAATTTCCGCGCAGTCCGTGGAAGAAAAAGAATGGGAGAAGCTGAACTACTTCGAAGGCTGTTTGCCGATCGAAGAAATCGCCCGCCGTGGCCGGGATACTCTGCGCTTTGGACCGATGAAGCCTGTGGGGCTGAAAGATCCGCGTACGGGAAAATCGCCGCACGCGGTTGTGCAACTTCGTCAGGAAAATCTACGGGCCGACTCTTACAACCTGGTTGGATTCCAAAATCACCTGAAGTTTGGAGAACAGGCCCGCGTAATGCGGTTGATCCCTGGCTTGGAAAGCGGACGTTTCCTGCGCTACGGGCAAATCCACCGCAATACCTACATCAATGCGCCGACATTGTTAACTGAAACTTTGCAGATGAAGGAACACCCGAACGTCCTATTTGCTGGGCAAATATGCGGAGTGGAAGGCTACGTGGAATCCATCGCTACTGGATTGCTGGCAGGAATCCAGACCGCAGCTTTGGCGCAAAATACCACTCCAGTTCCGCCTCCACGCGCCAGCGCCTTCGGTTCGCTCACAAACTACATCACTCACGCCGATCCAAAGCGCTTCCAACCTGCCAACATCACCTTCGATCTTCTTCCACCGCTCGAGACAAGGGTCCGTGACCGCCAACAGCGGCATAAACAGCAATGCGATCTGGCCTTAAAAGAGTTCGATCAGTGGTGGGAACAAGCTGGACGGATCAAAGAAGCGGTCTTACCGGACACCCGTTAGCAGGAATGCAAATAATCCCGCGGACAAAACCAACGCCGCGACGCTGTGCGCACGGATCAGCCGATGGCTCGCAGCCCAGGGAAACATCAATACTTCAAATGCCGGTAGGAACTTCTCCGGCCAAAACAGGCCGGCAATTCCGAAGGTCAGCGAGAGCTGAATAGCGATTGAAATCAAAAGGTGATTCATTACAAAACCGACGCGTAGAAAAATTTTGAGGGAACCCGTGCGGGCGGGTCAAGAAAAAAGATTGTAAACAGGTAACCGCGGTACTAATGCCGTGCAGAAAGCATGGTCAGGATGTCGTTCAACCCCTGCCGGATGTACCTAAGGTCGGGCGGACCAGCTGACGGAAAAGGCAGCGTGTTCTGTTTTTTACCGTCTTTGATCTCATCCCGCATAAGCTGGCGTGCCCCGGCGATGGTGAACCCCTGCTCATAGAGCAGGCCTTTGATTTTCAGAACGCTTTCCACGTCCTTGCGCCGATACATGCGCTGTCCGGTGCTGCTCTTGACCGGCTTTAGCTGGGGAAACTCCGTCTCCCAGAACCGCAGAACATAGGCAGGCAGGCGGCAAAGCTTGGAAACTTCGCCGATGCGGAAATAAAGCTTCTCCGGAATCAGGATGTCAGCGGTCTTGGTTTTGGAGCTGCTCTTCTTGGGGCTCATTCTGCTATCTGCGTTTCTAGCACGATGCGGGTTTGGAAACAATACCTAAACTAACCGATGAGGAATAATCTGTTCCTCCCGAGGAAACTTGCATTACACTCTTGGCCCAGATTTAACGGAGGACTCAATGCAAGAGATCAAATCGGTGGGCGTCATGTCGGCGGCCATTGTTTCCGGCATGATGTGCACACTCTTGGGCCTGCTGGTTATTCCTTTCTACTTCCTGGCGCGCGTAGACTCCTTTGTTGGTGTAAGAGATGCCTCTATTGGCAGTGTAATGATTGTGGTTTTTGCGGTCCTGATTCCTCTCGTCTATGGTGGAATAGGTTTTGTTGGAGGGGCACTTTTGGCCTGGGTCTACAACGCCGTGGCAAACCGTTTTGGCGGACTCAAAATTGAGCTGCGAGCCGTCTACGTCATAAGCAGTTCTGGTCCGCGCTAAAAGTTTTAAAGCATCTCCGAATCATGCTTCTGAAAAACTTCTTTCAATGCCGCAGGAGTTTTCTCCTTTAACGTATGGATGTCTTGGATTAGCTGATGAATATTCGGGGTCATGACCAGTAAATATCGCAACCGACCCGGGCCGGCATTCCAATAAGTATGCGGTGTTCCCCGAGGTACCATCACTGCTGCGCCCGCTGGCGCCTCGACTTCTTTATCTCCGACCAGTACGCCTAACACACCCTCCAACACATACCACGCCTCATCGTCTTTGTAATGTACATGCTTGGGGGCAATCCATCGCGGAGGTCCCGGCGCACCTGCATCCTGCCATTCCGCAACCACGAATGAATTGTTGTGTGACCCTAAAACCTGTCCTGCAAGCGGCGGAGCAATAGTGGGTGAATCCATGCGAAAACCTCGGGAATCTATTATGGAGGAGAAAGGTAATTCTATGTCCACGGATGTCAGTAAGCACTACCTCGAGGAAGTCCGCCGCCAATTCGAAGGTTATAAACGCCTGGGAGAGGGCGCGCTCAGCCAGCTCAAAGATGAAGATCTCTTCGTAACCATCGACGGGGAGTCGAACTCTGTCGCCATCATCGTGAAGCATGTCACGGGAAACATGCGCTCACGTTTTACGGATTTCTTGACCACCGACGGGGAGAAGCCCGACCGCTATCGCGATCAGGAGTTCGAACTTACACCCAAGACGACACGCGCCGATGTCATGAGCTGGTGGGACAAAAATTGGCCGGTTGTGTTTTCCGCTCTCGACTCGCTGAAGCCAGAGGATCTTATGCGCACGGTCACCATCCGTAACGAACCGCATACCGTACTTCAGGCCGTCAATCGACAACTCGCACACTATGCGCTGCACATCGGGCAGATTGTTTTCCTGGCGAAGCATCTTCGGTCGAGCGAATGGAAGACACTCAGCATTGCTCGCGGCAAATCGCAAGATTTTCAAGCTGTAGCGGAAAAATACGATCGGGGAATCCCGCGGAAGTAGCTAAGTGTGAGGGCCGTAGTAGCGATAGTGTCCGGTAATTTTCCAGTCGAAGAGCACATCTTCCATCTTCGGCCCTTGCCCGATGTTGTGCACAATCAAGTGCCGGCCGGTCAGCGGGGATTTCTTGTCCACAAGAATCCCAATGTGCGGGACACCACTGCTCAGATCCCACGTCACTAGATCGCCCGGTGCATAATCGTCCGCATGGCTAGTTACTAGCAATGACTCACCGTGCCGGGAGAAAAATACCATCAGGTTCGGTACCCGCCGGTGATCAATGTTCGTGTCGGTATGGGTCATGAGCCATTTCCACTTGCGCGGGTAGGCGGAGAAATTCTTCACCATATCCTCATGGACTTCTTTCTGCAGGTCGATTCCCATTACGCGATAGATGCGTATGATCTCATCGGTACACACGCCTGTATCGGCTGGCACATCTCCGTTGGGATAAGGGACTTTTACGTAGGCAGGGTCGTATCGTACCGTGTGGTTAGGCCGATCCAGCGCAGCCACAACCAAGCGATGGGCAAACTCCTGATGATTGTTTTGGGCGAAGAGCGAAGCAATAGCTAAGGCTAAACAGAGGAACAGCCAGCACACACGACGGCACATACTATTACTGACACCGGACTAGGCTCCGGTGGGTAGTTTTACGATCTTCATCTGTATCGCGTAAGTAACTAGCTGGGCCTTATTGTGTATCCCCAGCTTTCTCATGAGGTTAAACTTGTGGGCTTCCACGGTCTTTACGCTGACTCCCAGCAACTGCGCAGATTCTTTCACTGAGTTCCCTTGCGCCAGCAGTCTCACGATTTCTTCTTCGCGAGGGGTGAGCGCTGGAGAGCTAGTCTTTCCAGCAGCGATCGACGGAACATCCTTGCGGACCCGTTGCAAGACCTGAGGACTCACATAACGTATGCCGCGCTGCGCATCTCGCAAGGCTTGAACCAGGTTCGCGGTCTCAGTGTCCTTGTGCACATATCCCATCGCACCCGCCTGCAATCCCTGCAAAGCGGATTGATTGTCGCCGTGGCTTGTCAGGAAAATAAGTTTTGTCTGGGGAGAAGCATGCTGCACCAGGCGAACCACATCAGTGGACGATAATCCGGGCAGGCCGGTATCCATCAACATCACATCTGGTTGATGCAATCCGAGCTTCTGCAAGGCGTCATCGGTACTTGCTGCTTCTTCCACTACTTCAATATCAGGTTCGTCTTCGAGGAGCCGCCGCATGCCATGACGCACGAGCGCATGGCCGTCAACAATCAGGCAACGAATTTTGGGTCTGCCAAAGGAGCCGCCGATGAACTGATCTTGCAAGAACCACCCCTGGGGCCAGAGAAAATTGAAAAAACGAGGACGTGGCCAAGGCGGGAATCGTCCTATCCCATTCAACTCCGAAGCGTCTGCTTATTTTACAAGTCCTAAGAGGACAAGTCACCTTTTACCGACGAAAATTTTGCCATGAGGAAGCCCCCGAGGCCTATTTCTTTCAGCAACATAAGTTACAATCCATGAACAATGCTTCGCTATTTCACCGCAGGAGAATCGCACGGGGAGGCCCTGGTTGCCTTCATTTCCGGCTTGCCCGCCGGGCTAAAAGTCGATCAGGCATTCATGGATCGGGAGCTATGGCGCCGCCAGCAGGGCTACGGCCGCGGTGGGCGTATGAAGATTGAAACCGACAAGGCACATATTTTGTCGGGGGTACGGCATGGCGCAACAATCGGGTCGCCGATCTCTATCCTGCTGGAAAATAAGGACTGGAAGAATTGGACCGAGTCGCTCCCTGTGGAACCGGGTGATCCTGCGAAGCACAAGCGAGTGGCTTCTCCACGACCCGGGCATGCGGACCTGGCAGGAGCTTTGAAATATAACTTCACCGAAGCACGGTATGTTCTGGAGCGGGCTTCTGCGCGCGAATCAGCTGCCCGAGTGGCAATCGGAGCGCTCGCCAAGCAGTTTCTGTCTGAGTTGGGAATTGGAGTGCTCAGCCATGTTGTAGCGGTCGGTGGAACCGAGCTCAAAGACGAAGTGTCCTGGGACAAGATCGAAGAAGTTTCGCAAAAGAGTGAAATCCTATTAAGTTGTGCGGACCCCGACACCGAGCAGCGAATGAAGGAAGAAGTCGATAAAGTTTTAAAGACTGGCGACTCCATCGGCGGAGTTTTCGAAGTCGTTGCTCACAATGTACCGCCGGGCTTGGGAACCTACGTTCAATGGGATGAGCGTCTTGATGCACTATTAGCCAGTGCGGTCATGTCGCTGCAGGCTGTCAAAGCGGTCGAGATTGGCTCCGGGGTAACCTCGGCGTATTCTCCTGGCTCTGCTGTACACGATGAAATCGGCTACGGCGGTAAGGAAGGATTCACCGCCTTCACGCGCCCGCGTAACAACGCCGGAGGCATCGAAGGCGGCACATCTAACGGACAAGACATTCGCGTCCGCGGTTATTTGAAGCCGATTTCCACTTTGCGTCGTCCATTGCAGTCGGTAGACTTCTCCACCCGCGAGCCGGTAAAGGCGGCATACGAACGTTCCGACGTTTGTGTGGTCCCCGCCGCCGGAGTCGCAGCGGAAGCTATGGTGGCATTGACACTGGCGCAATGTGCGCTTAACAAGTTTGGTGGCGACTCAATGGTTGAGACCACAAGAAACTTCAAAGGATATCTCGAGCAGTTAAAAAATTTCTGACCGCATGATCTATCCCATCGTAAAGTTTGGAAACCCTGTCCTCGAAACACCAGCCGAGCCAGTCACGGCATTCGACGACGAATTGAAAAAGCTTGTCGAGGATATGTTTGAGTCCATGTATGCCGCCCACGGCGTGGGCCTGGCTGCGCCGCAGATTGGCATTTCCAAACGGCTGGCGGTTATCGATGTGACATTCAAAGAAGACCCAAACGCTAAGCTGGTCCTGGCTAATCCGGAAATTATTCACACCGAAGGCAAGCAGACACAGAACGAAGGCTGCCTGAGTATTCCCGAGTTCCGTGAACCGGTGACGCGCGCCAATAAAGTCACCGTCCGCGCGCAAGACGTAGACGGCAAATGGTACGAAAAAACTGGCGAGGAATTATTGGCCCGTGCGTTTCTTCACGAGACCGACCATCTGAACGGCAAACTCTACATCAGCCATATCAGTGCGCTGAAACGTGACCTCATGAAACGTAAGATTAAGAAGCTGATGAAAGCCGGGGAATGGGCGTAGGCGGTAAGATGAATTCGTGGCCCAACCGCTCAATCTGGTTTTCTGTGGCACGCCGCAGTTTGCAGTTCCCTGTCTGCAAAAATTAGTCGAAGCAGGATTTCCGGTTCACCTGGTCGTTACTCAGCCCGACCGGCCCAAAGGTCGGGGAATGGAATTGACCGCGTCACCGGTTAAACAGTGCGCGTTAGAACTAAAAATCCCGATAACCCAGCCGCTTAAAATTAAACAGAACGAAGAGTTCCGCGCACGGCTCGAAACCATCAAACCTGATGCCATCATCGTTGTGGGCTACGGACGTATCATCCCGCTGTGGATGCTCGATCTTCCGCCGTTGGGTAACATCAATGTCCACGCGTCGCTGTTGCCAAAATATCGTGGTGCGGCACCCATTCAGTGGGCCATTGCTCGAGGTGAAACAGTCACGGGTGTGACTGCCATGAAGATCGATGCCGGACTTGATACTGGAGACATGTTGCTGAAAGCGGAACTACCCATCGAGCCCTTTGATACTTCAGAAACGCTCAGCCCGAAACTTGCTGCCGTTGGTGCCGATCTGTTGATCGAGACCTTAAAGAACATTCAATCCATCAAGCCGCAACCGCAAGACAATTCCCAAGCGACGCTGGCTCCAATCCTTAAAAAGGAAGATGGAACAATTAGCTTTGATCGCACAGCCGATGAAATCTGCAATCGCCTGCGCGGATTCCAGCCGTGGCCAGGAGCGTTCACCTCGTTCCGCGGAAAAAATCTGCAGGTGACACAAGCGAAAACAGTAAAGCGAACAATTCCGCCTGCTGAATTGTCAGTAGAAAATAATCGCATGTTCGCCGGTTGTGCCGGACAAACAGGCCTGGAAATTCTCGAACTCCAGCCCGAAGGCAAGAAGCGAATGCCAGCCAAAGATTTTATTCACGGCTACCATCCCAAATCCGGCGAGAAACTGGGAACTGCGAACTGAAAACAGCGAACCGATGCCAATTTCCCCAGCGCGTACCGCAGCTTTCGAAATTCTGCAAAGAGTAGACCAAACTGATTCCTACGCGTCCGAACTCTTGCACGCGCCACTGTATGAAACGCTATCTCCCAAGGACCACGGCTTAGCAACCCAAGTCGTGATGGGTGTCTTGCGCTGGCGGTCGGCGTTGGATGAGCAAATCGCCCTGCATTGCTCACAAAAATTAGAAAAACTGGACCGCGAAGTTTTGACCGCGCTGCGCATGGCCGCTTATCAAATCCGATTTTTAGAGCGGATACCGCAAAGGGCTGCCGTTCACGAAAGTGTCGAACTGGTGAAGCGAGCAAAAAAGAGTTCTGCGGCGGGGCTGGTCAACGCTGTTTTGCGCAAGTTAGCCGCTGAGCCAAAAGCAAATCTTCCCGTGCTCAGAGCGAATCCATCTTGGCTGCTAGATCGCTGGGCCAGCGAATTCGGATCATCGGCGGCCGAAAAGATCTGCAACTACAATCAGACTGTTCCAGAGGTTTCGATTCGCATATACGACGAAACTGCGAAAAAAGAGCTAGAGACCGCAGGTGCCCAGATAAAGACGGGCAAGATTCTCGCCAGTGCAAGCAGAATCGAATGTGGCGATCTCACGAGCACCGTTGCCTTTCAAGCTGGAATAGTCGTGATTCAGGATGAAGGCTCTCAACTGGTAGCGATGCTGGTAGGTAAAGGCGAGCGAATCCTCGATTGCTGTGCGGCACCGGGTGGCAAAACGCGCTTACTGGCTGAGAAAAACCCCAACGCCACAATCGTTGCTCTCGAACTGCATGACCACCGTGCTCAGTTGTTGCGCAAGCGAGTTCTGGAAAAAAATGTTCAAGTTCTGACTGCTGACGCAACCAACTTTATCTCGGATCAATTTTTTGATCGGGTGCTGGTGGATGCACCTTGCTCGGGAACCGGCACGTTAGCGCACAATCCGGAAATCAAATGGCGCCTAAAACCGGAAGATTTATCGGACCTTCATGTTCGCCAACTGGCAATTCTGCAATCGGCCATGAAGCTGACTGCTCCCGGCGGCAGATTGATTTATGCGACTTGCTCCCTGGAGGCGGAAGAAAACGCGAGCGTGGTGAAGGAAGCTCTTTCCAACGATAGTTCATTTCGCCTGCTGGATTGCAAACCAGCACTCGAATCTCTACGAACGAATGGAGACTTAGCCTGGAATGACCTGGATTCGCTGTTGAGCGGGCCTTATCTGCGGACAATCCCGGGAACCCATCCGTGCGACGGCTTTTTTGCCGCGATTCTGGAAAAGAATTAGCCGCGGATTCAACGCACTTCGAAATTCACCGCCGCCCCAGCCGCCACTTTCTTCCCCGCTGCCGGATCCTGTGACTCAATCAAACTGGAAAGCGAATATTCCCCGGTGGCCGAACGGTCGGCAAATCGCGGAGAAATCGTGACATTCCCTACACGCAATCCAGCGTCTTGCAAAGCAATCCGCGCGGTTCCCAAAGCCTGCCCTACAAAATTAGGCATAACGAATGACTGTGGCTCCGCAGGTTGTGCCACCAGAATACTAAGCTTCGGAGCAGCAATACCGCTGGCATTCGCTGGAGGGTTTTGCGCCAGTACCTGGTCCGCTGGTGTTCCCGGCATGGACATCTGCGCGACCGAGCTTAGTTCCAACCCACGGCGACGTATGTTGATCTCAGCCGCGCGCTCGCTATCCCCGATGACGCTCGGCACGCTCACCCTCTGCGGCCCCAAACTCTGCGCCACGTGGACGGTCCATCCGCGCCGGACCTTTGTGCCTGAAACCGGCATCTGCGATAAAACCTTCCCTTCAGGCACGTCAGCACTGTAATACTGCCGCTCAATCTCCAAACGTAGTCCGTTATCTTCCAGAGTTTTCCGGGCCTCATTCGGCGACATACTCGTAAGATTCGGCACGGCAACTTCCCGCCCATGAATGGCAAACCGCATAGCGGTCAGCGCCGACACTAGTGCCACCACCAGCAGCACCAGCGACAAAAGCACGAAACGAAAGAAAGCTTTCATGGGTTTAGGGAAATTATAGGTGTTTCTCTATGTCCAAATGTGGTTCCAAATTGGAACCGTCGAATAATTCCACAGTCTGAATCTCCACTCTACACCCCTATACTGAAGGGAATGCCCGAAGTTGATCTGCTCGCGCCGCTTCATCAGTACTGGGGTTATAGTTTTTTTCGCCCCATGCAGGAGCGCATTGTCCGCAGTCTCGTGGGAGGTCACGACACTTGCGTCATCATGCCCACAGGTGGAGGCAAATCGCTCTGTTATCAACTTCCGGCACTCGCGCTAGGTAAAACTGCAATCGTGATTTCGCCGTTAATCGCCCTGATGCAGGACCAGGTCGCCCAGCTGGCCCAGATGGGAATTCCCGCGGCTGTGTTGAATAGCACGCTTTCGCCAAGTGAACAATCGAAGGTGATGTCCAAAGCGCGCGAGGGCGAATTCCGGTTGCTCTATATCTCCCCGGAACGTCTGGCCAGCGAAAATACCGTCTCCTGGCTGCGCAATGTCCCGGTTTCTTTCTTCGCAATCGACGAAGCCCACTGCATCTCTGAGTGGGGGCATGAATTCCGCCCTGACTACCGCCAGCTCAAACGCTTACGCGAAAATTTCCCTGATGCTCACATAGCAGCGTTCACTGCAAGCGCCACACAGCGAGTGCGCCATGACATTCTGCATCAGCTCCAGTTGCGCGATCCGCATAAGTACATCGCTAGTTTTCACCGCCCCAATCTTCGTTACATGGCTAGAGAATGCAAGAGCGGGGAAATGCTGGGTCTGTTGCAAACGCTGGTGCGTGGGTACAACGAGGGCAACGTAATCATCTATGAGCCAACGATCGCGCGTGTGGAACAAACGGTCGATTTCCTGGAAGAGCGTGGCATAGCAGCGACTGCGTATCACGGCAAAATGGATCCCGTGCAGAGAAAACGCAACCAGGAAGCATGGATGTCGGACGAGGTGCGCGTTCTTGTGGGGACTATCGCTTTTGGCTTAGGCATCAACAAAGCGACAGTGCGGGCCGTGATCCACATGTCACTCCCAAAATCCATCGAACAGTATTACCAGGAAGCCGGGCGTGCGGGGCGCGATGGTCTGCCTGCTGACTGTATTCTCCTCTGGCAAAAACAAGACGCTGCCTTGCTGGCGCACTTCATGAAACAAATCTCCGATCAGGAGGAAAAAGACCGCGCGTGGAAGCGTTATTTCAACATACGCGATTTTGTGGACTCCAAAGAATGCCGCCAGATGCAAATCTGCCGGCACTTCGGGGAGAAGCCTAAGTGGGAGTCCTGCGGCAACTGTGACATATGCAGCGGATCACATGAAGCATTAGAAGTGGTCGTGGCGCCAGTGCAAACTGTCAAAGTAGTTGCACTGCCAGTGGATGAGGCCCTGCGAGATTACATGCGTGAATGGCGGCGGAAAACAGCGCACGCCATGGGATCGCCAGCGTTTGTGGTCATGCACGATACCACGCTGGACGAAATTTGCCGCAAGCGGCCGCAATCAACCGATGAACTGCTGCAGATCACCGGGATAGGCGAACGCAAAGCCGCAATGTACGGGCCGGGAATTCTTGCTGCGCTGGAACGTTATAACAAGGGTGAGCGGGCCAGTGAGCCTCCAAAACAAATCTCCCGCCCGGCTGCTGCTACCAAAAAACTCGTGGAAGAAGGGCAGAGCCTGGACGAAATCGCGGTCATCCGCGGACGCCAGCTTTCGACGATTGTCAACGCTGTTGCCGAATTGGTGGAAGCGGGAGATCTCGAATTCAAGCCCGGTTGGGTCGAGCCGAACAAATTGAAAGAAATAGAGACGGCGTGTAGGCGACTGGGAACGGCGGCATTACGTCCGATCAAAGATGCCGTATCGGCAGATATAACCTTCAACGATATCCGGCTGGTAGTGGCACGTTTTCGCTGGGAAGAAAAGCAGCAACAAGCTGTGAATTCTTAGGGTAGGCGACTCATTTAGCGCAATTTCTCGTACTCCATTTTTGCCTGCTGAAAGACTGGTATGTCAGGATCGGCATCCTTCCACAACAAGAAAAACTCGTCGTACTTTTTGCGGCTCTCTTCCTTTGCTCCGGCCGCCTGGGCTAATCCGAGATGAGCTATTGCATAGTAAGGAGAAAGGGGTTCTACGCCGCGATGATCAATGATCTTCTGAAACTCTTTTGCCGCACTCTGACTGTCTCCTGCACGCTGATACGCCTGCCCACGCAAATAAATTGTGCGGAAGGGGACTGTCTGCCACATCATCCCGAGTTCATAGATGAGTGCCGGTTGTAAGGTCGCGACTGCCTCATGCGCACGTTGGCGGACCAATTGTGCCCTAGCGTGCACAGTCGGTATTCCCACAGATTTCAGCAAGATGTCTTCGGGAAAGTTTTTCTCCAGGCTGGCAGTGAGTTGCTCTGCCTGCGCAAATGAGCCGGTTGAAGCCAGAATGTCCGCCGCCAACGCCTCAACGTAATATCCGCGATTCTTCGCCAGCGCGCCGAGAGCGACTTTTTTGGCTTCCTGTGGGAACCCCATCTCTGACAGCCAGTGCGCTTCGAGTGTCGAAGCCAACGCGCTGATCTCTGCAAATTTATTGCGCTCGGCGATATCCGCCGACTGATGCCACAGTGCGCGTGCTAATTTCAGCTTTCCGGCAGAAGCCGCCTCTTCTGCCTGCACAAGTAAAAGATACATTTCATCTGGCTTGCCACGGGCCCAATCCAAGTGAACCTGTTTCGCCTGCTCGTCTCCTTTCAGTGCCGCCAGCGTATACATGTTTCCGTGGAACAGAGCATCATCCAACCCTTCGGCATGATTGCGCTCTCCCATCTTCTTCGCGTCTTCCAAAATTGCCTGTGAATCATCAAAGCGATTCAACCCCATGTAAACGCCGGCGAGCGAGGTGTACGGCAAAGGATCGTTTGGCTGTAGCTCCAAAGCTTTCTGGCACTCGGGCAGTGCCTTCTCGTACCATCCCATCGCAGCGTAAGTACTGCACAAGTTGTTTCGCGGAATCCAATCACGTGGATAACTCTGTTCCCAAATCAAATATTCCTCAACGGATTTATCAAGTTGCCCTGAATCGCCGTAATAGTGCGCGGCAATATAAAACTTCTCACGCTCACTGACGCGCTCACGCAGATCGAATGCTTTCTTGCCGTTCTCTGTAGAAAGTTTGCTCTCACCCATATTGGTGTAGACAGTGCCGAGTGTGGCATACGCCATGGCAAAATTCGGATCGAGTTCCACTGCCCGCCGGTAAAACGGAAGCGATCCGGAATCCGATCCACGCACACGCTGCGCTTCTCCCAAACTGTAAGCCTTCAAAGCATCGAGCGATGCCGTGGTCGCTTCCTCAATCGGCGTGTCGTACTTCTCAATCGAATTGCGCGACTCTCCCAGCTTTGCTCGTAATTGAGAAGCCGCCGTGCCCACCGCTCGCAAAACCTGTTCTTTGCTATCGGCTTCAGTCTGTTCGGAGCCCAGGCGTTTGCCGCTCTGGCAGGAAGAAGCATCCAGCGCGATCACATATTTGCTTCCCAGTCGTGCAATTGCCCCTGTCAACAATGCCGCTGCCGCCTGCCGCTGGCAAACCTCGCGTCCCAGATCGGTGGTAATGCGTTCATCCACCGCCTTACCCATATAGCGCAGGGTCTGCTGCACACGATCTTCGGGAACAACATTGAAGAATGGAGACTCATCCAGCTTCACCGTCAGCGCCTTCTTCAAAGTACCGTCAAAAACTGTGTCGCCGGTGGAGTTATCGAAGTCGGTGACCAGAATGGCGTCTTGTTCCTTTAACTTCCGCCGCGTGTCTTGAACAGTGACGTTCACTTTCATCAAATCACTTAGAAGGGCGCCGACAACCACTGCGAGTACTGCGAGCAACTTCCAATGCTTCAGGATAGAAAGTCCTGGACGACGCCCGGCCAGTACCACGCGGCCAGCGTCGATGTCACGCTTCAACCACTGCAACTCCTCGCGCAGTTCAGCCGCTGTCTGGTAACGGTATGGACGATCTTTGGCGAGTGTCTTGTAGATGATTGTTTCCAGCTTGGATGGAATCTTTGGATTCAGTTTGCGAGGAGAGATTGGATTGCGATTCAAAATCGCATCATGAATTACCGCGGTGGTTTTTCCGGGAAAAGCGGGCTCTCCCGTAGCCATCTCATACAGCACGGCCCCGAAAGAAAATACATCAGTGCGAACATCCAACTCTTCCCCGCGCGCCTGTTCCGGAGACATATAAGCGACCGTTCCCATGGCAGCGCCAGGTGTGGTCACCAGTTCCGCGTCCAGAGTGCGAGTCGCTTTCGTCTGCTTTCCATTCACCGTCCTTTGTCGTGGCGCTTTCTTGGCAATGCCAAAATCCATCACCTTAGCGCCATGCTGAGTCACGAAAATATTGGAAGGCTTGATGTCCCGATGAATAATGCGTTCCTGATGTGCCGCATCCAGCGCATCGGCGATTTGGATCGCCAACTCCAGCAGGCGGTCTGTGGGCATAGGGCCTTCTTCGGTAATGTCTTTTAAAGTTTGGCCCTGCAAAAACTCCATGGCGATAAAGGGATGGCCTTCATACTCATCGACTCCATAGATGGTGCAGATGTGAGGATGATTAAGCGCTGAAGCCGTCTGCGCTTCCCGTTTGAAGCGGGAAAGAGCCTCCGGATGGCGGGTCATGTCTTCCGGCAGAAACTTCAGGGCGGCACTGCGGCCCAGTCGGGTGTCTTGGGCGCGGTAAATCACTCCCATCCCGCCCTGGCCGATCTCTTCGACTACTCGGTACGAGCCAACAACCTTTCCTTCCCACGACTGCCCTGGACCAAACAATCCGGCGAAAGATTTGTACGCGGGAGTTTCTAAAAATGCATCGGCTTCGTCGTAGGAAGCAAGCAGGGACTCCACTTCACGGCGAAACTCAGCATCACTGCCGCAGCCTTGATCAAGATAGGCCGCACGTTGCTCCGCAGGAAGTTTCAGGGCAGAGTCGAATACCTCCCGGATTTGCTGCCAACGCTCGGATTTCGGATCAGACATGCAGTAGCAGAGTACAGAATACCGACTGCGCGGCCAAGACTGTAGCACACAGTTTCACTCAAAAAGGCTGAATAAAAACAGACATATGCGGGATATACTCTCGCTCTGGTTTTAGTGATGGTCGAATGCCAATCGGTGTAGAAACAATTCATTGCAATCAGTGCGGTCTGCCAAGTGCTTCTGACGCTGGTTTCTGCCAGCGCTGCGGAACAAAATTGGCTGCGCCAACTCTTCAACCCGTGTCACAACCCAAATACGCAGGGTTTTGGATTCGTTTCGTTGCGGCATTAATAGACGCAACTCTTATGTTTGGTCTGTTGCACCTAGTTACGATGCTGCTGGGCTCGTCCATCACGATCGGAGGCTTGCACAATGGCCAGTCAGCGGAAAAAATTTACGCCATGCAGCGAAACATGCGTATTCTAGTCGGCTTTTTGCTGGGAGGGTTTTATCGTGTCGGGATGGAAAGCTCCGAGTACCAAGGGACCTTGGGAAAGTTAGCAATGCGGATAAAGGTCACAGATTTGGCGTATCAGAGACTGTCCATTACGCACGCTGCCTTGCGATACGCATCGAAAATCGTCTCAGTTTTTACGCTTGGAATTGGATACATCATGGCGGGGTTCAACAATCAGAAGCAGGCATTGCATGACAGGCTGGCTGAAACCTTCGTAGTTTACCGCTAGCTTATTTGCGGAATTCGCTAAACACAAAGTCGTGTTCTTTCTTTTGTCCGTGGCAACGATAGCAAGCTGCCTTGATGTCCGAAGGAATGGTTCCATCGGTACGGCTTCCATCTCGAAACCGGGCAAAGTTCCAACCACCCTTGTCTTTGAATCCCTGACTGTCCTTCACCATGACATCCACGCGTTTCAGCGTGCTTTCATTTGTCACGCCGGACGCTTCTTTCGTATCGAGTAATTCATAGACAAGGATTGAACCATCCGGAAACGTGCCGGATGCATAACCTTGCAAAGCTTTGCTATTCGCGTAAATGTGGTGGATTCCGGCCTCGGTAGCAAATGCGGGGCTCTGCGGACCGACCAATGCAGTTTTAACTGTGGCCCACGTGCGGTATTCAGCGGGAAAAGGGATTTCATCGGCGGCACGCGCCACCAGGCATAAACTACAAACCAGCAGTCCGACAGCAAAAATCATTTTCCGCATAAAATTCCTTACTTGGAAAATTGCCGCACACTAAAGGAAATCGGTAGTCCAATACAAATCATATGCACTAATAGACCCTGAACCAGCCCTCGCCACATATACGGTCCTTTGAAATGTATCGCCGATAACGGCAAAACTATCAGGTTCATGACCAGAAAAACCGCAATTCCAAAAAACAAACCGCAAACCACGGGATGTTCAATCATGAATCCTAATTTTCGGCTGGCCAGATAGAAAACAAACGCGGCGGACATGGCGATAAAAAAATGAAGGAATATCCCCAAAATATAAGTACCAAGCCCACCCTGGCGTGCGCTGGGGCCGAGCAAACCAGCGGCAATTCCACGAGGTACGTTTGCGCCATACGAAATATATGCCGAAGTCAGATCGAGTGCTCCAGCGAGTAATCCGCCTACAAGAAATCCTAGCCAGGGGCGCGTCCCTACGGAAGATGCAGCCGCAACCGTATTCATAGATTGCTTATTATCCCGAGATCCGGAAAAGCAGTCGCTCAGATTTGAATCATCCTGAGCAAATTCGAACCGTATCAACTATCGCTGCGGACACTCAAAGGCGAAACCCCCAACAACCGTCGCATGTGATGTGCAAGGTGGCTCTGGTGCGAAAACCCGACAGCTAACGCGATTTCGCCAACAGACAATTTTTCATTTAATAGCAGGGATTTTGCACGTTCTACGCGGCGCTGAATCACATATTGGTGGATTGACAATCCAACTGCCGTGCGAAAGGCCCGCTGGCAATGCGAAATGCTCAAACCGCTTACCGCCGCAATTGCTTCCAGCGACAGATCGCTTCCCAAATTCTCTTCGATATACCCCAGCAATCGCCGCAGCTTAAATGGAGCCATCGCGCCGGACGGAGTCTTTCCATTTTGCGGAGCGATGGAACTATGTGCACGCAGCAGGCGGCAAGCCAGCGCCATACCAATACTGTCTACAAATAGTTGTCCGCTTTTGTGTTCCCGTTCGAACTCCGCCTTCAATGCCCAGCCCAGATGCTCGATCTCGGGATCGCGTACTTTGAAGCGATTTACCAGCACAGCCTCATCGGGGTCCATATTCATGCCCGCAGCCGCTTCAACCATGAGCTCATGCGGGACCCGTATGATGAGCGCACTATCTTCCTTCTTTAGGACCCAGCGGCTGGCTGTACCCGGGGGTATAACGTCCACATCGCCATGCAGATTCAGCCCAAAGTGAGACTGGCCCCCGCGTTCACAACCAATCTCAACCGGTGCTCCGACGTGAATGATCAGAACCGGGTCAGGGCGGGGATCAGCTTCAATAACGCCCGCGGGATCTGTCTGAACACGGAAGATGAGCTTGCCCAAATTCATGGGGAAAATATCTCATAAACCACACTGCAAGATTCAAGCAATAATCCGTATGGTTAGACGGTTTCACAAGATGAACGATTGCTCTAAACTTTAACCATGGCAGATTTTGGCAAATTGCTGGTCTTTCTGGGCGGGTTGCTGGTGGTTGTTGGCGGAGTGCTAATGGTCCTGGGCAAAACCAATCTGCCAATTGGGAGACTGCCGGGAGACATCATCTATCGCGGGAAGAACACGACTGTTTATTTCCCCTTGGCGACATCCATCCTCCTAAGCTTGGTTTTAACGGCTGTGATGTATCTCATTGGACGTTTCCGGCGGTAAACTCCACAAATGTCATCAATGGACCAGCTTGGCTTCACGTTTCAGGTTCCCGGACGGCGTGTGTGGGCCGTGCGCGATCTTGTTGCCGCCGTGCGGACGCATTTGGAACGCGAATACACCGATACCTGGGTGGAAGGCGAGATTTCTAACTTTCGCGCGCACGATTCCGGACATCTTTACTTCACGCTCAAAGATGCTAACGCGCAAATTCGTATTGTGATGTTTCGCTCTCAGGCACGGCTGCTGCGCTTCCGGCCTGAAAATGGCATGGCTGTGGTGGTCCGGGGGCGTGTGACCATTTATGAAGACCGCGGCGAGTTACAGATCTCAGCAGAATATTTGGAGCCGAAAGGCGCTGGAGCTTTACAAATCGCTTTCGAACAGCTCAAGGCAAAATTGGAAGCCGAGGGGCTGTTTGATTCCGCCCGCAAGAAACCAATTCCTTCCCTGCCCCGGCGAATTGGGATTGTGACCTCTCCGCAAGCCGCCGCGTTACGCGACATCCTGAACATTTTGCAACGGCGCCATCAGAGCGCGAATGTGCTGATCTTCCCCGCTCAGGTACAGGGTGCGGAAGCAGCTTCTGAAGTAGCGGCGGGGATTCGCTATTTTAATAAGGCTGGCAGCGTAGATGTCATCATCGTGGCCCGCGGTGGTGGCTCCGCCGAAGATCTGGCAGCATTCAACCATGAGGGATTGGCAAGAACCGCATCGGCTTCGCAGATTCCGTTGATTTCGGCAGTTGGACACGAAACTGATTTTACGATTCTGGATTTTGTCGCTGATCTGCGCGCGCCAACTCCGTCAGCGGCTGCGGAACTGGTCATTCGTTCGCAGCAGGAGATTGAAGAGCAGACGGAATCGCTGCACCGGCGGCTGGAGAAAGCCATGCGATACCGGCTGCTGATGGCGCGTCAGGGGCTGACTGAACTTGCACAGCATGGAGCCTTCGCACGAATCATCGATTTGCTGCACAGGCGGCAGCAGAAGTTGGATGATCTCGTATACCGATTAGCTCATTCACAGCGTGACGTTTTGGAGGGCAAGCGGCGCAGGTTTGAAACTTTGTCGGCGGCCGTGCGCTACTATGATGCCCGCCGTGTGTTACAGGGAATCCGGCAACAGCTAAACTCGCGGGTTTCCGCACTCAATGCTACGGTCCAAACCTTGCTGCTCCGACGCCGAGGGCATCTGGAGCAGCTTTCTGGACAACTGAATGCCTTGTCTCCACTCGCCATTCTTGATCGCGGATATGCGTTGGTATTTGATGGGTCCGGACAATTATTGAAGGATGCCTCACAGGTTCAATCGGGAGATGAGATTTCTGCCCGATTGGGCAAAGGGACCGTATCAGCCACAGTTAAGAAGAAATCTTAGACACGAATTTGCAGATCGCACGATTTAATCTACGGAAATCGGCGCAAATGCATGACTTCTTGTTCTTCTTAAGCCATAGATTACAATAAGCTTGGAGAGGGCGTAGATCATGAGGTTTGCCGCGCCGTGGCCACATTTGTCGCTGATTTCGGTCATCGACATTTTCTTGGTCGCGGTCATCATCTATGAATTGCTCGCTCTGATCCAGGGCACACGTGCCGCTTACATGCTGGTAGGTGTAGCCGCTGTAGTGCTCGCCTTCTATTTCACACGCCTTGGGGAACTCACCACTGTTAATTGGCTGATCAGCACCATGCTGCCTTATGGTGTGTTTGCGCTGGTGGTGGTGTTTCAGTCGGAAATACGTCAGGCCTTGGCTCGTCTCGGGCGCAAACTTACTTTTAGCCGTTCCATCGCCGGAGAGATGGATGCTTACGACGATATCGTTCTGGCCGCAAATCTTTTTTCTGAACATCAAACTGGCGCGCTGATTGTCATTGAGCGCGAGATCGGTTTGCGTACCTACATTGAGAGCGGCGTCGCGCTAGACGCGCACCTTTCTTACGATCTGCTGGCTACGGTTTTCCGCCCCAGCGCCCCATTACATGATGGGGCTGTGATCGTACAGAAAGACCGGATTGCCGCAGCCGCCTGCTTCCTTCCGCTATCGATGAATCCTGTCCTCTCAACCCAGATGGGGACACGTCACCGTGCCGGTATTGGAATCACCGAGGAAACCGATGCGATTGCAGTGATCGTCTCTGAGGAAACCGGGGCGATTAGTCTGGCCATAGGCGGAAATATCGAACGAGGTTTAACGGTTGAGCAACTGCGCAAAAGATTGGGAGAGTTACTGAGACGGTATCTTCCGCCATCGGCGCTTCCAACTCCAATGCCGGCAGATGTCGACACTCTGTCAGAAGCCGGACAAATACAGGGCGCAAAATCCGTCTCTAATCAAGGAGGCGATCGCTAATCATGCTGGCCTCCTTTCGCCGGACCATCACGCATAATTTCAGTTTGAAATTACTTTCGCTTGTGCTGGCTATTGCATTGTGGTTCACGTTAGCGCGAAATCCTGCCACCGAAGTTGCTATCGAAGTCCCGATTCTCTTCCGCAATGTTCCAGACAATTTAGGTATAAGTTACGAGCGCATCCCGCGGGCACAGATCCTTTTGCGCGGACCAGAGCGCGCCATGCAGCGGCTGCAACCTACCGATGTTCAGGCTGAAGTTGATTTGACGGATGGTAAACCTGGGAATCGTACTTTTAACTCCAGTTCCGTCTATGTACATAAACCGCACGATTTGCAGGTCCTCACCGTAGGACCCGACAAATTTCAGGTTACATTTATGGAATTGCAGCAATCTTCCAAAGAGACCAATTCTTCCACTCACCAATAAACGAATGAGCTCACCTACGCGACAACTTTTCGGCACCGATGGAATTCGCGGCGTCGCCGGCGAATTCCCGCTTACAACTGAAAGCACCTACCTGATTGGCCGCGCACTGGGCCATGATTTGATCCGCACCAACGCCAAGGCCAAAGTGGTGATTGGGCAGGATACACGCGCATCCAGTGGCTGGATTGCAGACCGCGTAGCGCTCGGGTTGGCTTCTGTTGGAGTGGACGTCGATAGCGCCGGCGTAATTACTACACCAGGAGTGGCCTATTTGGCGCGGTCACGGAAATATGCGGCGGGAGTCGTGATTTCTGCTTCACACAATCCCTGGACTGATAACGGTATCAAAATTTTCTCGGGGGATGGATTTAAATTACCCGATGCGCGCGAACTGGCCATTGAGCAGGAAATTTTCAGTTTGTTGCAAAATCCCGAGGCTCATCCAGAGCCGGAAACAGCGCCTGCCTCCAGTTTGCCGGGAAGTGCCGATCTTAGACACGCGTACATCGATTGGCTGGCGTCGGATGCCAAAATTGATCTGAGCGGATTGCGAGTTTTGGTGGATTGCGCTAACGGTGCTGCGGCTGCCGAGGCCCCAGAACTTTTTCGCGCGCTTCGTATTCAGGCCACGATTGTCAGTGCATCTCCTGACGGAAAAAATATCAATGAAGGTTGTGGCGCTTTGCATCCTCAAGTTGCCGCAAAGAAAATTGCCTCCGAACGCGGGAAATTTGATATGGGTGTCACTTTTGATGGTGATGCCGACCGTGCGCTCTTCAGCGATGGCGATGGAAACGTTGTGAACGGGGATGCTGTGCTGCTGCTTGCCGCACGCGATATGCAATCGCACGATTCTTTGCCAGGCAATACGATCGTTGCTACCACTATGTCAAATATGGGGCTGGAGATCGCGCTGCGCAACTCCGGCATTCGCATGTTGCGGGCAAATGTCGGCGACAAGTACGTACTGGAAGAGATGCTCAAGACTGGTGCCAAACTAGGTGGTGAACAGTCCGGGCACATCATTTTCCGCGACGGCGAAGCCACTACCGGGGATGGATTGCTGACTGCTTTGCGTGTGATGGAAGTCGTGGCTCGAACGAAGCGTTCCCTAAAAGATTTATCCGAAGATTTGAAGGTCTTCCCACAGACGATTCAGAACGTCCACGTGCGCGAGAAAGTGCCGTTTGCGCAAGTTCCTGCAATCCAGAGCGCAATTCAGTCGGCGGAAAAAGAGCTTGATGGCAATGGACGCGTGGTAGTTCGCTATTCCGGAACCGAAGCATTGGCGCGCGTAATGGTGGAAGCGGAGTCTGAATCAAAGATGAAGGCGTTAGCCAACAACATCGCAGGCGCCATCAAAACAGCGCTTGGTGCCTGATGGATTGAAATGTCATTTCCTGTAACAGGTCTGGGTGCTACCGGACTGTTCGGCACCATTCTTGCAGTTCTGCTCGACACCAACATTCTTCTGACATTGTTGGGCCATCTGGAAAATATTGGCTCACTACTTTTGTTTGTGGCCGCAGCTGCGACCTTATTTTGGTTTGCCTATTGGGTGATTTTGCGGCGTATTTTTCGTGTCTGGAGAATTGCACGAATTCGGTCACGCAGGCTATTCGTGGAAGCTTCGAGACGTGGCCGGGAGTAAGTTAATCCAGGTCCCGCCAGTTTTTGCCAATCCCGATTTCCACTAACAATGGAACAGAGAGCGGATGGACATTTTCCATCTGCTGTTTGACCAGGCTTTGCACCGTTTCAACTTCGGCCTCGGGAACTTCGAAGACCAGTTCGTCGTGGACTTGCAGCGTCATACGCGTGGAGAGTTTTCGTTCGGTAAGCAGTTTGTCGATGTTGATCATTGCCATCTTAATCAAATCCGCCGCCGTGCCCTGAAGTGGAGTATTCACTGCTGTGCGCTCAGCAAAGCCGCGTTGGTTGGCGTTTTTGCTATTGATGTCCGGGATTGGGCGCACGCGGCCAAACAGCGTCTTGACCTGTTGTGTGCGACGGGCTTCTTCTAGTGTTTGGTCGATGAACTTGCGGACTCCGCTGTACTTTTCGAAATAAGCGTCGATGAATTTCCTGGCTTCGCCTGGCTCGATCCCCAGTTGCTGCGACAAACCAAAAGCGGATAGTCCATACACAATCCCAAAATTAACCACCTTTGCTTGCCTTCGGTGATCGGTAGTGACCATCAACGGCGGTACGCCGAACACCTGAGAAGCGGTGAGCGTGTGAATATCATCGCCACGGCGGAAAGCTTCGACCAACAGCGGATCTTTCGAGTAATGCGCCAACAACCGCAACTCGATTTGCGAATAATCTGCCGCCAACAATACATGTCCGGGTTCAGCTATAAAGGCTGCACGAATTTCGCGGCCCAACTCAGTGCGAATGGGAATGTTTTGCAGATTCGGGTTGGTGGAAGACAAACGGCCGGTGGCAGTGCCAGTTTGTCCAAAAGTAGTGTGCAGCCGGCCGCTCGCAGGATTAATCAAAGCGGGTAAAGCGTCGACGTACGTTGATTTCAGTTTGGTCAGCTGGCGATACTCCAGCACCAGGCGTGGCGCTGCATGGGTCGCGGCGAGCCCTTCCAAGACATCAACGGCTGTCGAAATCGTTTTGCCTTTGCCATACTTCACCGGCTTCGGCAGGTTCAGTTTGTTGAACAGGACATCTCCCAACTGTTTGGGCGAGCCAATGTTGAACTCCATGCCGCAGCATTCATAGATTTCTTTGGCTTTGGCAGCGATCTCACGCTCCAGCCGCAAGGACATGGAGGACAACGCAGCGCGATCAATTTTTACTCCGGCTTGCTCCATACGCGCGAGCACGGGCAGAAGTGGCCAATCAATGTCGTGAAAGAGCTTGAGCAAGCCAGCTTCTTCAACGTCTTTGCGCAGCGTTGTAGCCAAGCGCCCGGTAATGTCAGCGGCTTCGGCTAACCCACCGCTTAGTTTGAGATTGAAGCGCCGCAAGACAACGTCTGCGAGACGGTGAGAAGAATATGTCGGGTCGAGCAAGTAGGAGTACAACATAGGATCATGCTCGATCCCGCGAAGCTCAATATTCTGCGATTCGACAGCGTGAATCGCGCTTTTGTAATCGTGGATCGATTTCGGAGTCGATGGATCTTCCAGTACTTTTCGAAGATGAGTCCACGCTTCCACTGATTGGCTGGAGATTGTAAGGGCAACCCCAGGTACTGCGGAAATCGCCGTCGTTCGCGGCCTGTCGGTCGAAGGTGGAGCATCGAGCAAAGGCAACATATCTAATTCTGGTTCAGGCTCTTCTTCTTTATCTTCGCTAGTCGCAGCATCTTCAGCTTCAAGTGCTACTGCCAACGCAGCACCAGCCGATAGTGACTTTAGAACCAATTCGATATCGGCTACGGATTTAGCTTCTGTGTATCGGACTTCACTGACCTCAACGACCGGCAAAAGTTCCTTCAACAACGATGTAAATTCGAGTTCGGTAAATAACTCACGCAGGGCCTCCACATCGGGAGCGCCCGCTTTCATCGCAGACACATCGAGTTCAACAGGAACATTTTGGTCGATTGTGACCAGCTTTTTGCTATGTAGAACATTGTCGCGATTGTTGAGCAGCGATTCCCGGTAAGTCTTCTTCTCGACCTCCGCTGCACGATCCAATGCTTGCTCGACTGATCCGAAACGCTTGATCAAATCCACTGATCCCTTGTCCCCAATTCCCGGCGCACCGGGAATGTTGTCGATGGAGTCGCCACGCAACGCCATGACATCGATCACCTGATCGGGCCGCACTCCCAGAATTTCTTCGACCTTTGCGGCATCGCAGATGAGGTTGTCTTTCGGTGGATTCAAGACACACACGTGGTCATTTACCAGTTGAAGCATGTCCTTGTCGCTGGAAACCACGTACACCGGATAGGACTGCTCCACCGCTTTGCGGGCCAGCGTGCCAATGACATCGTCAGCTTCGTATCCCGGCATTTCGAGAATTGGAATGTGATAGCCGTTCAGGGCCTGCCGGATGTACGGGATCTGTTGCGCCAGATCACCGGGCATCTCGGAGCGGTTAGCTTTGTACCCGTGATATTCAACTTCCTGAAAGGTCTGCGTTTTCAGGTCGAAGCGGCGGACGCTGGTGATAGCTTCGGCTTGCTGATCGCGGAATGTTGGAGCTGCAACGTCGAACACTGCCGCCAGATATTCCGGTGAAAAATCGTCACGCAACTTGCGCAGCATATTTACGAAAACATAGGTCGCTGCGGTCGGTATGCCGGTCTTCGTAGACATACCACGCTGGCGTGCCATGGCGTGGTAGGCGCGAAAGATGAACGACATGGCGTCGATCAGGAATATCCGGTTCTTGCTGTTGGATATGACTTTTGGTCCTTTAGGAACAGCCGTGGAGACGACCGGTTTGGTTTCCGGTTCCGTCTCTACCTTTTTCGCCGATATTTTTCGCGTAGACAACCTGTTTAGTTTAGCAGTTGGAGGAGATATGGAGAGATAGGCAGCCTAGTCGAAGCTCAGCGTCAGATCAGCATCTACGAGTTTGGTCTTTGGCTTGCCAGTTGCGTTGTTGAAGACGAGAAAGAATTTGCGGGGGGTATCGAAGCTGGAAGGCAGTGCCCAATCAATCTGCTGATCGTGGGTGTTTTGGGCAGAACGTGCAGCTTCGTCCAATGGGGCATGTGAGAAATCGTTGAACTGCTGCTCATCTAGCAAAAGCACGTCAATATTTGCGGCCTCATCGTTTAAACGGTTACCTTGTTCGCCAAAGTGGTACGACTTGAAATTGCCATGCAGCCTGGGATGCAGGCAGTGCGGAGGAACTGTCATTTCAAATGACTCATACTTCTGTACTGTGAATGTCTTTTGCACCACGTGCTGCTCTGGAGGAACAACACTCCGGGCCATCGGCGTGGTTTCTTCTGGCTTGGGTTGCGACTTGTTGCAGGCGGCAACAAAAAGCAACGCTGCTGTCATCCACAATAATTTGCTCGCGATTCGCTTCACCATTTGTTTTCTACTTAAGGATACCTCTGAGCCAGGAGAACGTATCAATCATCGCGGCTATCCCCGGGCCGGCTACTCCATGCTCAACACAAAGTGCGGTTCCACGGTTTTCGTTTTCACCAGTCCAGACGAATCTCTGAAAAGCAGATAAAACTTCTGCAAGTGGTCGGGGTTCGAGGGTAATGACCAATCTATTTCCTGCCCGTTGGTATTTTCTACCGACTGGAGGGCGCCGTCACTGGATCCTTTAAAACCGTTGAATTGTTTTTCATCTAGCAGAAAAACGTCCAGACTGGCTGCTTCGTCGCTGGAATGGCTGTCCTGATCTCCAGAAACGGAAGATTTAAAGTCTCCGTGCAACCTTGGCGAGTTGCAGTGCGCGGGTACTTGCAATTCAAATGATTTATAGTCCTGCATGGAAAACGTGGTTTTCAAGAAACCCTCATCCGCTGGAGGGACACATTGCGCAATCGGCGAGTCGGAAGGCTTAGTTGCCTCCTGTTTCCGGTTACATCCAGCAAAGACGACCAATATTACGATTACATAAAAACACTTGTTCACGCCTGACATATTTATTTGTGATCCTACTCCAACATTAAATTGCTGCAGGCAGATTGCAATACTTTCCTCGGTACCCTCGAATCAAATTCGGGCGATTTTTTAGTTCTTAGTTCCTGGATGCCAGTTGCCATTTTCTACCAACATGCAGTCGCCATAGGAATAGAACCGATATTTCTGTTCGACCGCGTGACGATATGCTCCCAGGATCATCTGGTACCCGCCGAAGGCGCAGACCAGCATCAACAAAGTCGACTGCGGCAGATGGAAGTTAGTTAACAATGCGCCTGCGACGCGAAACTTGTGTCCGGGATACATAAATATGTCCGCCTCGGCGTGCCCCGCTTGGAGTTTTGCGGAAGACTGCGCTGAATGCTCCAGAGCGCGGATTGTCGTCGTGCCCACGGCTACAACCCTGCGATTTTCAGCAAGGGCGCGATTCACTCGTTCGGCGGCATCAGCGGGAATTTCGTATGACTCTTGATGCAGTTTGTGCTCTTCCACGCGTTCAACATGTATGGGCTGGAATGTCCCCAAACCAACGTGAAGCGTGATTTCGGCTGTTTCAATGCCTCGTTGCTTCAGCCGGCCCAATATTTCGGAGGTGAAGTGCAGGCCGGCGGTGGGAGCCGCAACTGATCCACGCTGGGTTGCATAGACTGTCTGATAGCGTTCGCGATCCGACGAGCGGTCCTCACGACCAATATAAGGAGGCAGCGGCACATGTCCCACCCGCTCCAAAGTCCCAGTGAAGTCTTTTATGGGCATGAAGCGAATTCGCCGCTCGCCAAATTCTCCGCGGTCTAATACCTCCGCCTGTAATTCACCGTTTTCACCAAAAAATAGCCGCTCGCCGACTCCAATTTTCCTCCCCGGCCGAACCAGGCATTCCCATTCGTTGGGCTCTTCCAAAATTTGCCGGGTAAGCAGAACTTCCACCTTCCCTTTGAGAAATTCATCCGACGCTGGATTCTGTGGCCTTAACGGCTGTGCTTTTGACCCACCCCTGCGTCCAAACAGCCTGGCTGGAAATACTTTGGTGTTATTAAACACGACCAAATCATCTGGTTTGAGCAGGTCAGGAAAATTGCGGAACTGATCGTCCTGCAAACCAGACGACGAGACATGCAACAGGCGTGACGCGGCCCTGTCGGCCAACGGCTCCTGCGCAATTAGTTCTTCTGGCAGGTGATAGTTGAAGTCGGAAACCAGCACAAAGCCATGATAATTGGCCCGGTGGTATACGGTTACTACAGGAACTAATCAATGTAATTTCTCTGTAATGGCCATTGTTTCTGCACACTTCGTGAGTTACTATGGCAACCCATTTGGGATAAAGCATGGTTGGTGACCGTCAATTACGGCGTGAGATTGTCCAGTTCGGCAGAATGATGCACGAGCGTGGATATGTGTCGGCCATGGACGGCAACCTGTCGGTCCGGCTGGATGAAGACCGGATTCTTTGCACCCCCACCGCCATGTGCAAAGGCATGATGCGGCCGCAGGACATGGTCGTGGTCGATTCCAATGGCCGGAAATTGGCGGGTCGGCGCGATGTTTCCAGTGAAATTGGGATGCATCTGCTGGTTTACCGCTTACGTCCCGATGTTCATGCCGTTGTGCACGCGCACCCAGTAACGGCCACAGGTTTTGCCGCAGCCGGCATGGCTTTGGACAAGCCCTTAGTCAGCGAAGTGGTCATTGGACTGGGGTCAATTCCGCTCGCCCGCTACGGCACACCGGGTACACATGAACTGGCCGAGGCTCTGGAACCTTTTGTTCCAGAATATGACGCGATCCTCATGGCCAATCACGGCGTGGTCACTTATGGTGACAACTTGTGCGGTGCGTATATGAAGATGGAGACTGTCGAGCACTTTGCGCAGATCGCGCTGGTGACTCACATCCTGGGGCGGCAGGAACCTCTGGGCAACGAGGAACTCGAGAAGTTGCTGGTTGTGCGCAGCCGATATCAGGGAATCAGATCTTCTGCTGCACGGCCTCTGGCGATGGTGGATGACTCCGCAGTGTCTCCGCGCAAGCGGATGCCTTATTCAGAGCGGTAACTTTCAGCAATTACGAGATTGCAGCAACAACAGGGCCAGTCTGTGGACTGGCCTGTTTTTGTTTAGGACGAAGTAGTAATACCGCTGTAATCCCGAGCGGCGCATTTTGCGTCAATATTTCTACGATGTGGATGATGCGCTGTGTAGGTCCAAAAAGCTCGTTAGGAACCAGCAGTGGTGCCAACCCTCCGGCGATCCAAAGTAGTGCACTGATTACGATCGCTGATTGTTTGCGGCTCATCCGCAAAGTGTAGATTGCGGGAAGTACAGCTAAAGCCATCAGGACACCGCGCCCCAGCTCAATTACCCAAAACCATATACCTAACTGAGCCACCAATTGTGGGCCTTCGGGATAATAGGCCTTGGTGAAGAACTGGTAGGTAATGCTGCCGAAAACCAGGTAGTAAAGGACATAAGCAAATCCCGAAAGCAGCACCATCACAATCGCGCCGAAAATTCCACGGTGATTCACCGTGGATTCGGATTGACGATTCAGCTTGAGCACTGAGGCCAATATAGCCAACACCGCGGCAAAGACGAGGTATATAACAGTTGCGCCACCAAGATCGCGCACCGCTTGTTGGTGGTATTTTGGAAAGAAGAAATATGCTTCGCTCAAGGTGCAAAGTGCGGAGACGATCCACAGGGTTAAAGCGATCACGCAGAATTGCGCCAGCCAGTTGCGCGGCCCGAACAGTGCAATCGGGACGAAAGCGGAGGCCAACACGACTCCTGACAAATACCACCATGCCAGATGTCCCGCACCCATCGCGGGCATGAACATCGGCAATCCACCCAGCAGACAATAAAGCAACACGCGCAGTTTCATAACGACCTCACTTTTTCTTATCTGTGCCCTCGTAAACCGCAATGGCGTGCTCGCTCCAGGCAAGCAGCGCTTCATAGCGGCGCACACCGCTCTCCAAGGCGAGGGCGCCCGAGCGCGGTAGCTTTTTGTGATTGGAATTCATAAATTCGCGCATTGACGCAGCGAACATAGCCAGTTCCTTGTTCATGGATTTCAAAAAACGAATCGTGGTCGCTTCGCCAACGGCGTTGTCCATGAAGCTGAAACGCAGCATCAACTCATCGGGGCGGTGCATTACATCATCCTGTGTGATCGGCTGCTTTAGCCACTCTTTAAAGGCCCTCGTGCCGGGCTCGGTAAGGTGGAATATCTTTCTGCGGCGCAGCCCGGAACTGTCTTCAACACGCCCGCGAATCAAGGCTGACTTTTCCAGGCGTTCTAACGCGGGGTAAATGGCTCCCGGGCTGTTACTGAAACCGCCCATGGGAGTCTCGGTGAAAAATTTGCGGACCCCATATCCGGACAATGGGATTTCATTCAGCAAACCCATTAGCGCATAACCGAGCAACGGGATTTTGTCGCGATTCACTGGAGTCACGGGACCAGATGCATTTCAATTTGTCGCAGAATGTGGTGAGGAGTTGGGTTGCCGCAGTTCGAAAATGCCGCGTCGGAGCACTCCCGTTTTACCGCTTCGACCGGATTGTGCAGCGTTGCTGAAAAGATCTTTCCATCTGCCAGACTCACTATGATTTCCACATCGAATATTTCCTTGCCAACTTCTACATCGTATTTACCCGCATTGTTCTTTTTGGCCTCTACCCAGTTGTTAGGCGTATCAGAAACCGGGACACGCATCCAATCGGACGGCAGCTTTACTGCCGGTTCTTTGGGAGGAACATGTCGGGCCAGCACGGTTGCAACCTGCTTCGCTGAGTCAACGCCCTTCAGCGTCAGATCAAAATCAATGGAGTCCTCGCCGAGAAGAACATAGTTACCATCCGCCCAGGAAGCAGGGGTACCCAACTTCACGTAGGCATGATCACCAGCGTGGTTGAAGTTAGCTTGCTGCATGGCCAGCCAGAGATCGGCATAGAAGGTCAGCATGTCAGTGATCGGGCCGATCAAAAATGGTTGGACTTTGCTGAGATCGGGAGCAGACGGATGACTGTCAGGACTGAGTGAAAGCGTCTGCCGGAAATTCAAGCTGGCGTCGTTCAATGTCATGGGCGCGTTGGATTTGAAATTCGACCAACTGAATTCTTCGACCGTGTGTCCGGCGCTATCTTTTTTCACCACCCCATTCGCCTGTATCTCATATTCCCAGCCTTCATTGTTTCCCTTCATCGCATAAACAAGCTTCTCGCCTTCGGTGTAACGGCGAGTAAGCAAATGATCGGAAGATTGAGCGGCGTTTTGTTTTGGGGCGGTCTGCCCGTATAGGACAGCGCAGATCAATAAAAGGGCAGTCGCGAAGGCTGGACGATAGACGCGATACATACCAACTCCTCAATAGTACTAAACGTACTATGTCGCCACGTACTATAAAAGTCAAGCCCAAAAACACTAAGGGCGGCCATTGCTGGCCGCCCTTTGAGCTTCAGATTGTAAAGTGGATTAGACCGACTTCACGTTCTCCGCTTGCCATCCCTTGGGGCCTTTTACTACGTCGAACTGGACCTGCTGGCCTTCCTGCAGACTGCGGAATCCATTGGCCTGAATCGCTGAGAAATGCACGAATACATCCTCACCATTCTGGCGGCTGATGAATCCATAGCCCTTGGCATCGTTAAACCACTTTACTGTTCCTGTTTCCATGTGTTGCTTATTTCCTTTGTATTGATGTAGCGCTGAAGCGATCAGAGTTCTGCAGGCAGGTCACGCTGTGGAGCGGAGATTACTGTGAGCAAAAACTGCAAAGTTCAAACGCAGCTTTATTGTAACTAAGTTCTTGAAAAATAGCTATTTCTATTCCGCGAGGCATCACCAACATGCTTATTTTGAATGGTTTGCAGGAACGTCTGACAAAAAGGAAATGTTTCGTTGTTCGTAAAGTTTTGTCATGATAGTCATTAAAATTCCTCGCAGAAAATGATTCGCTTATCATGAATTATGCGTTTTCCCCGGGTCGCTATTCTTCTGCTTTTGCCCTCCTTAGCATTTGCAAACATTGTGGATGATGTGCGCGTTGAACTCGCGCAAAACAACTTTGTTGCTGCAAATACGAAATTGTCCGCATATCGCTCGCAACAAGGAGCAACACCGGAATATATCGAAGCACTTTCATGGACGGCACGTGCCGCACTGGCGGCAAAGCAACTTGATCAGGCCGAAACCTACGCGCGGCAAACGGAAAAACTGTCACGCCAGCAACTCTACAATCGCAAGCTGGATGCGGAGCCCCATCTGCCGATTGCTTTGGGCGCCTCCCTTGAAGTGCAAGCGCAAGTGCTTGCGGCCCGGGGGCTGCAAGCGCAGGCTGCACTGCTTTTGAAGCATGCAATCACGACTTATGCCGGAACTTCAATTCGTCCGCGGCTGCAAAAGAATTTGAATTTGCTGGGAATGGTCGGACAGACGGCTCCGGTATTGAATATCAACCAATATCTCGGCGTGCGTCCGACAGCTCTTACACAACTGCAAGGTTCGCCGGTGTTTCTTTTCTTCTGGGCCCACTGGTGTGGAGACTGCAAGGCAGAAGGGCCAATCCTTACTCAGCTTCGTTCGGAATATGCCGCGCGCGGGTTGAAGGTGATTGCTCCAACCCAGTTGTATGGGTACGCCGCGGGAGGAGAAGATGCCAAACCTCAAGCTGAACTCAGCTACATCGGGCAGATCTGGGGTCGCTACTATTCAGGGTTGCAGGATGTTCCAGTGCCGATCAGCAAGGCAAACTTTGATGTGTATGGCGCGAGTACGACGCCAACATTAGTTTTGCTCGATCGAACCGGACATGTGGCGATGTACCATCCCGGCGCGATGTCATACAGCGACCTGCGGGCAGAAATTGAGAAAGTTGTAGCGAATTAATCGAGAGCATTCTTACTGGCGCGGAGCGTAGTATCCCTTGCGCGCGCGCACTTGCAGATCTTTCTTCAGAGCGCTGATCTCAATAGCGCGGAAGCGACCATCAGCGTCGAAGTTGGCCGGGCGATACGAAACCACATACTGGCTGCGCAGTTCATCTTCAATCGCGGCGAAAGACTTTGTGACGTCCTTCATCTTGAAGGGAAAGAACGCGCGTCCGCCGGTAGCTTCTGCCAGTTGTTCTAATACTTTGTCGCCGCGAACAATAAGTCCGCTGTCATCGGTAGAGATGGCGTAAATGATGACCTCAGCCCGCTGTGCCATTTCGATGGCTTGAGCGCGGCTGTATTCACTCTGATTGTCATTGCCGTCGCTAACGATAACGATTGCACGACGAACCGGCCTGTCGCTTTTATCTTTAATCAATTTGTCGTGGCAAGCTTTATAGATTGCGTCATATAACGCGGTGCCACCACCGTTGCGCAAGCTGTGCACGCTTGTCTCAAGGAGTTTCACATTGTCAGTGAAGTCCTGCGCGACGGTGCTGCGGCTGCTGAATCCCATTACAAACGCGCTATCGAATCCGGGCCGCACAGTAGTTTGCAGGAAGTTCACTGCCGCTTCCTGCTCAAAAGCAAAGCGGCTATCGACAGAACCGCTGGTATCGACTAAAAGTCCAAGCTGAATCGGTAGATCAGTTTCGCGTCTGAAATTGATGATGGCTTCTGGCGCTTTGTGATCGTCCAGGTAAGAAAAGTCATTCTGGCTCAAATTGCGGACAAACTTGCCATGCTTGTCAGTGGCGATGAACAGTACATTCACTTCGTCCACACGCTTGCGGATGGTCAAAACCGTATCATCAGTTCCATCAGGCGACGGTGCAGGGGCCGCACTGGCGAAGCTGTTGACAGGCGGAGGGTTATAGGCTGGCAGCTGGCCAAATGCCGGCAAAACCAACGCCAACAACGCCAATACCGAATTAGAAACCCACCGTGTGTAATTCATGACCGGCACATCCCAAAATTTCACGCAAAAGCGAGGTTTTAAGCCCTCTCACTTAGGTAGATGCACGCAAAGGGCCGCTTGCTTCTATTTAAGGGCTTAGGTTTCTTCACTTTACGAGAGGTCTAATGGCTCTGCCAAGTTACAAAAGGAGCACTCGTAAGGTCATGCTTATTACACCCAGAAGGGCAACCCCCGGCCCGTTGTTAATATCAATATGTGCCTGTAAACACCCGTTCCGAAACCAAATCATCCATTCTGCGTTCGAAGCCTTTAACCTCCATTTCGTGGCTCGTCCACGGATTTAGTACCCGGCTGCAAGGGACCTCCCGTGTCTATGGCCGTAACTCCTTAAACCTCGGTTTTACCAAACAGGATTCCCGTGCGTTCGTTGAACGGAATCGCATGATTTTCCAGGAACAGTTGGGGGCGAAAACCGGGAAGAAATTATGGCCACTGGTGACGGTACGGCAGCTCCACTCCGATCTCATTCATTGTGTGGAACGCGCACCGGAGGAACCTCTATCCGGGGACGGATTAATCACTGCGGTCCCGCAACTTTTACTGGGTGTGCTGACCGCAGACTGTATTCCGGTGATTGTGGCGGACACTAAAAAACATGCAGTCGGTGTGTTTCATGCAGGGTGGCGAGGGACAGTGAAGCGCATGGTGGAAAAGGGTGTAGGGCAAATGCAATTGTGCTTCGGCAGCAGGCCTCGTGATATCAAGGCCGTTATCGGTCCCGGAGTCCACAATTGCTGCTACACCGTGGGCGAGGAAGTACGGGCTGAATTCGAAACCCAGTTTGCCTATGCGGACAAGTTATTCCACGAAGTAAGTGAATCGGACCCGATTCGCGATAAATATCCTTTGCTATTTATGACTAAGCGCGCTCCGGGCCATAGCGAACTTCCCTCGAACATCTTCCTAGATTTGGTCGAGGCCAACCGGCGGCAGCTCATGGATGCTGGCGTTTCGCCGAAGAATATTGAGGGCTCTCCGTTGTGCACGTCCTGCCGGACGGATTTGTTGTTTTCCCACCGGAAGGAAAATGGCGTTACTGGAAGGATGATGGCGGCGGTGGGGATCAAGAAATAACATCAGTACGTTGCCCGGTTTTCTACTGTCCGATATAGTTTTTATAGCCATGTATCTCGATTTCCATGCCACCGACCGCTGGACCAAGAAAGAGGTCCACTGCATTTATAAGGCGCTGATCGTCGCCGTAGCCACCCGACACGCCGATGCTATCGACATCAAGTTTCTCGTCGATGGGCGGACTGTGTGGGTAGCCCTTCCTCACCCCGCCTGGGTCGAGTACAAAAAACAAACCGGCAAAATGATCACCGATGCCTTGGCTATCGAGATTGCAGGGCATTATCTGAAAACCGCGCTTGAAACTGGCGAAGGCGTGGGCCGGGAAATGTATTCCCTCACTGTGGACGAAACCCTCAACCATCTGAACGCGGTAGTTAGCACTCCCCAGCCAGCCGTCGCCGAGTAACCACGCCAATCTGTGTTGGTGAACATGGCCGGATCCCACATCTCAAAAAATAGAGATGCCGTGGCTCGGGTGATTCACTTTTTCATTCCTGCCCGCAACTGTGCGCACCTCTACGGTATCCGTTTACCAATCTAACTGTTCTGTTAACATGTCGTCGTCATTACATAGATTCGAAGATTGTGACGAATGAGATTGCACCGACGATAGAGAGATGTAGCACTCCAGTATCGGCTGGGACCGGTGAGATAGTTGAAACATCTGCGTGGGGTAAGCCTAAGCGGATCCCTGCATTAGACGGATTGCGTGGGATTGCAATTCTGCTGGTGTTGGTACGACATCTGTTTCCCGAGCAGGTTTCCCATCCAGGTGTTTTTGCAAGGATGTCAGCGGCCGCGTGGCTGAGCTGGAGTGGAGTGGACCTGTTCTTCGTGCTCTCGGGTTTTCTGATTGGCGGCATATTGATCGATGCGAGGTCTTCCCCCAGCTACTTCAAAACGTTTTATACGCGACGGGCTTTCCGCATTATTCCTATCTACAGCGTTGTCACTGCGATATTTTTGATCTTTAACTCTTGGGTAGAACCCACGTCGAGTTCAATTCCCTGGTTTGCTTACGTAACCCTCACCCAGAACTTTTGGATGGCGCGCGATTCTAGTTTCGGCGCAATGGGTATGGCGGTTACATGGTCGCTAGCGATCGAAGAGCAGTTCTATCTCACGATTCCCCTTTTAGTCCGCAAGCTCCAGCTGAAATATTTAGTGGCGGCATTGACCGTCATTGTGGCAGCGGCATTGCTACTTCGTGTGTTCCTAAATTTTTGGGTAACCAACGGCGGATTTGCTTCGTACGTGCTTATGCCGTGCCGGGCCGACAGTCTTTGTCTGGGAGTGTTATCGGCAGTAGCTGTGCGGAATGAAAAGATTTGGCACATACTCCGTGCTCACCGCCTGGGCCTTAACAGCGCAACTTTCATCTTATTTTTTGGGTTGGCATATATGACTTATAAAGCATGGCCAACCTATGCACACCCCATGAGCACGTTCGGGTATTCCTGGCTTGCCTTGCTCTATACGGGTATATTGCTGGTGGCAGTCACGCAATCTTCGACGTTCGTTCATCGCATTTTGTGTAACTCTGTTCTCATGCGGCTGGGGACGATCGCTTATTGCACATACCTCATTCATCGTCCACTGATTTGGGCGGGACGTCATTTCTTATTCTTGAGATTTCCTCACTCACCGACCGTGGTCATGGTCTTAGGCGGGATACTCGGTTTGGCTGCTACCTTGAGCCTGGCTTCCTTGTCGTGGAAATATTTTGAAAAACCTTTGCTGGAACGCGGACATAAGTACCAATATGAATGAATAACAACAGGCGGGCGGGCCTACGATGATCTTTCAAGTACGCAATTACCTGCCCGTAATTTCGGCGTAATGGACGACATCCTGAAATGTTTCTCTCATGATTTACGCGGAGTGGGGCTTGATACGCGGACGCGCTGCCAGCATTATCACGGTGCAACTGACATCATCGCTATCAAGATGAAATGCTGCGGCATTTACTATGGCTGCAAAGACTGCCATATTGCGCTGGCCGATCATCCCATTCAGGTGTGGCCGCAAAATGAATGGAACCAGGCAGCGATTCTGTGCGGCTCATGCGGGATCGAATTGACTATTCAGCAATACATGCAAAGCGAAAGCAAATGCCCCGCTTGTAATGCGCAATTCAATCCAAAGTGTAGCAATCACTATCACTTCTACTTCCAGATTTAGTCATCCCTTCACCACATACCGCCCTAAAACTCAATGTGCGAGGTTGTGCGAGAACTCAGGTAACCTTGCCCGGTCATCTTATGACCGCTAGCATCAGGCGCATGTTCGCTCATAATCCAATCAGGCTGTTCGAAATCCTTATTGGTGTCTGGTTTGTTGTCAGTATTGCGTTCAGCATCATGCGTAGTCTAACCAGAAACAGAAACATGGAAAATGAAGCCCGGTCGCTGGGTTTTATGTTCACCGCGTGGATTGGGCCAGAGTCGACACCGAAAATTACGACTCCGTACCTGATGAACGGTTCAGGCGCATACAAGAACGTACTCAGCGGAAGTTATGACGGTTTCGAGGTCCAGGTTTTCGACTACGCGCACACTTCGGGAGGCACATCGAATTCGACCACCCGTGTTCAGACAGTAGCTGTTTACAAAAAGAATGTCAGCTTGCCCGCTTTCGCGATCGGTCCGGGTGGGTTGGCGGCGAAAATCATCGACGCCCTCGAACATCAGAATGTAGAACTCAATGTGGATCAGGAATTTTCCCGCCGCTATTCAGTACGTGGTCCGGACAAGGAAAGAGTCCGGGCGTTATTTACCGATGGGCTTGTTTCTTTTCTGAAAGGTTTAGAGCGGAGCAAATCATGGCAGATCGAAGGGGCTGGAAACGCACTGGTGATCTATCGCTATGCCCGGCGGGTGAAGCCAAGTGACCTTCGCGGTTTCCTGCAAGACACTTCTTCAATTGCGCAGTCATTCTTTGCGTGCGCCGGGACAGCCCACAACAACGCCTTCTCGGCCAGTCTTAATCGGTAAGAAAAAGAATTTTGGAGCTACCATTCTTTTTGCCCCGCCTGGAAACTTGCTTTTCGAAAGTAACACAATGAGTGCCCCGCCCTTTCAGCCTTGAATACCGGCGAATTCTCATCGTTTGTTAATAAAAGTTACCTGTGTCACTTCGTCGTCCAAGCAGCAAAAGTTAAACTCATTATTTATTGCTCCCCTCACAGCACCTGCTGTGCCCCACTGCCCGAAATGTGACGGCATATCGGAGTGCCACGTGTTCGAACGTTGGCGTGTGAGGCCGGAATTTGCGCGATGACGCTCAGGAAAAAGACGCTGCTTATTGTCTGTATAACCCTTGTAGGGGTTATTTCATTTCTGTATTTCGTTTCCAGGCATGTAATTCTCACCAGCTTCAGCAATTTGGAAGAACAAGATGTCCGACAGAATCTTCTTTCCAGCACAGTGGGATCCGAAGCTTGGAATTCACGTGACTTGAAGTCGCGGC
>JADMIO010845887.1_pt1 | contig 114816 bp, 101 predicted proteins | sample 8958161 | NCBI WGS metagenome assembly JADMIO01 (sample SAMN16585339, study PRJNA669376) | soil metagenome | isolation source: Crop rotation soil | place: USA: Cullars Rotation, Alabama | collected 2011
ACAACTTGTCCACGTGGAATTCTAAGCTTAGGATCCCAATGTGCTGGAAAGAAGGCTGGAGAGAAGAGAGAGAAATGTTTTACGTGAATGGCCAATGAGAACACGCGCGCCTAATTGTTTAAATACATGCGCATGTTTCATTATGATTAATGATTGTTCTGCCATTTTTCCAAAACCAATACCCGGATCAAAAATCACTCTATTTCTAGGGATGCCGGCAGCTTCTAATGCTACCAATCTTTTTTCACCCCATAGATATACTGCATTGGTTGGATCTATGTTGCGCGGTAACACATGATCGCGGCGTTCAGGAATACTCATGTGGTGCATGACAACACAATCAGCTTTGGATGCGGCAATAACTTCGCGCATGACAGGATCATCTAAACCAGAAACATCATTAATCCAATCAATGCCAAGTGATAGAGCATTCGCAGCGGTTTTGCTGTGACGAGTGTCTATGCTGATTTTTGGTTGAACAATAAATTCTTTTTGTTTTTCTTTTAAGAGAGTTAGTACTGGCTGCAATCTAGTCCATTCCGAATCTGCATCTAATGGAGTGGCTGTTGGTGCTGTGGATTCTGCGCCAATATCAATTATGTCAGCACCTGCTTCTATCAAATGAGTAATTTGTTTTAATGCATGATCTGGATTTAAAAATTTACCGCCGTCAGAAAAAGAATCGGGGGTGACGTTTAATACACCCACTAATTGCGCTGTATCTACACGTTGATGAATTTGTTTAGTATGAAATGGTGCGTTACCAGAAAAACGCGAACCCCAGCTTTCAACAATTTGTGCAGCTGTTTTACCATGATTTGCACCTTCAAGAGGAAATTGCCATAGCGGTGCAACATCAGCGAGAGGCCATAATGCAAACGGTCTTTCTTGCAAGCTGGCATGCGGAACAGTGAGTTCATCACTTTGAATAACCACATCACCCCAAGCAAGAATATCGATATCAATAATGCGCGGCCCCCAATGCCTAACTTCAGGTTTGCGGCCAATCGTCCATTCAATATTTTTTAATTCCTTGAGTAAATCACGAGGCTCTAGCGATGTTTCGCAGCGGATGGCTAAATTGAGATAAGGCATGTCCCAATCAGCGGGCGCATTTTCAGGCATTAATGCATCGGAAATATATATGGGAGAGACTTGTAAAACGTTCAAATTATTTAAAGCTTTAATCGCGCGCAATGATTTACGTAAATTTTCAAGTCTATCACCAAGATTGCTACCAAGGCCTAAAATGACCATCACTCATCCCCATAAGAGAAACAAACCCCGCCAGTTAAGCCGTCAACTTTTGGAAATTTGAAGAGATGAATTTGTAATTTTGCATCTTCGGGTAAATGAGTTTTTACGATTGAATAAAGGGTTGCTGCTAATAGCTCTATCAAACGAAATTGTTTATCGGCTAATTGTGCCCGAATATCATCAATGACTTTTGCATAACAAACTGTGTCATGTAAGTCGTCTGTTTGACATCCTTTTGGCGGTTTCGCAAAGCGAATATGCATATCTACCAAAACGCCTTGCTCTAATTTACGTTCTTGTTTGCGCCAGCCAAGATTCACACTCAATTCAAGACTGCGTACATGTAAAGCGCTAGTTAATTTTTTTGGCATATTAGTCAGTAATTTCTGCTATTTTTTTCATAATCTCAGGGGTTAAGCGTTTTTTTACGGCACTTGCACCTAAATTTTCTGTTAATTGTTCTAATTTAGTCGCGCCAGTAATGACTGAACTTACGTTAGGATTATGCAAACACCAAGCAATTGCAAGCTGAGATAAGGTGCAGCTTAATTCTTGCGCGATTGTGCCCAGCTTTTTGGTTTTATCTATGAGTTGCATAAAATTATCTGGAACTAACCAAGCTTCTTTGGCTAAACGACTTTCTCTTGGAATACCTTGATTGTATTTGCCAGATAAAATACCGGAAGCCAGCGGGCTCCAAGTCGTTGTACCTAAACCATGTTTTTCAAATAATTTTAAATAATCTTTTTCCAAATGATCGCGGAAAAATAAATTATATTTAGGCTGTTCCATAGTTGGTTTAATACAGTTTAATTTCTCTGCTGCTTGAAATGCTTTTTCAATTTGATCCGCACTCCACTCAGAAGTTCCCCAATAAAACGCAAATCCGCCGCGCACTAAATAATCCATAGCCAGCACCGTTTCTTCAATCGGTGTGTGCGGATCAGGACGATGGCAATATAATAAATCAACATATTCTAACTGCATGCGGCGCAATGAATTTTTCGTGCCTTCAATTAAATGTTTGCGCGATAAACCTGTATCATTTGGACCATTGCCCCCCCAAAAAATTTTCGTGGAAACGACTAAATCTTCGCGATGAAATTCTTGCATGGCTTTACCCATGAGAATTTCTGCCTCGCCATGCGCGTATGCTTCAGCATTATCAAAAAAATTAATGCCTTGATCATATGCCGCATGCATGATTTTTTTCACTTCATTCAAACCAATTTGTTTGCCGAAAGTGATCCACGAGCCAAAGGAAATTTCGCTAATCCGTATGCCTGCTTTGCCGAGGTTGTTGTATTGCATGATTTAGAGTCCTGTCCATAAACTGCTGGTCATTCTAACACCCGTTGTTACGCGGGGAAACTGTTCGCTCACCAGAGCTGGGAGCCCAATCTCTACCACTCGGGAACGTTCGTTTCATCACAACTAACTATTCCTGGCAGCAAAAGGCAATCTTGCTGTCACCGCAGACGAAGATGCTTCCTGCGATCGGACGGCACATCCCTGTGCCGTACGGTCAGCAAGATTGCCTTTTGCTGCCAGGAATAGTTAGTTGTTTTTGCTCGCGACATCCCTCGTTGGCGGAGGTCACACTCTCAGTAATGTTTGAGGGTTGTTTCATTTTGCGCGCGCTATGGGTGATGAACGGAGCGATTTGATTATTAATTGCTCGAATTGGTATTTCTACTTGTAACTATGAATAATGAAACCAATAATACCGTCATCTATCTGATTTGATGTGGAGTAAATATCTTGGAAACTAGAAGAATTGAGAGCATAGCAGCTAATGAAACCGTTAATTTAGAAGGCGACACAATCATTGAAGGTTCAATTGGTGAAGGTGCGACTATCAATTTTAAAAACGGAACCCTCTATATACTGGGTAAAATGGGTTTCGACGTAAAAGTGACCGTTAACGATTTGCTGAATATTAATAGCACTGTTAGATGTAAAGAAGTGGGCGAGCGGGTCACTATTAATAACATTAATGGTCCTATTAAGTGCGAGCGCGTTTTGAATGGTGCTTATGTTACGACATACCAAGGCGAGATTCGCTGCGGATTTGTTGCAAGAGGCGCCAAATTAAAAACAGCTAATGGTGATATTATTTGCAACGATGTCGAACAAGGCGCGGAAGCTAGAATTTCTAGCACTAATGGCACAGTCCGAGTGGGAGATAAAATTATTGGCAAAGCTTCTTATATTCATAGCTGGCCTGTTTCATCTCTGCATGATGGCACTTACCACGCTGGCGGTGGAGCTTTAGAAGAAACCTTCTGTCCTCCATGCAATATTCTTTGATCTCCTAGCTGCGCTTGTCCAATCAGGACAAGCGTGGTACTGTATCGCCAAATTATAAGATACGGTAACTTCCCTCATGTTGCGCATTGGAAAATTAACTGACTATGCCATGCTCATTTTGTGTGAAATGGCGAGGATTCAGGATACCGTTTTAAGTGCTACGTTTCTTGCAGAAGCCTTGCACCTCGCGCCTCCTACAGTCAGTAAAATTCTTAAAATGTTATCCGATGCCAATTTAGTGACTTCCGTACGCGGAGCCGATGGCGGTTATCGTTTAGCAAAGCCGGCAGATTCCATCACGATTGCCGATGTGATTTGTGCGATGGAAGGCGGACTTTCTTTAACCGAATGCTGTGAAACGACCAGTATGTGCGCCATAGACGGCATGTGCACCATGCGGGAAAACTGGCGAATAATCAACAAAATGGTCCATTCTTTACTGGCCAAATTTACTATAATTGATATGAGACAGCCCTTATTTATAAAAACTATAATGGAATGCAAAAACGCGGAGTTAAGCTATGACAAATAAGCTTATAAAAGAAGTAGTTAATCAACAATATCCTTATGGATTTGTCACTCAGATTGAGTCGGATACGATTCTGCCTGGGTTAAATGAGGATGTTATTCGCCTAATTTCAGCAAAGAAAAACGAGCCGCCGTTCATGCTCGAATGGCGGTTAAAAGCCTATAGACATTGGCTAACCTTAACTCCGCCAACTTGGGCGCATATCAAATATCCGCCTATTGATTATCAAGACATCATCTATTATTCCGCGCCAAAATCAGCGGAAGAAGGCAAAAAAAGCTTAGATGAAGTCGATCCAAAGCTTTTAGAAACTTACAAAAAACTCGGCATACCATTGCATGAACAAAGCCGTTTAGCAGGTGTTGCTGTTGATGCTGTGTTTGACAGTATTTCTGTCGCCACCACATTCAAAGCTAAACTCGCGGAAGCCGGTGTGATTTTCTGTCCGTTTTCCGAAGCCGTACAAAAATACCCAGAATTAATCGAAAAATATTTGGGGACAGTAGTTCCTTATCGCGATAACTTTTTTGCTGCATTAAATTCAGCGGTATTCAGCGATGGCTCATTTGTATTTGTTCCAAAAGGCGTGCGCTGCCCAATGGAATTATCCACGTATTTTCGTATCAACACAGCTAAGACTGGTCAGTTTGAGCGAACACTCATTATTGCTGAAGATAGCAGTTATGTTAGTTATCTCGAAGGCTGCACAGCACCTATGCGTGATGAAAATCAATTACACGCAGCAGTCGTTGAATTAATTGCATTAGACAATGCGCAAATTAAATATTCCACCGTACAAAATTGGTATCCTGGTGATGAAGAAGGCCGCGGTGGTATTTTCAATTTTGTAACTAAACGCGGACATTGCCGTGGTGTGAATTCAAAAATTTCTTGGACACAAATTGAAACTGGTTCTGCAATTACTTGGAAATATCCAAGCGTAGTATTGCAAGGTGACAACTCAGTCGGTGAATTTTATTCTGTAGCTCTCACGAATAATTTCCAACAAGCAGATACCGGCACCAAGATGATACATATGGGCAAAAATACGCGCAGCACGATTATTTCCAAAGGTATTGCAGCGGGTCATGGACAAAATACTTATCGCGGTTTAGTACGTATGATGCCAACAGCAAAAAATGCACGAAATTACACGCAATGCGATTCGTTATTGCTGAGCTCCACATGCGGTGCACATACGTTTCCATATATAGAAGTTAAAAATAGTTCTGCACGAGTTGAACACGAAGCATCAACATCTAAAATTGGTGAAGACCAATTATTTTATTGCCGTCAACGCGGATTAAAAACCGAAGATGCGATCAACATGATAGTGAATGGATTTTGTAAGCAAGTCTTTAAAGAATTACCTATGGAATTTGCAGTTGAAGCACAGAAATTATTAGAAGTAAGTTTAGAGGGGAGTGTGGGTTAATGTTAACGATAAATAATTTAAATGTCTCAATCCAAGATGAAAAGCAAAACACCAAGCCCATTTTACGCGGTGTGGATTTAGCAATTAAACCAGGTGAATTGCACGTTATCATGGGACCAAATGGTTCTGGTAAATCAACGTTAGCCAATGTATTAGCTGGCCGCGCGGAATATCAAGTAACCGATGGTTCAGCGCAATTAAATGGTGAAGATTTATTATCATTAGAACCAGAAGAACGCGCTGCACGCGGCTTGTTCCTCGCTTTCCAATATCCCACCGAAATTCCCGGCGTTAACAATATGTATTTTCTGCGCACCGCATTAAATGAATTGCGCAAACGCAAAGGGTTGCCGCCGTTAGATGCCGCTGACTTTCTCATGTTAGTCAAAAGTAAAATTAAAGAAGTCGGCATTGATGAAACGTTTTTACATAGAGCTGTGAATGAAGGTTTTTCCGGCGGTGAAAAAAAACGTAATGAAATTTTACAAATGATGATGCTTGAACCAAGCTTTATTATTTTAGATGAAACAGATTCTGGTTTAGATATTGACGCGCTGCAAATGGTTAGCCGCTGCGTGAATAATTTACGTAACTCAACCCGCAGCTTTTTAGTCGTGACCCATTATCAACGCATGCTCGATTATATTCAGCCTGATGTTGTTCATGTCATGGCGCAAGGCAAGATTTTAAAAACCGGCGATAAATCCCTCGCGCTAGAATTAGAAGCAAAAGGGTATGGCTGGCTTGAAAGCGAGACAAAGTCATGAATACCGTAGCCAGCATTCCAAATTGGCTGCAACAGAGCGGAGCGCGTCCTGCGCTTGCAAATGCTCCCGAATGGCTAATTAATTTTCGCCAAACTGCGTGGGATGATTTTTTAAAAAATGGTTTGCCCACCCGCAAAGATGAGCGTTGGAAATATGCTGATCTTAGTTTTCTCGCGAATAAAAATTATGTGACAGCCAAACAAATTGATGTAAATAGCTTGCGTGAAACCGTTAAACAACACCGATTAAAAAATGGCGAAAGCATTTTGTTAGTGTTAGTGAATGGATCTCTTGCACCTGAATTATCAGATGTAACCAAACTGCCAAAAAACGCGAATGTTTGTAGTATTAGCGAAGCTATAACAAAACATGCTGATTTAATTCATGCGCATTGGCCAGCAAGCATAAGCGCTCAGCAATATCCATTTGCTGCATTAAATGCCGCTATGTTTGTCGATGGACTATTCTTTTACTTGCCTGATGGAACTCAATTAGAAACACCAATACATTTATTATCATTGGTTGATGATGATAACGATTTTATAGCCCAGCCGCATAACCTGATTATTTTAGGCAAGCAAAGCAAGATGGTGTTTACAGAAGAACACCATGGTTTAGTCAATGCCGGTTATTTCATGAATATCGTCACATCAATACATTTGCACCAAGATGCGGTTCTAGAACAATACAAGTTGCAGCGCGAAAGTTTGAATGCGACGCACATGGCAAACACGTTTATTTATCAGCATAAAAATAGTGATGTATCGTTAGTAAATATCACCACCGGCGGTTTATTCTCGCGCGATGATGTGGTGGTTAAGCTGCAAGAAGCTGGTGCTAATTGTAAAACCAGCGGCTTTTATCGTTTACGCTATGATAATCAATACATTGATCATCATATTGATATCAATCATCAAGCAGCGCACAGCCAAAGTGAAATGTTATATAAAGGCATTGCCGACAAAAAATCCCGCGCGGTATTTAACGGCAGATTGCATATAGAAAAGGATGCGCAAAAGATTTTAGCGTATCAAGCTAACCATAATTTATTGTTATCCAACGATGCGGAAATTTATTCAAAACCTGAATTAGAAATTTACGCTGATGATGTGAAATGTAAACATGGTGCGACCACAGGCCAGATTGATGAAGAAGCACTTTTTTATCTGCGATCACGCGGCATCCAAAAAGCTGATGCAATAAACATTATGCTAGCTGGCTTTTCTGAAGAAGTGTTAAAACGCGTGACTCATGCAGCTATAAGACAGCGCGCTCAGGAGTATCTATGACCATCAATAAAGAAGTCGTGGATTTTGCAGCGTTACGCAAAGATTTCCCGATTTTGGAAGAAACTAACCGAGGTAAGAAAGTTATTTATCTTGATAGTGCTGCGTCTGCGCAAAAACCTAAACAAGTGGTTGATGCTATCTCAGGTTTTTATTTAAATGATTATGCGAATATCCATCGCGGTATTTATGAATTAAGCGAACGCGCAACCAAGTTATACGAACAAGTACGTCAAACCATCAAGCAATTTATTCATGCAAAAAACGCGGAAGAAATCGTGTTTGTACGCGGCACAACTGAAGCGATTAATTTGGTTGCGCAAAGTTTTGGCCGTTCGCAGTGGCAAGCAGGCGATGAAGTATTATTAAGCGCTATGGAGCATCATTCCAATATCGTTCCTTGGTATTTATTGAAAGAGCAGATTGGTATTGTTCTTAAAGTTATTCCAATCACAGATGATGGTGCTATTGATCTCGAAGCGTATAAAAAATTATTTTCGTCACGCACAAAAATGGTTGCCGTTACTCATGCTTCCAATGTGTTGGGCACTATCAATCCTATTAAAGAAATGACTGCGATCGCCCATGCGCATAAAGTGCCTGTGTTAGTCGATGGTGCGCAAGCAGTTCCGCATATGCCGGTTAACGTACAAGATTTAAATTGCGATTTTTATGTTTTTTCTGCGCATAAACTTTATGGTCCAACCGGTATCGGTGTGTTGTATGGTAAAAAAGAATTGTTAGATGCTATGCCTCCTTATCAGGGCGGCGGTGATATGATAGAAACAGTCGCATTTGAAAAAATAACCTTCGCAAAAGTACCGCATAAATTTGAAGCTGGAACTCCAAACATTTCTGGCGTTATTGGCTTTGCTGCGGCAATTAATTACGTGCAATCCATAGGCATGCAAAATGTGTATGAACATGAGCAAACCTTGTTAGCTTATGCTATGCCAAAATTACAAGCGATTCCTGAATTACGCGTAATTGGAACTGCAACACCTAAAGTGGGTGTGATTTCTTTTGTGTTAGAAAGCATACATCCGCATGATATTGGCACCGTGCTCGATCATGAAGGAATTGCAGTGCGAGCTGGCCATCATTGCGCTATGCCTTTAATGGAGCGTATGAAAGTGCCTGCAACCGTACGTGCATCGTTTGGTGTATATACAACTGAAAAAGAAATCGATGCTTTAATTGAAGCTATACAGCTAGCAAAGAGGTTATTTAGCTAATGTCATTACGTGATTTGTATCAAGAAATTATTATTGATCATGGCAAACAGCCGCGCAATTTTGGCAAGCTAGAAAATGCCAATCATTCCTTAGCAGGTCACAATCCCTTATGCGGCGATAAGTTAATGCTCTATATCGTAGAAAAAAACGGTATTGTTGAAGATGTGCATTTCGAAGGTGCTGGCTGCGCTATTTCAGTAGCATCTGCATCATTGATGACAGAAGCGGTTAAAGGTAAATCAATTAAAGATATCGATGCCTTATTCGAACTTTTCCATCATTTAGTAACTGAAGGAAAAGAGCCGCAAGAAAGTATTGGTAAACTGGCAGTATTTAGCGGCGTGGCTGAATTTCCGGTACGCGTTAAATGCGCAACGCTTGCATGGCACACATTAAAAGCTGCCTTACATAATGATCCTAATCCTGTGACCACGGAGTAACTATGAGCTTAAACATTACACTCACAGATTCAGCATCAACATACATCAAGAAGATGGTAGAAAAAACTCATGGTGCGGGATTTCGTTTAACCATTAAAAAAACTGGCTGCTCAGGATATTCCTATCTGCCATCTGTTATTGAAAATGTTAATGCGGCTGATCTCACCTTTAAAACCGCTAATGATGTGACTATTTATGTGGATGCTACCTGGCTGCATTTGCTGCAAGGATTGCATGTCGATTTTATTGAAGAAGATAAATCGGGTTTAAAACAAAAACGTTTAGTATTTAGCAATCCTAATGAATCAAGCCGCTGTGGTTGCGGTGAAAGTTTTCATGTTGAATAAGATTTACGAAGGTTAAACACATGTTTCGCGAAACAGCAGTCGAAGTAAAACGAGAAGTGGATGCAACACTGATACCCTCAGGTTCAAAAGTAACATTGCAGCCAGGCACACAAGTATTTGTTACTCAAGCATTGGGTAACTCTTACACCGTTTATGTAAATGGTAATTTAGTGCGAATTGCTGGCAAAGATGGCGATGCTTTAGGTTTAATTATTCTCGAACAGCCAGATATTAACGAGCAAGAAGGCTCGGTTGAAGATAAAGTTTGGCTGCAATTAAAAACTTGTTTCGATCCGGAAATCCCAGTCAATATTGTTGATCTCGGTCTGGTTTATAATTGCAATGTTGTGCCGCTAGGAATGAATGATCATCGTGTTGAAGTTGTAATGACATTAACAGCGCCTGCTTGCGGTATGGGACCAGTACTTGTTGGAGAGGTTGAAGAAAAAATCCGCCAAATTAATGGTGTTAAAGAAGTTAAAATTGATCTTGTTTTTGATCCGCCATGGAGTAGAGACATGATGACGGATGAAGCGAAGTTGCAGTTAGGATTGTTATAGCGCTTGAAGGTAGCGCTAAAGCATTATTGTTTCATCTCGGGAACGTACGTCCCTGTACTTGGCGCTACATACCTTCCGTGGTCGCGACATCCCTCGATGAAACAAAAAGCTTTAGCGCTACCTTCAAGCGCATATATTGGCTAGATTATTTAAATGAAAGAGGAAATGGTAATGAGTATTCAAGATAAAATTAAACAGCATATTTCAGATAACAACATTATTTTATTCATGAAAGGTAATGCTGAAATGCCAATGTGCGGTTTTTCTGCGCGCGCGGTCAATATATTGAAATCATGCGGCGCAAAATTCGCGACTGTTGATGTATTGCAAGATGAAGAAATTCGTTCAGGCATCAAAGTATTTTCAAACTGGCCAACCATTCCGCAATTATATGTAAACGGCGAGTTTATCGGTGGAAGCGATATCATGGCTGAAATGTATGAAGCAGGTGAATTGCAAGCTTTAATCAAAGAATCACAAGAAAAATCAGCGTAATCAAAAAAATTAATTCCCGTCATCCATTTTGAATGACGGGATATTCTTACATACGTTTATAGCCTTTCTTAGAGTTCGAATCTAACAACGGCCTTCTTTCATCACTGGTTCCACAACAACAAAATAAAGATAGAAAACGTCCAAATCCACGTGGGGGCTGCAGTTGAGGTGCTGCTGGTACAACAGCAGGTTGTGGCGGGTTTGCTGCTTGCTTAGATCTATCTATTTCAGCAAAAACCGAATTTCTATGCGCATGCATTTTGGCACTGTCTATGCTTGACGATAATTCTGCTAATCCAGCAATAATCACCGCGCTTTCACCATCTCTGCCATCATAACTTTTTAATTTTGCTAAAATTGCGGTTGCTTTAGTTTTTAATTCAGTTGTATCGAAATTTTCTAATGCGGCAATTTTTCCATTTAGCTTTCCAAGGTTGCCACACCAAACAGCAACTTTGCTTAATTCCTCAATCGCTAATTTAATTTCCCCATATAAATACGGGGGCGTACCATCAAAAATATATACTCTGGTTTTAAGGGCTGAAAATTTCCTGATAAAAACTTGTTGATCTTCTCCAGCGGTATTTTCTTGGAAAGATTTTTCACATAGATCTAACTCGCGATTCCATGTTGCTTTGGTGTCGTTAAAATTACCTCTAGGCGCTGACATAAAATTATCCGTAAATTAAGGAAGATGAGAAGAATACCGTATGTTGCTTAACGAAATATTACCGAGGAAGAATAGGTGCAAAAAAAAGCCCGCAACAGTTAATGCAGGCTCTTTATAAATTTTAATGAAAGATTACTTTCTGCGATTTGGCAGCAAAGGTGTTCTTTCGTTAGGTTTTTGATTAATATTTCCATCATTTTCATTTTTGTTACCACATGGGAAGCAGCAAAATAGTGAAGCAAAAAAGCTTTTCCCTTTAGGTTTAGCAGTCTTGTGATGAGCAGGTTTAAATGCATCTATTGTAGTTGCTTCTAGTTCATCTGCTTTTCTTCTAAGCTCATCAATATTTTCACCTTGTTGCAGCAACTTACTTGTGTCTTCTGCAATTTTTGCTATCTCTGCATCAGCAGCAGCTTTTCTCTCTGCGTATTCTTTATCAGAAATATATGGGTTTGTAGCTTTGCCACGGAATGCCATAAGTGTATCCTCGTTCTGTCTAATTATTTAACTATAAATAGGAAGCTTACAATCTTATGTCAGCTTTTTAAAATTGTAAATTATTAGTAACTATTATTTAGAAGAGATTTTTTTCCACCATGCCATGCGGGGAAGATAAAGCAGTAGGAAAATTAAAATAGAGGTTAGAACAGAAGTTAAATACATTCCTACAGATACTGCTAATCCAACTGCAGCAGTTGCCCAAAGTGTGGCCGCAGTCGTGAGACCAGTGACATAGTCACCTTGTCTAAAAATAATACCGCCACCCAAAAAGCCTATGCCGGTAACAACTTGTGCAGCTACGCGAGCCGGATCATCATGAGCAATATAAAGCCCAACAATCCCAAACGCACAAGCTCCCATAGAAATAGCGCCATACGTACGAATACCCGCAGAAATAATATTTCTATGCCGCTCTCTTTCCCAGCCAATGACGCAGCCTAATAAACATGCGAAAGTGATGCGCACAAACATTTCAAGGTCGGTAACCAGTTGTGGACTTGGGGTTGGTATTGGCATTGGCATAATTATTTTTCATCCCTGTAATATTTTTATGCTACACACAATTGAAATTTGCGTCCAGTTGGTTTGTTACCCGCATTTTGAGATGGTAGTATTCAGCTCCATCGAATCCAGCCCTTCTTGAGAGTATTATCATGAAAAAATTAGTGAGCAGCCTATTAATCATGACTAGCATAGGAGCAAATTCAGCTATGTCAGCCAGCGCTAACAGCGAGCAGCAATTAAAAGAAAAAATCGGACAAATGCTGATTATTGGATTTAAAGGCATGGAGATTAAACCCGATGATGCAATTACCAAAGCAATTCAAGCTAAACAAATCGGCGGGGTTGTGTTATTTGATTATGATTTTCCAACCAAAACATTTGAACACAATATTAAAAGCCCTGAGCAATTAAAAAATCTCACTACGCAATTACAATCGTATGCAAGCACGCCTCTTTTTATCGGGATTGATTATGAAGGCGGGAAAGTTAATCGTCTCAAAGAGAGTTATGGTTTTCCAGCAACTATTTCCGCTGCTGAATTTGGCAAGCTGTCTGATGCTGATGCGTTAAAAACCGCGGATCAAATGGCGCAAACATTAAAAGATGCAGGTGTTAATCTTGATTTCGCACCGGTTGTTGATGTGAATGTGAATCCTGAAAGTCCTGCTATAGGCAAATTAGGCCGCAGTTTTTCTTCAGACGCAAATGAAGTAAGTAAATACGCAAGAATCTTTTCTCAAGCGTTCAAAGCTAAAAACATATTATGTTCATATAAACATTTTCCAGGTCATGGCAGTGCAACAGGCGATACACACGAAGGTTTTGTCGATGTGACGCAAACATGGAAAGAATACGAACTTGATCCATATAAATCTTTAATCAGTGATTCGGATAATTGCGGCATGTTGATGACGGCGCATGTTAAGCATTATGGTTTAGATAGTAAAGGTTATCCTGCAACACTTTCCAAGCCGATTTTAACCGAATTATTACGCGATAAATTACACTTCAAAGGCGTGATCATCACTGATGATATGCAAATGAAAGCTATTTCTGATGTGTATGGATTGCAAGAAGCGATACGCTTAACGATTAATGCAGGTTCGGATATTCTCATGTTTGCGAATCAATTAGCGGCTGCACCACAAGATCCAGCTCAAATAGTAGAAATAATTTATCAAGATGTGAAATCAGGGCAAATTAGCGAAGCACGTATTGATGAAGCATATCAACGCATTATGGAATTAAAAAAGAATTTAGCGTCACATTAACTCGCTGGTTTAATGTCTGCTTAATTGCAGCTTGGGTATGTGATGACGAATGAGCGCATAGACGCCAGGGATGGCGTCTTAACGACATGGATGTAGTGGTTAAGCGAAGAAGTCGCACATACCCAAGCTGCAATTAAGCAGACATTATTAATTCGCGCATGCGTGCGCAAACTGTTTGCATAACATGGATGTTATGAATGCTGGATAAGTGAAAATAAGCGATTAAGCCTTCTTTATAAAGATAGTGCAAATATGAGCGGGAAAAGTTTTTGCAAGTATAGCAATCACAGCCTGGCATAATTGGATTAGTATCTTTTGCGTAAATACTTTTTTTGATGAGTATGCGCGGATTATCATTTTCACCCACAAATGCTAACCAACCATCTTTTTCAATTAATTCGCCGCAATATAACGTGCCATGACGCGCGTTACGTGTTGGTGCAACGCAATCAAAAATATCTATACCTTTAGCAACAACATCGAGTAAATCTTGCGGATTTAAACCTACACCCATGGTGTAACGAACTTTATCTTCAGGCAGCATTGGGCGCACCCAATCGATAATTTCGCAAGTTTTTGGCATATCAAAACCAATTACTTCACCACCAATCGCAATTCCATCTAAATCTTGCTGCAATACAAACTCAGTGCTTTGTTCGCGCAAATCACGAAAACTGCCGCCTTGAATAATGCCAAATAATGCTTGGCGAAATCCGTAAGCAGAATTTGGCTGTTTCACATGTTCTTCTTTAGATAATATTAACCATCTATGTGTTCTATCTAATGCATCTAATGCTGCTTCGCGTCCACCTGTTTCCGGTGTGCATTGATCAAATGCCATGATGATGTCAGCACCAATAATTTTTTGTGCTTGAATGGATGTGTGCGAATTTAAATGAATAATTTTTCCAGTGATAGGATGTTTAAAATGCGCGCCATGTTCGTCGATAATGCATATGGAACCTTTCTTTGACAAACTTAATACTTGAAAGCCGCCGCTATCCGTCAACATGGCTTTATTCCAACCCATAAACGTATGCATGCCGCCGGCAGCTTCAATCACTTCCATGCCGGGTGTGCATAACATGTGATACGTGTTGCCGCCTAAAATAATTTCGCTTTCGCTATTATGCAAGTCTGAAGGAGTTAGATAATTCAACATCGCGCGTGTGCCCACGGGCATAAACGATGGAGTTAACACTTCTCCATGTGGAGTTTGCATGCGCATTACCCGGGCTGGGAGTGTTGGATGTTTTTTAACAACAGATGATATAAATGTATTAGTCATGGTGGGGCATTATATAGAAAATTGGTTTAAGTTCTATGTTGGCGTATGCCGGCAAATTCTTGAGTAATTTTTTCTTGTAGTGCGCCAATTTGGCGGGAATCTTGCTCAGCACCACGGCTAAGAAAACAATTATGCATAGCTCGCCCCAAGCCCGCCAATAAAATAGCGATGGAAATTAGCAAAAATAAACCCACAAGGATTTTTTCATCACGAGAAGGGCTGCGGGTGGTTGTCGCTTCTTTATAAGCTACATAAGAGGATATACCAGCCATTATGAATCCCACCACCGTGTTGAGAGTTACACTTAAACTGCCGTGTTTTCTTTCTTCTTTATCTTCAATATCATCATTTAAGGCGGCTTGTTTTTTTTGGAATAAGCTTATGCGATAAAGTCTAAATTTGGGTTCATTGCTGCGCAGACATTCAATACTTAGGTTATGGAATCTTCTGCATGTTTTTGCTAATTCCCGTATATCTTTAGCGGGTAAGTGCTGCATGATGGCAAGCAGTACTTCATCTGGGAATAATTCTAGCATAGAGCCAGCGGTAGATGTGCTGGTTGAAGTCGTTGGCGATTTACCAGCTGATGTCATAACCTTAGACATGACTGTAGAGGGTGCCGGCTTCTTAATTAATGGCATAGCCGCTTCAAGATCGATAAAATCATCGCTCTGAGAAGGTTTTTCTTGGGGACGAAACATGTATTCCTCTTTATAATTAGTTACCCCATGGATTGGCTACTGTAAGTGATTACTGGGCAAAATACAACCAAAAGGCTTAAAAATGAGCTCACATAGGCATTATAGTTTTTTAGATAAATTATGTCTTGGTATAGACCAAGCCGTGCGTACCTTGGCGGATACTGCCAAAACCACGGGAGCTCCTTATCCAGGGAAAAATATTGAAGAATCCCAATTAAGCGATACTCAGCGTAAACATTCAGCTGCATTAATGCGTATCAACCATGCGGGCGAAATATGTGCCCAAGCGCTATATCACGGGCAAGGTGTGGTTTCCCGCTCCTATGAAGTTCAAGAAAAAATGACCCAAGCCGCTATTGAAGAAGGTGATCATTTAGCTTGGTGCCGCCAACGATTAGATGAGTTGGGCAGTCATCCCAGCTATCTCAATCCGCTTTGGTATGCCGGGTCTTTTTGCATAGGTATGGTAGCAGGCATGATAGGTGATAAATGGAGCCTGGGTTTTGTCGCGGAAACAGAAACTCAAGTCATTAAACATTTAGGCAGTCACTTAGAATCCTTACCTACCGAAGATTTGCGCAGTTATAAAATTCTCGTGCAAATGGAAGCTGATGAAACCAAGCATCGCGATGAAGCTGTCACCTTAGGCGCACACGAACTTCCTTCTGTCATTAAGAAAGGAATGGCGGTTACATCCAAAATCATGGTGAAGAGTGCTTACTGGGTTTAAATGATCTCACTTTTTCAAACTTTTGGTTTGGGTTTTGATTGCTGTATGAGGTGTCCAAGTAGCAGATTCTTTTGCTTGATTAAGGGTTTCAAAATAAGCGTGCACATCGAACTTGCGTAGAAAAGACAGCCACGCACCGTGTTCTATATCGATAAAAAATTCCTCCCCTAATGCTTCAGGAGCGCCAGTCGAAGTAAAATAAGTAGACGTTCGGTCAGGCTCGTAGTTTTCAACAGTTTTAATCTTTCCTTTTTTATAACATTGAGCGTCTACGGCAGTTGCTGTTTTTTGAGCTTTTCCAACTACCAGAAGGGAATATACTCTTAACTGTTCTACTGAAAAAAGATCATAATGATCTTCGTATACTTGAAGTAGCATCTCCATGATTTTTGGGGGCGAATACAAGCCGCTTCTAATCACTTCTTTTTCGTTGGGTGCAAGATGTGTATGCAGTTTTTTTAATGCATCTTTGGTTTTTTGTTTGGTAGGCTTGTAACCAGTGCAAGAATCTTCTTTTAATGCAGCAACAATTTCTTTTAAGTCGGCTTCGATCAGCGCGATTTGCGCAATGTTTCTATCGTCATATAACTTTTCTTCTTTTGATAAACGTTGATCTGCATGACGTGGAAATTGTTCGTTATATTGTTGTTTTGCAATAGCCTCACCGTTCGGAATTAGCGGGATAATTTCTTCATGCACTTTCTTTCGCGCCCAGGCATCACCTGCACCCAGAAATATTTTATAAATGGAGCCGCCAACTTCACGTCCAGCTGGATCTTTGGTAATACCTGTTTGAAATAGTAATTCGGGAGATAATTTCAGATATCGCATCACCGCCAGCCTTGATTTGACCTTCTGGTCATATGAGACAGGTGCGGCAAATGCTGCTAAGTGTAATGTCAATTGAAGTAAAGAATTGTTTTTTCTTACATCGTTCAAAGCACTTTTAGAAGTGAGTGCAAAAAGACATAAATCGTTCAGTGAAAGATGTCTATATATTTCAGTTCTATTATTATCAGCTAATTTATTAAAAAAAAGTGACAGTTGTTGCGGTTTGCTGATTGGCATGTAAGGCCTCGTTTAGTTTTAAGTTTTATGAACATGCATTGGCGTTCAAAACTTATCACGAGACCCTATCTCAGTCAAAAAATTATCAGATAACTAGACCGCTTTATACAAAACAACTAGCGCACCAACTTGAAGAAGCCAAACTACCCAAACGATTTCCATGAAATATGGAAACCAATGTCTGCGTATCAGCCAATAGGTGAGAGCGGGAATTAAGCCAGCGATTATCGGAACGCTAAGCAAAGCAATCAAACCTTTTGCCAAAGTACCTGCTTGTCCCGGTGAGAATACATCGTTTAATAATTGTGAAATCCACTCATGAGCGCTGACTAACCATTGAACCCCAAGTTGGGCATGAGACATGGAAAAAACAATAGCAGCACTAACAGCAACGAGGGCAATAGTTTGTTTTAACATTTTGAAATCCTTGAATGTCATTCCATTTAATAACTAGAAGGGTAATCATGACTCTTGAATATGTCAAACCTTAATGCCGGTACCTTTAATTAACAAAGCCCAAGCCCAAAAAAACATAACAACAAATAATGTGCTTATGAGAGCAAAGCCAAGATTCACATTTAAATCAGATACACCTAATAATCCGTAGCGGAATGTATCGACAATATCTAATACAGGATTAAATTTAGAAATGGCTTGCCATGTGGGCGGTAATTGTTTTACTGAATAAAAAACGCCGCCTAAATAAGTGAGCGGTGTGAGAACAAATGTTGGAACAAAAGAAATATCATCAAATCGTTTTGCATAAATTCCATTAATTAACCCGCCTAATGAAAACACCATAGCAGCGAGCACGGCCATACCAATGACAACACCAAAATGATGAATAGGTACGCGAGTAAATAAGAAAGACACAATCACTACAATCACGCCAACTAATATTCCTCTAACCGTTCCGCCAAGCATAAAACCCAACAAGGTGATTAAATTTGACATAGGCGACACTAACATTTCTTCAATACTTTTATTAAATTTGGTGAGAAAGAATGAAGATGCTGTGTTGGAATAAGCATTGGTAATAATAGACATCATGATGAGACCGGGAACTATATATTGAATATAAGTAAAACCATCTATCTCACGTATTTGCGAACCAATAAATTTACCAAAAATAATAAAATATAAACCCATAGTGATTGCTGGCGGCAAAATAGTTTGCGACCAAATACGCATAAAGCGGTTAATTTCCCGGAAAACTAATGTTTTCAAGGCAATCATATTCGGATAAAAACCAGTGCGTTGTATCATTGCTTCTCCGTTTTCGCTTTATTCGCGATTTTATTTTCTGCGACTAAGCGAACAAATAATTCTTCTAAACGATTTGTTTTATTGCGCATGCTGGTAACAGAAATTTTATGCTGCGTTAACAAATCAAATAATTGATTGATAGATTGGTTGCGATGAATTTCAATTTCTAATGTTGTGTCATCGACGATGCGGTGTTCATAACCATCTAAATTAATATTAGGCATTATCTTTTTATCAACATCTAACAATAATGTTTGCACATTAACGCGGTTAATTAATGATTTCATGTTCGCGTTTTCAATAATTTCACCATGATCAATAATCGCGACATTCTTACAAAGCTGTTCTGCTTCTTCTAAATAATGTGTGGTGAGAATAATGGTTGTGCCTTGTTGATTTAATTCTTTGAGAAAACGCCATAAGGTGTGACGTAATTCAATATCAACACCTGCGGTTGGTTCATCTAAAATAAGCAGTTTAGGTTCGCTCATTAATGCACGTGCAATCATTAAGCGGCGTTTCATACCGCCGGATAATCTGAACGCAGGTTGATCGCGCATATTCCAAATTCCCATTTCATTGAGATATTTTTCCATGCGTTCTTCAGCTATGCGCTTGGGTATACCGTAATAACCTGCTTGGTTAATTAATGTATGCGAAATTTTTTCAAACAAACCAAAGTTCATTTCTTGCGGGACCACACCAATTAAGGATTTCGCTTCTGCTAAATGTGTATCTGTATCATGGCCAAACACCATCACTTTGCCGGCAGTTTTATTTACCAATGAACAAACAATACCAATAGTGGTTGATTTACCCGCGCCGTTTTGACCTAGCAATGCAAAAAAATCGCCTTCAGCTACTTCAAGGCTAATCCCTTTTAAAGCAGCAACATTATTGGGATATATTTTTGTTAAATTTCTTACGGAAAGCGCGCTCATAATTTACCTGGTAATAATTTTAATAATGATTCTAATGCCATCCCACGATGGCTGATTTTATTTTTTATCGCAAGCGGTAATTCAGCGGCGGTTTTTTCTAAAGTTGCATCGTAAAAAACAGGATCATAACCAAATCCATAATCACCTTTTTTAGCATGTAAAATTGTTCCATGCCATTTGCCTTCACAGACTAAAGGCGTGGGATCATTGGCATGCTGCATAAAAACAAGCGCGCAATGAAAGTGAGCAAGTCGTCTTACATCGGTTACATTGTTGAGATCAGTTAATAATTTTTGAATATTATCATCAGCAGATGCTTTGCTGCCGGCATAACGCGCTGAATAAATGCCTGGTGCGCCTTGCAGCGAATCAACGACTAAACCGGAATCATCAGCAAGTGCGGGCAAGCCAGTTATTTTAGCTGCATGTCGTGCTTTTAAAATCGCATTCTCAATAAAAGTGAGACCGGTTTCTTCAATTTCTTCTACATTCAATTCTGATTGCGGAATGATTTGAAGTTTTAGCGGGGCGAATAAAGCATTAAATTCTTTTACCTTCCCGGCATTATTGCTGGCTAGGATAATTTTCATTGTTATATTTCCTAAACTTCAGTGTGTAACCCTCTTTATATGTAGTCTTAACTATAAAGTATCAAGGATAGTGAGGATTTTCGCGTTTATTGGAGGCTCGATTTTAACCCATTTTTTACGGTTCTGCTCGCCTTGTATGATGGTGACTTGTTTGAGCGTGACGTTAAATTGTTGCGCGAGGAATTTAATTAACTGTTTATTTGCGCGGCCTTCTAGTGGTGGTGCGGTGAGCCTAATCTTTAAACAATCAGCATGTATCCCGACTATTTGATCAGCGCTCGCCCGCGGTTGTAAGTAGACATGAATAAAGAGGGAATCATCCCGCCAATAAAACCATACCGACTTATAATTTGACGAACTGCTCATTCAAGCGCGCTCCTAAGAATTGTTTTAAGCGAGTAGATGGCAGGATGCCAATCTTAGCTGCCCGCGATGGCGCGCTTCGAGCGACAAAACAATCTTAGGAGCGCGCTTGAATGCAGTTAAGCACCTATCGCCATTGCTAAACCTCTAGCTTTCATAGGGTCAAGCGCCAAAATAATAATCAACTGCATAATGATAATAGCTGGTATTGGGGAAATATCGACCCCAGCAACAGGCGGAATAAATTTTTGCAAAGGCTTAATCACTGGTGCAGTGAATTTATTGAGAATTTGATAGATAGAAGAACTTGGCTGGACCACACTCAAAATCATTTGCAGCACTAATGCTAATGAGAGAATTTCCAAGATCAAACGTAGAGTATCAGCTAAGGATAAAATAATTAAACCAATGATATTCGGCAGGCCAAAGCTTAAGGAAGTAATGATAAAGAATTTTATCATTTCGACGACAAAAATTAACACTAATGTCGCGGTTTCAAAACCACGAATATCAGGCAGGAATTTTTTCATGGGCACGACAATCGCGCTAGTGGTACGCACTACAAATTGAGTGACAGGATGCGTATATTCAGCGCCCACCCAAGCAAGTATTAATCTAACGATTAATATGACGATGTAGAAATTGAATAACAACCCGATGAGAAAGAGTACTGCATTAAGACTACTACCAGACATATCCGTATCCTTTTAGCTATTACAACTATTCCTGATGTTTGCAGATTAGTCTAACTCGTCCCCATCAAATCTGCCAATTCTTCTGATCGCAATTTTGCTGCTGTTACCGCTTTTTGAAAAATGTCTTGTAGATGGTTTTCTTGTAATACAGAAAGCGCTTTTTCTGTGGTACCGCCAGGGGAAGTAACATTTTTTCTAAGTTCTTCTAGCGATTTGCCGCTTTCAATCGCCATACGCGCCGCACCTAATGCGGTTTGCAAGGTTAATAGTTTTGCGGTTTCTGTGGGTAGACCTAACTGCTCTGCAGCATTTTGTAAGCTTTCCATCATCAAGAAAAAATAGGCGGGGCCGCTGCCAGACAATGCAGTCACTGCATCCATCTGTGATTCATCTTTAAGCCACACCACGATACCCACGGCACGTAAAATGGATTCAGCTACATTGCGTTGTTCATCACTTACGTTTTTGTTAGCAAATAATGCGGCTGCTCCACAACCTATGAGTGCAGGCGTATTTGGCATGACTCTCACAATCGCTTGATTGCCGCCTAACCAATTTTCAATACTGGTTTCACGAATACCTGCGGCAATGGAGATAATTAGTGGTTTACGTTGTTGCACAATTTGTTTTGCTTCCGTTAACACAGCTGCAAACATTTGCGGTTTGATAGCTAACACGACGACATCCGCCATTTCTATCGCTTTTAAATTATCTGTCGTGGTGTGTATATGAAACGCTTGTTCTAAAGCGCTAAGTTTTTCAGTGCTAGCATCGGTCGCAACAAGCTTATCGCTAGGATGGCCGTTGCTGATCAGCCCGCCTATTAAGCTGCTGCCCATGTTGCCAGCGCCTATCATTGCTATCATGGGAGTAGTCATATAGTTAGTCCTAGTTTTTTTGTTTAAATGGGGTATTTGCAAGCCACGCAGAAAGACGCGTTCCTAAGAATTGTTTTAGGCGAGTAGATGGCAGGATGCCATCTTGAGCGCCATGGATGGCGCGTTTCAAGCCACAAAACAATCTTAGGAACGCGTCTTTCTCCGCTGCTCGTTAAACTCACTCATTTAAACAAAAAACCCCTTCATCCTAAAGGGGTTTTTTGCCATCACGGTACAACAAGATGAAGCACACACTTCTGTTTTACTTTTTATTACCTTCTAACGCGGTAAATAAATTGTCATAGCGGTTATGCGCACTCCAGGCATAAAACCCATCGGCTCCTGCGGTATCTACTGCTCGGATTTGTGCTTTGATGTATTCAACGGTTTTAGGCTTGGATTGTGGAAAGTGATAATTAGACATTTCTATCCATGCTATGAGTCTCGTTGGCATTTCCTTCCCAAATTGACCTTTTATGCTCTTTAAAGATCCATATACCGTTTCATAAGGTTGTTTAAAGTGTTTAGGAAACGGTGTGTAGTGGGATGGATAAACCATGGGGCATATGGCATCTACTTTTTGTGAGAATAATTTTATGTTCTGGCCGATATATTTAGCCTCACCAAAACTTGAGATGCCAAAAACATCCACTTGTAATGGTATGTTTTGCCCCGTTAACTTGTTTTTATACCAGGCAATAATATCTAAAATTCTTTCTGCATTTTTCTGAGAAGGCTTTTGTTTCGTATTGTAACGAATGTAATCAAGTTGTATCTCTTTTGCACCCAAATCTACAGCTTGTTTAACCAAAGCGTATCTCTTTTGCCAGTAAGCAGGGTTTTCTACTTGTGCCGGTGTACCGCCGCCTGGAAACATGACTATTCTTGCTACATATTTAATTTGATTGTCTGTAACTAGCGCGATATTTTCTTTGTAACGTTTGGAAGGTTTTTCTAAATCAATCACAAACGTATTAATGCCAGCAGCTTTGGCACGTTTGATTAAGTGATTGATAAAAGTAGTATTTTCTAGGTTCCACTGGGTGACATAAAGACCTTTAACAGGACCGGCAAATGCCAGGTTGGCAGCCGATATGGCGGCTGAGAGGAGAAACAAAAGCAGTCCAGTTGCTATCTTCTTATTCATTGTTGGCTATCCCTCGTAGTGTAGCCCTATAAGATAGTTATACCCTAAAACGAGGGAGTCATTGTGTGGTATAATAGTCGAGTGTTTTAAATTTGAACTCTGGCACCAAATATCGCTGTACCAATTCTTACGATGGTTGCACCTTCTGCAATCGCGGCTTCAAAATCACCCGACATTCCCATTGATAAGGTATCAAGCGCAAAATTGTTTTCTTCTAAGATTTGTTTTAGTTGTGCCAGCTTATGAAATTCATGCCGCTGTTCATCAAACGTATGATATTCGGTAGGAATAGCCATCAAACCGCGCAAACGTAAATTAGGCAATGTTTGGCAATAAGCAGCTAAGGTTAATACTTCATCTATTTTTACACCGGATTTAGTTTCTTCATTACTTACATTAACTTCAATGCAAATATTGAGTGGCGGCAAATGCGCAGGACGTTGGTCGCTCAAGCGTTTAGCAATCAACATACTGTCAACGCTATGTACCCAAGCAAAATGTTCAGCAATTTTTTTAGTTTTATTACGTTGTATGGGACCAATGAAATGCCAAGTGATGGTGAGGTCAGCACATGCTGCGATTTTAGCTAAACCTTCTTGCAAATAATTTTCGCCAAAATCACGCTGTCCTGCTGAATAAGCAGCAGTGATTTTTTCAGAAGTCTGAGTTTTACTAGCTGCTAATAAACAAATCTCGCTGTTATCGCGGCCGTATTTTGTTGCATATTCTGCAATACGACTTTTGATAACAGCGAGATTTTCAGCAATTGTTGTCATTAACTATGTGCAATCCCTTGCAAGTTACTTAATTAATAAGTTTTTAAGTTATTTAAATGCGGGCCTGCGTTATTGATCGCATCGCTAACATTGAAGCGTTTGAAGTTTTCAATGAATTGCGTAATCAGAATGCGTGCATTCATATCATGAGTCGCTAAGTCTTTATATGATTTGCGCGGATCTAATAAATTAGCATCAACTCCAGGAACAGAAGTTGGAATTTCTACTTCAAAACCAGGCAAGGTTTCGAAAGTTGAATTTTTTAATTGGCCGCTAACGATAGCAGTAACAATTGCGCGCGTTGTTGGAATAGAGAAGCGTTGACCGCCTTCACCGCGCGCGCCGCCTGTCCAACCTGTGTTAACTAAATAAACCTGCGCATCGAAATTACGTAAACGCTTCATGAGTAATTCAGCGTAAACAGCTGGTGGGCGTGGGAAGAATGGTGCGCCAAAGCAAGTGCTGAATGTTGGTTTGATGCCGCTGCCTTGACCGACTTCGGTACTGCCAACTAATGCGGTATAGCCGCTTAAGAAATAATACGCTGCTTGTTCTGGTGTTAACTTAGCGACTGGCGGTAATACACCATATAGATCGCAAGTTAAAAACAGAACTGAATGTGGTTGCATGCCACGATTGTTTTCAACGCGTTTTGGAATGTATTCGCGTGGGTATGCTGCACGGCTATTTTGCGTGAGGCTTGAATCAGCATAGTTTGGTTCTTTGGTTGCTGGGTTTAACACAACGTTTTCGATAACCGAACCATATTTAATCGCATCCCAAATCAGCGGTTCGCTTTCTTTGGAGAGATCTATACATTTTGCATAACAGCCGCCTTCAAAATTGAAGATACCGTCGCTGCCCCAGCCATGCTCATCATCACCAATCAAGAAGCGGTCTGGATCTGCGGAAAGAGTGGTTTTACCAGTACCGGATAAACCAAAGAATAAAGCGGTATCGCCATCAGCACCGGCATTCGCTGCGCAATGCATAGGGAGTATGTCGTGCTGCGGTAAAATGAAGTTTAAGACTGAGAACATAGCTTTCTTCATTTCGCCGGCATAATAAGTGCCGCAAATTAAAATACGTTTTTTTGTAAAATTGAGGATGACAGCCGCATCGCTGTTAACGCCGTCACGGGTTGGGTCTGTGCTAAATCCAGGGGTGCTTAAGATAGTCCATTGGTTAGGAAGATCAGTGACCGCTGGTTTTTCTGGACGGATAAATAAGACATGGGCAAAGAGGTTATGCCAAGCAAGCTCAGTCATTACTTTGACTGGCACCCCAAGGGTTTCATGCGCACCGACTTTTAAATAAGCTGTGAAATGCATGTCTCTAGAATTTAAATAAGCCTCGGCTTTTTGCCAAAGCGCATCGAATTTGTCTGGGCTAATGCCTTGATTAATATGGTTCCAATCTACTTGGGATTCGGTATTTTCATCGCGAACAATAAAACGATCTTTAGGGGATCGGCCGGTTCTAGCACCGGTTTTAACAACCAAAGCTTGGTTGGCTGCGAGTTCGCCTTCACCGCGAGACAATGCTAAATCAACTAGCTGCTGGGTGGTTGGATTGACAAGATTAGTATTTGCCATATTCATAACATCATTAGTGGACTGAACCATTTTTGGCTGTCTCCTAGTTAGTTTACTATTCGCTGAAGCTGGTGCGCTTTTTGTTATAGGGTTTTTGGAAAGGGGGTATTGTACACAAGAGATAGGGCGGATGACAGGGGCGAGAGCGTTTCTGATCCAGCCCTGGAATAGTGCGACTGCTTCGCTTAAACACTACATCCATGTAGTTAAGACGCCATCCTGGCGTCTAGACGCTCATTCGTCATCACAAAGTCAAAGCTACTAACAGGACTAATTGTTCCCCCTCGCGACAGATCAAGGACTATCTCTCTATTGACTCCTCAATTTCAGCTACCTATATTCGAGAGATACCCAGTAAGGACTTGCTCTTCTTCGCTAGAGCTCTATGGATAGAAATACTGGTAATACCGGGGTTTAAAATTCATAGATTAGAGGAGAAGAGTGTGTCTAAGAATGTCATGAAACTAAGTGTATTCTCATTGCTATGCATCAGTGCGCTTCCGGCATTTGCTGCAAAACCCATAGACCTTAAACACCAAAACATTGCAGCTTTGAAATCATTAACAGGTTCATCCAAAACCTTATTGAATGGTGCAGCTGGATCAGGTGTAGGTTCAAACATTGAAGAAATCAGTCAATCCACCGATTTCAATCAAACAGTACACATTCGCGCACAACAAACATATTCAGGTTATCCAGTATGGGGCGGTGACGTTGTGATGCACACACCAAAAGGACGTGCGAAAACGGTTCGCAGTCTCATGGCATCTTCCGAATCAACAACATCCACCATGAATGGTATTGTGTATGATGATTTGCAAAAAGATTTACAAAATACTCCAGCATTTGTTTTTAACTCCGTGCAAGCAGATAAAGCATTAGCGCAAGCAATCATAGTTTATGAAAGTGAAGCTGGAAGAGTAGATATATCAAACCAAAAAGCCACATTAAAAGTTTACGTCGATGACATGAATAAAGCGCATTGGGTTTATCATATTAGTTTTGCAGTGAAAGCTAGAGGTTTATTAGCGCAGCCAAACTACTTAATGGATGCAACCGATTTTTCTATTTATAAGGAATGGGACAATCGCAAAACTTCTTCTGCTGATGCTGTGCAAGGCGGCGGATTTGGCGGTAACACACGCAATAAATTAATTTATGATGGTGCAGCGGGAAATCTCGCAAGTTTTCTAGTTACACGCGATGCAATAAACAATACTTGCTTGCTGACGAATGATCTCATCACTGTAACGGATTCTAATACTGGCGCAGTCGCTGCATTCCCTTGCACTGAAAAAGATAAAAAACACAACAATGTTTTCTGGAGCGGAAACTTTGATGAAGTAAACGGCGGTTATTCACCGAATAACGATGCTATGTACGCTGCAAAAATAATTAGTGATATGTACCAAGAATGGTACAAGCTTCCAGTACTTGTAAAAGACGGCAAGCCTATGCACATGAACATGGTAACGCATGAACCTAATGAAGGTGAAAATGCTGAATGGAATGATGAAACAGAAACCATGTATTTTGGCGATGGCGGCGATACGTTTTTTCCACTTAGTGCTTTAGGTGTAACAGCGCATGAAATTAGTCATGGATTTACAACACAGCATTCAAACCTGCTTTACGCTGATCAATCAGGCGGAATGAATGAAGCGTTTTCTGATATGGCAGATCAGACAGCGAGATTTTATGCCACAGGAAAAACGGATTGGATGATTGGTTCAGACGTTGCAAAACAAGAAAATTTTGCTCTGCGTTATATGGATGAGCCAAGCAAAGATTGTCGAGGCGTGATGGGCATAGAATGCTCCGTGAATACATTACAAGCTTATAATGCTTACAATAAAAGAGCTATTATGTTTCATAAAAAACCCATGAATGTGCACTTCAGCAGTGGAATTTACAATCGAGCATTTTATTTAATTGCAACATCCGATGGATTCAATGCGAAAAAAGCGTTTGATGTGATGGTGCAGGCAAATATAAATTATTGGACGGTGAATAGCACATTTGCTGAAGGCGCGTGCGGCGTACTAAAAGCAACAAATGATTATAAATATGATACCAAAGCTGTTGTAACTGCTTTTAACAAAGTTGGTATTGATACTAGTAATTGTTAGTGTAGATATAATAGTGAACGCCGCTTAATGCGGCGTTTTTTTAAACCGGTTCTTCTAGTTTGACTTTGCGCAGTAATGCCTCGCAGCTAGCTGCATCTACTGGCGGGGAAAGAAAATAACCTTGCACTGCATCAACATTATTTTCTTTCAAAAATTCATATTGAGCGGCTGTTTCAACACCTTCAGCAATAACTTGTAAATCAAGTTGATGTGCAATCGCGATAATAGCGAGTGTGATAGAGCGATCATCTGGGTTTGCAATAATATCTTTTATAAAAGATTGATCTATCTTGAGCTTGCTAACTGGCAAGTGACGTAAATAACGCAAACCAGAATAACCAACACCAAAATCATCAACTACTAATTTAACGCCTTTACTTCGCAACATTTGCATGTCACTTAATATTGATTCAGTTATTTCTATATAACTTGTTTCAGTTAATTCTAATTCTAATAAATGTGGATCAAGTCCTGTTTGGTTCAACACTTTAGAAACTAATTTATCAATAGAAGTTTGTCTGGTTTGCAGAATGGATATATTGACAGCGATTGGAGCAACAGACAAACCAACACTATGCCATTTTTTGGCTTGAGCGCATGCCGTGCGTAATACCCATTTACCAATCGGCATAATTAAGCCGGTTTTTTCAGCGAGTGGAATAATTTCTCCGGCACCAAGCATTCCGCGCGTAGGATGCTTCCAGCGTATGAGTGCTTCTACACTAATAATACGTTTACTGTGCGCATCGAAAATTGGTTGGTATAACAAACATAATTCTTTGTTATCAATTGCGCGTTGTAATTCTGCTTCTTTTCTATAAGCTTCTTGGATAGCTTGATTTAATTCATGTGAATAAAATTGATAATGATTACGGCCGTTTTCTTTAGCATGATAGAGCGCAATGTCGGCATTTTTTAATAAGGTTGTGATGTCTAAACCATCGTTAGGATATGTACTAATACCCATGCTGGCTGCAAGATACAAAGTATGATTTTGGATGGTTATTTTTTTGGATAAAGCATTGTGTATGCGTGCAACTACCGCATGTATTTGTTCTATTTCAACACCCACTAGCATTACAACGAATTCATCGCCGCCAATACGCACCGCTAAATCATTGGCTCGTAAACATCCATTTAATTGATTAGCAACTTCGATTAACAATAAATCGCCAATGTCATGACCTAATGTGTCATTCACGCGTTTGAAATAATCGAGATCAATAAAAAGAATCGCGATTTGACTTTTGTTGGCATTTACTAAATTTAAATGATTACTAAATATTTGATCTAGTAAATTTCGGTTAGCCAATCCTGTTAATGGATCATGCGTTGCTTGATGATATAGCGATGCAACATAAGATACTTCGTCAGAAAAGCCTTCGATTAAATTAGCAAAGTAACTTGGTTTTTCATTGTTATTACCCACGGAAATCTTTAATCGTTCTAAACGTTTTACTAATAATTTTTGTAATAGATACCATAGCAACACAATCAAGATAATACTGTAAACTACGCATGCTAAATAATAATAATTAATAGTTTTTAAACCGATTAGGTAAACGTTGCGCGGCATCACAGTTTTTACAATAGCAATGGGTTTGTTGTTTATATCTTTAAAGAAGCTGTAGGTAGTAATAATTTTTTCACTATTTCTATCAATTATTATCCCATCATTTTTTTGCAGCGTATCAAAAGTTGTAAGCAAGTCAGGTATTTTATTAATGTTTGATAATGGATAGATAAATAAATTTATTTTGGTCAGCGTTTTTAGTTTTTCAATTTCCGCAGTAGAAAAATACTTTGCCATAACTAATGTGCCGCGCACAGGGCCTTCCTTGTTACTAGTCACAATAGAATGTGAGCCAGTGATTAATATTCCTGATGGAATTAGTACAAGACCTTGTACGTTACTATCCACTGTAGGCTGATTAACAAACACACTTCTTGGCGCTAAGTAATTTAAAAATTCTTTTGGTATAGAGACTAATTCAGTTCGCTCTTTATTAACCGCGAGAGAATAAACGAGCTGACCGGATGCGTTAAAAAATAACATGATGTCTACATCGGCAGATGGGAAGCTGCTCAAGACAAGATTGGTTTTTATATACTTTTCATTTTTATCAATGACAAATTCATAAGTATCATCCCAAATAGCCCAGTTAGCTGCCATGAGGTTAATAGAGCTAATCATTTGCTGCATGGCTTCATTGATTCGTTGGATATTATCGGTGGCTTGTTTTTCTTCTAGGTTTAAATAACTTTTTTTGATAATGAGTTGCGAACCTATATAAGTAATGCCCAGCATCATGCACCAAAGTGCCAACAAGATAATAGATATCTTATTGCGTAGCTTCATAAAGCCACATCCTTATATAAGGTAGGTCCACATATAGCTATTTTACCATGGCTAACCCTATAAGAGCGGAGGGGAGGGTGGAATTAAGATATTGATTTTTGATTCAAAATTGCCCATAACTTGGCTTTGTATGAATATTTACACAAAATCATGGGCATGCGGTTATTTTTCATTCGACTGGATACTAGGCGTTTTAAAGGGTCGCAGCTTATTTTTTGCAGCGCGTTTTATAACTTTCCCAGCCAGCTTCACGATATTTTTGCGCTTCAGTTTGTGGATTTTCTGCCGCAATAATCCCGCGACCAACAATAATAATATCGCTGCCATTTTCGATAATCGCTTTTTTTGGCGTGATATATTGCTGGCCTAACTTATCACCGCCAGCATCGAGTTTGACGCCAGGTGTGATGTTTATCCAATGTGGATCTTCAGACAAACTATGCTGTGTGATAAAACCAATAACAAAATCTGCAAATTGTTCCGCCATTTGCAAAGTTTTTTGCATATAGTCTTTTGACATTAAATGTCCTGCAGAACTCATTTCAGCCAGCATAATTAAGCCGCGATTTTTTTTGCGGCCAACATCAGCTAAGCCTTGGATAATCCCTGGTCCCGGTAAACTATGTGCATTCACAACATCTGCCCAATCAGCAATATGATAAATACCGCCTTCATATTGATGCTTCACGGTGTTACCAATATCTGCGAATTTTCTATCTTCAAATAAAATGAAATTATGTTTGTTCGCGAGTTTGCGTAATTGCTTAGTAAGATCAGGAGTGAAATCTTCGATGATATCGATATGCGTTTTCAGCATGCAGATATCTGGGCCTAATGTGGTCGCTAACTCTACTAATTCCGCAGCAGTAGTAACATCAGCAGATAATGCTAAGTTAGTTTCTTTCTCTTCCATCAATTGAAACAGATCTTTTGCGACAGGTGAGAGGCAATAATGTGCGCGTTCAGCGTATGAGCTTCTAGTGATAATCATTTGACTGCTCTTTTAGCTATGAATTCTTCAACAAGACCTTGCTCTTCTTTACTCAACAAGCTGGATTTTAATAATGTATCGAGGATTTCGGTCAAGGTTAAGATAGAGTAAACCTTATATTTCTTTTCTAAATTTTCTCTACCGCCTTGTTCTCTATCGATTAATACCACTACATCTTTAATGTCTAAGCCTTCTTGCTCTAGATCAGCCGCAGTTTCGATAATGCTGCCGCCTGTTGTTATCACGTCTTCAATCACTAAGCAGCGGTCACCGGCTTTATAAATCCCTTCAATCATTTGCTTGGTACCGTAATCTTTTTTCTCTTTACGGCGCATGATCATGGGGACGTTATGGTCTAGCGATAAGCAAGTAGCGATAGGAAGTGCGGTATAAGGAACGCCGCAGACTAAATTATATTGGCTCATTTTAGTGGCTTCATACATAGCGGTAGCGACTGTACGCAGAATGTCTGGATAAGAAATAATTTTTCGTAAATTCATGTAGATAGATGATTTTTGGCCGCTTTTTAAGGTGAAATCGCCGAATTGAATCGCGCCTATTTTAAATAGAGATGAAATTAATTCTTGCTTCATGGGTAGTCAGAGCTCCGCGTTTAGTTGTTGCGAAAAATACTCGATATTTCTGGGGTTGTAAACGATGCCTCAAAATGGTACAAATACGCAACATAAATAAGCATGAATTAATATGAGCCTCACTGCGCAATTAGTCTTAAAATCGGGAGAGGTATTTTACGGACAAGCACCTGCGGAACAGGAGGATAACTGTTTCGGGGAAGTCGTTTTTAATACAGGCATGGTGGGATATGTTGAAGCGTTAACCGACCCTTCTTATGCCGGCCAAATTCTAGCTTTCACTTACCCTTTGATTGGCAATTACGGCGTAGCCGATGCAAAAACGTGGGAATCGCAAAAAATTCACGTACGCGGCGTTATCTTTTCCGAACTATCTCCTTATTATTCAAACCACTCAGCAACACAATCACTATTAGAATGGCTGAAAGAGCAAGGCATTCCTTATATGACTGGCGTTGATACGCGTGCATTAACCATGGCCTTGAGAACAAAAGGTGTGGTGCCGGGTGCTATCACTAAAGCTGATGCCAAAATCGATCACTTCGAAGATTTTGAGCAAGTTAACTGGGTAGAAGAAGTTTCGATTAAAGAACCTAAAGAATATGGTACAGGCGATAAACTTATTATCGCGATTGATTGCGGCATGAAAGAAAATATTCTTCGCTCACTGCTTAAATATCCAGTACGCATTAAACGCGTACCGTTTGATTACGATTTCACGAATGAAGAATTTGATGGGGTATTCATTTCGAATGGCCCTGGCGATCCAATGCGCTGCCAAAAAACAGTCGCGCATATTCGCAAAGCTATGCAAAAGAAAAAACCGATTTTTGGAATTTGTTTAGGTACTCAATTAATGGCGCTTGCAGCAGGCGGTAAAACCTACAAGCTTCCATTTGGGCATCGCTCACATAATCAACCTTGTTTGCATATACCTACCAATCGTAGTTATTTGACATCACAAAATCATGGTTATGCAATTGATGAAACCAGCATGCCGTCTGACTGGCGTGTTACTTTCAGAAATTTAAATGATCAAAGTGTTGCTGGTATTCAGCATCACACATTGCCATTTTTCTCGGTCCAGTTTCATCCTGAAGCAGCACCAGGGCCGGAAGATACACAATGGTTGTTCCAAGCGTTTTTTGAATCACTAACATCATAAAATAAAAAATAATGAGTTCACTGCCTGCCAAAAGGAAAGGGTAGGCTGGGATGAGCGCGCAAAACTAAAAGAGGTGACATATGCGATTTAACGGCAAAAAAGTCTTACTACTCGGCTCAGGCGGATTACGAATCGGTCAAGCAGGAGAGTTTGATTATTCCGGTTCGCAAGCAATCAAAGCACTCAAAGAAGAAGGTATTCAAGTTGTATTAGCCAATCCCAATATTGCCACCGTTCAAACTGATTCACACATGGCTGATGTTTTATATTTGCAGCCACTCAATGTTGAAGTCGTTACTCAAATAATTGAAAAAGAAAAACCAGATGCGATTTTATTAGGGTTCGGCGGACAGACGGCTTTAAATTTGGGACTCGCATTAGAACGCACAGGTGTGTTGAAAGAACATAATGTCACCGTATTAGGCACACAAGTTTCTTCAATTCGACAAACTGAAGATAGAGATCTTTTCAAACAAGCATTAGAAAGTATCGGTATACAATCACCGCGCAGTATTTGTGTGACAAACGTAGAAGATGCGCGCAAAGCTGCTGAAGAAATTGGTTATCCAATCATGATGCGCTCTGGGTTTTCGTTAGGTGGTTTAGGCTCAGGCAAAATTACCAATGAAGCAGAATTAATTACGCGTACCAAAGAATGTTTTGCTACTGTCCCACAAGTGTTAATCGAAGAATATTTACTCGGTTGGAAAGAATTCGAATATGAAATCGTGCGCGATGCAGGCGGTAATGCATTAACGATTTGTAATATGGAAAATTTAGATCCTATGGGTGTGCATACGGGCGAAAGTATTGTTGTCGCACCCGCGCAAACTTTAAGTAATATTGAACATCAACATTTACGCAACATGTCTATCGCAATTGCTAATCATTTTAATATTGTTGGAGAATGCAATATTCAATTTGCAATTAATCCTGACACTGGTGATTACCGTGTAATTGAAATGAATGCACGTTTATCACGTTCCAGTGCTCTTGCATCCAAAGCAACTGGATATCCGCTTGCATTTGTCGCAACTAAATTAGGCTTAGGTTATTTGCTCCATGAAATTAAAAATAGTGTCACGCAAAAAACCTGCGCATTCTTCGAGCCAGCTTTAGATTATATCGTTGTGAAAATTCCACGTTGGGATACGCACAAACTAAAAGCAGCAGAACGTACGATTGGTACGGAAATGAAGAGTGTGGGTGAAGTCATGGCGATTGGCCGTTCCTTCCCTGAAAGTTTACAAAAAGCAGTGGGTATGTTGAATATCGGTGCTTCTTGCTTAAGTGACTATATTCATGAAATCCCAGATCCAAAACGTGAAATCGAAAAACCAACCGACAGACGTTTGTTTGCTTTGTATCAATATTTCTTGAAAGGCGGCACTCCTGAAGAAGCTCATCAGATGAGCAAAATTAATATGTGGTTCTTATCTCATATCAAAGCTATCGCTAATCTTGAATTGAATTTAAAAGGTGCTGAGCTCACAACGGACAGTTTACGAGCCGCAAAACGCATGGGTTTTTCCGATCGCGTGCTTGCGAAATTTACCAAACAAACTGAAGATGCAGTCCGTGCTAAACGTTTGGAATGGAATATCATCCCATATGTTAAACAAATTGATACGCTGGCAGGTGAATTTGCCGCGCAAACTAATTACTTATATTTAACTTATCATGCATGCGAGCATGATATTAAACCATCAATCGAAAGACCTATTGTTGTGTTAGGTTCAGGACCATATTCAATTGGCTCATCGGTAGAATTTGATTGGTGCGCGGTAAATACTTCACGCTCATTACGTGAAGAAGGTAAAAAATCTATTTTAATTAATTCGAATCCTGAAACTGTATCTACAGATTATGATGAATCTGATCGCTTGTACTTCGAACAGTTAACATTGGAACGCGTACAAGACATTGCAGATTTCGAAAAAGTCGCTGGTATTGTGGTGTCAGTAGGCGGACAAGTAGCAAACAATCTCGCATTACCATTAGCAAAACGCGGTTATGATTTGCTAGGAACGTCTGCGCAATCTATCGATCAAGCGGAAGATAGAGAAAAATTCTCCGCATTCTTAAATGAGTTGGATATAGATCAACCGGCTTGGGAGCGTGTCTCTAGTTTAGAAAATGCAAAAATTTTCGCAGAAAAAATTGGTTATCCAGTTCTTATTCGTCCATCGTATATTTTATCTGGCTCGGCCATGAATGTGGCTTACGATGAACAATCCTTAGAACAATTTTTAAAAGAAGCCGCATTGGTTTCATCTGAACATCCAGTTGTTATTTCTAAATTTATTCAAGATGCTAAAGAATTAGAAATTGATGGTGTTGCTGACAATGGTCATATTGTCATTGAAGCTATCACTGAACACGTCGAAAACGCAGGGATTCATTCAGGCGATGCAACGTTAGTTATTCCGCCGCAAAGATTGTATTTAGAAACCATACGTAAAACCAAAAAGATTACTCAAGAAATTGTCAAAGCATTAAAAATAACCGGTCCTTTCAATATTCAATTCATAGCTAAAAACAATTTTATCCGCGTTATCGAATTAAATTTACGTGCTTCACGTTCTTTCCCATTTGTTTCCAAAGTCACCGGGTATAATTTTATTACTATCGCAACCCGTGCCATGCTAGGCAAGCACGTGCCTATGACTTATGAAACGTTAGAATTAGATTATGTGGCTGTTAAAGCGCCGCAATTTTCTTATCACCGATTAAAAGGCGCTAACCCGGTTGCTAACGTTGAAATGGCTTCAACTGGCGAAGTTGCTTGCTTAGGTGAAAATCTTTATGACGCTTATTTACGCGCATGGCTTGCGACAGAACAAACATTACCGCAAAAAGGGATATTGGTTTCGATTGCAGATGAACATAAAGCTAAATTACTGCCTTATCTAAAACAATTGGATGAGCAAGGCTGGGAATTTTATAGCACTAGCGGCACGCATTCATTTTTATCTAAAAATGGTGTGGGTTCTTATTTCGTGCATAAATCTAGTGAGCGCAGTGAACCGAATATCCAAACAGCTATTTCGCAACGCAAAGTAGATCTCATTATCAATATTCCAACAGCTACCGGATTGAATACCAATACCGATGGATTTGCTATTCGCCGTATGGCAGTTGATCACCATATTCCACTTATTACTAACCTGCAAATCACTCAAATTATGTTGCAATGTTTGATTGATTTTAAAGGTAAACCACCGGAGTCAGTATTATCATGGCAAGAATATATTCAGAGACATGTGCCGCGCCTGCACTTATTGAAGGAGTCGGCGTAATGGATAACTCTTTGTATGGCTGCGATATTATTTCTATGCAAGATTTGCCGCTGCCGCGCATTAAATTAATTTTGGATACAGCTGCAAAAATTAAAGCTAAACGTCCTTCCAAATTGTTGGATAATAAAATTATCGCCCATTGTTTTTTCGAGCCATCCACCCGTACACGTTTATCATTTGAAACAGCAACATTGCGCTTAGGCGGAAATGTAATCGGGTTTTCTAGTGATGAAGCCTTATCCATTCAGAAAGGCGAAACATTGCATGACACTATGCGCGTAATTTCTGAATACGCTGATTTAATTATTATTCGTCATCCTAAAGAAGGTGCGGCAAGATTAGCAGCTGATGTGTCATCGTTACCCGTAATTAATGCAGGCGATGGCGCTAATCAACATCCAACTCAAGCATTAGTCGATTTATTCACTATACAAGAATGTCAACAGCGTATGGATGGATTATCCATCGCATTGGTAGGTGATCTTAAGCATTCACGCACTATTCATTCATTCGCACAAGCATGCATGTTATTTGATGTGCGGCTGTTTCTTGTCTCACCTGAATCTTTATCTATGCCAGAAGCTTTATGCGATACATTGAAAAAAGCGGGTGTACGCTTCTCTTTTCATCAATCGATAGAAGAAGTGGTGCAAAAAGTAGATATTCTTTACATGACTCGCGTGCAGCAAGAACGCTTCACTGAATCAAAATATAAATTAATGAATAAGAAATATGTGCTGACACCGGAAATTCTTGAAGCAGCAAAACCCAATTTAAAAATATTACATCCATTACCGCGTGTAAACGAAATTGATATTCGTGTAGATGAAACACCTTTTGCTAGTTACTTTGAACAATCAGCAAACGGTGTTTATGTTAGACAAGCATTGTTATCACTATTATTAAATGAGGCATTGCCATGAATAAAACCCTTTCAGTCTCCGCCATACACAATGGCACTGTCATAGACCATATAAATGCTGGACAAGCTTTACGTATAGTTCACATGTTGGGACTTGCAGAAAAAAAATATAAAGTGACCGTAGGTTTGAACTTGCCTAGCAAACGCATGAAGCTTAAAGACATTATTAAAATTGAAAATCATGTATTAGCTAAAGAAGATGCGAACGATATTACAATTTTTGCTCCCGAAGCAACGATTAACATCATTCGTAATTTTGAAGTCATGAATAAAATTATCACGACGCTGCCAGAAACTATTAGCAATGTTTTTGTTTGCCCTAATCAAGTATGTATTACACATACTGAACCGGTGGAAACTTTTTTCTATATTAAAGAACACAGCAAGCAAGTTAACTTGATATGTAAATATTGCGAACGCGAATTTGATCGCAATCAAGTAAAAGTAAATATATAAGAGAATTCGAATGTTGATATTTAAAGGCGTAAAAACGCTAGACGGTCGTAGTAGTGATTTACAAATTAACAGCGATGAACAAACAGTCATTGCAGGCCAAAATTTAACAGTATTACCAGCAGTCATTGATCCGCATGTACACTTTCGTACTCCCGGCTTGGAATATAAAGAAGATTGGCGTACGGGTGCAAAAGCTGCGATTCGTGGCGGATGCACTATGGTGTTTGACATGCCAAATACTAAACCACCTACTTTTACCGCAACATTATTAAAAGAAAAACAAGAGTTAATCGACTCACAATTACGCGATGTAGGGATTCCATTACGTTATGAATTATTTTTTGGGGCTGATAAACAACATTTAAATGAAATTCCCGGCGTAAAAACGGACGTGATTGGGATTAAAGTTTTTATGGGCTGCAGCACTGGCAACTTGGTTATTGATGATGATGAAAGCTTGCATGCTGTTTTTGAACTGGCGGCAAAAGAAAATATGTTAGTAGCAGTGCATGCTGAAGATGAACATTTAATGCATGAACGCAAAGCAAATTTTAAAGGAGTGATGGATTATCCTGCGCATTCGCAATTGCGTGATGTAGAAGTTGCGACTACGGCTGTTGCTAAAGCTATAGAGCTCACACAAAAATATGGTACTAAATTATATGTGTTACATCTTAGCAGCGCAGAAGAAGTTGAGTTAATCCGTAAAGCAAAGCTCACTAAGTTGCCAGTGTTCGCAGAAACCACTCCGCATCATTTATTTTATGATACAGACAAATACGCAACGCTCAAAGGCAAGGTAGTTGTTAATCCACCGCTTAGAGATAAGAAAAATCATGAAGCACTTTTTGCGGCTATTCGTGAAGGAATAATTGATACGATTGGTTCTGATCATGCGCCGCATACGCTAGAAGAAAAATCCCGTGCTTATGGCGAATGCCCATCAGGCATGCCAGGTATAGAATTTACTCTGCCGCTATTACTCAATGCACATCATCAAGGTTTATTAAGTTTAGACAATATTGTCTCGCTTACTTCAAAGCGCGCACGTGAAATATTTAATCTTCCAAAATATGATGATGTTGTTATTGTTGATATGGAAAAAATTGCCACTGTAACGCGAACAGAAAGTAAATGTGGATGGTCGCCTTATATGGGGCTCACATTAAAAGGTTGGCCAGTATACACAGTATTAAATGGAAAATGTTACGCAATCATCGCGTCACATGCTTCGGCTTAATAAATTTTCTGGCTCTTCACTCACTACAGGCTCAGGCCGGCGTAATTCTCCGCTGCTAGATGAGCGCGTTAAAATAGAATGTCTAATTAAATTTGATGGGCTTGTTGACGTAGGCACTGCAGCAGCCGCAGGTATATTTAAATGGCCGCACAGCCCATACATACTAGTCAGCAGCATAGTTGAGTTGTAGGAAGTTGGATTGCCAGGTTTACTGCCAGTCTTAATTTGCAATACTGGTAAAGTTTGATTTAATAATAAATATAATTTTGTATTGTAGTCACAGTCTTTTCCGGCAACATCTTTTAAGATGGCGCGCAAATCTACAGCTTTGGTCTTACGCACTTCACTCGTAGAAGATCCTTCGATACGTTTTAAGTGTACTTCAATTGAAATTAATAATTGCATATAAGCATGTTGAAAATAATTTTTACCGCGTGCAAATACTGGATCAAAAAGTTTTGCATCAAAAAACACGGCAGTGGAATGATCTTCAAAAATTACATCAGCTTCGCGTGCATACTTTAGCGCTTGTGCATCCATAGGCGAAGATCCCATGAATACTAATGAACTATCAATACATGCATATTTTGCTTGCAAGGTATAATTTTCATCTTGATCGACGACATTACCTTCGCTATTAGCTGCCCAGCGAATTTGCAAGTTTTGTTGATGACGAATCTCAACTTGATTAACAATGCTTGCGATGGATTCTAAATTGGTGCCGCCCCAATATTTTTCCGTCGCATCATTCTGATGCATACCCAAGATTATTTTTACTTGCACACCCCGGGAACACGCTTGTGCTAATGCTTTGCATATATCTGCATCATTTAAATTTTCAGTCATGATGTTTATGCTGGCAGTGGCAGTATTAATTGCGTGAACAAGTGCGATTTTATAGGGTGAATCACAATCTTTAAAATAAAGAACGTTGCCATTTTCACGCTTAGATAAAAACAAGCAAGAGACTTGTGGTTCTGGCGAACTGCTGCTTGAAGATACAGGTGATCCTTTTGCAGATGGTAGAGACGGTGAACTGGTTCTTGATGGAGACAAAGGTTTAGAAGTATAGGCTTGCCAAACATCGCTAAAATCTTGGCGCATTTCAGCAACAATAGGTCCTCTTAAGAGCGCAGCAGTTTCAATTAAATGCCTATCTAGATTATTGTCAGTATGGGCATCGCCGCCGCGTATCATAGCAATATTGGAATCGACAATAATCATCCTTGAATGTAACGAACCAAATGCCGCGGTAGTGTGATCTACAATTTTAATATTAAAAAATTCACTGCTTGTTATAGATTCAATACCCAAATCTTCATTAGCTTTATAGAGGAGTTCGGCAATTTTTCCGCGCTTGTTAACAATTAGATTTACATTAATAATTGTTCTGCGTGCTTCTGCTTTAGCTTTTAATTCTTGTAATGCGAGCACTATTTCTTGACCCGCATCTGAATGTGCATTGAATTTATAAAACGACATTAATACTTCTTGGTGAGCATTGCGAATTATGTCACCTGATGTTTTATGCATTTCAGCAGTGGTTAACGGCGTTGGCGGATGAGTAAGTTTGGTAACAGCAGAGACGCGTCCGAACAAAGATTTTTTTGGTGCTTCAGTGCGCATGAGTAATGCATGAATCTCGTCAAGTTTTCTTGATTCCATCATTCCTCCTCGTGAAGATGCATTCATGTCGTGTCATTTTATCATGCGTTTAATGGCGATTGTTAGCAATCATTAATTATTTATACTCATTGCGCTTTTATTGCGGCAAGGGTTGTATTTGCTTATATTTTAACTAATGAGAGAAATAAATTCTTCGTATTTGCCGGTAGGACCTAAGGGAATATTGTCGAGAAATGTTAAGGTAATATTAAATGGATAACCAAGACCTTTTTGTATCAATTGAATAAATTGTTCTTGCTCAGTTTCTGTGACAGCTGCTACAGCTACAAGTTTAACTTCTATATCATAGATATTATGTTGGACGTATTGAAATTTTCGCAACACATTTGTAATTTGATAAAACTCTTCACGTTCACCTAAATATGGAAAACGTGTTTCACCATTCGGATAAGTAATGCGATTGCGTTTTCTGCCATGAATTTTTTTAATGACAGGTAATCCACGTCCGCATGCGCATGCATCGCCCCATTCAGCATAATCGCCGATCTCATAGCGAATAAAAGGTGTTGCGTAATTGAGTAAACCAGTAATTAATACGCGTCCAGGTTGATGTGGAAGACACGGTTGATTATTTTCATCAACAATTTCTAGTAAGCAATTTTCTGAATTAACATGATAACAATCATATTGCGAACATTGTTGGGCAATATTACCAATTTCAACAGAGCTATATACATCGGTAATTTTAACTTGCGGCCATGCTTTGCGTACGGTGCTGTAATATGAATCGGTAAATGTTTCACCCGTCGTTCGTATTTCATGAAGAAATGGCAGTTCAATATTATGCGTAAGACAATAAGTGGCTAAAGCCGCAAATTGTGATGGATAAGATAAAATATAATAAGGTTGATGAGTTAGCAAACCTTCAATTTGATTTTGTGTTGGGCTTGCTACATTCATAAATACACTAGGCCCAGTTTCTTTATACTGATTTATCGGCGGTCCCCATGTTGTTTGTGCATGTCCAAGAGGCGCATCACCAAAACCGCGTTTTGCCCAGCGTATGGAAACTAATTTTTTTGTTAAATCACGATTATGCCAAGTATGTTCTCTCAACATCAGCGCATCGTAAAATAGTCGGGTGAAATCAGTACTTACAACTGTAACAGGTACTCCAGTTGATCCTGATGTCATCTCTGTATAATGTGCGCCATGTCCGTCAGGTATGTTTTTAGAAAAAAAATTAGTTCCTGCAGCTTGTAATAATCCACGCGTGACTATTGGAAAATCAGCAATAATTGCACCCGAGTTCGGCACTTGTGAATAATGTGATTGATAAAATGGTACGGTTTCACGTGCATGAGCTACTAACGCATTAAAATGCTTAACTTGTTTTTGCAGGATTTCGTTAGATGACTGCCATTGCGATTTTTCCAAAATTCCAACAAGCGTTTGCATTTGCTCATTCATGATCATGAATTCGTATCATTAAGTTTGAAATATATCTAAGTGAAGTATTAGGTTGCCATTCAAATCTATCTTCATACAAAGTGATATGATCTAAAAGCGGTAAAAGTTTTGTAAATGTTGTTTGCAGCTCAAGTCTAGCAAGTAGTGCGCCATGACAAAGATGTATGCCATGCCCAAATGCTAAATGACGATTATTGGTGCGCGTAATATCAAAAGTATTAGGATTAGGAAAACGCTCAGGATCTCTATTGGCAGAATTTATCATGGCTACGACTAATTGTCCGGCAGGAATTACTGTGCCATTAATTTCAACTTGCTCCTTCGTCCATCGGGACATTTTATTCCAAGGAGCATCGAAGCGTAAAATTTCTTCTACCGCAGAAGGAATTAAGGTTGGATCGTTTTGTAATAATAATCGTTGTTCTGGATGTTTAACTAATGTGATAAGTCCCAGACCCAATGTTAATTGTAATGTTTCATGCGCGGCTAAAAGTAAAAAAATACAATTCGAAATAATATCATCAGTAGTTATATTATATTGGTCTTTTAATCGTATTAATTCACTCATCCAATCATTACCAGGTTGTGCTTCACGTGCAATAACGAGTTCACGAAAATACGCAATCATGGAAATAATTGTCGGAGCGACTTCTTCTAATTCCTCTAACGTGCCGTGGTCCATAGCTGTCGCAAATGCAAAAGACCATTTTCTAACAGTTGTAACATCAAGTGATGTACCTAATAAATGGTTAATGACGCGAATAGGCAATGGATAAGAAAAATTCTGCATAAAATCAAAATCGGTATTTTTAGGCAGTTTTGCAACCAGTGTATTTACGTTATCTTCAATAATAGCTTTAGTATCTTTTATGAAACGTGGGTTGATAAGATGACTTAATATTTCTCGCAAACGCGTATGTTCAGATGGGTCATTAAATAAAGACCACTTACTAATGACATCATCAAGCATAGTTGCCACACCGTTTTTATTGACATGGCCTAAGCTTACATTTGGTTTTCGTCCAAAGCGGCTATCAGTAAACATGAATACAATATCTTGATAGCGCATTAAATGCCAAGTGCCTTTTTCATCTTGAAAAATCGGAGTTTGCTCGCGTGTATCTGAATAAAATGGATATGGGTTGGAAAATGAAAGATTATGGTTTTGCATAACGATTTCCTAATACTTATTCAATTGATGCACGACTAATGCGGAATAATTCATGCTGCCAGCATGGTTATAGTAATTTTCAATCACATGATTTTCATCGGGAATTTTAAAACCCAGTCGGCGATATTTATCTAATAACGGGTCTACAGTGCGAGTTTGCGTTTGTTTGAATGCATATTCAGCAGCAGATATATGCCCATGTTTTTCTACATAGCGGGAATATCCCGGTAATACACAGCCGCCAACTACAAATTCTTTACCTAATTTTTCAGCGAGAGCCACAACATGGGTAATGCCAAATTCAAACATTTCGCTGCCATGTCTATTCGTTTTACTAGTACCCGAAACAATGTATAAAGCATTGGTTTTGGATATATCGTAATTATCGGCATAGCATTCTGTTACGACTTTTTCCCAAGTAGAAAAATTAGTTACATTTTGTGGTTGGTAATTATATGGATGACAAATAATGCTTGCGATAATTTCATCATTTTCTACCGCAACAAAAAAACCTTGTCGAAATTTATCTATTCTAAATAATAAAGTTTCTTTGCTCGCTCTTGAATCTTCAGGCCATTCTTTTTCTAACTCGATTAACTGTTCAATATCAGCATGGGTGGGGTTACGTGAATAATATGGTTTATTATTATTTTGCATAAAAAACTCCAACTTACATTACACATATAAAAAAGAGAAAACTGTTATCCAGTTTTCTCTTTTTGTTACCTACAAACGTTCAGCTTTCTTTACCTACAACTTAACGATTAACCGAAGTGGTAAATTAACTTAGCCATTACTTGTTGATCGCTAAAAGTAGTTTTGCTGTTGTTTGAGATGCTTGCATCAACCACTTGGCAACCTTCAAGTGCATCGCAAGAAACATCACTAGCAATACCGTTCACAGCTTTCTTGGTTTTTGGATAGAAAGAGTAGATGTATTCTGCAGCTACACCAAATTCTGGAGTAATCAAGACTTCGCCGCCAATACCTGCGCGATAACCGATTTCACTCTTAGATTTTGAGCTTTCGATGGCTGATGAAGCTACTCCGCTATCAGTAACAGAAAATGGAGGAATTGGACCGTCAATTTCACCCCAAACCATATTGGCAACAACTTGATGATTAGCATTGGTTTTGACTTTTAATGTATTGTAGTTGATACCGCCTTTTACATACACCAAAGAGGTTGGGGTCATTAAGAAACCCAATTTCAAATCTAAGTAAGGCTCAATAGCGCTGCGGGAAACTTGGGTATTTGAAGCTAATGAATTTTGGTAAGTAGTAACACCTTCGAAAGCAAATGGAGGGCCAATAAATATATCATGTACTTGTATAGCAGCAGTATTATTAGCGCTGTTTTTCAGGCTGGTTTCTCTTGCTCCGAAAGCGTTTAAACCTAACTCAGCACCCCAATAAGCGTGGTTATCTAAAACACTGCCATAACCAACGAATAAGTTACCCATCACACCGTATTGATACAAATGTGCTTTGGTTGCTATAGATGCGCTGTTACCTGGGAATGTAAAAGAAGGTTGCACAGCTGCAAGAGCATTATCTGGAATTATTTCGAAGTCACCTGGATCACTAACAATATCGGTGCTGCTTCTGGTATCAGCCATGAATGTAGAAGCACCTAAACCCAAACCAATTGTCCAGCCGCTGAAAGTGCAAGGGGTTAAGTCTGCATAAGCCATACTCACAGCTGGGGTGGCTACTAAAAGAGAGATTAAACTAAGTTTGAAAGGGGATGTCCTTTTCATTTGTCGAGCTCCATAAAAGTGCATAAGGGTTGAAATACAAAGTTGTGTAATATGAGAACATAGAAAACGGTATAAAGTCAACGCAGCCTGGCCTTTACCAAGGGGTTTTTTTAAAAATCAAATTGCAATTAAACAGTCGTTTTGCGAATGGTTTTTTGTGTGGGTGCTTTGATTAAATCGAGGAATATCATTAAAGCTAATTGCTCGCGTTCGCGTAGTTTTTCGAAATATTCATCTTCAAATAGCAATTTGGCATGGTTTTCTAAGAGATTTGATGGAATAAATGCATCGATATCATCTAAATGTTTTTCCCAAGAAGGTTTCTTATGGTATTCGGTCATGGCTTCTGAAATCGGCTGAGCTAGCGTGGCAGTTAGAAAAGCGACTAGGCCGCGATCAGTTTTGGTGATTTTGTCTATATATTCACGACAAGCTTCTTCATTTCCCCAGTTACGCCAAGCATAAAGTATAGGTAGCAAATGTGGTGAATCGACTAAGTCTTGGTGTTTTGCCCACTCATCAATTCGCTCTACGGCTAATTTACGTAATTCTTGAAGTTCCACTGGTGATACATCTCGATATTCTAACGGTTGATACGTATCCGATTCTTCCAAGTGTTCACGGTCTTGTTGATTAAGCTCGTGAATGATTATGTTCAAGCTTTTAGACGCATGTTTGATAGCGTTAGAAAGGATTTCAAAACGCTCTTCTGAAGTTGGAAAGCGGCGTAACAATGCATGAATAATACGATGGATGCGCATAGGTGTATCTAGGCTTAAAGTGCCGGTGGAACCTTGCGGAAACAAATCGCCATTATCAATTAAAGCAGAAACAATGGCTTGAATATTGCGGCGAGGAATCTCATTAATTACTCGGCCATCTAATAAATCTAAAAATTTCGTGATTTTATCATCTTGGTTGAGACGAGTGAGCGCTTGGTCGAAATCTTCAGCATCGGATGCAAAACCAAGTATGGTTTCAAATTCAGATTCAGGGATTTGTCCTGCTTGCATAGATAATCTAAAATAAATATCGAACGAATCAGGACTGCATATCCGTTTTAATTTCCTAGCTGTCGCATCTGAGTGATAAAAAACTATATCAGGTTGATAAATCTGACGTATGCGCGGGAATAACCGCATGATTAAATCCAACATAATATCTTTTGGAATGCGTTTATTGCGTGCGAGCACTTCATCGCAGCGTGCTCTATCTTTTTTCATTTGTTCTTTATCAAGAAAATAAACGTTATCTAATAAGTCGGTAAATAAATCTTTATTTTCGCGTATCCCATAATAAACATCAGGCGTAAATACTTCGATGGCAGTTAATGCAAAAAAATCTACTGGATTAACAACATCGCGTAGACGCGAATAACCAAAATTTAAAGTATTAACATAGCGAGAAATATCGCGGCAATTTTCGAAGAAATATTTTAATGAACCATAATATACATCTGCCCAATACTCAACACTCCACGCATCTTCAGGAGTGGATTTGACAATTTCATCTAAACGGTCAGAAAAAATCTTTTCAATATCATGTTGCAAAATGGGCGGGATATCAAAAGGCAGTTGAATTATTTTTTCTAGATAATCTTCTCCGCCACCACCATCCAACTTATTAATCGCGTTAACCACGTGTTCTTTATCCATTGAGAGCAGATAAACTGTATTAGCATAATCTCCCATAGATTTTACAATTTGAAATAATTGTTTAATTTCGTAATCATGAACGCGAGAAATATTATCAATAATAATAATGATTTTGTGTTTTTGTTGGCGCAGTAATTCATTTAACTCAGCTTTTATGAGGGTTAAATCCCGGCCGGATTCCCAAGCGTATACTTCTTCATTTTCTAACGAAAATAAATTATGGAAAAAAGATTTTTTAGAGCGCAGCGGTTTAGGAACTGGTTTTTGCGTAAAAAAGGAAACATACAATTCTAATAAATGAATAATTTTATCGTGATTTTCATTAGCTTCAAAAAACTCGCTACCGCGTAACGCGGATGATAGCCTACGGAAGAAGCTATATATAAGTTGATTTTGTCCCGAATAACTCCAGGGACTAAAATTTAAGATAATTGGTTTTTCATCATCAGGCAGGTTAGTAGAAGCAAAATTAAGCTCTTCCAGCATAAGATTGATGACAGAGGTTTTACCTGATCCCCATCCGCCGTATAATCCAATAACCAAACTTTCAGGATCTTTATGATCCAGCATACATCGCGCTAAGTATTTGGCGAATATAGACCTATCGAGTCTGTCTTGTGTGCTTTTGACGATGGGACGATCGGCATCAAACACAGCTCCACTCCTTCTTATTTGACTATTGGGGCCTTATACACGATTATAGCAAGATTTTAAGATGAACTTTATTTTGACAGATTATCAAGAGGTTAGTGGGATGGCGGTTTTTATAATGCCGCAGAAACACGTAAATATATGCCTGCAATAAGCGAAAAATATACATGGCAGGAAGCGCTATCAAATCTTATAACGGACCCCAAAGAATTGCTGAGTTTGTTAGAGTTGGATGCCAATTTGTTGGATCCTGCAATAGCTGCTTCTTTAGCATTTCCATTAAAAGTGCCGCGCGCATTTTTGTCGCGTATTGAAAAAGGTAATTCTGAAGATCCACTATTAAAACAAATTCTACCTTTGGGTGTTGAGTTAGATCAGGCTGCGGGCTTTGAGCAGGATCCATTGCAAGAAGCGAATGTGAATCCAGTTCCTGGTTTGCTGCATAAATATCAAGGCCGCGTGCTAGTCACCTTAACTAGTGCCTGCGCAGTTCATTGCCGATATTGTTTTCGCCGTCATTTTCCTTACACAGACAATAATCCTGGTATGCAAGGATGGGAGAAAATCGTCGACTATATTCGTAAAGATAATAGTATTCATGAAGTCATTTTAAGCGGTGGTGATCCGCTGGCAGTAAGTGATAAATTATTAGGTGTTTTTAGCGATAAATTAGCGTTAATTCCACACTTAAAACGTTTGCGCTTACACACGCGTTTACCAGTCGTGTTGCCTGAACGTGTAACTTCTGAATTTATTAATTGGATAACAAGCGTGAAATTGCAAACCGTTATGGTGATTCATGCTAATCATCCGCGCGAAATTAATGCTGAAGTAACTACTGCGATGTTGAGATTACGCGAAGCAGGAGTGACATTGTTGAACCAGTCAGTCTTGTTGCGCGGTGTGAATGATAGTGCGCAAACTTTAATTGAATTAAGCGAAGTTTTGTTTGCCGCAGGCGTTAACCCTTATTATTTGCATACCTTAGATAAGGTGCAGGGCTCTCAACATTTTGACCTACCGCGTGAGCGCGCGCATGAATTGCAGGCAGAAATAGCGGGTTTTCTCCCAGGTTATATGGTTCCAAGACTTGTTTGCGAAGAACCAGGAAAGCCTGCCAAAACCCTACTTTAATCCACCGGATTGTGCACAGGTTAATTTTTTTACATACCTCGCGAAGCCCCGATGCCACGGGCTTTCCCCAGGATATCACGGAGTTACCCAGAGACTTATCCACAGTTTTTGTGGGTAAGTGGAAATTGTCGCGAATTAACTCTAAAGTTTATTTTTCCGCAGCCATAAAAGCCTCGATATTGCAGAGTTTTTGGAATCTCTATAAATTAACCGCCCAACAATTTAATTGGTTCACAAACAATGAAAAAACTCCTCAGCGCTGCATTTATATTTTTATTTGGCTTAAATACCTATTCTTATGCTGCTCCAAAGCATCCAACCATGATCTTAGTGCATGGCGCTTTACTCACTAGCAGCGCTTGGGCAAAAGTACAAAGCGCATTACAAAATAAAGAATATAATGTGGTGACTGTTGATACTCCCGGACGAACAGGTGATGGAGTCGCTCCAAATGAAGCAACGCTTTCTGCTGCGGCAGCAAAAGTTTGCAAAGTCGCTAAATTACAACATGGCCAAGTGATGTTGGTAGGTCATAGCCAAGCTGGAGCTATCATCACTCAAGCAACTGCTGTGTGCAGAGAAAAAATTGCTGGCCTTGTCTATGTTGCTGCTGTTGCGCCCGCGTCTGGTGAAAAAGCATTTGATTTATTAAGCGAACAAGACAACCTTAATTTTGATCTTGCTGCACCAATTGATTTCAACAAAGGTGTTTCAATTCCGAATCTCAATTCACCTATTAAAAATTTATTTATTGGAATGGATGTGAGTGATGAAGATGCAACTCTTGCAGTCATGAATATGGTGCCAGAACCTATCGTTTTAGCTGATGAAAGTTTGCGTTATGACGAGAATTTTTTTAAACGGATTCCTAAGTTTTATATTTCAACTACAAAAGATCAGATCATTTCACCTGCTACGCAAAATAAATATATTCACCGTCTGTATTTAACTAGCGTTTATAAGATTGAAACCGGACATTCTCCATTTGTCACGCAGCCGGCGCAATTAGCAAACATATTAATGCAGATTAATGATCGGTTATCATGACTCGTTAAGAATAATCTTATAATTTAATGGATTAGCGTTATTTTAAATGGCGCTAATCTTGCGCATGTTACAATAATAAAAGATAAAGATAAGGAGTGTCTTATGGTGACCACTATCTTTCTTATTATTCTCGTCGCAGTTCTTTTATACGTTGTCTATGCTTATAACAATCTTGTGAAATTACAAAATCTTACTAAAGAAGGTTGGAGCGGCATTGATATTCAACTCAAGCAGCGCGCTAATCTAATTCCAAATTTAGTTGAAACTGTGAAAGGTTACATGGGACATGAACGTGGTGTATTAGAAAAAGTAACCGAATTACGCTCACAAGCATTAGCTTCTGGAAATATTGCTGAACGCGCTCAAAATGAAAATATGTTAACAAGCGCATTACGACAACTTTTTGCTGTCTCGGAAAATTATCCGGATTTAAAAGCCAGCCAAAATTTTATTGAATTACAAAACACGCTAACTAATATTGAAAATCAAATTCAACTTGCAAGACGATATTACAATGGTGCAGCGCGTGATTTAAACATTGCTATTCAATCTTTTCCCGGCAATATTGTTGCTAATGTTTTTCATTACACGCCAGCTGAATATTTTGGTATTGAAGATGCTAAAGAACGCGAAGTACCAACTGTTAAATTGAATTAGATCGCGACAGGGAGTTGTATGCTGCGACGATTTATATCGCTTTTTATACCCCTCTTATTCACGCTAGCCTTTGCAAATAGTTCAATAGCCGAATCCGAAAGAATCACCAACTTTCAAAGTGATATCACCGTCAATCAAGACGCTTCAATTGATGTCAAAGAAACTATTTCTGTTTATGCAAATCAAAATCGTATCGTGCATGGAATAGTGCGAAGATTGCCGACGCGCTACATAGATAGTTATGGAATTGCCCGATATACCAATTATGATATTGGTGAAATATTACTAAATGGCAAAAATTCAGATTTTCATTTAGACCGAAAAGATAATCAGCGCGTTATTTATATTGGTGAAAGAGATATAACTCTCTCGCCTGGAATCTATAACTATACAATTAATTATCATGTTAATAATGCAGTCAATTTTTTGCGTGATGGCGATGAAATTTATTGGAACATCACAGGTAATTCTTGGGATTTTCCAATTGATAAAGCAGAGGTCAATATTACATTACCAAAAGCCGCTGATATTTCAAATTATGCGGGGTATACAGGACCCAAAGGTGCTAAAGAAAAAGATTATACCGTTGATAAATTAGCTCAGAATCAAATTCAATTTACTACCACCAAGATTTTGCTCCCAAACGAAGGGTTTACTGTTGCAGCTGCATGGCAGAAAGGAATAATACATCAACCCACTTGGTGGGAATGGATAATGCAGCAACTGCATACCGCAGAGCTAGCGCTTATAGGCCTTACACTTGCAGTATGTATTTACTATTTATATGTTTGGTATTTGCATGGTATTGGACCAAGACCAGGCACGATCATTCCTTTATACGAGCCTCCAAATCAATTAACTCCAGAATCCATGCGTTACATTATGCGTATGGGATTTGATGATAAAGCATTTAGTGCGGCAATTGTTAATATGGCTGCTAGTGGATATCTCACCATAGAAAACAAAAAAGATGTTTTTACATTAACGAAAAAAAATGATGCGAAAGCGTTGCAAGCGACTGAGGAAATTGAATTAGGGGATAAATTATTCTCTTCAGGAAATACAGTAAAAGTCTCTCAAACTAATCACGATATCATGCAAAAAGCACGTTCGAATTTATATAAAAATTTACAAAAAAATTATTTAAATAAATACTTTGTAACTAACCGGTCATATTTAATTCCCGGTTGGATTATGACAGGTATCGCATTCTATTATGCTGTCAGCTCGGCAGATAATGCTGCTGTTGCGGCTTTTTTATTAGTTTGGCTGAGTGCCTGGACTGCGGGTTGTGCGACTTTAGTTGCGATGGCATTTTACGCCATAGAAGCGGCTTGTTCTTTGCGATCCGTTAAAACAATAATCGGCGCAATTTTCGCTAGTTTATTTGCACTCCCCTTTTTAGGTGGTGAAGTAATGGGAATCTTTATGTTGTCGATGATAGTTCCAATATTCACTATCCCCATGCTGTTTTTGATTATGGTGTTAAATGTAATTTTCTTCCACATTTTGAAAGCTCCGACCACTGAAGGTCGATTATTGATGGACAAAATAGAAGGTTTTAAATTATTTTTTACCACCACTGAGCGCTATCGAATTGAGCAAATGTATCCCGGCAAAAAAACGCCGGAAGTTTATGAGAAATATTTACCCTATGCCATCGCATTAGATATGGAAAGTGAATGGACGGCGCAATTTGAGGAAGTGTTGCGTAATGCGGGTAAGGATCCTGCTACTTATCATCCAGCTTGGTATTCAGGCCAATCAGCATGGTCATCACAAAATATGGGAGCTATGCCTTTAATGTTAGGAACTGCTCTGGCATCATCTCTCGCTTCCGCATCAGTGTCATCATCCTCATCGGGCAGTGGTGGCGGCGGATCTTCCGGAGGTGGTGGTGGCGGCGGCGGAGGCGGCGGCTGGTAAGTGAAATAAAAGTGAAAGTTTAATCCAGTACGAGTGAAGATTTGGTGAAAGAAAAAAAGAAAACGGATGTGTGCGTTTGGTAAGAATTTATGATAACGCTTCAATATGCACACCTAAAAATGAAGGTGTTTCCATATTCCAATAAGTGCCTGCTTGATAATCAGTTAAATAATCAAAAAATGGTGTCGCTATTACGCGATTACAACTAGTAGTTACCACACCTTTAGGTGCAGGAAGTGGCGAACAAACATAATTGCCATCCGCATTTTTATACCATGAATAACTAGCAGGATAAGCATTGGTTGCATGCACAAACATTAATTCGCGGCATTGTGATTGTTCACATGAAATAGGTGTGACATCGCAAACTTTTCTATTATACCTATCGAATTCACAAGTGATTTTGCGATATATCAATTCATCTTTTTTAAATGTTTGTCGGTAAAGAATTCCTAAATGCGAAATAGTTAGCTCAGAACCAATAATGTCTTTAACTTTTCTTCCATAAAAACTCCAGCGATTAACATCGCGTACCATTTCAGCAATCGCAGGAGTTGGAATCGCATCTAACAATGCTTGATTAGGCATGTATTCGCCATCGGGTTCGCGAATAGCTAATGCATCTTTAGGAATGTAACGAATTTTTATTTTTTCTTCATCAAAACGCGGAAAATCTAAATGCGTATAAGTAGTCTTGAAACGTTCTACCATATCAGGACCATCGGAAGTAGAAAGTACAATGACATTATTCGCAAGATTTTGCTGTTGAGCCATAAACCAATTTATACGTGTCACAGTAGCATTCAGGGATTTGCTATAACTTGCTAATTCACCTTGCCCCGTTACATCGGTTAACCAACCATTGCGTCGATTAACTGGGTTGAAATCCGCATCAATAAAATTATTGCGGTTATAATAGCGGACAACTTCTCCGTCTGGATTTCCTGCTGCCCCATAAGAAATTTTTAAATAAGCTCTATCAAAATTTTCTAAAGAATTTGCATGCAATAAAGCCATCGCGACTTGCACGAAGGTTTGGCAATCTAATCCATCTAAACGATAAACAGGTTGTTGTTTAACATGCACCGCACCAGGGATATAAGTTTTGGATGTTGGCTGCCAATCTCCTTCACCCATGGCATTGGTTGCAAGATACGGTATGTCTGCTAATTCTTTAGCGATATGAGCAACTTGTGCGTTTAAAGTTAGATGACGGTGGCGTTTCTGATTTTTTAATAATTCATTCACGCGATCCCGCGAGTCTTGCACGGTGTTTTTATAACTCTTTGAATTTAAAACGGTAAATTGACGGGCTGAAGTAGAAGGGTGGAAGCCGCGCAATTGTTCCAAGAGTGCTAGCTGCATGAAATTTTCAGCAGCTGCAGATGAGAGAAAACCAGCTGCAGTTACAAATACCGCAATACGTTTAAATTGTCTCAGCACATATGCTCTCAATCTTGAAATTGTGACAAGATGCCATCTAATTCCGCAAGACTCTTATAATGAATCACGAGTTTGCCGCGACCTTTTGCATTACATTGAATAGCGACACGCAGTTTCAATTGTTTAGACAAGCTGTCTTGAAGATGCATGATATCTGGGTCTTGGTATTTGCGAGTAGCATTTTCCAGTTGCGGCGTTTGCAGCTTGCGCACTAAGTTTTCTGTTTCACGCACAGACAGCTTTCTAGCGACTATGAGTTGCGCTGTTTCTAACTGTACCGCTTCAGGGAGTGTGATGAGAGTTCTAGCATGGCCCATTTCTAGCAAGCCTTGTTCCATCAAATTTTTGACTTCATCAGGCAGTGCGAGCAAGCGCAATAAGTTGGTCACGCTAGTTCGGGATTTGCCAACCGCTTCAGCAACGTTTTGGTGAGTCATGCCAAATTCTATGATTAAACGTTCAAGTGCTGCGGCTTCTTCAATTGGATTTAAATCTTCGCGCTGAATATTTTCGATCAGCGCCATCGCAATAGCAGCTTCGTCTGGAATATGGCGGATGATGGCAGGAACTTCGGTCAAACCGGCGAGCTGCGCGGCGCGCCATCTTCTTTCACCAGCAATAATTTCATATTTATTGCCGACAGGCCGCACGATTAGTGGCTGTATGATGCCTTGTGAGCGTATGGAGTTTGCTAAGTCTTCTAGCGCAGCTGAATCCATTTCACGACGTGGTTGATATTTCCCACGTTGAATTTGTTCAACACCTAAGGATGCCAACTTTTCTTGGGTTGAATTATCAACATCAGAAATGGGTTGTTCACGCTCAGAGCTTGTGTAAGCTAGTAAAGCATCTAATGATTTACCTAGACCGCGTTTTTTTACCATATAATGGAATCCTGTATGACTAGTTGGACTAGCATCAAACATCTTAATCAATCGTCAGGAGAAATGGAATGACGTTGCCTCCCGTAATCCGGATTTTTTTCGCGATAGACCTCCCGCCCTCCATCAAAGAAAAGGTGAGTGATTATATGGCTGCGCTAAAAAAAGCCTCTAAAACAAATGGAATACGCTGGAGCAGGCCGGAAAATTTGCATATAACCTTGCAGTTTTTAGCAACGATTAAAACTGAGCATTTGAAATTACTCACTGAGAATGTACGCGCAAAATTAGGCAATGCAGTCTTACACCCGCAAATCTCTCTGGGCTCAGTACACGTGTTCCCCGATCCTTACAGACCGCGAGTGATTGTTTTAGATGTATTGCCGCAGGATGAATTGGCAATTTTATCTAGATTGATAGGCGAGGGCATACAAGCTACGCATTATGAAATCGAGAATAAACCTTTTCGCGCGCATTTAACCTTAGGCCGTATCAAACAGCCGCATGGCATGAGCCTGAGTTTCTTGTCTGACTGCGATGTTCCAGCCATGGATAAAATAGATTTAGGCGAGGTCGTATTGTTTCGCAGCGAACCGCTGCCTGAAGGTTCTAAATACACTCCAATAGATAGAATTCCCTTGATGGAGACGGAGTATTAAACCTCACCTCACCATTTCAGCAGGGTAAGAGTTGACGAATGAGCGAATAGACGATGGCGTCTTTAACTATATGGATGTGGTGTTTTAAGCGGAGCAGTCACTCTTACCCTGCTCCGCTTGAAATGGTGAGGTGAGGTTTACTTAATCGGGCACATTAACTTCAAGCCAGTCGCAACGTCGTAAGCTCTTTCGATTTTGTCAGATAGCGGAATGACTGTGATTTCAGCTGACGGGCTCACTATCGCATCCATGATATGACCGCCGAAAACGTTATAAGTTTCCGTGCCAATAGCAGCGTGTATGTGTATGAAGCGCTTGCCATCAACCCAGGTGATGTTGCCATTTAGGGAAATTAACTCATACATGCCTGTAAATAATTTGGTCTGATATTCTTTGGTAACTAGGTTGTAATAAGCAACGCTGACATCATCAAGACCCCCTAAGCCGCTGATAGAAGCAGACTTGATATTGGCATCATTAGCGCAACGGAGTATGCCTTCAAATAAATTTTCGCCTTGTTTGAGGGCAAGAATGAAAGGCTTGTCGGTATTGGCCACTTTGCTGCCTGATTGTGAATCAACAATGGCTACGGATGCTGTCATGTGCTGCTCCTAATGAGTTCTGATTATTATATGCGAATGTTTGCGATTATATAGATCTGGCTCACAATGTGCGAGCGTAAATACCTAGGTTTATGCTATATTTTCAGCCTTAAGTGGTCATTAGCTTTAAGGTTTTCAACATGAGTAATCTTTATCACGTCATCAAAGACCCAGTACATGGGACCATGCAATTTACTTCGACTGAAGATGCATGGGTAAAACCGTTTATCGATAGTCCGCATTTTCAACGTTTGCGTCACATCAAGCAGTTAGGCATGGGTGATTTTATTTTCCCAGGCGCTGTGCACAGCCGTTTCAACCATTGTTTGGGCTGCTGTTATGTGGCTAGTCAAATCGCACAAAAAATTGGATTAGTAGATGAAGAACGCCAACTCGTGATGATAGCTTGTTTATTGCATGATATTGGCCACGGACCGTTTTCACATGCGTTCGAAGGCATATTCCATGACAAATTAATTCGTCATGAAGATTGGACACCGTATTTTCTCGCTGATTATGGCAGCAAAGAATTTTTTCAACACTATAATCGCCTGAATCCGCGTTATCACTTAACCGAAGATAAGTTTAGAACAATTGCACAAATGATTATGCATAAGCCTGCAACCAAGAGTGTGCTCGCTGATATCGTGTCATCACAGTTAGATGCAGATCGATTAGATTATCTATTGCGCGACAGTCATTTTTGCGGAGTGCGTTATGGCGAATTTGATTTTCGTTGGATGCTGCATTGTTTAGCAATTGTAGAATCTAAAGATGGTGAACGTCTGGGTATCACACACAAAGGTATTGGTGTAGTCGAACATTATTTAATGGCGCGGCGTTTAATGACGCGCAATATTTATCATGGCCAAAAGAAATTAGCGCTAGAATCTTTATTAGTGCAGCTGCTCGCTAATCTTGCTGAAAGCTTGGAATACCATGCACCTTATGCAAGCATACGTCAGACGCGGCTAGGACAATTCCTCATGGCTGCGAATCGCTTTAATGTGTCAGTTGAAAACGCCCCTAATCCATCTGATTATAAAGCCGATTTTATCGAACAAAATTACCCTAATTATAAAGAATTATGTGATTACGATGTGTTTTCACTCATTAAACAATTATCAGATTTAAGTGATGAAAATCCTGCTGCGCAAATTGCTAAGCGCTTGCAGCATCGCATCATGCCAAAAATTTTACGTTTAGATTATGTGGATTTAAAAACAGTAGAAGCAGAATTACGTGAGTTTAAATCCAAATATCAAAAAGAATATAAAGATTGGCAAATTATGTTGGTGCAAACACCGCACCAATCTTATAGCGGTGAAGATGATCCAATTTTAGTAGTGAATGAACAAAATGAAATTAAACCGATTGGTGATTTTTCATTTATGATTAACGCTATATCTGATCGGTTAGAACATATCGCATTTCTATGTGTAGATCACGAAATTGAAGATGATGCGATAGTGAAAAAATTCTTGAAACAATTGCAAACTGCTCCTGCACTGAGTTGATCTTTATATAGGAATTGGAGATACAAAAATGGCGATACAAGTGGTTATTCTTGCTGCTGGCCAAGGTAAGCGTATGCACTCTAATCTTCCCAAGGTGTTACATCCGTTGGCAGGAAAACCGTTACTCGAGCACGTGATTGATGCGTCTATGGTGCTGACAAAATCCAAGCCCATTGTTATTTACGGGCATCAAGGTGATTTGCTTACCAAAAAATTAGTACATCGCGAAGTGCAATGGGTGTTGCAAGAAGAACAACTTGGAACAGGTCATGCTGTACAGCAAGCGCTGCCTAAAATTACTGATGATAACCAAGTATTAATTCTTTGTGGTGATGTTCCATTAATTTCTTCAGAAACATTAACTAAATTAATTGAAACAACTCCCCCAAACGCAGTCGGTATGTTAACCGCGCATTTAACTAAGCCATTTGGATATGGTCGTATTAAGCGCGATGCTAATCATCATGTCGTTGGTGTAGTCGAAGAAAAAGATGCTACCCCAACTGAACGCGATATCCATGAAATTAATACCGGCATTTATTTTTTGCCGGCAAAATATTTAAAAGAATGGCTGCCAGCGTTGCAAAATAATAATGCGCAAAAAGAATATTATTTAACTGACATTATTAAACATGCGTTTAAACACAAAATTGCAATCCATGCAGTTCATCCCGCAGACAATAGTGAAATTATGGGTGTGAATGACAGAATTCAACTTGCGTATCTTGAGCGCTGCTACCAAAAAAATGCTGCGGAATCATTGATGCGTAAAGGCGTCACTCTGCGTGATCCAGCACGCGTTGATATTCGCGGTGAAGTTGAAGTTGGCCGTGATGTAACAATTGATGTGAATGTGATTTTTGAAGGCCGTGTAGTCATTGGCGATGAATGTACTATTGGACCAAACGTCATTTTGCGCGACACAATTATTGGTAACCAAGTAGTCGTAAGAGCGAATACCACTATTCATGGCGCTAAAATTGCGAACAAATGTATTATCGGACCATTTGCACGTATTCGTCCTGACTCAGTCCTTGAAGAAAGCGCACGTATCGGTAACTTTGTTGAAATAAAGAAAACGCGGGTTGGCAAAGAAAGCAAAGCCAATCATTTAAGTTATATTGGCGATTGTGATATCGGCACAGGTGTTAATATTGGCGCCGGCACTATCACATGCAATTATGATGGTGTTACTAAACATCAAACCATTATTGGCGACAATGCATTCATAGGTTCATGTTCTCAACTGGTTGCGCCGGTCATGATAGGTGCGGGTGCGACAATAGGCGCAGGTTCAACCATTACTGAAGATGCGCCGGCAAATAAACTCACTCTCTCACGCGCGCGCCAACATACAGTGGCTGAATGGAAGCGCCCAGAGAAGAAAGAGGCTTAATGTTATCAGACAAAAAGCGGGAAGCGTAAATGTGACTGCTTCGCTTTTAATATCCATGTAGTAGACGCCATCCTTGGCGTCTACTCGCTCATTCGTCATCATTTACCCAACCAACTTTTGTCTGATAACAATACCTTCCAGGTGGGATTTTAAAACGATATAATGCGAAAAATTTATATTTATTCATACTTAAGGAATACAGATTCATGTGCGGAATTGTTGGAGCAGTTGCAAAGCGACCTGTTGCTAACCTATTGATTGATGGGCTAAAAAAGCTTGAATATCGAGGCTATGACTCTGCTGGTGTAGCCGTTATTGATGTTGAGCATCAGCTAAAACGTTTGCGCGTAGCGGGCAAAGTGCGCGAATTAGAAAACGCTATGAAGCCGCATCCATTCCAAGCACATACAGGAATTGCTCATACACGTTGGGCTACTCACGGTGCTCCTTCTGAAAAAAATGCGCATCCATTTATTTCCCACGACGAATTTGCATTAGTGCATAACGGCATTATTGAAAACCACGCCGTATTGCGCGATCAATTACAAAAAGATGGTTATAACTTTTATTCAGAAACAGATACTGAAGTTGCTGTACATCTAATCCATAAAAATTATTCTAAATCGGAAGATTTATTAAGCGCTGTGCGTGCTGCAGTCAGTGAATTAAAAGGTGCTTATGCGTTGGGAATTATTTCTAAACGTCATCCAGGCCGAATTATTGCTGTACGTCAAGGCAGTCCGCTAGTGATAGGTAAAGGCCAAAGTGAAAATTACATTGCATCCGATCCATTAGCATTGTTGTCATTAACACAGCAATTTATTTATTTAGAAGATAATGATCTTGCTGATATCACGTTAGATGACATTCACATTTACAACGATAAACAGAAATTAGTTAACCGCGAACAACATACATTATCCATTAGTCATGATGCGGTAGAACGCGGTGAATATCGTCACTACATGAAAAAAGAAATTATGGAGCAGCCTGAAGCAATCGCTGCTTGCTTAGAAGGCCGTATTACTCCCGATCACGTATTGCCGGCAATCTTTGGTCCTAAAGCAGATGAAATTTTTTCTAAAGTGGAACACGTTCATTTAGTCGCTTGTGGTACTAGTTATCATGCGGCAATGGTTGCACGTTATTGGTTAGAATCATTAGCTAAAGTGACTTGCTCAGTGGAAGTTGCGAGTGAATTTCGTTATCGAGATATTGCTCAGCCAAAAAATAGTTTATTCGTTACATTGTCACAATCCGGTGAGACCGCTGATACCTTAGCAGCATTACGATTAGCTAAAAAAATGGCGTATTTAAGCACGCTGGCAATCTGTAATGTACCTGGTAGCACAATGACACGCGAAGCGGAATTGCAATTCTTGACGCGTGCTGGTGTGGAAATTGGTGTGGCATCTACCAAAGCTTTTGTCACTCAATTAACCGCATTGTTTTTGTTAGTATTGTCTTTGCGTAAACACCGCGATGTAGATTCGGTATTAGAAAATGAATGCGTACAGCAATTAAATCATTTACCCGCTGCTATTGAAAAAGTTTTGCAGCAAGATACAACAATCGCAAACTGGTCCAAAGTATTTATCAATAAAGATCATGCGATTTTCATTGGACGCGGAACCTTATATCCAATTGCGCTTGAAGGCGCGTTAAAAATGAAAGAAATTTCTTATATTCACGCGGAAGGTTATCCATCTGGCGAATTAAAACATGGTCCGTTAGCATTAGTCGATACGGCTATGCCCGTGATTTCCGCCGCACCATTTGATAGCAATTTTGAAAAAGGCTTGTCGAATTTACAAGAAGTGCGTGCACGCGGCGGCAAATTATATGTATTAACTGATCATGTTCATTCTTTGCATCAAGATTCTTTAGCGGATGCACATGTCATTGCAATGCCTACCATTCATCCATTGTTAGCACCAATTTTATATACTGTGCCATTACAATTATTGGCATATCATGTAGCGGTATTGAAAGGCACTGATGTGGATCAACCACGGAATTTAGCGAAGTCGGTTACGGTTGAATAAGCTTACTGCCGGCAGCCGCATTTGGTATGAGTGACTGCTTCGCTAGAACACTACATCCATGTAGTAAAGACGCCATCCCTGGCGTCTAGGCGCTCATTCGTCATCTCATTCCAAATGCGGCTGCAGACAGTAGTAAGTTAAAACAATTCCCCAATAATCTCCGGTCCTGAATAAACAAATCCAGAATATACTTGCACTAAACTCGCGCCGGCTTGGAATTTTTCTTGCGCGGATTTTGCATCCATTACGCCGCCGGATGCAATAATAGGAATTCTATCCTGCAAAATAGTATGTAATTGTTTAATCGTGTTAGTGCTTAATGCTTGCAAAGGTTTTCCGCTTAAACCACCGGCTTCATTTCTGTGAGGTGATTTTTCAACGCCTACTCGTGAGATAGTTGTGTTAGTGGCAATAACACCATCGATTTTTTCTTTTAAAAATACACTGGCAACTGATTGTAAATCTTCTGCTGATAAATCCGGGGCAATCTTTACAACTAATGGTACGTATTTTTTTTGATTGAGCGACATAGAGTGTTGTTCTTGCTTGAGTACACATAACAAACTATTCAATAACTCACCATGTTGTAAATTACGTAAGCCAGGAGTGTTTGGCGAAGAAATATTAATTGTGATGTAACTTGCGAAGGGTGCGAATGCACGAAAACCAATGAGATAATCTTCAATCGAATTTTCCAGCTCTGTATCTTTATTTTTTCCGATATTAATTCCCAGTATGCCGCGATACTTGGTTTTTTCTAATTGCCGCACCACATGATCAATGCCTTTATTATTAAATCCCATGCGATTAATAATGGCTTCTTGTTCAGTTAATCGAAATAAGCGCGGTTTAGAATTTCCAATCTGCGGTTTAGGTGTCACTGTGCCAATTTCAATAAATCCAAAACCAAGTGCAGCGAGTGCATCAATATAATCACCGCTTTTATCAAAACCTGCAGCAAGTCCAATGGGATTAGGAAATGTTAACCCCATTAATTTGGTCGGCTTAGATTTTTTGGTAGCAGGGCGTATTAATCCAGCTTTATTTGCCAGTGCTAAACTTTGCAGCGCAACATTGTGTGCAGTTTCTGGATTTAGGGAGAATAATAGTTTTTTAAGTAAGAAATTCATTGGTTGCCTGTTTAAAGAGTATTTAATAAGGCGCGCGTTCAGGTAGTGATGACGAATGAGCGAATAGACGCCATGGATGGCGTCTTTAACTACATGGATGTAGTGTTTTGAGCGAAGCAGTCACACTACCTGAGCGCGCGCTTTATTAAATATTCTCCTATTTAGGCGTCAAATAACTCGCGATTAATTGTTTAGTCCCTACACTGGAAAAACGTACTCGGACTTTCATATCTTCGCCATCACCTTCTAAATCCAGCACGGTTCCAACACCAAATATACGATGACGTACTTCTTGACCAACATAAAATAGACTTTGAGGCTGAGGTTCATATTCAAAAGTATTTTTTGTCGTGTATTGCGCAACTTTAGTTGTTTTAGTGCGGAAGCGAATTTCATTGACTAATTCAACTGGGATTTCATGCAAAAATCGTGAAGGTCTGTGGTACGCTTCTTTGCCATAGGTGCGGCGCACTTCGGCATACGTCATATATAATCTGCGCATCGCACGTGTTACACCCACATAACAAAGTCTGCGTTCTTCTTCCAATGCTTTAGGATCATTCATAGAAAGATAATGCGGGAATAATTCTTCTTCGCAGCCAGCTAAAAATACGACTGGGAATTCTAAACCTTTCGCAGAATGTAAAGTCATAAGCTGCACGCAATCATCATAGGCATCGGCTTGTTGATCTCCGGATTCTAAGGCTGCGTATGCTAAAAATGCTGCTAGCGGCGGCATGTCATCAGGCACGCCATCTTGCGAGAATTGATGCGCAGCATTGACTAATTCTTCCAAGTTTTCTAAACGTGTTAAGCCTTTTTCACCTTTTTCTTTGCGATAATGATCCATTAAACCGCTGGCATGTAACACGTATTCAACTTTTTTATGCAATTCTAATGCAACGGTTTTATCTGCCATGCTGTCTATGAGATTGGTAAACGCAATTAATGAATTTCCTGCGCGTGCAGCAAATTGATTTTGAGTAATTAATTGTTGTAATGCATCCCACATAGAGATGTTGTTATCTTTTGCATATTCGCGAATAACCACAATCGTGCGATCACCGATACCGCGAGTAGGTGTATTGATGATGCGTTCAAATGCTGGATCATCAGAGCGGTTAGCAATAATGCGCATGTAAGCAAGCGCATCTTTAATTTCTTGTCTATCGAAATAACGCAAGCCGCCATAAACTCGATAAGGAATACCAAATTGCATTAATGCTTCTTCAAGTACGCGCGATTGTGCGTTTGAGCGATAGAGCACTGCCATTTCACGTAACACAAAATCATTTTGTAATAATTCACGAATCCGATTCACAATAAAAAATGCTTCATCGGCTTCATTAAAACCAGCATAGATAGTAATTGGTTCGCCGTCTTGACCATCCGTCCATAAATTTTTACCTAGACGTCCGGAATTTTGTGAGATGAGTGCGTTTGCAGCTTTTAATATTGTGGCAGTAGATCGATAATTTTGTTCAAGTCTAATAACAGCTGCGCCCGGAAAATCTTTGGAAAAGCGTTGAATGTTTTCTATGCGTGCGCCGCGCCAACCATAAATCGATTGATCATCATCACCAACAATCATCACTGAATTGGAATCGCCGGCAAATAATTTAAGCCATGCGTATTGAATGGTATTGGTATCTTGAAACTCATCAACCAACAGACAACGAAAACGTGATTGATAATGCGCGCGCAATTCTGGATTTGATTGCAGCAGTTTAAATGTCTTCAATAATAAATCAGCAAAATCGATAACACCCGCGCGCTGACAAGCTTCTTGATACGCTTGATAGACGCGAATAAAATTTTGCACGGTGAAATCACGCACATCTACTTGATGAGGATCGTTACCTTCTTCTTTTTGCTTGTTGATGAACCATTGCGCTTCTTTAGGCGGGAACCTGTCTTCATCCAACCCCAGAGCATTAACAACCCGGCGTACCATGCGGAATTGGTCGTCAGAGTCGAGAATTTGGAAGGATTGAGGAAGGCCTGCCTCTTGCCAATGTGAGCGTAAAAAGCGGTGGGAGAGGCCATGGAACGTGCCTATCCACATAGTTTTAGCCGGTATGTGCAGCATTTTTTCTATGCGCGAACGCATCTCATTAGCGGCTTTATTCGTGAATGTCACCGCTAAGATATTGAAAGGAGAGATATTTTCATTTTCAATCAACCACGCAATTCTATGCGTAAGTACGCGAGTTTTACCGCTACCAGCACCTGCCAAAATAAGTTGGTGGCCTAGAGGGGCGGAAACAGCTTCCTGCTGGGCTGGATTGAGTGAATTCTGTATCATGTGTGTCCCATTGGTGGGTTTTAAAAAGAGTGACGTATTCTAATATGGCCGGACATTATCAAAAAGCTTATTTTCTTTTAAGTGTAGCAGATGTAGAACAATTGCCCCCTGACATGGGTATCGAAGTAGCTATGGTTGGACGCTCTAACGCTGGCAAGTCCAGCGTGCTTAACCGTGTAACACAGAATAAAAGTCTGGCACGTGTGAGTAAGACCCCTGGTCGTACGCAGATGGTGAATATTTTTGTTATCGATGACAATCGTCGTATAGCAGACTTACCAGGTTATGGTTATGCGAAAGTCCCTCTGGCGGCAAAACTCAAATGGCAAAAGACGGTTGATGCTTATATATCAGATCGCGAATGCTTGAAGGGTTTGGTGCTGGTAATGGATATTCGGCATCCATTCAAAGAGTTAGATAATACATTATTAGAATATTGCGATCATCGCGGGTTACCTGTGCATATTCTTTTTAATAAATCAGACAAGCTTACTAAGAATGAAATAGCCAAGGTATTGCGTGAAGCAAAGGTTGAGCTCGAGTCATATCGCAACACTATTACCTTTCAACTCTTTTCCGCACTCAAAGGCGTTGGTTTAAAAGAGCTACACTCAATGCTAGATAAATGGTATGAATATCAGTCCTAAAAAGTAAGAAGAACTTAGAACATAGAGGAAACATCATGGCATCCACAGATCAACAGATACCAGCAGCACAATCGAATGATGAACCCATTATTCCTGCAAGTGCCAACTTACCGGAAATCACTTTTCGAGTAATTGTGCTCGGTGTGATACTCACCGTCGTCTTAGCTGCTGCAAATGCCTTCTTAGGTTTGAAAGTAGGTGTCACCGTTTCTGCTTCAATTCCTGCAGCAGTTATTTCCATGGGTATTTTACGCTTCTTTAAAAATTCTAATATTTTAGAAAACAACATGGTGCAAATCATGGCATCGGTTGGTGAAGCATTAACTGCAGGTATTGCATTCATATTGCCAGCATTAATTATTTTGCACGTATGGGATAGATTCAATTATTGGCAAACAGTTATCACTAGTTTGTTAGGCGGCGGCTTAGGTGTGTTATTCACAATTCCTTTACGACGCGCATTATTACAAGATAAAACCTTGCGTTATCCTGAAGCCGTTGCAATCGCGAATGTTTTAAAAGCGAGTGCTAAAAGAGAAGAAGGCGATTTAAAGCAACTTATCTCTGGCGGATTTATTGGCGGCTTGATTGCGTTATTCCAATCCGGATTTCAAATTCTCACCGACACATTTTCTTTTTGGGTTAAAACATCATCTAGTATTTTTGGATTTGGTTTAGGTTTATCACCAGCGTTAATTGCTGCTGGTTACATTGTTGGTGTAAACGTTGCACTAAGCTTATTAGTCGGTATTTTCATTGGCTGGTTAGCAGGCGTACCAATTTTATCGTATGTCTACGGATTGCCAGAAGCTGATACAGCCAATCAAATGGCGATGATTATTTGGAAATCCCATATTCGTTATATGGGTGTAGGCACCATGTTGATTGGTGGTTTGTGGACACTTTGCACATTGTTCAAACCGGTTGTGCACAGCATGTCTATGTCGTTTGGTGCGGTAAAACAAATTCGTTTAGGCCAACAACCTGAAAGTTTGCGTACTGAACGTGACATACCAATTCATTACGTATTTATTGGTGCATTATTATTATTGCCGCCAATTTTCTTTTTAATTGCAAACTCGGTTATTCCAGCAAGCATTCCAATTGAACCAAGCTTCCGTTATTTCTTATCAGCGTTTAGCACGGTTTATATTTTGTTTGGCGGATTTGCATTTTGTTCCATCATGGCATATTTCGCGGGTTTAATTGGTTCAACTAATAGTCCTGTTTCTGGATTATTAGTTTCAGCATTGCTAGTGATTTGTTTAATCTTCATGGCGTTTTTTAGTTTTACGGATTGGAATGCTGAAACAAAAGAAATGATAGGGTCAGTGGCAGCGATAGGCAGTATGGTTATCATTGGTGCCGCGCTTTCCATTTCTAACGACACTATGCAAGATTTAAAAGTCGGACAAATTGTCGGCGCAACACCTTGGAAACAACAAGCGATGTTGATTGCGGGTGTGGTTGTTTCATCATTTGTTATCCCGCCAATTTTACAATTACTTTATAACGCCTATGGTATTGGTGGTGTGTTCCCACGTCCTGATATGAATCCAGCGCAAATGTTAGCAGCGCCGCAAGCAGGATTGATGGCAACAGTAGCGAAAGGTGTGTTTAGTCATCAATTAGAATGGAACATGATTGGTATCGGCGCAGGCATTGCTGTTATCTGCGTTATTATCGATGAATTTTTAAAGAAACAATACGGCACACGTTTACCTGTACTCGCAGTCGGTTTAGGTATTTATTTGCCGTTAGATAGTTCTGTACCATGCGTCATCGGCGGTTTGCTCGCATACTTCGTGCAAACCCGTTTAGATGGTATCTATCCAACTAGAACTGTTGAAAACGAAACGAAAATGAATGTGCATAGACATCGCGGCTTATTACTTTGCTGCGGTATCGTTGCAGGCGCATCATTAATGGGTGTGTTACTCGCGATTCCATTTGCCATTAGACAAAGCTCTGATGCATTACGTTTAATGCCAGATGCGTATATGTCGTTTGCTGGTATATTAAGCATTATCGCTACAGCAATATTATGCGCATGGATTTATCGCGTGGTAATGAAGCGGGATTAATGTATTTTAATTTGTATTAAATAGCTGAACTATTTAAAATTAATAAACTTTAAAAATAGGATTTGTTATGAAGAAAATTACATTCTTTATCTTATTTGTTACAACAGCTGTAATGCTTGCAGGCTGCCAAAATACTGTAAGAGGTTTTGGGGAAGATATGCAAAACACGGGTGAGCAAATCAAGCATTCGGTGAATTAGTTTTAGTTTAGATAACAAACATCATCTGGTTTATTGACGCTTGATTGTCGCAGATGATGTTTGTTCATCATGTGTAGGTGCGGTTTGTTCAGGACGTGCCGTTATGCGAAGATGGTGCATTTGGGTAAGTGGTTTGCCGTCTGCTTTTATAGCTTTTAAGTTTTTGAGTATTTCGTCAAGATTTCTTTTGAAATCCTCAGCGCTAATTTCTCCTTTGGAATTCTTATAAAATAACTGCGCAAATAAATGTGCTTGTTCTGCTGCTGGATGTTGATCACCATTTCCTTTGGAACTGCGTTTCCTCCAAGCATCTATAGTTTCGCGTTTAGTACGACCAGCTTTAGCAAATTTTTTTATGGCATCTTCATCTAAATTTTCTGTTTTAACTGCCCGAGCTATTGCTGTGAAAGAGGGCAAGCCATTCATAAAATCTAAAAGTTTTTGCATTTTAGAAACTGTTTGGGAATCCTTGCTTAAATCTTCTAGATTTTTTCTTCCATCAAAGGGAGCTTCTTTGTTTTTTAATTCTTCGGCGCTTGTTAAAACAGCTGTTTCATCAGTGGTTTGTTGTTGTAAAGGTGCTGGATCTTGGCCGTCGCCATTTAAAGCAGCAGTTATTTCGCTAGCGCTAGTAAGCACTTCTTGTCCTAGTCTTTCTAGTTCCTTTAGATCATCATCCAGATCCAAGTCATCGGTATTGGAAGATTGCGGCACATCAATGTTAGTTGTTAATAATTGCCCAAGCTCTTCTTCTTGCCCAATTTGCTGATCAAGATCAGCAAACATAGTTTTAAGATCATCGTCACTGTTATCATGATCGTTGCTTGATGTTGTTGAGCCCGACATCATAGATGCAAGTTCTTGGCCCAATTCTGCAGCCTCTCTTTGCTGCAAATCATCCTCATCTTGTAACTCATCGCCATTCATTTCTTGTTGCATTTCAGCTTGTTTGATTTCTTCTGCGTGTTTTACGATGCCTTCGAGTTCCAACACATTAAAATCAAAATATGCATCATTAAATTTTTGCTTTTCTTCGTCAGGAATAAAGTCGCGCGCCGCATCAATTCGTGTTTCAAATTGTCGGCGTTCTTCAGGGGTTTTGTTCATGTAACTCATTATCATGCCGACACCGCGAATGGATATCCCTAACTCAATGGCTCCGCGAAGAGACTTTTCCATCGCTGATACTGAGTAAGGTCCTTGTTGTTCTGTTTTTAATTTGGATTCTAGTAATTCCAGCGCTTCTGCTTTGCGTTTTTCTAATTGTGTTTGATGCTGCTGAGCAGGAGATGGTGGGGCTTGCACAGTTGGGTCTTTTACATCTTCACGAGCGGCTCGCTGTGTAGTGACTGTGCTATCAACAACTGGGCTTTCAGGTTTGGCTTTAGCTAAATTCTCTCGTGTAAGAGTAATATTTGCATCTACTGCAGATTTGTAAGCTTTTAGTATTCCTACAATTCCTACATCTTTCACTTTATCAATTCTTCTAAATATTGGTTGTGACGCTGGGTCTTTTATCACACCAGCAAGAAGATCACTTATTTTTTGTTTAGGGGCAATTTGGTTATTTAGATCAATAACCGCTTTCAAAGCTCTGTGTCGGTGTTTGCTAGTAGCGTCTTTCAGACCTTCTAATCGTTGCATCTCTGCGCGAATAGCTTGAAGAGGACCGTCCTCATCTTGTTTCTGTTTGGCTTCATCTAATGGTGGATTTCCCGTTTGTGCGCTAGCTGTTGCAGTTGATGTTGCTTGAGGATTAACACTAGTTGAATCAACTCCAATATCTTTTGCTTCGACAACAGGAGGTACTGGCAGAACTTCTTCTTCCTGAGGTTCTGGGGGCGGGACATCTTTCAGATCTACTGGCTCTGGAGGTATAGGCGGTGGTGTAACAGGGCCCGTGTTACCAAGTTGAGTTGAATCAAGCTCAAATTCTTGTATGTCTCCTGGATCTACAACACCAATATTACCTATCTGACCAGAGTCTGATACTGGTGCAGCAACCGGTTCTTTCTCGTCTCCATTTCCTAGCTGATTAGCCTCTACTACGGGCGGAACAGGTAAAGGCACATCTAAATTTTTCGCGTCCTCCACACCTAGTTCGTCAACTACCGGTGGTACTGGTAATGGCGTACCTAAATTTATATCGTCTCCAACATTTCCTAATTGACCACGTCCTTCTCTTGATGGTACAGGTGGCGGTGCTCCTACATCTTTTGCTTCTGAAAGTTCTGGGTTTTCTAATTTTTCTAATCTTATTAATGCATCTCTATATTTATTTAATAATTTAACTGCAGTAATGGCTTCAGCAGATAAACTCTTTATTAATCCTATAGGAGTTTTGTGATGTGTGTTTAATCTTGGATCTAATAGTAATTGATCAATTTTAGCAATTTTAGATACCGTGTCAGTTTCGGGTTTATTAATCTCTATAAAAAATTCTTTCAAAGCGGCAACACGCTCTAGATTAATTTTACCACCGCGATTTGCCAGTTTTTTCATATGATCTTTAATTGCTTCTTCATCTTCGTATGCACCGTATCCTACATTTAGTTCTATATTTTTTTCAGCCAGAAATTCAATCGTTCGCTTTATACCATCATGTTCAGGTGCTTGCTTAGCAATTGCCTCTGCAAGTATTTTGAATCGTTGGGCATATTGCATAGGTGCTGATGGATAATCTGTTAAAGGCAAACCAAAAGAATTTTTGGACATAAACTCTTGCTTCAAGGTTGGATAGCGCTCCATTAAGCTATTTACAAAATCATAAAATGCTTTTTGCTGATAAGTACCTTGGTTATACGCTTTCCAAGCTTTAGAAAACCCCTCATTTCCACTGCGTATTACTGCAGCAATATCTTCTATAGTTCCAGTATTTGGATATGGATTACTTGAAAGCTCTTGGAAGGGTTGCAAAAACCCCATTAATTGACGGCGTTCTTCTTCAGTAAACATTTTTGATACATCGCTTATAAGGGCGACAAAATTTGCCATATGACCATGGAATTTTTCTTGGACGTCAAAAAATTCTTTTACTGCATAGTCTAATTGCGTCATTGCAGTTTGTGCTGTGGGGTCTTTTTCATCTGCATTTAATGGCAGCGGTGGTGGCAAATCTTCTGGTGGTGGTCGACGTTGTGCTGGGCCAGTGCTTACTGTTGCTGTCGCTGTTGAATCTAGCGATACCGGAGGTATAACGGGTTCACCAGCATTTAAATCCCTCTGTTCATCAAGTTCTTCTTGATCATCTACATTACCTATTTGCCCCGGCTCTCGTTGCAAAGGTTCAGCTACCACTGGCGGTGCGGGTTCTTCTTCTTGATCTTGGTCTAGCACTATGCCTTTTGAATCTCCAGGCTCATCATCAGTTACCGGAGGAAATTGTGCGCTCACCGTGGTCGCAGTTACTGCTGCTGTTGAATCTAACGAATCAGGTGCGGGTAGATCATCAGTATTTCTCAATTCATCAGGCACTGGCTCTTCTACTTGATCACCTTCATTACCTAATTGACCTGGTTCACGTTGTACGGGTTCAGCTACTACTGGTGCTGGTTCTTCTACTTGATCACCTTCGTTACCTAATTGGATTGGTTCTCTTGGAGCAACTTCTTCATCACCAGAATTAAATTTTAAATCTTCATTGCCAACTTGAATTTCAGGTGCAGGAGGTTCTCTTTGTGCAGTGCTTACACTAGAAGCTTGGGCAGTTGAATCATATGTACGAGTATTGCCTTGTGTTTGCGGGTGCAATTTTTCACTTTCATGTAATTTTTCTAAGCTGGCTAAATATTCCGATAGTAATTTTACCGATGTTGTTTTTTCACCTTTACGCCCCTTAACTAAGCCACCAACACTTCTATGATGTGTGTTTAAATCTTTATGCTCCATTAATCTTTTAACCATCGCAATTTTTTGTGCTGTAGGTCTGTTGGTAAACGTTTCATTAAATACTAGTGATAAAAGTTCGTTGCGCTTTTCATTTAATTTATCTGCTTTTTTACTGCCAAGTTTTACTTTGTATTGTGAGATCTTTTCTAGTTGAGCTTTAACATTATCTTGTAATGGTTTAAATACTTTTTCCGGTGATACTTTTACGGAAGTGTTTATAGCGCTAATCATGCGCGCCATCGGTAATTTTTTTTGCTCAGCTATATTTGATTTTAAGCTTTTTATTCTATCTGGAATAGCATCTAACATTTGTTTTCTAGCTAATGGTATTGATTCTTGCTTGGCTGTTGCTTTTGTTTCTTTGTTCTTGCTCAGTCTTTCATATTGTAATTGTTTCGCTTTATCATACGCCGTGTAATCTTTAATAGCAGCTATTTGAGTAATCATTTGTAGTATAAATTGAAATTGCTTTGGCCCTTGTGAGCCAAACTCACTTGTTAGAGTTTGAAGTTGTTTGCTTTGTTCAGGAAGTCTAGCAAGTATATCTGAAACATCTTCGGCTCCCATTCTCTCCAGAAATCTATCCATGGTGTTTTTATCAACATCTTGTAAAAATGGCTGCATTATTTCTAGCAAATAGACATCAATTTGGCTAACGGCATTTGCTTGTTCCTGTTTATCTTCTGAATACAAACTTTGCATGAGTATTTGAATATCACTAATGTATTGATCATTAGTTGTTGAGGTTTGTTTTGCATAATATTGTTCAAAGCTTTCTGTTTCGGGGGAAGGTTGATCTGTACTTTGTGTTGTGGTCCTAATAGCTTCAACAGCTTTTAAAAATTTATCGGAAGCTTTTAGAATCGCATCCTTTTTTGCTTGGTCTGCGCTTTTTCCCTCGGTAGCTTTAGCGCCATCACGAGATTTTGTCGCTGATACTGCTATAGCATTGATTGGTGGTATAACAGGAATTCCTCGCTCTCTTAACAATTGCATTTCTTGGAATAGTTCAATTTGTTGGTCCCTGAATGCTTGCTTTTCTTGGAATACTTTAGAATCTGTTTTTTTTAGCTCTTCAGCATTAGCGACATCAAAATCTGTTTCTTCATTCGCCGAATACACTTTATAAACTTCTTGAGGGTTAGTGAAAATTTTTGCATCTGCAAAAACTTGCTTAGTTTGTGCATCAGCAAATGGTAAAAAGCGTTCAAGTTCTTTTGAATTTAATGCCCCCATGACTGCTGTATATGAATAGAAATCTCCCATCTCTCTAAGTTTTTTAGCTAATTCAGCCGCATCTCTTAGAGATTTAGTTGCTGTTTGTGGGTTATCAGAATTTTGTAAAATTAGATTTATTATTTTGTCTTGTACATAGTTGAAAAATTCGGCAGGACGTTTTATTTGGGCTTCAAAATTTTCAGCCAATTTATTTTCATCAATTTCGGATAATATTCTTCGGGATAATTCATGTATCTGCTGAGCTTGAATATCTAAAGCAGTTTTTCTTTCTAGAGACATAGCCAGTCCCTCATTTTATTTTTTTTCTATACCTATTATTAATATAAGTATAATCCATGTTTTTAAGGCTGGTATTGGAGCAGGTCAAAATACAAGATATTGAAAAAATTAAAATTATATAAGTAGGGGGTTTAGGTTAGGCGGTATGAATCTTAAGCCAAATAAATAAAATATAAATTCATAGATTTATATTATTTAAAATTATTAAGGTTATTAACTAAATACGTAGATTTCAAAGATTTTTACACCAACGCACAACAACTGCTTTTTTTAGGCTTTTTATCTTCTAGCAAAGGCGTGCTTTCTCTCTGATTTTCCGCAGCAAAAAGTCCCTTATTTTCAAGCAAATTTACCGATGGTAATTCAGATGCGCGGACTACTGGTTTGAATAATTCATATGAATTAAATCCATTAAAAACTCTATGCATGCGTGAAAAATACTTAATTTTTAAAGCGGTATTTATGTAATTTGTTACAGCTTCTGTTGGACTAGTTTTTGCTGCAACAATCGTACAATTTGAATCATTAGAATTTTTTAATTTTCCTTGATACATAGTAAAGCTATTAACATATTGAAATAACGTATTATGAAGATCTTTATCATTTAATATCGTCAGTGAATTTAAAATGATTAACGTACCATTTGCTGAAAGCATGCTGAATAAACGATTAAGCAGTGCATTTACATTTTCTTTTGAATCTAAATCAATTAATACTGGAACTGCTTCAATGCAAATTAAGTCATATGTATTTGCATTTAAATAATCTTGTACATAAGCATCTCTGATATCGCCAATCAAATGCGGATTCGGCACATCTCTGCAATCAACAGTATAAAAATCTTCTGATCCATGTAATTCTTGAGCATGAGCGCACGAGTTGCCACATCCTATGATGAGCAGCTTATGTTGTTCTTGCAGCGGTTGAGTGACCTTTAAATCCGGTCTTAACATGATGGGCTCGTTTGTGCTTCTAGTGGATCTTAGTAACACTATTTTAACTGATCAATATTAAGACACTATTAGTGGTGAAAATAATGTAAAATAGTTATATAAAATAGGATTTTAGTGTCATTGCACCGTTAATGGATTGAGTATCACTATGGATTATTTAGAAAATCGGACATTTGATGAAATCAAAGTTGGCGACACCGCCACACTCACGCGTACGCTTACTGAGAAAGATATCCAAGTATTTGCCATCATGTCCGGCGATATTAATCCAGCCCACGTTGACGTTGAATATGCAGAAAGTGACATGTTCAAGAAAATTATTGGTCATGGCATGTGGGGTGGAGCGCTCATCTCAACAGTGTTAGGTACACAACTCCCAGGTCCAGGAACAATTTACGTAGGCCAAACCATAAAGTTTAAACGTCCAGTTGGTATTGGCGATACGCTCACGGTAAAAGTCACAGCCATTGAAAAAAATGAAGAGAAAAAACGTGTAACGTTTTCTTGCGAAGTCAAAAATCAAAAAGATGAAATTGTGATGGAAGGCCAAGCAGAAGTTATGGCGCCTACCAAAAAAATTCGCCGCAAAAAAGCAGTGATGCCAGAAATTTCATTACGCAGACCGTATTCTCTTTTTGAAAAATATGTAGCGCAAGCCAAAAAAATTGGTGCATTGAAAGCAGGTGTTATACATCCTGTGCATGCAAAAATTATTTCAGCAGTACACGATGCAGAACAAGCAGGCTTGATAAAACCAGTTTTAATAGGTGATAAAGATCGTATTTTAAAAGCCGCTGAAGATGCAGGTATTGATATTAGCGGATATGAATTTGTCGAAGTTGAACATGGTCATGAAGCAACGCTTAAAGCGCTGCGTATGGCGCATGATCATGAGCTAGGAATGCTAGTCCGTGGCGGTGTGTCACGTGAAGAATTATTACACGTAATTTTAAAACAAGATAAAGGTGTGCTTACTGATAAACATATTAGTTATGCATCAGTGCTAGATGTGCCAACGTATCCCAAAGCCTTAATTTTAACAGATCCATTAGTCAACATTGACCCAAGTCTTGATGTAAAACGGGCAATCACTCAAAACGCAATTAATTTTGCTAAAGCATTAGGTATAGATGAGCCTAAAGTAGCCATACTTGCTGGTATGGATAATGTCAGTTCAACTATGCGTTCAACTGTGGATGCAGCTGGATTATGCAAAATGGCAGAGCGCGGTCAAATCAAAGGCGGTATTTTAGACGGTCCGCTAACATTCGATAATGTCATTTCAGCAGAAGTTGCGAAATCAAAAGGAATTAGCTCGCCCGTCATTGGGGATGCTGACATTCTTGTTGTACCCAGTGTAGAAACCGGCAATATGTTAGCAGAACAATTAGAATATTTAGGCGAGTCACGCAACGCCGGTCTTTTACTTGGAGGACGCGTACCCGTATTGATGAGCCGAATTAATGATATTTCTTCCAGTACAGCTGCATGTGCGTTAGCAATTTTAAGCGAACATCACCATAAACAAAGCCAACAAAAAAATATTTAAGGAGCCCGGCATGGCAAAAGATAAAGAGAAAGGAACTGAAAACCCATTTGCTACGAATACTGAATGGTATGAATTATGGATGAAACAAAGCAAAACTTTTTTTGATATTACCGAAAAGAATTTAAAAAATCTTTTCGAAAAAGGTGGCAATCTTCACCCAGAAGATCATATGAAAGAAATTAACGTATGGTTAGAGAATTTAAAGAAAAGTTGGCAATGGCAGCCAATCGAAGAGCAACAAAAAGCATACGAAAATTATTCTAAGATGATGTCAAAAATGTGGATTGATGCATCTGATATGTTAATGCAGCAATGGATGTTGCGTACTAAAGAAAAACAGCCAATTCATAGCATGCGCGAGTTGTATGAATTGTGGCTAAATTGCTGTCATGAAGTGTATACAAAAGCTATGCATTCCAAATCATACCAAGAAGCTTACGGTGAGTTTATGAATGCAGCTGTGCATTTTTGGAAATCAGCACTGTCAAAATAAGCGGGTGCGATATTGATTGAAGCTGGCTTAGAAAAAGATGTTGAATTAGCGGAAAAATTCTCACGCGGAATCGTTGAGATTACGCGTTTATTTGAAATTCAATATCAATACAATCCTAGAAAACTTGTTTATCAACATGATAAAGTAAAACTCTATCACTATGAGTCGCGCGTCAAATCACCGCATGCAATTCCTGTGTTAGTTGTTTTCGCAACTGTTAATCGACCAGAAATTTTAGATTTGTTTCCTGAGCATTCATTTATTGGCGAGCTTTTACAAAATCGTATGGATGTATATCTTCTTGATTGGGGTTATCCCGATATTCAAGATAATAATATTTCTATCGATAATTATGTAAGTGATTATTTACATAATTGCGTTAAACATGTTTTGGAAAGTTCACAACAAGAAAAAATTAACTTAGTGGGTATTTGTCAAGGTGGTGTGATTTGTCTTTGTTATTCTATCCTTAATAATGATTACATTAAAAATCTAGTGCTCATTTCATCGCCTATAGATTTTCATACACCGGAAAATGTGATAGGCAGTATGTTTAGGCAATTAGATGTGGACTCCTTCATCGCGTTATCAGGGAATGTATCTGGTTTGTGGCTGACAAATTTTTTTATTTCATTACGTCCATTTGAATTAGTCGGCAAAAAATACTTACGCTTTGTAGATAATGTGGATGATAAGGAATGGATAGATAGGTTTTTGCGAGTAGAAAAATGGTTGTATGATGCGCCTGATCAAACAGGTGCATCATTTAAACAATTAATCACGAATTTGTATCAACAAAATAATTTAATTAAAGGTGATTTCAGAATTAAAAATCAATATATAGACTTGTCAAAACTAACTATCCCGGTATTAAATATCATGGCAGGTGAAGATGAAATTGTGCCTATGAGCGCCACTAATTGTTTAAATCAATATATAAGCTCAACTGATTACACGCAAAAAATATTTCCTAGCGGCCATATAGGCATTTATATCAGCGACAAAGTTGGTAAAACCATGCCTAAAGAAATCGCGCGCTGGTTGATCAAGCGTTAATTATTGTAATGTCATGCTCACCGATCTTACTTCTGAAACCACTGGTCTCAAGGAATCTAAATCTAAATTCGAATCTAAAAATTTTTCAGTAATTAATGCAGCTCTATTAAGCAAGTTATCAATCCTCTTATCAGAAACTATGGAAATTTCATGTGCTAAATCATTTCTAATTTCGCGGCATTTACACATGAATTTATCAATCATTCCTCTATTAATCGATCTATCAGGTTCGATTTCTGGAAAATGATGCTTTAATTCCAGCCTTTCCTCTAGGTCGCAATGTTCGCCTAAAATAATAATTACCCATTTAATAGCATCAAAATTTGCGCTTCTATTCAGACGCAAGCTGTTAAGCAGCGGTATGATAGTATTTTTCATCCAACTATATAAATCACTAGGCGGTAATTCTCTTTCAATATTGATTTGATCGCGGGATTCATAAAGAGACTGATATAGTGGTAAGGTTGTTATAGGGCTATATTTAAATTGTTTAAAAGGAGTTAAATCGCTTAATTCTTGTATTTTTTCGTCTGTATTCGGACTAACAGGATGTTTAGACCGCTTCTGAACTAATTTAACAACATCTGTATAAATGAATTGGCATAATCGTTGTTGTGTTTCAGCAATCATATTGGGTGTTACGTCTACTTTGGTAGTTAAGTGAACTAACATAGTACGCAATTCTGCAGCAGTATAACTCTGCTGAGTATGAGCCAAAATATTACGGCGGCAAAGATTGAAGCGATGAAAATTAAATAGAAATGCAAACGTTTCTGATAATGTTTTCAATGAGGATTCCGCGCTTTCAGAATATTCGAAACCAGCCAAAAATATCGCATGATTTTTTAATCCATCTAGCGTTGCATTTTTAACGACTTTAACGGGTTCTGCTTCAGCGCTTTCTATACCTGCCGATGTAGAGGTTGTGCTTGCTATATTTCGTTCTACTGTGGTTTTTGAGCTTTCCGCTTCTTCTTTAGCCGCAGCTTCTCTCGCTAACTTTTTCTGTTCCTTTTCTTCTGCCTTTCTTTTGCGCCATTCTGCCAGTGCCAATTCTTGTTCTTCTTTTAGTTTTGCTTCTTTTGCCGCTTTTTCTTTAGCTGCAGCTTCTAGCGCTAATTTTCTTTTTGCTCTTTCTTCCGCTCTCTCTTTTCGCCATTTTGCCATGGCCAATTCGCGTTCTTGTTTTTCTCTGAGCGCAGCTTCTTCAGCTATTTTTTCTTCCGCGATTTTTTTTTCCCGGCGTTCGATAATTTTCTCTTGTATGGAAAGGGTTTTCTGTCTTTGTTGTGGAGGAATTACTTTTCTTTTTATTACAAGAGTTAAAGGAGAATTTCTACTTGATGATGAACTGGTAACTGAAAGTGGTTGAACAGATGAGTCATTACTTGCGACCGAATTTTTTGGTTTCAATGCCGCCATTGTTTGTGCGGATGAAGATAAAGATTTAATTTCCCTTCTCAGTTTGGCTGCTTCTGATTCTTGTAGTTTGATATATTTCTCACGAACTTTTTCTGCGATAGTTTTTGGTCTTTTGAGACATGTATAGACAAAATATACTGCTGCGATAACAACAGATATTAATAGAAAAATACTATAGCTATATGTAATTAAATCTTCGCGTACATTAGCGGATTTACGATTAAACATTTATACGTCTCGTTTTTTTATATTTCTTATTTGCGTAAAATTATCGCATTTATTATTTGTAGTGACAACCTGCAGCATTTAAGGTTTCCTTAAGAAAACTACTATTATTCAATTAAGTAAGTAGTAATACTGATTGAATAAATATGTTTAGTAATCTAATAATGGCTTAAGAAGTTACTTTTTTAGCCTCACAACGGTGAGCTAATCAGAAAAACAATAATCGGTTTTTGCCCTTACGTCCACAGGGAGGTTCTTAACAATGGCGAATACTAGGCTGCGTAAGCCCTTACATGATTTAACCCAAACCGCTTTTGATCTAGCGCGCTATCTCAGGCATGTAGACCCCAAAGATTTTCTTAAACTAATGAATCTTGTTTTGGGTCCATATAAAGCCCCTAAAGAATCCTATATCTGGACAATATTTTATTCGAGAAAAAGAGTTGAAGAATTAAAGGAAATTATTAAAAAATTTGAAGCAGCCATTGAAATTGGGAACGCAGACGTTATCAAAACAGGGTTGGAGATTTTTCAGAAAGAAGCTAGTGGTTGGGATGATACTTCAGTTAATACCAATTTATTACGCTTATTGCTTAAGGAGTTGCATGGCTATGACAGTGAAGCAAAATTGGAAATTAATGAAATCATAGAATTATATGGATTATTACTTGAAGCTATAGAAAAACGTTTAGAAGCTGAAGCAAGATTATCTGAAGAAGAAGCTAGGCTGAAAGAAATTGATGATGAAAAATTTGAATTAGAATTGCAATTATTAAAAACGCAGCAAGAGTTATTACGTAAGCAAGAAGAAATTCTTGATAAAGAAAGCAGACTGCAAGAACTCAAAGAAACTGAAAGCACCAAAGATTCTGAATTACGGAAAATCGAAGCGGAAAAAACTGCAAAAATTGCAGAATTAACTGCTTATGAAGCAAGATTGTCTGCTATTCAAATCGAAAGAAATAAGCGCGAAGAAGAATTAGATGCGGCAAGAGCGAAATTATTACTCTTAAACCCTGAAATTGATATTTCCAAAATGGGTTTAAAAGAAATTGAAACGCTGATGACGGAAGCTAAGCAGGTGGGTGAAGAAGCTGCCAGAACGTATATCAAAGAAGTACAAGAAGTCAGAAAGCGACGCGAAGAATTAGGTAACTTAAAAGGGAATTTTTCTAAAGTTAAAAAAAATCTAGCAGGTAAAGCTGTTTATGGCGCAGAAGTCCCTATCGCTGAGGCAGCCAATTTAAGTGAAGAACAAGCTAGAGTTGTAAAAGAAAAAGAAGCTAGGACTCAGGAAATGCAAGCTCTTTGCAATAAAAGAAATAAAGATAAAGACCGCGTCGTTAAATCGTATATGGAGCGGTTTTTAAAAATGCAAATAGAACAAAAAACCAAAAAAGATCAAGAAGCGCAAAGTAAAACTGACGAACACGCTTCTGTAGAAAGTTTATATAGTGAGGGAGAGCGCGCGATTATTGTTGATAAAGCTGCGCTAGAACGAGTTAATGCACGGCGTCCATTTAGCGAGATGAAAATTGCTCCACCTAAATCTTTAAAACCTGAGTTTCTTCATTTAGTAGATCACTTGAAAACTCACTTGCAACCACGCGCAGTAGAAGCACCAAAACAGCAGCCGCCAGTTGAGGCAAAAAAAGTAGATGCGGGTAAACGTGAGCAATTAGAACGTATGCTTGCATTTAATCCTGATTTATCTCCTGCTATGACCAAAACCGGCGTGACAACAATAGTAGAATCGAAAGAGAACCAATTAAACACAACTACGCAGCCTGCTAATATCACTAGCGCAGGTATGTTATCTACGCCACTCATAACAAGAGTATTAGCAATTAAAGACAAATTGAATCAACCACTGGCAACTCCAGATGTGTCTTCATTACCACCACTACCAGCGTCACCAGAATTTCCACCATTGCCAACTAGAGCAGCACCACCAATTCCGCCACCACCACCAAAATTTGCGTCTAATCGTCATGCAGGTTCAATGTTTGCAGGAACAGCTCAAGCTGCTAATTCAGGTGTAAAATCCTTGCAAGCTGATGCAGTGAGTGCTTCACCAAGACCAATAAAAGTTAACGCGTGATATTACTCCACGCGTAATTTGCCAACGCTTCTGCAGCCGCGAGGTAGTTTGTGACCTCGCTGCGCACGCGCACCGACAAAGTTTTTCCAATCATTTGGTTTCAATGTGAATGGTTTTCCATCGCCAACGATTAATAAGTTTTGCGTGTTACTAAGTACAGCAATGTCTTTAACAAATTCTTCGCGCGTTGCTACTTTTGCACTTGGAATACTCATCATCTTGTTACCTTTACCTTTTGCAAGCGCAGGTAATTCACTCATTGGGAATATTAATAAATTGCCAATGTTGGAAACGACAGCGAGGTAATCATTTTGAACATCCAGAACGCGCTTAGGCATGAGTGAGCGCGAGCCTTTTGGCGGTGATAGTGCCGCTTTACCCGCACGATTCTTACCATATAAATCGCCAAGTGTGACAACAAATCCATAACCTGCATCAGATGCTAATACATATAATTCTTCAGGTTCGCCAATAATAGCGCCCACAAATTCAGCGCCTGGCGGAGGATTAAGTTTGCCAGTTAATGGCTCACCTTGTCCGCGTGCAGATGGCAGTGTGTGCGCTGGTAATGAATATGCTCGGCCTGTTGAATCGATAAAGATAGCAGGTTGATTGCTGCGTCCATTAACAGACACTAAATATTCATCACCGGCTTTATAGCTAATCGTTGTTGCATCAATGTCATGACCTTTAGCCGCACGTACCCAGCCTTTGCTGGAAAGAATAATAGTCAGCGGTTCGGTAGGTAGAATTTCCGTGACTTTCATTGCTTGCGCTTCTTCGCGTTCAACAATTGGGGATTTACGTTTATCACCAAACTTTTCTGCACTAGCAGTTAATTCTTCGCGAATTAATTTTTTCATGCGCTGCGAAGAGCTTAAGGTTTTTTCAATTTCGTCGCGTTCTTTGCTTAACTTATCTTGCTCGCTGCGAATTTGCATTTCTTCGAGTTTAGCAAGGTGGCGCAATTTGGTATCAAGAATCGCATCGGCTTGATCTTCTGTTAATTTAAAACGCTTCATTAAAATAGGTTTAGGTTCATCTTCTTTGCGGATGATTTTAATAATTTCATCCAAGTTAAGATAAACAATGATTAACCCTTCTAAAATATGTAAGCGATGATTGATGGCATCTAAGCGATATTGTAAACGGCGTTTTACTGTCGCTAAACGAAACTCTAACCATTCAGTTAAAATTTCCAACAAGCCTTTGACTTGTGGTCTGCCATTTAATCCAATCATGTTGAGATTGACGCGATAACTACGTTCTAAATCGGTGGTTGCAAATAGATGATCCATCAGTGCTGGTACATCTACACGATTTGAGCGTGGAATGATGACTAATCGTGTTGGATTTTCATGATCCGATTCATCGCGCAAATCAGAAATAAGCGGCAGCTTTTTGTCTTGCATTTGCTGCGCGATTTGCTCGAGAATTTTACCGCCAGATACTTGATATGGCAGAGCGGTAATGATGATTTCATCATTTTCTTCCATGTAAACCGCGCGCATACGAATCGCGCCGTTGCCAGTTTTATAAATATTTTTAATATCAGCTCTAGGCGTAATGATTTCTGCTTCAGTTGGATAATCAGGGCCGGGAACAAATTTGAAAATTTCTGAAAGCGTTGCATCGGGATTATCGAGTATGTGCACTAATGCTTTTACTAACTCGCGCAAATTATGCGGAGGGATATCTGTGGCCATACCAACTGCAATACCGGTTGTACCATTTAATAATACGTTAGGCAGTTTTGCAGGTAATAAAGCAGGTTCGCGCATAGTGCCGTCAAAGTTTGGTACCCAATCAACCGTACCTTCTTCTAATTCTGACAATAAACTATCTGCATATGCAGATAAGCGTGATTCTGTGTAACGCATAGCAGCAAATGATTTTGGATCATCAGGCGAACCAAAATTTCCTTGCCCTTCAATCAATGGATAGCGGTAGGAAAATGGCTGCGCCATTAATACGAGTGCTTCATAACAAGCCATATCACCATGCGGATGGAATTTACCTAACACGTCACCCACGGTACGCGCGGATTTTTTAAATTTGGAAACAGATTTTAAGCCAAGTTCTGACATGGCATAAATAATGCGGCGCTGCACGGGTTTTAAACCATCGCCTACATGCGGTAATGCGCGGTCTAAAATGACATACATGGAATAATCGAGATATGCTTTTTCTGCGTACTCGCGTACAGGAATATGTTCAATAATACTTGTTGTTGACATGCTAACCTCTTTGCAGTACTGCTTACGGTACTACTTCTGCTAAATTACCTTTTTGTTCCAACCATGATTTGCGATCAGACGCGCGTTTTTTTGCTAGCAACATATCTAGCATTTCATCAGTATCATCTTTTTCTTTAATGGTTAATTGCATTAAGCGGCGCGTATCTGGATCCATTGTGGTTTCGCGCAATTGCATAGGATTCATTTCACCTAAACCTTTAAAGCGGATGACATTTACTTTGGTTTTTTTATCTTTGTGTTCAGCGCTAATGCGATCAAGCACGCCTTGTTTTTCTGCTTCATCGAGTGCGTAATAAACTTCCTTTCCATGATCGACGCGGAATAGCGGCGGCATAGCAATACAAATATGACCGGCTGCAACTAAAGGACGAAAATGTTTAACGAAAAGTGCGCATAACAAAGTGGCAATATGATTTCCGTCGGAATCTGCGTCGGCAAGAATGCAAATTTTGCCATAACGTAAACCGGTTAAATCAGTGGAACCCGGATCAACACCAATCGCAACAGAAATATCATGAATTTCTTGGGATGATAATACTTCATTAGAATCGACTTCCCACGTATTTAAAATTTTACCGCGCAATGGCATGACAGCTTGGAATTCACGATTACGTGCTTGTTTGGCTGAGCCGCCTGCGGAATCACCTTCGACTAAAAATAATTCGCTGCGTTTAAGATCTTGCAGCGTGCAGTCAATTAATTTGCCTGGTAGAGCAGGGCCTGCAGTTACTTTTTTGCGTGCAACGGTTAATGCTGCTTTCATTCGTTTTTGTGCGTTGGTGATAGCAAGATTAGCGAGTGTTTCACCGAGTGCGACGTGCTGGTTTAACCATAAACCGAATGCATCTTTTACAACACCGGAAACAAACGCAGAACATTCGCGTGAAGATAAACGTTCTTTGGTTTGGCCAGCAAATTGTGGATCATGTAATTTCACAGAAATGATGTGTGCGCATTGTTCCCAAATATCATCAGCTGTTAATTTGATACCGCGTGGTAATAAATTTCTAAATTCACAAAATTCGCGTAAGGCATCAGATAAGCCGGTACGGAAACCAGATACATGTGTGCCGCCTAACGCGGTTGGAATGAGGTTTACATAACTTTCACCGACAACATCGCCGCCTTCAGGCAGCCAGGTTACAGCCCAATCCACTGCTTCGCGTTCGCTGGCAAACGAACCTAAGAAAGGTTCTTCTGGTAATTGCGTAACATTGCCCAATGTTTCTTGTAAATAATGACTGAGACCGTTTTCATAAAACCATTCTTCAGTTTTATTGTCAGCAGCATCGGTATATGTCATGTGCAAGCCTGGGCAAAGAACAGCTTTTGCTCGCAGCGTGTGTTTTAATTTGTTAATAGAAAAACGTGATGAATCAAAATATTTTTCTTCCGGCCAAAAACGTACGCTAGTTCCGGATTCACCTTTAGTAGCTTTACCCGTGACTTTTAATTCAGATTTTTTATCACCATGCGCAAATGCCATTTCATAAACATTATTATTGCGGCGAATTGTCACTTGTAATTTGCTAGACAGCGCATTTACAACTGAAACACCAACACCATGCAACCCGCCAGAAAAACGATATTGATTGTTAGAAAATTTCGCGCCGCTATGTAAGCGCGTTAAGATGAGTTCAACACCAGAAACTTTTTCTTCTGGATGAATATCAACTGGCATACCGCGGCCATTATCTTGCACTTCTAATGAGCCATCTTTATGCAAGATAACATCAATGCGTTTTGCAAAACCTTCTAATGCTTCATCCACACTATTATCAATAACTTCGTGCGCAAGATGATTAGGATTGGTTGTGTCGGTATACATACCTGGGCGGCGACGCACAGGTTCTAAACCGCTTAATACTTCAATCGCTTCTGCGGTATAAGCTGGTTTTGTTTTAGGGGCTTTAGTGGTCATTTTGTCTGCCATAATTGTCTTAGCCATTCACGATTTAACTGTAGCCATTGTAAAGAAATAATAGCCGGTGCGGTTTTTATTTTACCTTCTTGCAACAGGATGAGTGCTTCATCTAGCGGTAGCGTAACGGTGCGAATATCTTCATTTTCTTCATCTAGCCCATGGATGCCGCCTGTGTCGCTAGCATCAACTCGCCCGCAAAATAGCCACAAATACTCGTTAGAAGCACCGGGGCTGACAAAATACTCGCAAATAGGGAAAAGATCTAGGACTTCACAGCCTGCTTCTTCATAGGATTCACGGATGGCGACCTCTGGAGGTGTTTCTTTACCTGCCAGAATTCCTGCCACTACTTCAAGCAGCCACGGGCTTTTGGGGTTTGCCATGGCGCCAGGGCGGAATTGCTCAATGAGCACAACATGATCAAGTACAGGATCGTACAATAAAATGCCAGCTGCAGTGAAGCGCTCCATCAATTCTCGAATTACTACTGCGCTCCAGCCTCCATTAAATAAACGGAATCGCAGTTGAAGACGCACCGTGCGAAAAAAACCTTGGTACATTACTTCACGTTGGACGATTTCATAATCGTTATGAGTGAAAGATTCGATTCTATCTTCCGACATATTGCTGCTTACCTATCCGTGGTGGCGATGTATATTTATTTGTGGTGCTTATTTTTTACTGATTTTTCTAAGGTTTTGATGTGTTCTTCCAACTCTTCGAGTTTTTTGCGTGTACGGCCTAACACTTTGGTTTGTGTATCAAATTCTTCACGCGTCACCAGATCAAATTTAGAAAATGCTTTTGAGAGTATGCTGTTACAATTTTTTTCAAAATCTTTTTTTAGCGTGCCAACGTGAGTAGGGAGTGCCTCGGTTAATTGTGCGGCAAGTGTTTTCAGAAAATTAGCTTTAGACATAATGGATCCCCTTTCCTTGTAGAGCATTTACTTTGCTGCCGCGCTGTTTGGTCAGCAGTGCGCAAGACCAAGTATAGCTGAGTAAAGAAAACCAGTCATCTGCCTCTATTCCTCTGGGTCAAGTCTCAAAACGAGACTTGACCCCAGGCTATGCCTGCAATACCCTCAGGTTGAAGTAAAAGGGTCAAGATAAGACATTGACCTTTAAAAAGATAAAAAACGAGGTGTTTTATGGCATGGGTGAGCAAGCAAGTACAGGCTCGATTTATTGCTTTTTTAAGAGCAGTGAATAATTTTCGAGAAAATTATGCAACGCAAGAAAACCAGTTTCGTTTTGAAATAATAGCGAAAATTTGTGAAAACATCGCAACACTATTTGCCGCGAGCGAGCCGCCCAATGAAGCAGACACGAGAATGTCTACACTTTCTAGCGGGATTCAAACACAATTACCTCGCCTTGTAGATAATATTCTTAGTTCAAATATGAGAGAAAATGATGTAGTTCCAATTAAAGTTTTGGAAAGAATGGGTACTGTCATTACTGAATTAAATCGACTTGTATCTGCGTGTGAAAAAGATTTATTAAAATTGCACAAAATGCTTTTATCCCCTAGAGAATCACAAAGTGATTTTGTGGAAACCAGCGAGACAAATTCTTTAAGTGTGGAGATTCAAGTAACTCTCCAATTGCTTCGTGTTGTACCTGTTCGCGAGCTAACTAGAAAATCTAGAACTTATTCTGAATCTGAAAGCGGCGCTGCTCCAACAGAGGACTCGCCTTTATTGGAAAGATCAGCGATTCGAACTTCATCTTCTTGCATGTCATTTTTTAATCGTGCATTTCAAACTTGCACCAAGACGATGGTAAGCGGTGTCAGTGTGGGAACGTTAGGATTGGGATATTTGGGACTAACTTATTTGAGCAAATACTTAGGTGATGATTTGGATAATTTGATGCACGCAGATCAAATAGGTTTAGATCACAAATTGGTTATTACTGTTCTTTTGATGCTGTCTAGTACAGCTTTATGTGGCGTTGCGCTGGTGAAGAGTCGATATCACTCAACTGAAGGGGAAAGAGATCTCGAGAGTGGGCATCGTAATTTTTATACTGCTTAAAAAAAGGGGGAAACGCGATAACGTTTGACCCCTTTCCCTCATGCGGCCTTTCGGCCAACTTATGCTTATGATTTCCCACCACCTAAACCTGCGCGCGGCGCTTCATGTTGATCAGGAAGCTGCGCTTGTGCTGGTAATTGCACAACATTCGCTGCGGCGGCTCGTCGTTGTTGAGCGCTTGCACCAAACATAGCAAATGGTTGCTGCGCATAACCCATAGGTAATGTTTGCAACCCCATCATAGATTGCATCATAGATTGCATTTGTTCGGGCGTAACATAAATTTGTGCGCTCTTGAACATTTCAGCTTGCAGTTTTGCCAATTCAAGTTGGAGTAACTCCGGGTGTTCTTGATATTGTGTACCCAGCATAGCGCGCGCTTTTCGTTGCGCTTCAGCTTCAACAACAATCGCTTCTGCACGTTTTTTTGATGCTTCCAAATCGGCTTCAGCAGAAGAAAGTTTGGCTTGATTGGCTTGCTGTAACCCAATATTTTTTGTTTCTGCTTCACGACGTGCTTGCTGAGTTTGAATTTCATATTCTTGCCCTAGCGTTGATTGTTTTGCATTCGCAGTTGCTGCCAATATCGATTGCTTTTCCATTTCTGAGGCAATAGTAGGATTTATTATTTTTGGTGTTTCAATATTAAAACGTACTAATTTAATTCCATAATCGGATAAATCATGCGCCAACATATCTCTAACGCTATCTTGGAAATGTTTTAAAGGCGGCACAGCATCAGCAGATTCTTCTTTACCTTTTAATGAAGGTTTATTTTGATAAGAAGCTAAAAATTCTTGTGATGAGCACTGCTGAACTGCTTTACCCATATCCACGTTTGCGCAATTTTCAATGTGATCCATAATGCCTTTCAAATTTCCCAAACTTCTTAAAGCTTTTTCAGGATCTTCAATTTGATAAGCCACCATAATTTTCACACCAACTTTTAATGAGTCTTTAGTGGTGAAAATTTCATAATTAACTTCATCCGTGCTTGCTTTCGCATTTTCAGCGCGTCTTGCTTCTTTAGTTTCTTCACTGGGAAATTGCAGGGTTCGGAGCGCAGTTGACACAAATTCAGGCTGCACATAATGCGTTGGCGAATCAATAATGGTGACACCCGGTCTAATCACATGTAATTGACCTTTGTCATAACTAATCGCTACTTCACTGGTTTGTGGCATGACGCGTTTAATAGGTCCATGTTGTATCAAACGTTCAGCTGCTGAGTGATAATATTCTTGTTCGGATTTCATGATTAAAGAAAAATACGGTGTATTGTAAAAATATGGCTCGCTTCTGCCTTCTAATAATTGCGGTACGTTATTTAAAGTAATAGTCGCAATTTTCCCAACAGGAATACGCAGGATTTTATAATTTCCATGGGAAATAAAATGTTCGTTTTGACTTACAAATCCGTGTTCAGGATCAAAACGGAAATTTGTATCATGAATAACATGCACGCCAGGACCAAATAATAACGGCTGATTTCCTGTCCATGCTTTTGCATATTTACCAACCGGCACGTTCAATACAAAGCTGCCGTGCGCACCATATAATGGATCACTTATTTTTACATTACGGATGATTTCAGCTTTAACACTAGGTGCGGCATTTAATGCTCTTGCAATAGGATAACCTGTATAAAGTTTTAATTCTGGAACCTCATTACAATGACCTAAAACAAATTGACCTCTAGGAACAACCTCACCACGCACCCATGAATCTGAAAACGCACTTTCTCCTGGGCGTACACGACTATTAAATTGTTGCATAATAGCTCTGGCTAATTCGTCAGAACTAAGATCATTTAAAGTCGATTGAATAACAATGTCTTCTAATGCAGCAACTTTGCTTGCGGCGTTTACGGAACTTTCTGCTTCTGTTCTTAACATAGTGTTCTCCTAAGTTGATAACAAAACTCAGGGTAAACAGCAGGCGATTACACAGGCGTGACAGCGGCATGAAGAGTTGGCTACAAAGCGGTAACAATGCCCTGACAATGGTATGACGAAATTGTCAGAATCAGGTTTGCAGCGCGATGACGAGGGGCTTGAGAGGGTGTATGATTTGGCACCAAGAAACCCATAAAAATTAAAGAGTGAAGAATTTATGACCAAACGCCACATAGTAATTGCCAGCCGTGAAAGTCCATTAGCGATGGCGCAAACAGAATCGATTAAACAAGCATTGATCGCGCTTCATCCACATCTTTCCGTGGATATTCTTGGTATTACGACTTATGCAGACAAACGTTTAGATGTAGTGTTAACGGAAATTGGCGGCAAAGGATTATTTGTTAAAGAATTAGAAGAAGCATTATTAGATGGCCGCGCCGATATTGCTGTGCATTCTATGAAAGACGTGCCTATGGATTTACCGCCGGGATTAGAATTACCTGTGATTGGTAAACGTGAAGAACCACGCGATGTATTTGTATCCAATCAATATGAAACATTTGCGCAAATGCCAAGAGGTGCGGTGATTGGTACATCCAGTTTGCGTCGTCAAACGCAATTGCGTGCACAACGCTCCGATCTTAATTTACAAAATTTGCGCGGCAATATTAATACGCGTTTGAAACGTCTTGATGACGGCGATTACGATGCAATTATTCTGGCAGCAGCAGGATTAAAACGCATGAATTTAGGCGGACGAATTCGCAGCTATCTCTCTACCGAACAATCATTACCATCTGCAGGACAAGGTGCGCTAGGTATTGAGTGCCGTGAAGGTGATGAAGCCATTATCGCATTAATCACACCATTGAATGATAAAATCACAAATCAATGCGTTACTGCAGAACGCGCAGTTTGCCGGCGTTTAGGCGGTGGTTGTAAAGTGCCGGTCGCAGCTTATGCTGAAATTCATCATGGCGAATTAACTTTGCGTGGATTAGTCGCTGATCAAACCGGCATGCGCATACTGCGTTCTTCACTCAAAGGTGATCCGCAAAATGCAGACAGCATTGGCACTCGAGTAGCAGAAGAATTATTACAACAAGGTGCAGCAAAAATTTTAAAAGAATTCGAGTGAATGCAATGAACTTGTCGAATATTACTATTCTTGTTACACGTCCAGAACCACAAGGAACTGAATTGTGTCAGCAAATAACCGAGTTAGGCGGCAATGCAATTTCATTTCCAACAATTGCATTTACACCTCCGCCAGATACGGATGCGTTTGCAAAAGGGATTGCACAATTAAGTGAGCAAGAATGGTTAGTGTTTATTAGTCCGCAAGCAGTCAGAGCTAGTGTTCCAGCTATTAGACAATCCTGGCCGCATTTACCGCCAACCGTTAAATTTGCGGCAGTAGGAGCAGGCACAGCAAAAGCCCTCAAAGCAGCAGGATATGACGTGGCGTTGCAGCCATCTAACGAATGGAGCAGCGAAGCATTATTAGAAATGTGCGAATTTCAGCAAGTGACCGGCAAAAAAATCGCGGTTATCCGCGGAGTTGGCGGGCGCGGGTTATTGGATACAGTGTTGCAAGATCGCGGTGCAACCGTGCTTGCAGTCGTTGCTTATGAAAGAGTCATGCCAGAAATCGATATCCGCCCATGTTTGCAGCAGCTAAAAGAAGGTAAAATTGATGCGGCAGTTTGCACCTCGTTTGAGGGTGTGAGCAACTTAAAAACACTTTTAGGGGGTGATGCGTGGCCCTTACTGCAAAAAATACCCTTAATTGTAATGAGTGAACGGATAAAAACGCTTGCGCAAGATTTGGGTTTCCGGACAATATGGGTGACTAAGAATGCGAGTGTTACAGCCATTTTGGAACTAATTGTCCAAAGAAGGAATGAGTTATGACAGATGAAACCACAGCGGTTGAAAAACAATCAGTAGAAAAACAGATCGAAAAACAAAGCTCTAAGGGGGCGGCAATTGGTGTGTTATTTTCCACTGTTATTATTCTGATTGTTGCAGCTGGGTCTGGAGTAGGGTATTTGCACATGTCTAATGTAAATAATGGATTATCAGGCATGGTAACGACGTTGAAACAACAGACCGACGGTTATCAACAGCGCATAGATGAATTGCAGCAATCTATTGCTGGGTTACAAGAGACATTAAAAAAATCTCAAGATTTGTCTACACAGCAAGAAAAAATAATTTCTGATTGGCGTGCGACACAACAAGCGGATGTCACACCAGTTTACTTGCAATTAAATGCACTCAATCAACAAATCGATCAACTGCCATTACCACAAAGCCCAATTAAATTAGATGAAATTCCAAATCCAATTCCTGCGCCAGGAAATGTATCCGCAGATTTGCCATGGTGGAAAGCTGGAATGGAATATTCAAAACAAGCATTGAAGAAAATTGTGGTTGTGCGCAACACAGGCACAACAGCAGCCCCGCTCATCTTCCCTGAAGAAAAAATGTTTTTATATCAAAACTTACATGCGCAATTAGAAAATGCAATGTGGGCAGTGTTACATCATAATCAAGATGTTTATAAAACCAGTTTAACGCGCGCAACCGCATGGATTACCCAGTATTTTGCCCAAGAAGCTCCGGAAACAAAAGCAGTACTTACACGCTTGAATGAATTACAACAAGTTGATGTTAAAGCAGCGGCTGTGGCGGCAGAGGCAGCAGAGGCAGCGACAATACCTGCAACAATAGCGGCACCAGCGACAACGCAATCGACAACAGCAGACATATCAACACCAGCGACAACGCAATCGACAACACCAGCGACAACGCAATCGACAACACCAGCGACACCAGCAGAAACAACAAACACTAATGACCAAGCGACTGTAGTGCAATAGGAGAGTGGCATGCGGCGTTTAATTATATTTTTATTATTTTTAGTAGCATCAGTTTGGCTGGGGCTGCTAGTCGCGCGTCATCCCGGTTATTTATTAGTTGTCTATCAACCTTGGATGGTGCAAATGCCTTTGTGGTTTGCGCTGTTATCTTTCCTCGTGTTTATTGGAATATTTTATTTTTTAATTACCAGCATTGATTGGCTGGGATTTTTATGGTTCCGCATTAAAAATTGGTTATCACTACGCCGCGAACATAGATCATATAGCAAAACCCAGCGCGGTTTGTCAGCACTTATAGAAGGACGCTGGAAAAAAGCCGAAAGCTTATTATTAAGTGGTGTTAATCAATCGTTAGAACCACTCACCAATTATTTATCTGCAGCGCGAGCAGCACATGAACAAGGTGCATATACCCGCCGCGATCAATATTTACAAAAGGCTTACAGTGTTGCGCCGCATGCTGGTATGGCTATTGGATTGACACAAGCTGAACTCGAATTAAAACAAGATAAATTAGAACAAGCTGCGGCAACATTAAATCATTTGCGTCAGCAATCTCCGCGTCATCCACAAGTATTACGCTTGTTAGAAAAAGTTTCTATACGTTCTGCTGATTGGAAAACCTTGCATGGTTTATTGCCGAGTATGCGCAGAGCAAAATTAATTACATCAACCGAATATGAAACCTTTGAAAAAAATGTTTTTTGCGAAATGTTTCGCGGTGCGACAAATAAACGTTTAAGTGATGTGCGTTTGATTTGGAAAGAAGTTCCGCGCTATTTGCGCAAAAATCCCGATGTGGTTTGTGCTTATGTGTCACAACTGAAAAGACACGCACCAATCACAGGTGCTGAAACCACTCAAGAAATGGAAGAATTAATTCGTAAAGTATTGAAGAATGAATGGCATCCTGAATTGGCGCATATTTACGGAACGCTCTCATTCACTAATATTAATCGTCAATTAGTTATAGCTGGCGCGTGGATGAAAATGTATGGGCAAAAACCCGAGTTATTACTCATGCTTGGAAAATTCTGTGCGCAATTACAATTGTGGGGCCGCGCAAAAGATTATTTCACCAAATGTTTAGCATTAGGACCAAATCCCGATGCTTCACTCGAATACGGGCGTTTGCTAGAAAAGTTAGGTGAACCAGAAGAAGCTATCCAAGTTTATCGAGATAGCGTGATTAATACCGCAGAACAGCGCAGTTATAACTGCTAGATAACTCCCTAGTTATTGAAAAAATGCATAATCTTTTCTAGGGAATCTCCAGGCAGTCTTTCTGATAGAAATATGATACTATTTGGGCGTTTTTTAACGAGTGTTGAGTTATGGCCATACTTGAAATATTAAAATATCCAGACCCTAGATTGCGTATCAAAGCGCAGCCAATTACTACTATTGATGATGAACTTAGAGCTATTGTTGAGGACATGTATGAGACTCAATATGATGCGCATGGTGTTGGTTTAGCTGCTACGCAAGTGAATATCCATAGACAAATATTTACTATGGATGTATCCGAATCACGTGATCAACGTATTTGTGTGTTGAATCCTGAAATCATTCATAAAGAAGGAATTCAATACGAAGGTGAAGGCTGTCTTTCTGTTGGCGGCGGCGCTTACGATAAAGTTGAACGCGCAGCAAAAGTTCGCTTACGCGGCATGAATCTAGATGGCAAAACATTTGAAATAGAAGCAGAAGGTTTGATGGCGGTTTGTATTCAACATGAAGTTGATCATTTAAACGGAGTTTTGTTTATTGATCATTTATCTAAATTGAAACAATCACGCATCCGTACCAAAATTGAAAAAGCTAATCGTTGAGAATCTTTGTGATTACTCCTTCGTTAAAAATAATTTTTGCCGGCACACCAGAATTTGCGGCTGTCGCATTGGATAGGTTGTTGCATTCGTCACATCAAGTGATTGCAGTTTATACGCAACCTGATAGACCTGCGGGACGCGGTTTAAAATTAACAGCAAGTCCTGTAAAAGAATTAGCATTAGCAAAACAATTGCCTGTGCATCAACCGGCATCATTAAAATCGGTAGACGAACAAAACATATTAAAAGAATTAAATGCGGATGTAATGGTAGTTGCGGCTTATGGTTTGTTATTACCAAAAGCTGTATTAGAAATCCCGCGTTTAGGATGTATTAACATTCATCCTTCTTTATTGCCACGCTGGCGCGGTGCTGCACCCATACAACGCACAATTTTTTCTGGCGATAAAGAAACTGGTGTTGCCATCATGCAAATGGATGAAGGCTTAGATACCGGCCCAGTGTTATTGCAGCGCAATTACACGCTTAAGCCAAATGAAACCACGCAAACATTACATGATACGTTAGCAAAAATCGGTGCGGATGCATTAGTTGAAACATTAGATTTATTAGCGCAAAACAAAGCAAAACCGCAGCCGCAAAGTCATGAAAATGTTGAATACGCCAAAAAAATTAGTAAAGAAGAAGCGAATATTAATTGGAATGATCCTGCAGAAAAAATTTCCTGCATGGTGCGTGCATTCAATCCATGGCCTGTTGCTTATACCGATTGGCAAGGAAAGAATTTGCGAGTGTGGATGGCGGAAGTGATTAAACAATCCCACAGTCAAACTCCGCGCACCATTGTCAATGCATCACGTGATGGTATTGATATAGCAGCTGGACAAGATGTTTTACGTTTATTACAAGTTCAATTACCAGGCGGCAAAGTTATGTCTGTCGCTGATTTTTATAATGCGCATCGCGATCAATTAGTTGTTGGGCAAGAGTTAAAATAAATAAGACGCGTGCTGAGAGCAGGTTTGCTTTGAGAGTGGGACTTCGTACAACGAGGGATGTCGCGAGCAGGATGCTAAGTAGCGCCAAGTACAGGGATGTACGTTCCCGAGTGGACGAAGTCCCACTCTCAAAGCAAACCTGCTCATAGCACGCTCTTCACAATCGAGGTTTTAAAATGAGTTCATATATCCGTTTAGTTGCTGCACGTATCATTAATGATGTCACAGAAGGACGTTCATTATCCGATTGTCTGGATGCGGCATTACCATCTTTAAAAGATTCGCGTGACCGCGGATTTGTTCAAGCCGTATGTTACGGTGTTTGCCGTTTTTATACGCGCTTAGATGTGATATTAAGTCACTTGCTGCAAAAACCTATGAGTGCAAAAGATGGTGATGTGCATGCATTAATCTTAGTTGGTTTATACCAATTAATGGCTATGCGTATTCCTGAATATGCAGCGGTCACTGAAACTGTGAATGCAACAGAAAAATTAAATAAATCATGGGCGCGTGGTTTTGTGAATGCCATCTTACGCGAATATTTGCGCAGCAAAGATAGAGTAGAGCGAGAAATTCAAAACGATGCTGAAGCGTTATATGCGCATCCTGAATGGTGGATTGATGCTATTAAAAAAGCGTGGCCTGATCAATGGCAAGCAATTTTAGATGCGAATAATCAACATCCGCCATTTTCTTTGCGCGTGAATCAACAAATGCAAACACGCGAACAATATCTGCTAACTTTACTAGAAAAAGAATATGCCGCAGCCCCGATTCTTGAAACTCAAAGTGGTATTATTTTAGATGTACCAATGGCAGCGGAAAGCTTACCTGGATTTTCCGCAGGCCATATTTCAGTACAAGATGGCGCAGCGCAATTAGCAGCAGAAATTATGGATTTAAAACCTGGATTACGCGTGTTAGATGCATGTGCAGCGCCGGGCGGAAAGTTAACACATTTATTAGAAGTAGAGCCGCAATTAGCGACAGTAGTTGCTGTTGAAAAAGATAAATCGCGTATCAAATCCATCACTGAAAATCTTCATCGCTTAAACCAAGAAGCAGTATGTCTTTGTGAAGATGCAGCGAATGTTAAGGCGTGGAGTAACGGCAAGGAATTCGATCGTATATTATTAGATGCGCCATGTTCGGCTAGCGGTGTTGTGCGCCGCCACCCAGATATTAAATTATTGCGCATGGAGTCCGATATTGCGGAATTTGCAAAAGAACAATCGCGTTTGTTAAATGCGCTGTGGCCAGTACTCGCGCCAGGCGGTATTTTCTTATATGCAACTTGTTCAATCTTCCCAGAAGAAAACGTCAATGTTTTAAAACAATTCATGAATTCACACAGCGATGCGGTTGAAGAACCTATTCAAGCTGAATGGGGCATAGCATGTGAAGTCGGTCGACAAATACTTCCCGGCATGCATAACATGGATGGGTTTTATTATGCGCGTTTAAATAAGAGCTTGTAGATCATATGCGCAACCTCCAGTACAGTAACTACTTAGGTACATACTCCAAGGAGGGAATATGAATACACGAAGAACAAAAAGAAAACCAAGCATCGTTGCAAATCCAACCGTTTATTCAGCTTTACCTGAAGATGTGTTGAAGGAAAGTTACAGCAATCTTTCTTTATTTGATCTTGTCGAGTTAGCAACCATTGATCATGTTCATTACCGGTTATTGAAAGATAATTTCATCTGGGAACGCAAAATGCAGCAGCATTTCCCAGAAGCTTATCAAGAAATCATCCTGGCTACCGGCGGTATCGGAATTAACTGGCATGCTGTATTCATTGAAACCTACCAGAAAGAATATGAAGGATTAGATTCTGCTATCAAAAGATTCTTTACGCTGGCAAAAGAAAATAATCCTGCATTAGTCGATCCATTTGCAGAAAACCCTGATGATGCAGAAGCTATGCAAGTTGATGGAGGTCCCGAAGTTGGAGTTTCTTACGATCAACTTAAGGCCGCAGATTTATTCTCAGAAGATGAGAGCGGCGTTATTCTTTTAGATTGGATACTTAGAAGCTGCAGTCGTGAAATTATAAAAAGCGTCTTCGATTTAGTTGAAACAGAACGCACACAAAAAAATTTGACTGACACAGATCTCGATGATTCTGGTTGGACTTTATTACACTGGGCTGCTGCGTTAGGCCAAGCAGAAAGGTTCGATGATTGGTTTGATGATGAAGAAGACTTAGAATCAAAAACTAAGGCAGGTTTGACCCCTTTAACTTGGGCAGCACGATATGGACATGGGGAGCTATGTCTGCGTTTATTAGCTTATGGTGTAGATATCAATGCAGGTTGTGCGCTTTATTATGCAGCGCAATTTGGTAAATTCGAAACTTGCGAATTACTTTTAAAAGAGGGTGCGAATGTAAATGTTGAGTATTCGGGAGGGTATACATCTCTTTATATTGCTTCATCTAAAGGACACCATAGGATTGTTGCATTGATGCTTCAGCATCAAGCAGAAGTAAATAAAGTTGTCCCTGACACTAGCACTCCGTTATATGTCGCCGCGCAAAACGGTTGGGATAAAGTGGTTGAACTGTTAGCTGCACATCCAGGTGTTAATCTAGAATGTTTGTTTCAGAACCGTTTTTCTCCGCTTTATATTGCCTGTCAAAAAGGCCACACCAATATTTTTTGGATATTATTAGCCCGCGGTGCCAATCTTAATCCTCCAAGCGGTGATACGCCGCTACGCGCAACGATACAGAATAAACATAGAGACTTGATGCGCATTTTACTTGCGCAAGGTGCAGACCCTAATATTGCTTATTTTGGCAGTACTCCCTTGCATTTGTTGTGCCTTAAACAAAGATTTGATACGGATTTTTTAGCGGCAGCAAAAATGTTAATTCAAGCGGGTGCTAATGTTTTTGCACAACATAATGGGACATTACCAACACAACAAATTGTTAGATATTATGGCATAGATGAAAATGCATTAATAAATAATTTTAATGATCTTATAGATGATGATTTTGTTATTACCAGCAAAGGAAAAAATTTTCCTATTTCTGAAGTTATAAAATTAGTTAAGAGTAGCATTAAGTGGCTGCAAACGAATCTTGATCTAAGCGAAGAAGTGGTTACATATTCTTATATGATGAAAACAAGACAGAAGAAAGGTTTAGAAACACTTCTGCAAGCATTGACAAATGCATTAGCTGATATTGAATATAAAATAATAATTTACGCTTTTTTATTAAGTGATAATGACAAAAATACAGTGTTGAAACATGAGATCGCAACAACACTAGGGTATGCGTCTGTTTCCCTCGCTAAATGGATGTTGCAAATTGATGTAACCGATTCTTTTAACGTGCAGTCAAATGATGATTTGAAAGCTTTTCTCAATCAATTCCTTATAAGTCCAATTTCATACGCATTAAAAGAGCCTGGGGTTGATTCAAATTCTGGAACAAATTGTGGATATATTTCAGCTATGGTGTGGCTGGCTTTTCTGGGAACAAAAGAACAAAAAATCCCTGTGTTAGATATGAAATTAGATGATGTTAGTGAGGACGAGCCGTCGCCTAAAAGAGCGAGACTTGCCAGCGCGTGAGCCAAAAGCAATGTCTGCCTCTTCCCTTCCGAACGTGAAGGAAGAGTGTGCGCTCATTGAATGCTCTTGCCTTTTAGGACTAAAATCTAGGTTGGATTGAATTAAGGATTGCCATGCGTATTGAAAACGATGTGAAACTGGATTTTCGCGATGTACTCATTCGCCCTAAACGCAGCGTATTAAAAACCCGCGCTGACGTGTCATTAGACCGTGAATTTATCTTCAAGCACACGAAGACCAAGTGGCATGGTGTGCCCATCATAGCCTCCAATATGGACCATACCGGCACCATCAATATGGCTAAAGCTCTCTCCGAGCATCATTTGCTGACGGCATTAGATAAATTTATTTCCGTCGAAGATTGGAAAAACTTTTCTGACGAACAGCCTAAAGTATTGCAGTCATCGTTTGTTTCGTTGGGCATTACTGAAACAGATTTCAAAAAACTAGAAGAAATTATGCAGTTTGCACATCTTCCATTTATTTGTTTGGATGTGGCGAATGGTTATACCGAGCGTTTTGTATCTTGTCTCGAACATTTACGTGAAAAATATCCATCCACGGTCATTATGGCGGGTAACGTAGTCACCGGTGAAATGGTGGAAGAATTAATTTTATCCGGCGCTGATATCGTCAAAATCGGTATAGGGCCAGGATCTGTTTGCACCACACGCGAAAAAACCGGCGTAGGCTATCCGCAATTATCAGCCATCATCGAATGCGCGGATGCTGCGCACGGTTTAGGCGGCCTAGTATGCGCAGATGGCGGCTGTACAACCCCAGGTGATGTTGCCAAAGCTTTTGCTGCGGGCGCGGATTTTGTCATGTTAGGCGGCATGTTTGCAGGTCACGATGAATGCTTAGGTGAAGTAATTGAAGAGCATGGTAAACGATTCAAACGTTTTTATGGCATGAGTTCATCAGAAGCCATGGAACGACATCATGGAACCATTGCTGATTATCGTTCCAGTGAAGGACGTTCCGTTAACGTTCCTTATCGCGGACCAGTTAAAAATACTGTCTTAGATATTTTAGGCGGGATACGTTCAACTTGTACGTATGTTGGTGCGCATAGATTAAAAGAATTATCTAAACGTACAACATTCATTCGTGTTTCCAAGCAATTGAATGATGTGTTCGTGCCTTATGATGTGGACAAAGGCAGATAATTAGTTAGCGGGATACGGTAGTTTCCCATTCACTAAAAAAGTGTTGATGTTGAAACTCAGAGATTCTAATTCAATCGCGCAAATGCGTATGAATTCGATCAACTCTTTGTTTGCAATACATTGCCAAGATTGAAATGAATTTGCGGTTGGTGATTTATGCATAAATGCTTTTGGTGTGAATAATGCAATATTCACACCATCGTTTGGATCTCTAGCTGATTGATACGTAAATGCTTCAACGCCATCTTCACGCATTGCTGCGCCTAATAACTGACTTCTATGATAAGAATCTGGTGAAGAAATTGTTTGTTTGTGTTCCGCAAAAGGTTTTTTCAAAAGCGAAACACCTTTTTCAGTCTTCACGTTTGCGGAAAATAATGTAAGCCGCAATTCCACCATGCCAAAATCAGCACTGCTCGCGCGTAAAAAATGAAATTGATAATAAGCTTTTTCAGCCATAGTGGTTGCTGGCTGTGTTGAGCCATACCATAGTGAATGTTCTAACGGGCTGCCAAATCGCGAACCATATTTTAATGGTGGATAACGAAATGGTGTGTGGAGTAATGGGTGATATTCTAAATAGCGTTTTGATAATGGCGGTTTAGCATTTTCGATAATATCTTCTAAAATAATTTGTTCTTCTAACGAATCAACCAAACGTCTGGTGGCTGTGATTTCTTGTGCTTCAACCAATCTCCATGCGGTTTCTTTGAGAGTGGATATGTGATTTTTTCCTTCACACTCCGCCCAGATATCCTTGCTCACTTAATTCTTACCTCGCATGGCATCCAAATATTGAATAGTCAAAATTAATCCTTCAATGGATTGAATTCTGATAATGGGTTTGCCATTTAAATCTTTATTTTCACTGCGCAGCCATAATTGGCATTGATTAGCGTTGCCGCCAAATAAAGCGTCTAAACTGCGGTAAACGCGCAGCAGTAAAATCGCGAGTTGTCCTTCTTTGGACGCGGGATCAATATAGGCATTGGTTTTGTTGAATAGACGGCTAAGAGAAGATTCACTAGGTCCAATTATCGCGGATAATTCCTGCCTGCTAATGCTTAAACGCTCAGCCATACGAATTAACGCTTTGGTTAATATACGTTTTTTATCATCATTGCTGGGTTCTTTATGGTTTTTAACGCGTGAGGCATGCATGCTAAAAACTCCTCTTATATTTCATTTGAAATTATAGCACTATTTCATTGCATTTGCAAAATTTGCTCACGAGCTTAATCTACGCTACCATTTCGCAGGTTTTTTATTTATCACGCTGGTTTTAGCAGGGCGGGCTCGAAGATTGTTTTGCGGCTCAAAGCGCAACCTCCATGGCGCTTAAAGATTGGCATCCTGCCATCTATTCGCCTAAAACAATACTTCGAGCCCGCCCTGCTAAAACCAGCGTGATAAATATCTGGAAAATATAATTAGAAGGAGAGTAACCATGTTAAAAAAACTTATGGCTGTTAGTGTGATGAGTGTTTGCGTTGCTGGCTCAGCTTTGGCAGCATCTGGCCCCTATTTAGGCGCTAGTCTTGGAATAACAGCAAATACTGCAAATGATAATACCTTTGGCAGTTATCGCGGTGCGCCATTCAGTTTGTTTGCAGGTTTTGGCGGTAACATAAAAGATTTTTATATTGGCGGTGAATTAACTGGGACATTAGCGACCGGCGAACTTTCTAGACATGGTGCAGTAAGAACTAGTTATGGTTATGGCTTAAGTGCGATTCCTGGATTTATGCTTAGCGAACACACGTTTGCATTTGGACGCTTAGGCGTGGTGAGAACACGCTTCCCGCAAATTCGCGTGCCATCAGGAACTACTAGTCAAATGCAAACTGGCGGCCAATTTGGATTGGGTTTACAAACAAACTTGACCCAAAATATCGATTTGCGCGGTGAATATGATTTTATCGCGTATAGTAAAATTAAATCCGGCAACTATTCTGCCAGCCCGCGTTCCGATGTGGCGACAGCAAGCCTAATTTATAAATTTTAATTGAGCATTATCAATGGCATTTATTATTCTCGATCGTGACGGCGTCATAAACTTTGATTCCGATGCATATATAAAATCACCTGATGAATGGCTGCCTATTCCTGGCAGCCTAGATGCTATTGCCGAATTAAATCGCGCGGGATTTCGTGTGTTGGTTGCAACAAACCAATCGGCAGTCGCGCGCGGTTTTATTGATATCGATATGTTAGATTCCATACATGAAAAAATGCTGCGCTTACTCGCCAGTGTTGGCGGCTATGTGGATGAAGTTTTTTTCTGTCCTCATCATCCAGATGATGGATGTGCTTGCCGCAAACCAAAACCAGGATTGCTGCATTCAATGGCAGCTAAATATCCGCTGAATCTTAAAGAAACTTTTTTTATCGGCGACTCGATAGGCGATATTAGAGCTGCACAAACCGTAGGTTGTTTACCAATCTTAGTGCTTTCTGGCAATGGTCAGAGCACATTAGAAAAAAATCCTGATTTAATAACCATTCCTCATTTTCCTGATTTAGCGAGAGCTGTTGAATATGTTCTGTCCCAATCAAGAGGCGATCATGGGTAAAAAATCCTATTCGCAAATTAATTTATTTATACGCTCTCTGATTTTTTCAATTTACACAATTGTTTCAATCACGCTGTATAGTTTTGTTTGTGTCGCATCATTCCCATTTTCTTTACGTTTTCGTCACATGTTAATTCGCAAATTTATGCAAGTTTACTTTCAAGTATTAAAATTTGTTTGCCACATAGATTATAAAGTTGAAGGTTTAGAAAATATTCCCAAAGATAGAGTGGGGATAATCATGTGCAAACATCAATCCACATGGGAAACATTTTTTCTGCCGCAATATTTTCATACGCCAGCAGCAATTGCTAAACGTGAATTAGCATGGATTCCATTTTTTGGCTGGGGCCTCGCGCTTTCCGATCCTATTTTTATTAATCGCAGCGATAAAAAAACCGCTATGCAGCAAATTATTGAAAAAGGTAAACGCTGTTTAGATGCGGGACGTTGGATTATGGTATTTCCAGAAGGAACGCGAGTGCCTTACGGCAAAGTCGGGCTTTATAAATTAGGTGGTGCGCGTTTAGCTGCGCAATCAGGATATCCAGTCATTCCTGTCGCACACAATGCTGGAAAATTTTGGCCGCGCCGAAAATTTATTAAACAACCGGGGACCATAACAGTAGTCATTGGCCCCTTGATTGAATCGAAAGGAAAAAAACCAGAAGAAATTTTAAGCCTTGCTAAGGATTGGATCGAAACGACTATGACGCGTATTTGATGCTTCATCAATAAATCCGCCTGTTAGCACATTATTACTTAAGCAGCGGGTTTTATGTTTTAAGCAATCAACTAACGGTGAGTCAGGTGACATCACACTTTCTAACACGGAATACGGAATTAATACGGTTTGAGATCCATAAATTTGCGGTGCAACTTTACGTGTATCAAACGTGATTAATATTCCAGTTGGTTTTATATTCCAAATAGCATAATTTTCTGGTGTTGGTGCAGTACCTTCGCTCACCATATGCTTATCGAATAAACGTTTTACTAATACTCTATAAGAATAATCAGATAAAATTTCTAAATAATTTGAACCAGGAATAAATAATTCGCTTAATTCAATTTCTTTGTTTTGATCTAAATTATAATTTAGTGAGCGATGTTGATGAAAACTTCGTTTCATGCCGCCAATATAACCTTGCATGCTAAAACGAATACTTGCTAAATGTTCACCCTTAGCTCTTACATAAGAAGTGTTGTAATCCACATATAAGTTGTTAGTAATCTTATCTTTCGCTAATTTTTTTTGCGTGGCTTCATTGTCTTTTACTTGTGAGCGGTAATTAGCGATGAGGTCTTTTGTGATTTGCATTGCTACTGCATTAAAACCATTGACCCCTTCATTATCAGTTTCACTCATGAGCTGCGGGAATACCGACTTGATGATAATGCGCGGTTTTCCATATTCAAATTTCAAAGTCGAGACTAAGTCCACATCGTCATATAAGTGATAAGTCATGCTGTCTTCAAGACCAGCATCTTCATCGCTGGCGGGTATCGCGGCAGTCGCGACAGTAATCGCGGTTTTGTCTGAAGTCTCTGGTTTGTCTGATTCTGCGTAAAGTGGGTTGGCTAGCATCAAGCAGCCAAGTAAACCAATAACTGGTAAAAATTTGTTCATAGCACTCTTCCCTAGTGATTCTATCATTCAACCATTTAACCGTGGAAAGTGCTAGTCCCTCACCCTTTGAATAACGTGTTCGTGTCCGTGTCCGCGTGCGTGCCCGAGCGAACGTTCCCGTTTCCGTATCCGGCTTTTTAAGGGATATCAAAAAAGCCGGAGACGGGCACGGGTACGTTCAAACCTTTGGAAGCGGACACGGACACGATACGGCATGAGAGGGGAGCCATTTGCAGCATAATTTGTGTATAATGGTGCCACTTTTACTAGCGATAAGCCTAAAACCCATGAAAATTGCCTTTTGCTTATTTAAATACTTCCCATATGGCGGTTTACAGCGTGATTTTTTGCGTATAGCCAAGGCTTGCCGCGAAAAAGGTCATGAGATCCATGTTTTCACCATGGCTTGGGAGGGTGATGTGGAATCGGGTATGCATTTACACTTGGTGAAGCCTAAAGGTTGGCAAAACCACTCACGCATATTGTCGTATGTAGAACAGGTCAAACCGCGGTTAGAGGCGGGTAAATATGACTTAGTAGTCGGTTTTAATAAAATGCCGCACCTCGATATCTATTATGCGGCGGATGTTTGTTACAAAGCCCGCATCAAAGAACAGCGCGGGATTTTTTATCGCTTACTGCCGCGTTATAAACATTATGCTGCTTTAGAAAAAGCGGTGTTTGCAAAAGGTCAAAAAACCGAAATCATGTTGATTTCCCCTATGCAGCAATCGGCTTTTACCCATTGTTATCACACCGAGGCTGAACGCTTTCATTTGCTGCCGCCAGGTATTGCGAAAGACCGCATAGCGCCTAACAATGCGCAAGAGATACGTGCCAAATTGCGAGATGCTTATAAGCTTAATAAAGATGAGACATTGTTATTAATGGTGGGTTCTGGATTTAAAACTAAAGGTGTTGATAGAGCGATTCGTGCACTGGCAGCTTTACCAAGCCATTTAAAACATTCGACTCGTTTATTTGTGATTGGCAAAGATGATGCTAAACCTTTTAAAAAATTCGCCGACGATTTTAATGTGGAAAAACAAGTGCATTTTCTTGGCGGACGAGATGATGTGCCTGATTTTCTTTTAGCAGCAGATTTTTTAATTCATCCTTCTTATCACGAAAATACCGGCACAGCGATACTTGAAGCTGTGACTGCAGGATTACCAGTGCTAACTGTCGATAGCTGCGGTTATGCGCATTACATTGATGAAGCAGGTGCTGGTTTAGTATTGCCAACCCCTTATTCACAAACTGAATTTAATAGTGCATTAGAAGAAATGCTGGTATTTCCTAAACGCTCGGAATGGCAAGAAAATGCCTTAAAATTTGCAAAACAAGCTGACATTTACAGCTTGCCGGAAAAAGCAGCAACATTCATAGATCAACTTGGACAACACCGTGTACGTGCATAACGATATTCTTAAAAGTTTATCTGCACCCGCTTCTGTCTTTGAACAGATGATGGCGTTACGCGGCGCGTCTTATCGTCATTTAGAAGGTAGATTGACACAGCGCGTGGAATTAGGCGGCAAGTTTTATTTTATTAAGCAGCATGTGGGAATAGGCTGGAAAGAAATTTTCAAAAATTTACTGCAATTGCGCCTGCCAGTGTTGAGTGCCAAAAATGAATGGCTGGCAATTAAAAAATTACAATCGCTAGGTATTTCTGCGCCAGGAATTGTAGGTTTCGGTAAACGAGGTATTAATCCAGCGCACATGGAATCGTTTATTCTCATGGAAGAATTAGCGCCTACCATTAGTTTAGAAGAATTGTGCCAAACATGGCCAAGCACACCGCCAACATTCGCAATCAAACGTAGGTTAATAGAACAAGTAGCGTATATAGCCAAAACCATGCATGCGAATGGCATAAACCACCGCGACTTTTATCTTTGTCATTTTTTATTAGATATAGCTGCAGGTTTGCACAATATCAGCGCGCAAACAATTAAGCTTTCCCTTATTGATTTGCATCGTGCACAAATTAGGCGCTTGACACCCATGCGCTGGATCATCAAAGATTTATCAGGCTTGCATTTTTCTAGCAAAGACATAGGATTAACCCAGCGCGATTTGTATCGCTTTATGAAAGCGTATACAGGGAAATCGCTAGGCGAAATATTAAAATTGGATCAAACATTTTGGCAAAAGGTGAGAGCGCGTGGAGAACAAATACATCGTAACCACACCCAGCGATAACGACACACATGGATTAGAGACGCTAGTTTGGGCCGATCTTCATTCAGCCGATTTTGTCTTTAATAAACCCTTTTGTCTGCGGTTACGTGATAACCAATATTTTATTTGCGAAAAAGTCGTACGCGTAATGCCAAAGCGCCGTATCGTTGCGTTTGGTGCGTGGCAAGGCAAGCAAGTGGTAGCAAAACTATTTTTTGATGCTAAAAATGCCAAAAAACATTTAGAGAAAGATGTCGCTGGCGTTAAATCGTTGCACAAAAATAAAATTCCAACCCCCGAATTGTTATATGAAGGCAAATCAGCAGATGGCCGCGTCTATGTCTTAATTTTCGAGCTTATTGCGAATGCAGAAAATTTAGAAGATGTATGGCGTTCCAAAAGCGATCTTAATGAGGTAATGCCATTATTAAAATCTGTAATCGTTGAAATTGCGACGCAACATGTTTTAGGTTTGCTGCAGCATGATTTGCATTTACGTAATTTTTTATTAACAGAAAAGAAAGTTTATACGCCTGCTGCTCCAATTGATGATGAAAAACACGAATCAGAATTAGCAGATGATTTGATTGCAGAAGATCCAGCCAGTGATGCTACGCATGCAGCAGCCACAGGTATTAAAGTTTACACCTTAGATGGCGCGCAAATTCAAGAATTCCCTAACATGTTAACGAAAAAATTGAGTATGCAAAATCTCGCTTTATTTCTTTCACAGCTAGGAATTAATGTAGAAGCTTCACAAGAAATATTATTTAAACATTATGCTGAAGCGCGCGGATGGTCTTTAAAACCAGAAGATTTTATCGAATTATTTGTCTTAATTAAAAATTGGAATGATATACGTTGGAAGCGATTTGCGAAAAAAGTTTTTCGCAATAGTTCGCATTTTGCCTGCGCAAATAGTTATACAACCAAAATTATGTATAACCGTCATTTTGCTACACCAGAACTCGCAGCAATTATTGCAAGCCCTGAATTAGCATTTAGTCATAAAACCTCGCGATTATTAAAAAGCGGCCGATCTGCGACTGTGGTTAAAATCACGATAGATAACCGTGATTATGTAGTAAAGCGTTATAATATTAAGGGCGTATTTCATTGGCTGCGCCGTTGTGTGCGTCCGTCACGTGCTCATTCATCATGGCGTTTAGCGCAAAAATTATTTTTATTTAATATTCCAACCGCAATGCCTATCGCATTTATAGAGCGCAATTTTGTTGGTTTCCGCGGCACTTCTTACTACATAACCAATTATGTTTCGGGTGAACATGCGGGCGAATATTTTTACCATAATTTTACTAAAGCAGATAAAATTTCTGACATGATTAAACGCATTAGCGTGTTGTTAAAAAGCGTTGCTAAAGTTGAAATTACTCACGGTGATTTAAAAATCACAAATATTTTAATTGATGATAATGAACAGCCGGTATTAATTGATTTAGATGGTGCTGCTGAACATATGTCATTATCCAGCTTACGCAAGGCTTGGAAAAAAGAATTGCAGCGCTTCTTAGAAAATTTCCGCTCTAATCCAGTAGTCTTACAAAAATTTGAGGCTGAATTACAAAAATGGTGATGAATATGCATGGATTGCAAAATATTAACCTTCTACGTAACGCTTGTTATATCAATGGCAAATGGATACAAGCCAATTCTAAAACCAAAATTACGGTCAAAAATCCTTTTGATAATTCGGTAGTTGGCGAAGTTCCTAAATGCGGCGCTGAGGAAACCAAGCAAGCTATCGCTGATGCATATTCTGCATTTAATTCTTGGAAATCACTTACTGCAAAAGAACGTTCTGATTTTATGTGGGCGTGGGCACGATTAATCGATCAAAACAAAGAAGATTTAGCGCGTTTAATGACGCTTGAACAAGGCAAGCCCCTAGCAGAAGCCAAAGGTGAAATGGATTATGCAAATTCATTTATTAAATGGTTTGCAGAAGAAGGACGTCGTGTTTATGGCGATGTTATTCCATCTAACAATAAAGGCCAGCACTTAATTGTGATCAAACAGCCTGTAGGTGTAGTTGGAGCAATTACGCCGTGGAATTTTCCAGCGGCAATGATTACCCGTAAGATTGCGCCAGCATTAGCAGTTGGCTGCACAGTCGTAGTAAAACCTGCAGAAGACACGCCATTATCAGCATTGGCACTTGCCTATCTTGCAGCTGAAGCAGGAATTCCTGCCGGTGTTTTTAATGTGATTACGGGTGAAGCTGAAGAAATCGGCGGTGAATTAACATCGAATCCACTAGTACGTAAAATATCTTTTACCGGTTCTACAGAAGTCGGCAAACTTTTAATGAAACAATCCTCGGATACATTAAAAAAAGTTACGTTAGAATTAGGCGGCAACGCACCATTTATTGTTTTTCCTGATGCAGATATCGAATCTGCAGTGCGCGGCGCAATCGCGACTAAATTCCGCAACTCAGGTCAAACCTGTGTATGTGCAAATCGCATTTTAGTGGCTGATTCTATTTACGATGAATTTAGTAAACAATTTGTGAAAGCGGTGCAGCAATTAAAAGTAGGGAATGGATTAGATGCCGGAGTGCAAGTTGGTCCATTAATTAATGATGCAGCGATTAAAAAAGTTAAAACACATATAGAAGATGCAGTTTCTAAAGGTGCAAAAGTTGAAACCGGGGGAAAACAAAAAGAAGGTTTATTTTTTGAGCCAACCGTATTAACTGGTGTTGAACCTAATATGATAATTGCCAAAGAAGAAACATTTGGTCCAGTCGCTCCATTATTCAAATTTAAAACTGAAGAAGAAGCGATACAAATGTCTAATGATACCCAGTTCGGTTTAGCAGCTTATTTTTATAGTAACGATATGCATCTTATCTGGCGCGTATCTGAAGCCTTGGAATATGGCATGGTTGGCATTAACACGGGAATAGTTTCAACAGAAGTGGCGCCATTTGGCGGAATAAAACAATCAGGTTTTGGCCGCGAAGGTTCGAAATATGGTATTGAACCCTACATTGAAATTAAATATTTGTGTATGAATTAAAAAGTGATTACGCGTCTAATTAAATACGTTAATAGACGGCGTGAAGCAGTGGAAAGTTTAGCTGCATCATAATATTGATTTAAAAAATTCACGACACCGAATGAACGCCAAATTTCTCTATCATATGGCTCGGAAAAAAGATGTTTTAAGTTTCGATAGCGAACCCAAAGGCTTAACGGTCTTCTACTAAAGTGCACATCAGTGATATCAATTAGTGCAAATTTATTATCAGCCGTATAGAGCAAATTTTCTAAATGAATAGCCCTAAAGAAGATTCCGCGGTTATGTAATTCAGCAAGAAATTTGGCAACTTCTTCAACAAGATGAGTTCTACCTTTGGTGACTAGAGCTCGTATATCATCCCCTTCAATTTTGCTGTAATAAACCACATAAGTTTTCAATTCACGGCAATATTGCGTGTTTAAAACTCTAGGTACAACGTAACCATACTTACGTAACGTTGAGATATTCTTACAGAAACGAATAGCGTGAGGTTTAATTTTATTTGAAGACAATAACTTACGCTTTGGATAAAACAGCTTAATGATAGTTGTGCCGTCTTTTTCCAACACTTTAGGCTGTGTACCGCGACCATATTTTATAAGTTTATGGTTTCGGTGCTCAAGAATGTCTGTAAATTCGGACTTCGATATGACGTCCATAACCTGTCTCCAATGGATTAGGCACCCATTCTCCTGCATTCTGCGTTTACTTGCAATTTTTTGTACGTATTTGGACCACTAAAATTTGGGTGATGATGTGGCCTGCTGATTGTCAGCATGAGGATCATTATGGTCGTGGGGAGGTTCGAGAGCGGGTCCAGGTAAAGAAGAGTCATTAGCGACATTGCGTTCAATGACTTCCACTTGTGCAGCGAGAATATCTAAAAGTGCAGGAGCTCTAACATCTTTTGATTCATGGGCTGATGGCGGAGAAAGCTCTTCTTGAAATCCATCCTCTTTTTTCAACACTTTAGGTGATGGCGCATCAAATTCGCCGGGCATTTCAGCAAATATGGGTGAAGAAGGTCTGCGCGCCGGTTTAAGTCTAGGGGATTCTTCCAGCGGCAATGATTTCACTACAGCCGCAGGCAGTGTTGTACTAGCTGAACCTGATGCGCCCATGACTGCAAGTGATGGAACCAAGAATGGTTCTTCAGGAACTTTAGGCAGATTTTTTATACATTCATTGCCTAACTCAATAAATTGTTCCTCAATATTTTTGGCAGCAAATAAAGAATATAAGCGAGTAAAACTTGATTTAACCGCTTGTAATGGGCGCGTATCATTTTTATAAAGAAATTCTTTGTGACAAGTAAATTTAGCTGCAAATTCAATATGAATATGCGTTATCGTTTCATCATCGCGTATGAGTGTGTAATACATATCAGTAATGACCATGTATTTTTGAAAATACGCAGCTAAAACATCAGAATTAAATTTGGGAACTTTTTTTTCACTGCCATCAATAAAGGCATCCAGTAATTTTATTTTATCAAGCTCTGTTTCTTTGCAGCCCAGCGTAGTCAAAAGTGCAAGATAAGTTGTGTTATCCAAAAGTTTGAGCTGCTCAACGAATACATTCAGCATTTCTTTTCTATATTCTGCGGTGACTAGTTTTAAATGCTCGTGCCTATTTATTATAGTGACAACAGATTTTATAAGTGCCGCGTTTTTGTCTGGCATTTGATTTTTGGGAGGAGTTTTTAATTCACTTAATTTTCCGAACATGGCGCTATATAACGTGGTTAACGCATAACCTAATTCAGTGATATCGCAGATACGTCCTACTTGGTCTAACTTTGCTAACAGTTGTTGTAATTGGGCTATTTGGTTAGGAACCATTTCCATACATAGCGGTATCAATTCGTCAGCAGCTAAAGGTTTATCTGTGATTTCTCCCCACACTCGATTGAGATATTGCAGCCAGCTCTCAATACCTTTTGAGATTTCCAGCCATTTACTTATATAGCTGATTAATTTGGGATTTGATTTTAAAGCGCTATCGCCTTCAATTTTGCTTATGCGAACGGTTATTTCGTCTACGGTTTTTTTTTCTGAATCGAGAGCGGAAATGATTGAGGATAGTTCTGCCCATTCATCAGGGGTCAGAGTAAATTCTGGCAATGAAAGAATTAAGGCAATCAATTCGTGCATTATAAGAACATCCTGTAAGGGATTTTATTATAGATTTTTAGTATACCAGAGAATTGGATAAGCAAAGCGCGCATCAAGCCTCTAGGGCTAGCTGCGCGCTTTAAAAGGTTAGATTTCGAACTTAATGCCTTGTGCCAGGGTCAATGTTGTACCCCAATTGATGGTATTGGTTTGTCTGCGCATATAAGCTTTCCAGGCATCAGAACCCGCTTCACGACCGCCGCCGGTATCTTTTTCGCCGCCAAACGCACCGCCAATTTCAGCGCCTGAAGTACCGATATTGATATTCGCAATACCGCAATCACTTCCTGTTGCTGATAAAAAGCGTTCTGCATTTTGAACGTTATTGGTAAACATTGCGGAAGATAATCCAAAGCGTGAATGATTTTGCATAGCGATAGCTTCTTCCAAGGATTTATATTTCATGACATATAAAACTGGAGCGAAAGTTTCGCGTTGTACAATTTCCCAATCATTTTCTGCAGCAATAATCGTTGGTTCAACAAAACTGCCTTTGCCTTTAATCACATTACCGCCAAATAAAATTTTACCGCCTTGTGATTGCGCATCAGCAACTGCTTTTTTGAAGCCTTCAACTGCATGTGCATCAATGAGAGGGCCCATTAAATTTTTCTGATCTAAAGGATCACCAATCGTAATTTTTTTGTATGCCTTCACTAACGCATTCACAACATTGTCATACATAGATTCATGTATGAATAAACGTCGTGTGGTTGTGCAGCGTTGTCCTGCAGTACCAATCGCACCAAACACAACAGCAGGAATAGTATTTTCTAAATTAGCTTCTTGATCAATGATGATCGCATTATTACCGCTTAATTCTAACAATGCGCGACCTAATCTGCCTGCTACCATTTTATTAACTTCACGGCCAACAGCAGTTGATCCAGTGAAAGATACTAAAGGTATGCGTGTATCATTCGCCATGTTTTTCACAATGTCATTATTATCAGTAATAACTAAGGAAAAAATTCCGCGATAACCATATTTATCTAATACACGATTACAAATATGCTGCACTGCGACCGCGCATAATGGAGTTTTTGGGGATGGCTTCCAAATCACGGTGTTGCCGCAAATAGCTGCGACAAATGCATTCCATGACCAAACGGCAACAGGAAAATTAAATGCGCTGATTACACTGATAACACCTAGTGGCTGCCATTGTTCATACATGCGATGTTCTGGGCGTTCTGAATGTAATGTTTGTCCGTATAACATGCGTGATTGACCAACCGCGAGATCAGCCATATCAATCATTTCTTGAACTTCGCCATCGCCTTCTTGTTTGGATTTTCCCATTTCTAAGGAAACTAAACTGCCGAGAAAATCTTTATGTTTACGTAATTCTTCACCAATCGCACGCACAACTTCGCCGCGTTTTGGTGCTGGAACTTGACGCCAGGTGAGAAATGCAGCTTGCGCATCTTTCAATACATGTTCGTAATCTTTTTCGGATGCGCGATAGACAGAAGCAATGGCTTCGCCGGTTGCTGGGCTGTAAGAAATAATTTCGCCATCATCTTTATGATGTGACCACCAATGTTGACTGGTGCTTGCGCCGCTATTTTTATCGGCGAGATGTAATGATTTTAATAAATCCATAACAAAATCCTCTTATGCGTAATATTCACCAAAGCGGTTGTTGGTTAAGTCATCTAATGAAAATTGTTCTTGGCGTACAAAGCCTTTATATTTATCTGCATTATTCAAAACTAAATCTACAATGCCGCAAATTCCGGAAGCAGTTGTTAATTGAATTGCTGACCAACGATAACCGCCAATAATTTTCGGGTAGAATTTTTTCACGTAATTTTCTTCGACGAATTGTTCATCTTGCGTGCCGGTAACAGACACATATACTAACACTACGTCTTGGTAAGTTTTTGGAATTGCATGTTCAAAAATACGTTTTAATGTATCTCTATCATCATTTAATTTTAAATCATTCATGAGAAACCGGATTTTAGAGCAATGTCCTGGATAGCGTATGGTTTTATAACTTAAATGTTTTACTTTGCCGCCATATGTTTGCGCTAAGCTGCCAATACCACCTGATGTGTTAAATGCTTCATACGTTAAACCATCAACTTTAATATTTTCTAATCCTTCTAGCGGTAATAATGTGACCGGTTCTCCTGATTCAATGGCATGACAAGGATTACCATATTCATTAATCAAACCATCAGTAGACCAAGTTAATGAATATTGCAGCGCATTGCTAATATTAGTTGGTAATGCACCAACGCGCATTTTCACTGTGTCTAATTTAGGAAAATTTTTCATTAAATGATTTGCAACTATGCTGATGAAACCTGGAGCGAGTCCGCATTGCGGTACAAATGCGGTTTTAGCATTTTTAGATAATTCTTCTACGGTTTTAGTTGTTTCTACGTCTTCAGTGAGATCGAAGTAATGTAAATTTTCTGATGCTGCGATTTCAGCGATTGGTTTATTGCAATAATAGGGCAGCGAAGAAATGATCGCATTGATTTTATTTTGCTTAACGAATGCTGCGACTTGTTCTTTATTATTTGCATCTAAGCGCGAATATTTGCAATTTTGCAAATGGCCTAAGCGGCTTTTAAAAGGATTTTCTTCCTGAATGTCTGCGAGATGAACAAAATAATTATTAGATTGAGAAAGCAAGAATGAAATAAGAGAGCCAATTTTCCCGGCGCCAACGACCAAAACATTATGCATGATGTAACTCCTTTTATAATTTTACTATTATCTAGGCCTTCAAAAGTAGGGCATATCATAATGGCGAATGGGGAAAGAGGGAAGGCGATAAAAATAATCCCCTCTCCCTGCGCAAAAAGCGCGCGGGAGAGGCCGTAGGCCGGGTGAGGGTTTAGGGTGTGAAGTTTATTTCATGAAATAAGTAGCAGTACCTGCAGCGATCAATTCTTGATCTTGATTGCTTAATTCCATACGCGTAAAAGCTATTTTGCTGCCACTTTTGATTAACCAAGCTTTAGCAAAGAAATGCGTGCCGCGCCCTGGGCTAATAAAATTGATACTGAGATCTACAGTACTGGTATGTGCAAGCTTATTGGCTAATTCTTGCTGAGATTCACCTGGATTTTTGTAAATAATAGAACCCATGACTAATATTCCGCCAGCCATATCTAACACAGAAGAAATCACGCCGCCATGCAGAATGCCTTGCATGAAATTACCTATCAGTTCTTCTTTCATTTGGAAGCTGATGGTTACTTGAGCATCATTTAAATGCTCAAGTTTTAAACCTAGCATGCGGTTGAAGGGGATATTAGTGAAAACCTTGCCTAATTCTTCTAGTATCTGGGATTCCATTTTTCCCCTAGTAATTAATCAACGTGGGTTGGGGGATGATAACCTGGTCTTTGTGCGCCGGGGTTCAATCCATTGTGATATAAGGATTCTTGAACTTCATCCACAATAGTGTCACCCATACTCATATAATTATTCACAGCGGCAGCATTTAAGCCTAATGAATCGCCAAATTGAGTATCACTAACAGAATTAATTCTATCTATTGGCGCAGTGCCGTCATTAGGATTGTAATCGACAATACCTAAACCATTTCCTTGATATGTTTGTAAAGGAACGGCGATTGAACCAGTAACTGCGGAATTGAGCACACCTAATAAATTGGTATACATATCATCCGCTAATTTTTTTGACGCATCTGGTTTGGGTTCCATACCAAATGGAGTCGCTTTTTTAAGTAATTTATCAGCGATTTTTTCTAAAAGGCCTTTAACTTCTTTCACTTCATCAGGGCTAAGTTTTTCTGCTAATTTCTTTTTAAATTCATCGGGCTTCATTTTGAGTAACGCATTCATATCTAACTGTTTTGACTCAAGCAGTTTAAACACTTTTGAAAAATCATCTTGTAAGTTTTCGGTTTTTTCCGAAGAAAGCGATACTGTCACGCAAACAGCAAGCTTTTTGATGAACTCAGGTTCGAATAATTGACCTCTAGTATAAGTTTCACCTTTACTGGTAAGCGCTTTATATAAAGAATCGACAAATTCTTTTTTCTTTTCAGCAGTCATTTGTAACTGGGGATTTTTTTCAAGAAGAAGTCTTAACATTTCATCAAGAGCTCTTTTGAGTTCTTCAGGTGCTAATTCTTTATTAGGAGAAACTGAGCTGCCCATAAATACTCCAATGACTTATATAGGTTATTCATAGAAATAATTATAACATATGGCTCATTAGTTCAAGATGAGCAAGCCAGTCATGGAGCAAAAACCCATCATTCTCCGCCTCGCCCTGCCTACGCCTCTGCGCCGGCTGTTCGACTATTTACCGCCACAAGATATTGATTCTACATTATTAAACCCTGGCATTCGAGTCCGTGTACCCTTCCAAACTAGGAGCTTAGTGGGGGTATTAATTAGCGTAGAAAAAAACTCATCTGTGCCTTATGAAAAACTTAAGAAAGCTATAGAAATTGTCGATACCGAATCCCAGTTCCCCGAGGATGTGTACAAAATTTGTCACTGGGCGGCTGAGTATTACCATTATTCTTTAGGAGAAGTACTGGCGAGTGCAATGCCAGCCGTGTTGCGTAAAGGTGAACCTGCGGTTGTCAAAGTCTTTCCAGCACAGTGGGATCCGAAGCTTGGAATTCACGTGACTTGAAGTCGC
>JADMIO013004884.1_pt1 | contig 114812 bp, 90 predicted proteins | sample 8958161 | NCBI WGS metagenome assembly JADMIO01 (sample SAMN16585339, study PRJNA669376) | soil metagenome | isolation source: Crop rotation soil | place: USA: Cullars Rotation, Alabama | collected 2011
CTGGGACCACGGTCCCACTCGTATCGTCGGTCTGATTATTAGTCTGGGACCACGGTCCCACTCGTATCGTCGGTCTGATTATTAGTCTGGGACCACGGTCCCACTCGTATCGTCGGTCTGATTATTAGTCTGGGACCACGGTCCCACTCGTATCGTCGGTCTGATTATTAGTCTGGGACCACGGTCCCACTCGTATCGTCGGTCTGATTATTAGTCTGGGACCACGGTCCCACTTGTATTGTCGATCAGACTATCAGCGTGAGACTACGATTCCATCAATGCCTGTCAAGGGCAAGTATTGACATTCGTCGTAACCTGTAGAACGGAGTAACCTCGGTGTGCGGTTGTATGCCTGCTGTGGATTGCTGCTGTGTCCTGCTTATCCACAACATTTTGCGCACGGTTATGTGGACAAAATACCTGGTTACCCAGGCCGTGCCGGCACGTTAACCGGGCTGCATCCGATGCAAGTGTGTCGCTGTCGACGAGCTCGCGAGCTCGGACATGAGGTTGCCCCGTATTCAGTGTCGCTGATTTGTATTGTCTGAAGTTGCTTTTACGTTAAGTTGATGCAGATCAATTAATACGATACCTGCGTCATAATTGATTATTTGACGTGGTTTGATGGCCTCCACGCACGTTGTGATATGTAGATGATAATCATTATCACTTTACGGGTCCTTTCCGGTGATCCGACAGGTTACGGGGCGGCGACCTCGCGGGTTTTCGCTATTTATGAAAATTTTCCGGTTTAAGGCGTTTCCGTTCTTCTTCGTCATAACTTAATGTTTTTATTTAAAATACCCTCTGAAAAGAAAGGAAACGACAGGTGCTGAAAGCGAGCTTTTTGGCCTCTGTCGTTTCCTTTCTCTGTTTTTGTCCGTGGAATGAACAATGGAAGTCCGAGCTCATCGCTAATAACTTCGTATAGCATACATTATACGAAGTTATATTCGATGCGGCCGATCTAGCAGAAAGTCAAAAGCCTCCGACCGGAGGCTTTTAACTTCTGTCACCTAGGTTACGCCCCGCCCTGCCACTCATCGCAGTACTGTTGTAATTCATTAAGCATTCTGCCGACATGGAAGCCATCACAAACGGCATGATGAACCTGAATCGCCAGCGGCATCAGCACCTTGTCGCCTTGCGTATAATATTTGCCCATGGTGAAAACGGGGGCGAAGAAGTTGTCCATATTGGCCACGTTTAAATCAAAACTGGTGAAACTCACCCAGGGATTGGCTGAGACGAAAAACATATTCTCAATAAACCCTTTAGGGAAATAGGCCAGGTTTTCACCGTAACACGCCACATCTTGCGAATATATGTGTAGAAACTGCCGGAAATCGTCGTGGTATTCACTCCAGAGCGATGAAAACGTTTCAGTTTGCTCATGGAAAACGGTGTAACAAGGGTGAACACTATCCCATATCACCAGCTCACCGTCTTTCATTGCCATACGAAATTCCGGATGAGCATTCATCAGGCGGGCAAGAATGTGAATAAAGGCCGGATAAAACTTGTGCTTATTTTTCTTTACGGTCTTTAAAAAGGCCGTAATATCCAGCTGAACGGTCTGGTTATAGGTACATTGAGCAACTGACTGAAATGCCTCAAAATGTTCTTTACGATGCCATTGGGATATATCAACGGTGGTATATCCAGTGATTTTTTTCTCCATTTTAGCTTCCTTAGCTCCTGAAAATCTCGATAACTCAAAAAATACGCCCGGTAGTGATCTTATTTCATTATGGTGAAAGTTGGAACCTCTTACGTGCCGATCAGATTAAAACGAAAGGCCCAGTCTTTCGACTGAGCCTTTCGTTTTATTTGACCATGTTGGTATGATTTAAATTAATACGACTCACTATAGGGTCAGTGCGGCCGCGACTTCAAGTCACGTGAATTCCAAGCTTCGGATCCCACTGTGCTGGAAAGAGGTGCTATAAACGCGCGCATGTCACAGTATCGCATAGGCATTATCGGCGGCAGCGGCCTTTATCATATCGAAGGATTCAGCTCTCAAAAATGGTTGAAAATCAGCACTCCGTTTGGCCCTCCGTCTGACCAACTCCTCACGGGCAGCCTTGGTGGTCGTGACGTTGTTTTCCTTCCTCGCCATGGACGGGGTCATCGCATTTTGCCGACGGAACTAAACCATCGAGCCAATATTTGGGCCATGAAAAAGCTGAACGTGGCCTGGCTTATCAGCGTCAGCGCGGTTGGTTCGCTGCAACTTCGTTACAAGCCTTGTCACATCGTGTTGCCGGACCAGTTTTTGGACCGAACCAAACAATCAATGGCCCATACATTTTTCGGTCAGGGCATCGTTGGACACGTTGCCTTTGCTGATCCGATTTGCGGAGAATTGCGCAATCTTATTTACAAGACAGCTCGAGCCTTGAAGGCGCGCGTGCATAATGGCGGCACTTACGTAAATATGGAGGGTCCGGCTTTCAGCACCCGAGCAGAATCGATTACCAATCATAAACTCGGTTACGACGTCATAGGCATGACGAATTTAGGCGAAGCCAAGTGTGCCCGAGAAGCTGAAATCGGGTATGCCACCATGGCGATGGTGACTGATTACGACTGCTGGAAGGTGGACGAGGCCCACGTCACCGTGGAGATGGTAATTGCAAATTTAACGGCTAACGCTGCCATGGCCAAAGCCATCCTCGCTAAGGTAATCCCAAAAATTCCAACCGAACCTTCCTGGTCCTGTCACGATTCTCTTAGGAATGCGATTATGACGGACAAAAAGCTCTGGCCGGCAGCAACCAAAAAGAAGTTGCAGCCGATTCTACAGAAATACCTGTAAAAATTCCGTTCAGTGCCGCGACCGTGTCCTCGCCGCTTTTTTCGCAGCATTGCTCCGGTCGGAGCTACTCCGCTTCCGCGCAGCAGAATGGGCTTGGCGCGACAAAGCCTTATGCGAAGCCGCAGCACGGCCTTCATGCCGAAGCGCTTTGGACCGAGCCTGAGAGCGGCTGCTTGAGACCGGTTCATGCCGCTGGCCTTTGCGATATGCACTCCTGGCACTGCGGCGAGTTTTCTCCGAGACGGATCCCTTCGTTGGAGGTTTTAAATCAACCCCAGCCCTCCGCGCTTTGGATAACCCAATCGCGATGGCCTGCTTTGCCGAGCTGGCCCCATGTTTTCCTTCGCGAATATGGTGCATTTCCTCACGCACAAACTCCCCCGCCTGTGTCGAGGCAGATTTGCCCTGACGCTTATCCCGTCTGGCCCGCTCAAGTGTCTTTTTTTCCGGCATAATGCCTCAGGCCCGAGCAAGACGTTGTTGTTGCCTGGGCACAACTTTGTCGGGCAGTTGTATAACTTGCGGCGTTACTTTTTGCGTCTGAATGGCGGCGAGCAACTGTCGCTCGGCTTCCAACCAATGTTGCATCTCATGTCCGGGTTCACGTCCGCTTTTCTCATAAAGTTCATACGCGCGACGGGCGATCTCCTGTTGGCTGGGTCTCTGTTCGGGTTTGTTTATCGTTTTAGCCATAAAATGTTTCTCCACTAGTAACTCGTTTACTACGAACCATACGGAAATTTAGCTGGGTTAATCTATTTCCTACAATGGGGTAAAGACGGTAGAGATTTTGAACTTCAGTTTGCAAACCTTTGCAAACCCCACAAATTTGCGTCACCACTCCCGTGCTCCCGTGCTCGACGAACTTTGCTCCTGCTCACCACCTAAATAGATTTCCACTTTCGTTTGCTTTTGTTTAGGCTCCTTATTTTCAAACATAAGAATATGCCTAAGAAAATAATCGTGAAGCCGGCGAAATCGCCTGCAGCCGTTGGTCCTTACAATCATGCGGTCCGCGTAGACGACTTGCTTTTTTGTGCCGGGCAAATTCCCATTGAACCAGCATCGGGCAATTTAATTTCAGGCGATGCCAAAGCACAGACGGAGCGGGTCCTGGAAAACGTCAAAGCGATTCTGGAGGATCAGGGTCTGACCTTTGCGAACGTGGTGAAGAGCACCGTTTTTTTGACCAATCTCGCAGATTTCGCCGCCATGAACGAGGTGTACGCCAAATATTTCACCTCTGATTTTCCGGCACGTTCCACAATTCAAGTCGCTGCCTTGCCCAAGGGAGCGAACGTCGAGATTGAGGTCATTGCGCACTTTTAATCCTATGCCGTCAGGCGCCTATTGGGCAATTGGGTTTGTGATTGCGGGAGTTGCTGGCTGGGTCATTGGCTGGCTGATGGGAAAAAGCCGTCTAACAGCGCCGGACGATCGTCTCGCAGATGAATTGCGGCAGCAATTGGCGCAGCGCGATGGCGAACTGAGCAAACTCCGCACGGAATTAACCCAGTCACTGAGCGCCCGCGCCACTGCGGATGCAAATTCCTCAGCCGCGGAAAAACTGGTTGCCGAGCAACGCATGCTGCACGAAAGAGCGATGGCGGAAGCCAAGGCAGTGCAGGAAAAAGCGATGAGTGAATTGCGCATGGCATTCAAAGCTCTCAGCATCGATACCATGCGCGAACTACAGCCGCAGTTTATCGAACGGGTTACCGAGACCCTTGCGAAGCTGCAGGAAGGGGCAAAAGGAGATTTGGCTCAACGGCAGCAAGCCATAGCCACCCTGGTAGAACCGTTGAAGCAACAATTGGAGACTTACCAAAAGCGGCTGCAACAAGCTGAGACTTCGCAGGCTACGACTCTGGGAGAGGTGAAGAAGCAGTTGGAAAATTTGGCCCAGCAAAGCCATGTGCTTGCCCTCGAGACACAACAGTTTCGTAGCGTGCTGAAATCAAACCAGGCACGCGGACGCTGGGGTGAGGAAACCCTCCGCCGCGTGGTGGAAGCAGCGGGCATGAGCACGCATTGCGACTTTAGCGAGCAAACACAATTTGGTGACTCCAAGCCTGACTTAATCGTCCGCCTGCCCGGAGACCGACTCATTATCGTGGACGCTAAAGTCCCGGATTTCGAATTTCTGACTGCGTTGGAACCCATGGACGCCGCGAACCGCTTAGCATCTCTGGCCGCGCATGCTTCAAAATTGAAATCTACCATCAAGGCTTTGGCTGAGCGGGATTATCCTGGCCAATTTCCGAATGCCTTGGACCACGTGGTCCTTTTCCTGCCCGCTGAGTCACTATTCAGCACCGCCCTTGAGGGAGATCGGGATTTGATTGTCTGGGCCGCCAGCAAACGAATTCTGATTGCCACGCCGGCTTCATTGATTGGGCTTTTGCGGTCAGTGAGTATCAGCTGGCAGCAGCACGCGCAGACCGAGAACGCTGAGAAAATCGCGGAGGCCGCTCGGGAACTTTATTCGCGGGTAGTAAAATTTGTAGAGCATTTTGAAAAAATGCGTAACGGACTGGAACGGGTGAATTCAGCCTTTAACGATGCTGCGGCCAGCTTTCAATCTCGCGTCCGACCCGCGGGAGAACGGCTGGCTGAACTTAGCGGAGGCACTCCCACGAAGGAAATTGCCGAAATACGAACACTGGATAGTACCCTGGCATTACCGCTTTTTACCGGCAAGTAGCACACCGTTGACCGTTAAATCCGGTCAACATGCTTTTGCATGGCTGCTTCCTGCTGTTCGATCGATTCCACAAGTTTGAACTGGGTGCGGCAACGATCGAGGTTATGCGTTGGACGATGGATACGAAAATAAGTATCGCCGCTTAGGTAATCCGTCAGGAACCGAACCCCGATTTCAAAGGTGATAAGTTTGCCGGAGAACGCAATCAAAGCCCGCTCTGACCTGGTCAGGAATTCACACGCGGTGGAGAGATAACCTTCGGCCAATTTTTTAAACATCGGCATCTGCATTTTGACTTTGGATAGGTCGAGTTCATCCTCAAGCGTAGGACTGGTAGTGGTGCGCACCATATCACCGAAATCATACAAGGCACAACCCGGCATCACGGTGTCCAGGTCAACTATGCACATGGCTTCTCCGGTCAGAACATCGAGCATCACATTATTAAACTTAGTATCATTGTGAGTGATGCGTTCGGGGATTTTCTTTTTTGCCATGCCATTAAGAATCACATCCACGATCCGTTCGCGCTTGAGCGCGAATTCAATCTCTTCTTTGGCATCTTTGGCGCGATTGTAATGATCTTTTTGCACCGCTAACTGGAGCGCGGAAAAACGTTTTCGCGTATTATGAAAATCAGGAATGGTTTCAATGAGCCGTTCTCCCGGCAAATCGACGAGTAACCTCTGAAAATCGCCGAAAGCGCGCCCCGCCTGGTACGCCTGCTGCGGCGATTGGACGGATTCATAGGTTTCAACCCCTTCGACAAAAACGAAAGTGCGCCAGACCTCGCCATCACCATTCTGATAAAAAGAATGGCCGTCACGAGTTGGAATCACAATCAGCGAGCGCCGCGTAACGTCGCGCAGGTTTTGGCTTTCCAATTTTTTGCGGATATGCGTGGTGACCCGGGTGACATTTTTCATTACCCCGACCGGGTTTTTGAAGACATTTCCATTAATCTTCTGGTGAATGTAGCGCACGCGCATCCCACCCTGGCTGTAAGTAGCAGAATAGGTTTCGTTGATATGACCAATCTTCAGCGTCTCGGCATGAAGAATCTCGCCATAGATTTGAAATTTTTTCGAAATTTCCTGAAGTTGCTTTTCCTGATAGGCCATATCGAACGCACATCCTAGGCTTTTGCCAGGGAGGAACCAACCGCGAAATGACCCGACTCGCTATTCAGGAGTAATCCCTGACTGAAGCGAAACTCTTCGTACAAACATCGATTGGCCCTTCAGCTTGACGGTGCATGCACCTAAAGGTTAGATACTAAAAGAGTTCCAAAGTTGAAATCGAAGGCCTTTACCCTAATCGAGCTGCTGGTGGTGGTGGCAATCATCGCAATCCTTGCGAGCCTGTTGTTGCCTGCACTCAACCGCGCTAAAGAAAAGGCTAAGGCAATCTCCTGTTTAAACAATTTAAAGCAGTGGGGCACCGCTACCATTCTTTTTACTGTAGAGAACGACGACTACTTACCTCAGGACGGAACTCCCAATGCGAATACATCTTCTGGCTGGTATGTTGACCTGCCGAAAGTGTTACGCATACCGACATACTTTGAGAATCCGTGGTATACCAATGCAGCGATCGAGCCGGCGCGCTCGATTTGGATTTGCCCGGCAAATCCGCGGCGCAGCAATGGAAACAATTTGTTTCATTATTGCCTCAATGAAAAGGTGAGTGGAACGGGTTCAGGAAATCAGGTGAAACACTCGTCCATCAGCAGACCAGCCCAGGTGGTTTGGTTATTTGATAACGGGAAGCTTGCAGCGGTAGCAAAACAGAACAATGTGCATACAAACCTGCACAACCACGGAGCCCAGTTTACCTTTCTGGATGGCCACTCGGCACGGTTTAAAAACACCCAGTATTGGAATTTTAATACCAATACTGGTGTTACGAACAATCCGAGCCTGGTTTGGTTTCCATAACCCAGGCCCCTGCCGTATTCCCGTTCAGACGGGTTGATCCGGAATCTCAGCCTCCACCAGTTTGGCCAACAGGATTAACGATTCCTGCCAACCCAGATAGCACGCCTCTGCAGGTATGGCTTCAGGAATCCCTTCCTGCGTAATGCTCAACTCGGTTCCACAAAACACTTCGCGCAAGCTTATCGTCGTTTGCATTTCCCCCGGAAGACCCGGTGCGTCGAATTTGTCGGTGTAGCGGATGCGCTGATGCGGCGTTAGCTCCAGGTAGGTTCCTCCAAAGGAATGACTCTTGCCCGTCGTGAAATTGGTGAAAGACATTTTGTAGGAACCGCCCACTTTGGCTTCGATGTGATGGACCTTGGCCGTGAATCCATTGGGCGGCAGCCACTTCACTTTTGCGTCAGCATCGAGGAATGCGCGGTAAACCCGCTCTGGCTTGGCCCGCAGTACTCGATGCAATTTTATGGTATTGGTTGGCATATTGGTTTGTTTGTTTTCGATTGTCGTTATTACGACGAATCAATTCGTCAGTTCAGGACAAATTAAGAAGTGATTGGTATAAATTTAGAACGGATGAGGCAACCACTATGTTGATGCGGATTTGTTCGTTTGCCTTCGTCACGGGCTGAATTCTAAACCTACCTAAGTCTCACCACTCTATCCCAGCGGTGCGCTTGCGCTTGACCTCTCACCCGCGGTCCACGAACCTGCCAGAGCCAACTCCGAAATATCAGCACATGGCTATTCCCGAAAATATTCGCAGCCTCGAACGTCCCCACAAGGATCTGCTCAAGTATTACTTGATTAGCGCCATCTTCACTGGGCCAGGGATAATTGCTGCCATTCCTTATCTGTACTTCCGCTACCACACACTGCGGTATCGCTTCGATGAAGAAGGAATTCACATGAAAGTGGGCATCCTCTTCCGCCGCGAAATTAATCTTACTTACGCCCGCATCCAGGACATCCATCTCCGCTCTGGAATCATCCAACGCTGGCTCGGACTCGCCAACGTTCAAATCCAAACGGCTTCCGGTTCGTCCGGTCCCGAATTAGTCATCGAAGGATTCAAGGAATTTGAAATGATCCGCGACTTCCTCTATACCCGAATGCGCGGCTATCAAACGCATTCGGGTTCGACGCAATCCCTCGACGGACCGCCGCCGAGCCAAAGTTCGCCGGCGTCCGCTGCAATGACTCAGCAGCCTGACGCCGAAGCCGTTTCACTCCTTCTCGGCATTCGAGACGAACTCCGTCAAACCCGCGAACTGCTGGAGGCTCGGAACAAAAATGTATAACGCCTTCCGCGCCTTTTGCGAACGGCTGCTGCGCATTCCCCCCGATCCCGAACCGCCTCCCGGGGACGAAGCGAGCACGCGCGTTTTTCGGGCAGCGCCTAACTATTACAAATACCTTCTATGCGTTGCCCTCCTCCGAATTCTTGTAGCTCTGTTCGTAATCCTCGTATCCGTGGTGATTCCAATCACGGTGGCGGAGTTTCAGCTCGCTAAACAAAATAATAAATGGGCTTTGATACTTTGGGTCATTCCCGCCGCAGCCATTCTGCTTCACATCCTGTTCAGCGCGTTCAGTCTCGCCGTAGTACGGCTAACCTTCGATAAGCGCTGGTACCTGGTCACGAACCGCAGCCTTCGCGTCCGAGAAGGCGTCATTTCTATCCGTGAGATGACCGTCAACTTCGCAAACATTCAAAATATTTCTGTGTCCCAGGGTCCGCTGCAGCGAGTCCTTGGGATTTCAGACCTGCGGCTGGATACGGCTGGCGGAGGCGGAGGCTCCGACTCGCGTGGTCAACAGGGTTCACAGAACCTGCACACCGCCTGGTTTCGTGGTATCGAGAACGCCGCCGAAGTGCGCAACCTGATGCAGGACCGCTTGCGTCATCTCAAAGATTCCGGGCTCGGCGATCATGAAGAACTCACCCAAAAGCAGATCTCAGCCAGTCCAGCAGTGCTCTCCGCTCTCCGTGCCGTTCACGCCGAGGCAACTTCCCTTCGGCTCGCGCTCTCCCGCCCTCAGGTCTGATGCGCTCAATTCGCGCTATTTAGTAGCCAATATTCTTGAGAGCGCTCGGCCCAAGCCGCTCCGCAAGTTGACTCAGATAAAGACTCGACGGGGTTACCGGTCTATCGTGCGAATCAAAAACGCCGGAGGGTAATTTTGGTTCCTTCCCGAATGGCCGCGGCAACAGGAGTCGCTCGCCCCGACATCCAATCGCCCAATTGTAAGCGCCCGGCGGTTGTTGCACGACATACGTTTTAGCCACACAATTCCACGCAACCGACCACCCCGTGCCCCATCCGTGACCCGATCCCATTGAACCGCGATTCTTCAAATCAATCCCGCCATTGGGCAACTCGCAGTTATCCAGCAGCATGCCAGTAGTCCAGCGTTGATGCCCCTCAATGTGACCGTTCCCGGTAAACGTGCAATGCAGCAGCACAATCGGTCCGGAATGCTCTGCTCCTGTCGCGACAAACCACACATTATCCGCGTTCACCGAGCATCGATTTACGAGAATCTGGTCGCCATTCGGCGCAATTTCCGCCGGCTTGGAAGAACCCTGGTGCAGCACCTTGCGAGTAATAGCTACATGGTCCAGCGTTATGCGCCGACCCGTGACCTCGACACTATTCATCGTTTCGTCGATCACCAGGTTGCGCGCCCAACAATCCTCCCCGTTCAAACGCACGGCGGAGTAAAGAGCTTCGGTATGATTCACAGCTTGTGGGGGACATTCAATGCGCAGGTTCTCAATGCCGATTTGGTTGAGCCGCGGTTCAGGCGAAAGTTTTACGATCAAGGTGCCAGGCGGGTTCAGATATTTAGGATCAAATGAATCTGATAAGGGAACTTCAACGATCATGGTGTGTCCGGAAATACCGGCAAGCTTGCGCTCGATAGCAATGGTCGTTCCGGCCCGAATCCAGGTCTGAGCTTTCCCGTCTCGCGTGAGGTCGTCCATACCCATGTACTGGACCCACTTCGCAGTGACCGGCCGCCGGATTTGCAGCACATCTCCGGCCTTGAATCCCCCCACATCTTTAACTGAAAAGCTAGTTACGCCCGAAGGAACGTATTCTTCCGTCATTAAAGTCTGGATTTTGCCCGCTCCCTCCACCCGTGAAGATCCGTTCCGGCCGCCATCTCGGTTTCTGGCTATGATCGCGGCATGGCGAGCTCCGCTCATCTTAATCGTCGAACTCGTCTCTCCCGGCCCGCATCCACTGCCCTGCAATACCACACCACTTGTGGAAATCACCAGGCTATTGGAACAATTAAAAACGCCGGGCGCCAGGCGGACTGCCCCTCGGAATTTTCCCTCCAGAGGCAATTTCGAAACTTCATCGAGCGCCGCCTGGATGGCGGCAGTGTTGTCCTCATTGGGCGAGGGTTGAACTGTGCGCTTGACTGGAACCTCTGGTAGTCGCACCCCACCGCCCATGTAGCCAGCACTCGAAAAATCCATGATTCGGTCCCCGGCTGGTGTTTTCTGGTACACGAGCTTTCCATCCTGACCCGGATGCACCCATGCACTAGTCCCTCCCTCAGCCCCAGCCAAGTTGCACGTGGCAGACGCGATGACCAGCACGCCCAGACTCTTCAAACACCAGGCCAAAACGCACCAAACGCTAGAGTTCTGCCGGGGCGGAACGAGAACACTCATACGTCGAGTATGCAAATACTGAGCATTAAATAAAGCTCGGCCACTGAGCTGCAAGACCCAACTTTCCCGTGTCGATTGGGAGCGGCTACAATATTCCCCGTTCGAAAATCCCTCGTATACCTCGCAAAAAAGAACCGGGCGCCCGGCAATTACCGGACGCCCGTTTCACTATGAACGGAAAGCTGCGCTCAGGCAGTCTACTATAAGTTAGACTGCGCGAACACGCAGACTATTCAATTACTCGGCAAAGAAACCGTCTTTTTCGGGTCATACGGAGGAGCATCGAAGGTCAGAAGCAAGGCCCGCTCTCCATTGGTAACGACATCGTAATTGTGAGGAACTCCTTTCGGAATAATGATCAGGTCACCGGCCGTGGCCACTGACTTGGTCGCGCCAGCCGTAACGAGCAGTCTACCCTCCAGCACGTAAAGTTTGTGGTCCGCGTCCGGATGGAAATGCAGCCCGGAGCGGCCGGACACCTCAACGTAGTTCATGCGCGAGTCGGGAGTCGCATGAAGAGGCCACAAGCGCATGGGCCCATTATTCGGAGTGTTCGTTTTAATCACATCGGCCCTATGTAAAATAGTGGCCGCCCCGTCTTGTAAACCGGCCGGCCGTTCTTTGGAGGTTTGGGCCAGAAGAGTGATGGCCCCCAGGAGCAAAGCTAGGCAGAAGAACGTATGGCGCATAAGAGCTTGGATTAGTAGAGCGCATCTTAATGCATGCGAAACGCAATAGCGACCACTCCGTGCTTTGTTGTGCGGCCGCTCCGACCCACCAAATATGTTATAGTGCCGTATGGCGACAAAACCGAAGCGGCCGCTTAAAACCAAAGCCGAAGTGAAGCAAAAACGACCATTCTCCAGACAGGAACTGGAGTTTTTTAAGAAACCCAAGGGAACGAAAAAAGCAACCGGCCTGGGCACCGCCGGGTTAAGTCACTCAAGCTGAGCAGGAGTTACTCGAGGTCTTTGGAGATAGCGAGAGCGGACGCGGTATAAACAGGTAGCGACGGGGCAGTTCTAATTCCCTGCGTCGTAAGGAGCTGGTCCAACTTTTCAAACGATCGGTTCGCCACGACCTGGTAATTGGAAATCGTCGGTTCGATTTCAGAATCCGCGCCGGGCTGCCTTGAGCTCAAGTTCGAAGGGTTGGTCGTACTTCGAACTTCGTCCGGAGCATGGGTGCTCCACAGCCAGAAACCGCCAATGACGAACAATAGCGCAAGCGTTGCGACCGGCAGTGCATAAGGAGATTGCGATAGCCTAAAAGCTCTGAGGAAAGCTACGGCCCGCTCTCGTAACGAAGGAACAGTGGCCTTCTGCAGTTGAGCAGTCCAGGCACGATGAAACCGTTCTGAGGTTTGGATATCGTTGCGGATCTGAACATCCTCAAGACTCTCGGTAACCGATTTCAATTCGCCGAGAGCCGCGCGACAGGCGGCGCAGGTGGAGATGTGAAGCTCAACGGCGTGCTTATCAGCAGGCTCAAGTGCGCCCAGCGTGAGAGCGGCGAGTTGGTCGCGGTAATTGGAACAGTTCATACGTTGGCAATATTCGATTCAAACGACTGGGAATTGAGCAGCTTCATGGCGCGTAATTTCTCCAGAGCAGAGAAGAGGCGCGATTTAACCGTCCCGACTGAGCAATCAAGAGCCGCCGCAATGCCAGCCAGGGAGTCATCAACATAAAAACGAAGGTAGATCACCTGTTGATGTTTGGGTGGAAGCATTGAAATGCAATGTAACACAAGCGCAGCCTGCTCGCGACTTTCCACAGCCCGGTCCGGCAAAACACTTTCATCAGGCAATTGCTCGGATACGGAATTGAATTGCTCGCGGTCTGCTCCAAGTAAGGCGGAAGCCGCCAAAGGTTCACGTTTGCGCAATGTATTCCGGTATCGATGAAACAGAATCGCGCACAGCCAGGTAAAGAATTGGCATTGTTCGTTGTAGCTCCGCAACGATTTCCATGCTTCCACGAGCGTATCCTGGGCAAGTTCTTCAGCCACCGTTGTGTTGCGGCAGAGCGTCATCGCCTGGCGCAGCAAACGCGTTTCATAAACACGACAAAGTTCCCCAAACGCATCCGCATCCCCGTGACGGGCGGCGCAGAGCAAATCCATCGCGCGGTTGGCTTCCGGTTGCATGCGGTTGAGGGTCAGGCTAAGCACATCAGTTGGACAGCAGCGGACCCAATGGTTCACGATCGAACCATTGGGCCACCTTTTTCCTGGTTATGGGGTGGTCACTGGCTTCCCGGCATTGGGACCTTCCAGTCGAAACGGCGGACCATCCTTTTCCACGAAAATCAGCGTGTTCGGATATTTGCCTTCGTAAGCGGACTTGAGTTCAAACCCACGATCCACGCCTTCAAAGTTGAAGCGGCTCAGCGCGAACGGCCCATTGCCAAGCGGGTCACTGACACTTCGAAACGCTTCCTGCCCGCGAAGTTTCAGCTCGATGCCCGCTCTGACTTGGGCCTGACGAATCATCAAAACATATTCCCGGGCGCGGCATTTTTCCCATGAGTTAAAGAACGGCTGTATAAACGGATTGGGTGAAGCCTGAACATCCGCCGTGAACGCTTTTATCTGGGATTCGTACTCCGCGGGAGGCAATGCCAGTATGGCAGTAATGCGCTGATAAAAAGGCTCCTCCTGCTCCAGCAGTTTGAGGACGCCTTCGCTCGTGCCGCCAGCCGCTTTGGAAACACGGTCCGCCAGGCTGACCTGATTGGCTTTGCCCTCTTCTTCACCTTCCGTACTGGCAACGATATCGTGGATTTCTGCCATCACTTTGGCATCATTGCCGGGATAAGCCTGTTGCCATCCATGGATCTTGTTGACCAGCCAATCACGGAAGAAGGCTCTTTCAGACTCGATGCAATCCGCAATCGTGCTGCGCGCCGGCGCAGCATCGAATCCTTTTAACAATTGCTCGAGTGTCTCCGGTGAGAACTGGTAAAAATTTTCCGCGATAATGGAGTAACAAATATTTTCCGCGGCGATTTGCACGAGGGCAGCGATAAGAGTCCCATCCTGGGAACTGCTGCGGGCCAGCGTGAACCCGGCCAGCAAATCGTCCCGAGCCTCGGCCTGGTGCCCGTGCTGGAGTTGCCACATGACCCTTAGCCTTGTGGTTTGAAGTGCGTTCTTATTTCGGGCGAGTTGAGGCAGGAGTGTGGCCGGTCCAGGGGTTAAATCGATTCCCCAATCACAAGCTACCGTTTGCTGAGCGGCCTGCCGCAACAACGAGAATTGGTTGTCGTACTTCGAGATCAGGGCGCCCAACTTTTCCGGAAGTTTTTGCCCCCGCCATTCGGTATTGAAGAGGTAATCGCGGTCAGCCTGAGGCAAGTCCGGAACCAGAAGGAACGACCGGTAGTAGATCAGTGCGGGATTGATATCGGTGCGGCCCTCGGAATGGCCGGCGGTCGCAGTCGCCACCAGCAGCAGGGAGAGACAGAGTGAGTGCAATGTTTTCATAGTATTTCTAAGGTGCCGTTCTGCTCGTTAATAACGCCTCGCAGGCAAAAGGTTCGATTTATTTTCACAATCGGCAATCGCTCTAGACGAACGGAACCGGGCTTGAACACGCGGCCGGAATAGAGACACTGGAACGATGAAGCGAGGGACAAGGATTTTGCTCTTTATCGGGGCAGCCCTTCTCGCGCTCCTTGCCCTCTGGAACTGGTTCTCGCCCGCCGAGCCGAAGTATGCCGGCCGCAAACTCAGCTCCTGGGCAGACCAGAACTCCGCCCGGAGGTATGACCATGACTCCATACGAGCGATCCATGCCATGGGCGCCAGCGCCCTCCCCTCGCTATTACGCTGGCTTCCCCAGGACCGTGATCGGGCAGCCGAATGGCGGCAGAAATTGGCCCACTTTAGCCGAACCGCACCGCGCGTGGTGCAGATTGTCTTAATCAAACTTGGCGGGCAAAACTTCTGGGCTACCACCCAATATGTGAACACTCCCGCGAATCGTGCCTTGACCTGCTTTGACATTTTGGGCCAGGAAGCAGCACCGGCAATTCCCGGCCTCGTCCAACTGGCGCAACAAACACGCAAGCCGCAAACGGCGAGGTTAGCCATTTTCGCCATGACGTCGATCGGCACGAATTCTGCCCCGGCGCTGTATGGGGTAATGATGAATCGCGGGTTCGGGCAGCGAGCAGCCGCGGTGGAGGCGCTGGGAGATGTGCACCCCACAGATACGTGGCTGCATACGGCAGTAACCGCCTTGCTCACGCTGATCAAAAATGAGGACGTAGACGTGCAGCGGGCCGCGATTGATTCGTTGGGCAAACTAAAGGCCGAGCCGGACCTTGTGGTGCCGGTATTGATCGAACAATTGAAGGATCCGAACTTGATATTTACTTCCGTCCGTTCGCTCGGGCGTTTTGGCGAAGTCGCCCGGAGCGCTGACGGACCGTTGCGAGAAGTCTTGAAAGTACCCGGGCATTTCTGTGAGGAGCAGATTCTCGAGACGTTGCGCGACATAAATAGCCCAGCCGCTTCGGCGCCAAGCGAGCCTGGCGATCTAAAATAAACGCAGGTCAGCCTCAGTTCACATTCGCCGCGCGAAGGACGCGAAGTGGATAAAACGTGCCCCGCCACCGAACTCCACCCTGCCGCAGCGTGATGTAGGTAGAGTTAAGGAGCGAGTAAAGGAACACCGGGAGCATAAATGGAACTAGGAGAGCGCTGGTCCAGTTCCAGTTGATACGACGAGCGAGAATACCACCGGGTACCACGAGCAGGAATGGGGAGAGACTCGCGGCTAAGCCAGCCCATGTTCCGCTAAATAAACCAGCAATCAAGAGACCGAATAGCAAAAGCGTGAAGGACGTACCGAGGAGAACAATGAGAACGCTGAAGTTGGTAATGGCGAAGTAATTTTTCTCCATCACATGCACCATGTTCGACACCGTGGTTCCCCAATGGCATTCAACATCGTCCACACCCAGAAAAGCCCGAGACCGCTTCCCGGCACGCCGAAGCAGCAGGCCTAGTTTGACGTCATCGACCACTGTTAGTCGCAATCGCTCATAACCACCGCACTCCTGGTAAGCATCTTTTCGCACCAGATTGAAAGCTCCTATTCCAATGTACGATTTGGGCTTGTCGCGATTCACACCGGAGAACCAGTTCGCCAGGCTGATCAGGAACAGCAAATGCCACGCGCGCGTCCCCGGGCTTTCGACCACTGTGCCCGGCGTGAGTGTCAGGTGCTCCGCGCCCTCGCGTTGCGCAAGCCGCAAGGCCCGTGCAAGCACGTCTGGCTTTAGCCAGCAATCCGCATCCGTGAAGAGGAGCCATTCCCCTGTCGCCGCACTGGCTCCCACATGACACGCATGACATTTGCCGAGCCAACCCTCCGGAAGCGAATCGACGCGTTTAATCTGGAGCCGGGAATCTTCCGCCGCCAAACGGCGCAGGATCTCCGGCGTTCCATCCACCGAACGATCATCCACCACTATGAATTCGGCATCGACACCCTTGAGAGCCAACAGATGCCGAATCGTGCCCTCAATGCGGGATTCTTCGTCCCGCGCCGCGACAATAATGGAGCAGCGAGGGCCACTTTCACGCATAGAATTTTCAGTGCCGCCGATGCTGAGCGTCTCCCCCGAAGGCAAACGCTGGACCCAGCGCATGTGCCAAAGGGTCGAGAGCGCCATAAACACGAATAATGCGGTAACTCCAAGGAATAAGCAGGTGAGCCACATGATTCAGCAGAGAGCATGAAGACTTTCCGGGCACTTACAACCCGAACCTGCCAACCATGCGCCCAATCAAGAAAAGTCGATTATTTAAAAAAACCTATTGACCCTCACGCAGCCTGAAACCTGACATTCGCCGCATACTTCGACATCATGGTGGTGTCGAAGGAGCAATAAATACACGGCCATTTGGGTGCTTCGCCCTATTTATTCTGCACGTCAGTCACCGACAATCTCGTGCTTGGTGGGACGCCCATAATCATGCGCAAAATCGACCACATATCCAGGCGATGGCTCGGACTGTCCCTCCTCTTATTCGGTCTCCTCTCCGGGGTTCGCTCCCGGGCGGATTCGACATGGGTTTACACGGTTCAAATTAGCGCGGTCGTCCAGGCCTCGCCGCCAAAAATCACCTTGAACTGGGAGCCAGACGAATATGGCGTGAATAGCTACCTGCTCTATCGCAAATCCAAAGCCAGCACCTCCTGGGGAACCGGCACTCCCCTGCCCGGCTCCGCTCTTTCTTACACCGACACCAACGTCGTAATTGGCACGAGTTACGAATATCAAATCGTTAAGTTTGCGACTCTGGGCTATACAAGCTTCGGATATATTTTTACCGGCATTGCCGTGCCAATGACGGAATCCCGCGGAACAGCCATCCTGGTGGTGGCGACAGAATCCACCGCTGCCCTGTCTACAGAAGTCGCCCGGCTCGAGTCGGACCTCGCCGGAGATGGTTGGAAAGTCATCCGCCATGATGTCTCCACCAGCGACACCCCCGCCGCAGTCCGTACCTTGATCACCAACGATTACTACGCCGACCCGCAAAACGTGAATACGGTATTTCTTTTGGGACATGTGCCGATCCTTCAATCCGGAAACGAAAACTATGACGGCCATCTCGCCCGTCCCATGCCCGCAGATGCGTTCTACGCAGACGTGGATGGAAACTGGCCAACCAATACTGCGCTCAGCCCTGGCTTTCTACCATCTGACGCCGAGTTGATGGTCGGTAGAGTCGATTTGGCCAATATGCCCGGTGCCGGAGCGCTTGTCCCCTGGCCCAACGAAACAGAGTTGCTCCGAAACTATCTGAACAAAGATCACAAATGGCGCCACCACCAAATCCCCGTGCCGCGGCTCGCGCTCATGGGCAATCGACGCGGGGACGAAAATGGCGAAGCCACCGCAGCCAGTGGGTATCGAAATTTTGAACCCTGTGTCGGACCGGGAAACACCATCGAAGCGGATACCGCCGACGTGGCCTTCGCGACGAACCGATGGATCGCGATGTTGTCCTCCAACAAATATTTGTGGGCCTACGGCTGTGGCGCCGGTCAAGCCACTGCCTGCAGCGGCCTCGGATTCGGCGATGGGTCATTCAATGATGTCCGCAGCATTGATATCGTCGGCCAGGATGCTCATGCGCCATTTGTCATGCTCTTCGGCAGTTGGTTCGGCAACTGGGATGACACAGATGATTTACTGCGCTCCGTATTGGCCACACGCACCATGGGATTAGCCTCCTGCATGGCCGGACGACCACATTGGTTTTTCCATCATGTCGGCCTGGGCGAGACCCTCGGCTACAGCACCCGGTTGACCCTCAACAACAGCACGCTGTATCAGCATGGCACCAATGCCATGACCCGAGCCGTTTATATCGCACTCATGGGTGATCCCACGCTGCGAATGGAACCAATCTCGCCCTCCACGAATCTCACCGGCTTTCAAACCAATAGCATGGTCATCCTCAATTGGTCCGCCTCCCCCGATTCCGTGGAAGGTTATTACGTTTATCGCGCGCCGAGCCCGAAAGGCCCCTTTGCCCGGATCAGCCCCTCCCTGATTACCGGAACTCAATTCAGCGATTCCTCCCCAGCCGCCAGCGTCAATACATACATGGTGCGAGCCGTAAAACTTCAGGTGAATCCGAGTGGCAGTTATTACAATCCCAGCCAGGGTGTATTCACCGATATCGACGTGGTCCCGCCCAATCCAAGACTAATGGTAAACTGGGCCGGCAGAAATCTGAAGCTGAGTTGGAACAGTATTACCGGCGCGGTTTATCGCGTCCAGGGCCGGTCCGAAAGTTTCACCGGGGCGTGGTCGGATATCGGTACCCCGATCATCGCAACCAACAACATGACTTCGTGGACCGATAACGGACCATTAACTACCGGACGAAATTTCTTCCGGGTGGTGAGCCCCTAAAGCCATTTGGTAAGCCCTAAAAGTAATTCCTCCATGAGATTCAGCGATGGTTCCGAGTCACCGGTTTGTTTTTCGGCAAGCGCTATGGCAGAGTAAATTATGGAAGGTAAAATCGACCGATTAGCAATGCGGGGGCGTCCTTCCGGCTCGCCCATCCTCCAACAAAAATGGGAGAACCTGCTCTTTTTGCATTGGCCAGTGGACCCAGCCTTGCTTCGTCCCCTCATACCTGAAGCCTTGGAAATTGATACTTTTGACGGCCGTGCGTGGCTTGGAATTACTCCTTTTCATCTTAGCGATCTAAGGCCGCCGCTTCTGCCGGCGTTGCCCGGCTTGAGCGCGTTCACGGAAATGAATGTGCGCACCTACGTCCTCCACAATGGTAAGCCAGGCATTTGGTTTTTTTCGCTGGATGCTTCCAAGCTCCTCCCCGCCGCCGCCGCGCGCATCTTTTTCATGCTGCCCTATTTCAAAGCGAGCATGAAGTTTGAACAAAACCATCCGCTGTTTAACTTCTCCATGACACGCAGCGGAGCCACCGATGTGGAGTTCACGGCTTCCTGGCAAGTGGGCGTCCGCTTGCGGGCTCCGGATGTCGAATCCCTCGCCTTCTTTCTCGTGGAACGCTATTGCGCCTTTGCCGTCGAAGGCTCGCGCGTTTTCCAAATCCGTATCTACCATCATCCATGGATCCTGGACGAAGCGCTCGTGAAAATTGAATCCTCCAATGCCATCTCAGCCCTCGGCCTGCCCGAACCAGCCACCGAGCCAATTGTTCATTTTTCGGAAAGCATCGAAGCCGAAATCTGGGCCCCCGCCCAGGTAGCCACTAAATTGGAACCAGAAAAGAGCAACGTCTCCTCCAGCGGACACTCCTGAACGTCCTTATTTGAGAAGCTGCGGGTAAAACGAGCCGCTCGGCGCGTTGGTCGTCGGAGGTGGAGCGGCGGAAATGGACAAGGTGGCGTCTCCCCATGCCTCAATTTCCGTGAGGCCCATTGCCTTCCCCGGCTTGGGTAAGAGGCTGATTTTGAGTTTGCTCGTCGCAATTTCACGGAATGAAAACGTATTCGCGCGATGGCCCATCAGGGCTGCGGGCTTTCGTTGTTCTTTTGGCAGCATGTTCCACCCCGAGCCGTCCCAATATTGCACGTCCACCCGCTCAGGCGTCGTGAGTTGCTCGGCATCATCCAGCAAATACAGTTTCACGGTGTCCACCGTGCGCTTCGTTCCAAAATCAACCTCAATGAATTCCGTCCTATTGTTTGATCCCTCCGTCGTCCACCGATTCGGCGGGCTGACGTGGTACCAATAGTTGCCATCGTTAAGTTTCGCGAGCGGGAACTTCGGGTGTGTGAAGGAGGCCGTCAGATGGGGATAGTAGGTGCCGGCATTGTTCACGGCGTAGTTGACGTGCCGCTTTTTCGCCGGCCCCGTTTGCACCGCCGGCAACTTCGCGGTGAGTTTTGATAACGTCGGAGCAGCAGCAATTTCCTTTCCGTCAGCCAGGACTCGCAGTCCAGCACCCTTGCCATAATGCTTTCCGTCCCGGTCCCAACCGATGGTGAGCAGATGGCCTTGGTAAGGCAAATCCTCGAGAGCGAAATAAGTCCAGTCCACCGGAGCGAGGGGGTCGAGTTCTAAGACCCCATCCGCCCGCGGCTTGAGTCCAATCAGGCCGGTGATGATCAGATCGTTGAAGCTCGAATGAAAGTAATGCTCACTGTGGTTGTAAGAGTCGTGACCGGACCACGACCCGGTCTCCGGATGGGCCGCTTCGGCAAGGTAGGGCCGGCCGTTTTTGCGGTGCGTCAGCGCGTAAGTACGCAGCTGCTTGTAGTAATCGGCGCGCGAAATGACCGTCTGCTGATAATTCTGTAGCAGATTGGCCATCCCTTTTAGCGTCTGAGAAGTGGCATAGGGCCACGACATTCCACTCCACCAGCAGCAGGTCGGTTGAATAACATAAAGCGGATCGTTCCGCTCGACCGTGCGCGGCCCAAACGGAGCCGCGAAATAGTTACTGTCCATGAGAAATCGCCAGGCTGCTTCGTAACCCGCGTCAGGCAGGTTAAATTGCCAGGGCACAAAACCGATTTCTTCCCGGCCGTGCGGGTCGCCGGCAAATTTTCCCGATTCATAAGTGAACGTTCCGGCTTTGATGACATTGCCCTGCTGATCAATTTCGTCGTTCTTAAAGCGATTAATGAAAAACTCACGCTCCGGCTCCCACAAAAAGGACTGCAGTTTACTTTTGACACCGTCTGCTTTCGACCTGAACTGACGAGCAGTGTCGCGCTCACCGGCTGACTCCGCGATGTTGGCAATCGCCATCATCTCTGCCCACATGTAGGCATTGAAAGAGGGCCGAAATCCGGGACCGCCCCGCACGAGGTCCATTGTTTGGCGGCTGTTAATATTGTACTCCATCCCATCGTCGTGTCCGATTTGCCAGAACAGGCCCACTTCCGGGACGAAATAGTCCTTTTCCCACCCGGCCATATTCTTGAGCAGGTCCGGCAGCAATTCCCTGGCAGACGCCGGGTTGCCATGCGCCAGGCGCACAGCCCAAACCGCGTCAGCCAGCCAGGTGCTGTAACGTCTCGGCTGCGCCCCCGGCGTGCGAAACCAATATCGGGCATAGTCCTCCGCATAATCCGGGTTGCGCAACCATCGGACCTCATAAAGTTGATGACCTGCCGGGCAACTAATCGAACCATACGCACCAGACCAGAACGGACGGTCAATAAACTCCGTAAAAGAATAACCGCTCTCCGGTGAACCATAAGTCAGGTGCTTCGTGACCAATTCCCACCGATAATAATACGTCGTAGTAATCTCCGGGTCCGGACAGTCAAAAAAGGGAATGTTCGCCTTATACCAATCCCAATCTCGATTATCCCAAAACGTCTGCGAATCAAGCATCGCTTGCTTATCCAGCACCGCCCCCGCGGCAAGTTCGACCGGTGACAGCACGAGAGTGAGTGCAATGAAAAATCGAGATATCCACTGAACCGAGTGCAAGCCGAACTCAGCCAATCTGGGCTGCGACATGCCGCCTCGAGGAGAGAGGAGATTGTATCTAGCCATCGTAAGGTTTGCCCGCGCCATGGGTTCTTCGCACTGCACGTCCTTCGAGGACTAAACGAAACCCAGAAACAAAGCTAGAACAGTACAAAGAATGCTGGTTCCAATTTGACCCCCTACCACATCTCACACCGCTTTCAGCGAGATAGGGCCTGTACGTCGATCGGCCACAGGTTTGCATTTTTAAAGCTGGCTATTAAACGCTAATCAACAAAGGGCTGCCCAGCCTAAAAAAGACCGGGCAGCTTTGTTTGCTTACTTTTTCGGCTTAAAACCGAAACCAGAACTGGCTACAACGCCTGTCCGGATGGATGGGCCAAGCTTTGCAGCCTGCCGGCGGTCGCTTCCGTCGCTTCGTTTGTGGATCAGTGATCCACGCCCGAAAACGAATCGGAGCTCCGCATTTGAAACAATGTTTCATTGTTCTTAATGCGATCACTACGCGACTTTGGGTTGACGCCGGGCGGGTCTTTTGTTACCTTCCTTGTATCACAAATGGGCGGGTAACACCGCTCGCACGTTCTAAGTCCGGTCGCACGGACTTAGGAAATTGCGAACTCCGGCTGCCTCAAGACTTAGCGGTTTTAGGCAACCGGGGTTTTCTTTTACGGCTTCAAAACTTGAATGTATTTGTTGAGCTTTTCCCAAATTTCTTTTGTCATAGTTTCAGGTGTTTCCAGCCGTAAAAAATTTTCTCCGCATGGATATTTCCAGACGATCACCCCATTTTGATGTGAATCACTTTCGCCTAATGAATTCTTATGTCCGTTTTTTTGGTTCAGGCTGGCTGCGGGCACCTCTTCAGTATTAGGTGCTGGAGGTGGTTGCAATGTTCCACTTAACCCACCTAGTGATTCCATGGTGGCTTTGAACCTCAAATATCCATCAATGGTCAAAGTTCCAGCAAACTGAGCAGACTTTAGAAATTGAGTAGCAACGCGCAGCCGCCAGCTTTCCGGGACGCCAAACTCCTTGTGGAGAATGTTGCCCATAATATCAATAGATGGGGGCCTGGTGCCGTCAAATCGTTCGATCAGTGTTTTATAGGCCCCCGGAGAAGCTAGGAATTTTAACAGGCATCGCTTTTTTGACGCCTGCTCGGATTCGGTTGGAAAGAAGTACTCTCTGGAGGTTTCGGTTAGCAAAAACGAAGATTTGCCCTGAATCAGACCGTACGTCTTACATGAGGCAATTTTTTGAGCGAAATCTGCCGACTTTTCGGAAATCCCCAAACTGTGAGCCAGCGAACTTTTCGGCACATCAGAGCGACCGTTGCCAACGCTCTTAACGGCTTCTGCCACACGCATGCAAAGCTCTAGCGGGTGGTATGGGTAGCTCACCGAAGATGTCCTGCAGTGTTTTGCTTGAGACGCTCCCAACTCTGACTTGGCGGTTGTCATAAAAGACAATTACGCCAAGTCGCGCATGAGGTCAACTAAGAAACCGAAATTATTTCGCGTGTCATGGTTTCATAGTTTTCCACCTTTTGAGGCTGCATTTTTGGCAATTTCGCTCTGCTTCTTTGCTGTTTGTGATTTAACCCTAGTTTCCCTCCTCCACTCAGCCTCCCCAAGGCAACCGCAGCGGGGTTTTTCTCCAGTTTTGGCTCTAGCAGTCTAAAAACCTTCAATGTTCGTTGGGATGTCAGGCTAGCAGAGCTTAGTGACCCCGCCCGAGGTAAAGGGGAACTGACAAATGACAACTTCGCCGAACATCTCAGTGGAGGGTATCGTAAATAGAATCCTCGGGCGCATCCTCACGCAAGAACTGCTCGAACGCACCGCTCCGCCACTCCGTTTCATCGTTCTCATTATCGGTCAGCACGATAACCCGGGCTCTGCCTGCTTTGGGTAACCGCGCCACGACCTCGGAGGGAACCTCAAGAACGTTCGTGCCCTTCAATTCCGTCCTGAATACGACAGCGTTCATAGCCAAAGCGTACTGCCCTCTCCTGGGTGGGTCAACTCACCAGTCTGCATCTGGACGCCAGTGACAATGTGGAAAAGCAGTGTCATCGACTTTCACAGCCATCCAATCACCACGTAAACCCAAGGGCCTTTCTCATTGCATTTTCGAATGCCTGATCGTCGAGGCTTCTTCGCAAGCCCAAAATCATCTCAGCGTCCTGGCCGACCGGCACGCGAAACGGTGTCGCGGGGTCTTCGATTGCACGCGCGATGGCTAATGCGACAACTTCGGGTCCCTGTGGACCAGACGGCCCCGTCGTTTTGGTATGGGCTCCCGCCCACTGCTCCCAAAGTCCGGCGTAGTCGGTTGGTCCTTCATGGCGCTCGACCGCTTTTATGCCAGAGGCGGTGTTTCCTGGCTCGATTATTACACAGCGTATTCCAAAATGGCGGACTTCAACGTGCAGTGATTCCGTAAAGGCTTCGAGCGCGAACTTGGAGGCGTTGTAGGCTGCTTCGAGCGGCGCGGAGACTCGGCCGCCCACACTCGACACGTTTACGATGACGCCGGAACCCCGCTTTCGCCAGGTGGGCAAGACCCCCTGGATTACGCGCAACGCGCCGAGCGTGTTTGTCTCGAACACCTGTCGGACTCTGTCGAGTGGATAGCTTTCCACCGGCCCTTGCCCAAAGATGCCTGCGTTATTGACGATTGCATCGAGCGGACCAACCTCTTCAAGGCACCGCGCCACCGAGTCATCGCTGGTGATATCGAGCACATGCGCCTGGATGCCTTCCAATCCACTCGGCGCGGATAGGTCGGTGGCGACGACGGAATGCCCTCGCTTGGCAAGTACCTGCGCCGTTGCCATCCCTATGCCGCGTGCCGCGCCTGTAATCAGAACCCTTAGCATGTTTGACATTCGGAACTCCTCTTGCGTGTCGTAGCTAGTCTTCTACGGTTTGCTTGTTCGAACCGCCGCCATTCGCTCCACCGAAAAGTTAGGCGGCATTGTCGTAGTCATTTGTGTTCACGAGCGATGCTGGTCACGGCATCGAAAGCCTCAGCAACAGTGATGGTGAAGATGCCACCCTTGCCTGCGTCGTAAGCCTGACGCCACTGCTGATAACCATCTGCAAAATCCGGAACAGGACCAGACTCTCGCTCAAGAGTAGTGACGCTCCGCGCAACAGCAGCCTCGGCAAATGGCAAGTCCTGAATCTGCGTCTGACCATTTCCGTAGCTTACGCCCGAAATCGCGATGTGAACGATAGTGCCAAGCTTGCCGCCGCTCTCGACACGAAGAACCGTAAGCCTTGCGTTGGGCTGGTTTGTCGGTGGCGTAAATGCCCAGACCTGACCGGCATGAAACTTGGATGCAGGTGCGGCGGGCTGCCTGGAGCAACCGCCAAAAAGTAATGAGAGGAAACTCATAGCAATAAAGAGTGTTCTGGTCATGCTGTGTGCGCAATGCGGCCTAACTTGCGGCTCTCTGGTGGCGGAGCAGCGATGCCCGACATGCCAAACAGGACGCGCCATCCCGCGTCCGCTCCAGGCGCCTGGTTCTGCCACGTCGTCGTCATCTCACATCCCCTCAATTCCACGAAATACGCCACCAGCATCAACGAGCCCCGCAAACTCCTCGAACCCCATGTTCGCAATCGAAAGATTGCTGTCTATCTGCGAAATCACCGATGCGATAGCGCGGAACTGACGACCACGCTGCTCCTGCAAATCCACCACGAGCAACGGGTGGTCTGGCTGTGAAATCGCAACGCTGTCAGCCACCACGAAGAAGCTGTGCGGATAATCTTCGGGAAGCGCCGCCATCAACTGCTCGACCGTCATACCACTATTCGCGCGATCATCCACGACCTCCATATTGAACATGAAGATGTCGCCCGGCTCACGCGCTGCTCCGATGAGGCTGTCCCATGCTGCCTGGTCAGAGAAATCTGTTCGGATTAGTAATGCGTTTTCAGACGTTGGTATGCTCATAGTTTGTGGTGTGGTGTAGTGGCCGAACGACCCGGCTCAGGCAGGCCGGAGCCATGGTGTTTGATTGTTAACAGAAAGCGCCGCCGGGCCGTTGCCTGAAGCCGGATGGTTGGGCCGAGCATATCTCATCTCAAACCTCATCGTAACGGTGCCCGAATCACACAATACATGCGCCATCCGAACACGCACCAAAGAACCCAATAAGCTGGTACTCGAAAAGGCCAGGTCCACGCAAGAATCCGATAACATCGGTCGCACCATGCGCCGGTGTATGGAACAGGGCCCGGATAATGACTGGTGTGTCCGGGCTGACCGCACCTTTCACAGATTCCGCAGAAACCCTCTGGCAATCCCTGCTCGCGCCGCACCTCTGGCCCAGAATTCGAAGGGTTGCAGTAGCAGTTGCGTTTCATGCGGCGCAAGGCGCAGCCGAACGCCGCGGCTCACCTACCGCCGTCGGGAGCGACCGGCGAGCGCCGGACAGACGGTCGAATTTGAACCATCTGAGAAACGTAAAGCAAGGGCGTCGGTTAGGTGCAACCGCCTTGTTGGGCGAGGTGAATGCCCGCCCACGTAGGTGTCGTCGCACTAACCAGCCGGCACTTCCAACCCAGACGAGGAACACTACACCCAGCCGAGCCATTGACTCGGCTTGCATCCAACGCAGGTAGTCGTACTGAGGTGGACTGCTGACCCATTCCGGCTGAACGAGGCGAAAATGCCACAGATGCCTCACGAGGTCGGCGTCCGTCCAACTGCTCGGACCGATGTAGAGTAGCGAGGTCATCGGAGCGAGTGCCCAAAACCACACACAGCCGATCGCGGCGACCGTGATAGCCGCCAGTTGTGATCTGAGCGTCAGAAATTGCGATCTGAGCGTTATATTCACAGAGCACTCTAACACCTCATGTGGCCCAAAGTTCCAGCCCAACATTCGTGCTGACTGGTGTCGGACCGAGCGCTTTCAAATGCAAACGCAGCCGACCATCCGGCATCCACTCCAGCGCGCTCGTTGGGCCACGTCGTCACTTCGTGATCTTCTCAAGGATCTCCACGCTTTTCACGACGAAATAATCATCGTCTGCGTACGTAATCTTCACTTTGTAATCCTGGTAGCCGCACCCGCTTGACGAGCCTTGTAAATCGTGAATCCGAATGTGCGGGTCGACAACCTGTAGGGGCTGCCCCAATCGGGAAAAGAAGATGTTCCCGCACTTCCCATCCTGCGCCTTTTCGTACTCCATCATCGCCTTCCGATAAAGGTCCACGTTCTTCTGATACTGCTTCTTCGCGTCGTCCATCCTGACAATCGCCTGGCCCATCTCCGAACTGTGCGAAACTGGAATATTGGTGTCCGCTGATTGGCAACCAGTCAGAACTGATACCACGGCTGCGAGCGCTAAAAATTTGTGGTGCATGGCGTACGATGTGAAGTGGCCTAACGTTTTGGGTCAGGCACGCGGGGCCAGGTGAGCCAGTAAAAGCAGCACGGCGCAATCCCGCGTTGCCTGAAGCCAATGGTTCGTTTCTCCCGCGTTCATCTGACAAGCTCCCTCACGACGAAGGCCGTAAGTAGCAGAATCGGAAAACATGCAAGAGCCCACAACAGCGTGGCCAACGAGCAGCGGAAGGAAGGATATGGGTTTTGTAGTCTTCAATTTCTTGTGTGGTCATTAGCTTGTAAAGAACAGGATGCTTGACCTGCCAGTACCTCACAGCATACATCGGGGCCATTGCTGCCTCCCACGTCTCGAACTGAAAACGAACAATTGCGCCGGTGTTCAGGGCGCGAATCGTAGCCACCTCCCTACGCACAGCACCGGGCTCTGCCTTGCGTCGGCCGTTTTCGTCGAGCTCATCAAAATCTTGAAAGTTTTCTAATCGATATCCCTTGAAGTTTGCAAAGTCGCCATCAATACCTAGCGAGGGATCGATAGATTGAAGGACACCTTGAAACTGGCTGATGATCCGGCGTGTCGTGAAGGCATACCAGCTTTCTCTTGAAAAGAAGGCGCTAACCAGCACCTGTTCTCCTTCAGCCAAACTGAGATAGGGAACAAGAGATGGGTGCAGCACTCCGACGATGGTGCACGACATCATCCGGCTCACCACATGCTTAGTGATGTACGTCAGTGCGATGTCGTGGATTTTCGCGTCGTTGTTCACAAGGCGCTAACGCTCGGCAGGCACGCGCGACTGAGGCGTTGAATTGAAAACCAAAGCGCGACCGCGCCGTTGCCTGAAGTGCTCTGGTTAGCCAAGAAAATCATCCGAACAGTCTCCTGAAAATGACTGCTTTTTGGGCGGCTCGTCATAGAGCTCGCCCTCATCACCCTGAACCCTCGCCTGAAGCTCGCTGGCAATCTGACGCATCTTGGCGAGACACTCATCATCGGGATTCTTCACGGCCAAGTTACCTTCAAAATATGAAAACCAAACTGGTGAACGGGTGGAGTGAGCACGCCACTCTGTGAGCAGCGGCTGCGTGAGGCGAATGGTCTCCCCTTTTGGGTTCGTGTGCTCCGCAACGCCAGTGATGACCATGTCGGGATCCGAAGCGACGTACGCCTGCCACTCGCTCTCGCTGATGCGCGGCCCATCTTCGTCTGACCATTCCTTCTTGCGCATGATGTGGACGTCGTAACCCATACGTCGTGATGGCTAACAGTATAAATGGCCGGAAGTGGTTATTCGAAGCCTGAAGTGGAGTTGGGCGTGGCCCCTGCATAGTCAAAAGTTGCCGATTGGTACGAAAACAGTCAACTGCGGCACAGCTTTGCCACGCACCTGCTCGAAGGGGGCACGGACATCCGCAGCGTCCAGGATTTACTCCGGCATGTAGATGTGGCGACCACCCAAATTTATACCCACGTCATGAATCGTCCGGGCTTGGGCATCAGGAGCCCACCGGACGCCCGGGAAGTTGAAAGCTATCGGCACCTGTCTGCCAAACCACTGCGTGGCCTGCAAGTGCAAGTGCCATGCAAGTGGCAAGGACTTTGGCAAGGAGTTTGGCAAGGACTAAATTCTTGTTTATCAACGCCTGGCAAGGAGGCAAGGACTTTTTACCCCCTTTCGGGGGGAAAGGGTTCCTGCAACTTTTGGCCTGGCAATTTGGTTCCAGACCAGCAGACCAGCGAGTTTCAAATCGTCTCCTAATTCCTGAAAATTCCTGTCAGTACGGTCAACTGGGTCAATACGGTCAATCCATGTCACGTCCCGTTCGCCTTCGTCTCTGTGTCACGATTTTCCGATGAGCTTTCAAATTGGGGACGTAATCCGCAGGATTTTGGTCACTTGGTTAGGCAAGAGGAATGAGCATCCCCGCAGCGGGCTGTGATTGACGAGTAACAACGCCAGTTGACCAAAGGACAAGGAGAACGTCCCCAAGTTGAAAGGGATTCGGAAATTAACACTCAACCGCCCTCAAGTCCGGCCAGCTTGTGGCCAGCTTGTGGCCAGCTTGGCCAGCTTATTTCCGGCTTTCCGGGGGAGACACGCCCGCCCTTATTCTTCACTTCTTACTTCTCACTTCTCACTCAATTGCCGGGGGAAAGCCTTCACCCGACAATTCGTCCCGCGGCTGCGGGATTCGTGCGATTCGTGTCACGCAGATGCCCTCAAATCAAAAATCGCAAATCTAAAATACTTGGAATCTTCAATGCTGCCGGCCTTTGTAGCACTTGTGAGCTTGTGAAAATGGCGTGTAGCACTTGTGAACACGCATTTGACCCAATAACCACAGGCCTTGTAGCGCTTGTGAGCTTGTAAACGCCAAAACAGGGATCCGGGGGGAAGGCTCCCGGGGCGCTTCGGCCCGAAAATTCCGCCGACACCCTTGTCATGCAGCGGCGACACACTATCTGTGAACACTCCGAAATCTCACAAGATCCAAGCATCTACCACGATGTACACACTTGCGTACACACTTAGTACACACTTGTGAAAGTGCAGAAAACACCCGTCTTTATTGATGATGTCACACTTGCACACTTGTCACACTTGTTTTTACGGGTGTCGGAGGGGAGGAGATTCCTGTCACTGAAAGTCTCTATCCTATCCCCCAAATCAGCCTCGGACAGCATTCAAGCCATCCGAACCAATCCGAAGCCAACCGAAACCATCCGAGGCTAACCGAGGTAAACCGAGGTTTAGTATTTTTTTCGCGGCTCGGCGTTTCTCACCATTTCCGATGAGCTTTCAAAGTGAGTATGTGGTTCTAGGAAAGTTCAGCTGCTGACTAGGCGTTCGCGAGGAGCATCCCCGCAGCGGGCTGTAACGAGCGAATAACAACGTCAGCGGTTGAAAGGCCGGAACCAGGTTGCTCCAGGTTGAAAGGGATTCGGAAATACAAAAATGTTACGGCTGGGAAGCAACATGTTACGCCTGGGAAGTGCAGCAAACCCCTGATTCCATTGATTTGTTACGACGTTACGACTAGGAAAGCCGTTTTCCGGGGGCTCCGGGGGGGGGGAATGTCACTTGGCCTTGCGAGTCCGCGTTTCGACTGCGCCATTGCCGTGACGGGCCGGCATCCTGTCACTTCTTGATAAAAAAATCCTGGCACCCATCAAAAATCAGTTTCGGGTAATTGCGGCTAGTTTCGGGTAATTACGGATCGAAGCTTTCAAACTACCACTCCATCAAAAACCCCCGTCTGACCAATTCTGACCATCTCTGAGTATATCCGACTAATTCTGATTAAATCTGACCAGAAAGGTTTTTTTGCGCAGAAGCTATCGAAGAACGTCCCCGGGAATTTTTTGGATCGTCCCCACTTATCTACAGGTTGTGTACGAGCACGCCTCGCAGAGTTGCAGCTGCTTGCAGTTGGTTGCACTAAATTGCACCAAGTTGCAGCTAGTTGCACTTCGAACTCGCGAAAGTAGGCGATTCCAACACCACAAGACACCATCAGCGGGCCCGCCGCGCATCACTCCACCACTCCGTTCTGTGTTATCCCCTCCTTCGTTCTCTTCGTTTGCTTCTGTGGACAATTGCCCCGTGCCTCAAATCCAAAATCAAAAATCGAAAATCAATTCGCTCCATCACTCCGCTTACCGCTCTCTCCCTCTGTTCTCTCTTGTTACCTCATGTTAAGAATTTCTTCCCTCATTGGCCTCCCTTGCCGAACTTGTGCCCCGTTACCTGTTCGCTCACGTTAAAAAAACCACTCCTGAATTCGTGTAAATTAGTGCCACCACAGTTCTCGCCAGAGAATTACATCCTTGGGGCATCCAAATCGTGGCGGACTTGGAAGTCACATTCGTGTCAAGCAGAAATCCCTCAAATCCAAAATCAAAATCGCCAATCGAAAATAACTCCCTCACTCCACCTTCCCGGACTCGTTGCGCGCGTCGTTATCTTCGAACCATCGTCTTACCATTAATAATCCCCCGGCCACCCCGGATAGCGCCAGCACGGCCAGGCCCAGGCCGGTGAAAATCGCCCCCATTTTTTCCCGCGGCACAAACCGCAGCGGATAAAAAAAGGATGATATCCCGGCAATGATGACAATCGTAATGGCGATTCGGCGAGAACTCTTGATGCGGGAATAAACAATCGTGCGAAAGCACGGCACGAAGACCGCGCCCGCGATCACCAGGGCCAAAAAAGTGCGCCAGGTGATCTCAAAGTTGAAGCCGGTGCGGGTCGAGCGCAGCGCTTCGAGCGATGCCAGGAGCACGCTGAAACTTAGCGAGAGCCCATAAACAATTATCGAATTCAACGAACGATCGTTTGCGGTGCTCTCAGTCGTCATGCCGCACCTTACCATGAGGCAGCCTGGGGTCCAAACACGGATAAAATCAGCAATTTGCCTGCTCGCCAACAGGACAGGCCTTGCTACGCTCGCCCAAACTTCAACATCCATAACTTACTGCTATGACAATTCCGAAACTTCTCAGCTTGATAGCCACCTGCTCTATTTTACTGAGCCAAAATGCTTTTGCCGCCGTAAAAACCTATCAGGTAACCGGCCCCATCGTGGAGGTTACCGATAAAACCATCGTGGTTCAAAAGGGCGATGAACGATGGGAGATTGCGCGCGACGTCTCTACCAAAGTTGATGGCGAATTGAAAGTGGGCCAAAAGGTGACCATTTATTATCGGATGCATGCGACGCGGGTGGAAACCAGCGCCTCAACCTCTCAGTCCAAAAAAGCAGCTACTAAATAGCGCGCGCTAAGCAGCAAGCCGGTCAATCTTCCGGTTTTCATCCGCTTCGCTCCCGACAGGAGCTTTTTCAGGAATCGGCCTGCGCTGTAGCACCTATTAACTGGTACAGCTCCGCCAGAGCTTCTGATTTGCATCTGAAGCTCCGAGAATTACTGCTCCGCCGTATTTCCTTCCTCGAAATTCATACCGGCGAGGTTATCTTGAACGTTTGTCATGAACGACCCGCGGCTTGCCGAACTAAAGCAATTGCTGCCCCAGGCCATGCTCCAGGACTGGGTGCGGCTTGGCTGGCGGCTTGCCCGGATCCTCCGCGCCCGGCACCACCCGGATAAACGCGATGTTCTCCTGGAGCGGTTGCTGGCTCAGGTCCGCGATTCTATGGCCTTGCGGGAACAACGTCGTCTGGGCGTGCCCCGTATTTCCTACCCTCCGGACCTCCCCATCACCGCGCGCAAAGATGAGCTGGTCGAGGCTATCCGCAAAAATCAGGTGGTGATTGTGGCGGGCGAGACGGGCTCGGGAAAAACCACGCAATTGCCCAAGATGTGCCTGGAGGCGCGCTTGGGAATTGAGGCAAAGATTGGGTGCACGCAACCACGCCGAGTCGCTGCCCTCTCCATCTCCCGCCGCATCGCCGAGGAACTGAATGCAACCTGGGGGCACGAAGTGGGTTGCAAAATCCGCTTCGACGATCAATCCAGCCCTCAGACTTACATTAAGCTGATGACCGATGGCATCCTGCTGGCGGAAGCGCAGGGCGATCCGGAATTGTCGGAATACAACCTGATCATCCTGGATGAGGCTCACGAACGAAGCCTCAATATCGATTTTCTGCTGGGCCATCTGAAAGGCCTGCTGTCGCGAAGGACCGACCTGAAACTGATTGTCACCTCGGCAACCATCGATACCGAAACCTTTTCCCGCCATTTCAATAATGCTCCCATTATCGAAGTCTCGGGCCGCGTTTATCCGGTAGATGTAATTTATCAGCCACTTGAAGCGGCCTCCGAGGAAACTGGCGATATCAGTTATGTGGATGGAGCAGTCGCCGCAGTGGAACGGCTATTGTACGAAAGCAATCACGGTGACATCCTCGTGTTTATGCCCGGCGAACGCGACATCCGGGAAATCGGCGATCAACTGGAGAATCGGTTCGGCGGTGATGCGGAGATCATTCCGCTCTTCGGGCGGCTAAGCTCCAGCGATCAGCAGCGCGTGTTCGCACCCTCCGCTCGCCGCAAAGTCATTATTGCGACGAATATTGCCGAAACTTCCCTAACCATCCCCGGAATCCGTTTCGTCATCGATTCCGGATTGGCACGTTTAAGCCGCTACAACCCGCGCACCCGAACCCGCCGGTTGCCGATCGAACCGATATCTCAGAGCAGCGCCAACCAGCGCAAGGGCCGCGCCGGACGCGTGCAACAAGGCACGTGCATTCGCCTTTATTCCGAGGAAGATTTCAATGGCCGGCCTGCCTTCACCCAACCCGAAATCCAGCGCGCGAACCTGGCGGAAGTGATTTTGCGAATGAAAGCCTTTCGTTTGGGAGACATCGAAAGCTTTCCGTTCATCCAGCCGCCTGCACCGGCTGCCATCGCCACCGGTTATGCACTGCTCCAGGAGTTGGGAGCTCTGGACCAGGAACGCCAACTGACACCCACTGGTGAAAAACTCGCCCGCCTGCCGATCGATCCGACTCTCGTCCGCATGCTGCTGCAATCTCAACACGAGCACGCCACCCGCGAACTGCTCATCATCGCCGCTGGCCTGAGCATCCAGGACCCACGCGAGCGCCCACTCGACCAGAAGGATGCCGCCACTGCCGCTCACCGCAGATTCAACTCTCCCCAATCCGATTTCCTGGCCTTACTGAATATCTGGAATGCCGTTCACGATGAATGGGAGAAATTGCGAACCCAAAATCAGCGGCGAAAGTTTTGCAAACAGCAGTTCCTCTCTTATTTGCGGATGCGCGAATGGCAGGATCTCTATGCGCAGCTTCATGATGCACTCGAAGAATTGGGAACCGTAAAGCTGAACGAGAGCAACGCCGCTTACGAAGCGATTCATCGTTCGATCCTCGCGGGCTTGATCGGCCATGTGGCGCATCAGGAGGAACGGAATACGTATAAGGCCGCAGGAAACCGGCTGGTTTCGCTTTTTCCCGGCTCCGTCCTTTATGCCCGGGGCGAGCCTCCCCGTAAAAATGCGCCGAAACCAGCGAAACCCGCGGTAAGTTCCAACCAGCCTGAATGGATTGTTGCCGGGGAGATCGTGGAAACTTCGCAAGTGTTTGCCCGCACCGCGGCCGGCATAGACCCGCAATGGATTTATCAGGTCGCGCCGCACTGTTGCAAAGTGACCCACAAAAATCCGCAATGGAATGCCAGGTCCGGACGCGTTTTGGCAGAGGAAATCATTACCCTGCACGGACTCGAAGTGCAGCGCCGGAAAGTTGCTTACGGCAATATCAACCCGGCTGAGGCGACCTCCATTTTTATTCGTGCAGCGCTGGTTGAAGAAAATCTTCTGCCCACCGGCACTCCGAACAATGGTAACCCGGATGAAAGCGATGAGAATGATGTTCGTATTTTAAGGACGCATCCGGACGAGCGGCCGAAATTTCCCGAGCAATACGCCTTCATGACCCACAACCGTGCCGTGCGCGATAAGGTTGAAAACTGGCGCACCAGGGTTCGCCGCTATGATTTGCGCGACCTCGATGACGCGCTTTGCGAATTCTATGCGCGCCATCTGCAAAATGTTTCGTCGATTCACGAGTTGAACCGGTGGCTGCGTGAGCCGGGGGCCGGAAATCTGCTCCGCATTTCGGAGGAGGAACTTGCGGGCGGCGAATCACTGGGCTTCGATACCGAGGCATTTCCCGATGCGGTCGCGGTGGGAGGACAACCGGTCGGAGTAGCTTACGCCTATGCGCCGGGTGAAGAACACGATGGCGTGACCATTCAACTGCCGTTTTCTCTCGTGGAAAGTGCGTCCCCTGCTCTGCTCGAATGGGCCGTGCCGGGTTTGAGACAGGAGATGATCAGCGAACTGCTGCGGGCACTCCCGAAATCCATTCGACGTGAACTCATGCCGTTTCCGCCTCGGGTGGAGGAAATCGTTCGCGATTTCGAACCAACTGGACGATCCTTCCTGCAAAGCCTCGCCACCTTCATTCACCAGCGTTTCGGCGTCGCCGTATCTCCAAGCTCCTGGCCGACCGACAGTTTGCCGGCACATCTGCGGCCACGAATTGAAGTCGTGGATGCCCAACAGAAAGCGCTGGCGAGCGGCCGGGATTTACGTCAATTGCGTGAGCAATTGGAAAAGAAAAAAGTCACCCCTGCTCCGCAGGCCGAACCGCCGGCGTGGCAAATGGCTGTGCAACGATGGGAGCAATTTGGCCTGACCACATGGTCGATTGCTGATTTACCGGAACGGCTCACGATCAGCGAAAGCCCAGGACTGCCGTTGTATGCGTGGCCCGGTTTGGAAAATGAGGATGGCTCCGTGAACCTGCGGCTTTTTCGGAGCGCCGAGGCTTCCCGAATCTCCAGCCTCAAAGGCGTTCAGCGATTGGTGGAACTCGCGATTCAGCGCGACCTGGGTTGGCTGGAAAAAGACCTTCGCGCATTGTCACGCTTGGAACCGCTTTACGCTCCCATCGGTGCCCTGGAAGAACTGCGCGAAACCGCCCTCACGAATTTAAAGAATTACGTGCTCCCGGCTGACCCTTTGCGACAGCTCTCGCACAGTTGTTTCCAAGCCGCCACCGTCGAGGCCCGACAGCGACTGACGGGCTTGGCCCAACGATTCATCGATCGATTGACGGCGATTTTGCAATTACGTCAACAGGTAGAGCAACGGCTGGGAGCAACCGCTCCGGTACGTGCACGCGTTCTGATTTCTTTGGACCAATTGGGCCAACCACCTGCCGCCGCCGGAAATCCTTTGGCACCCGAACTGAACCGGCTTCTCCCGCCGCGCTTTCTGGAACAAGTCCCCTATGAACGGCTCGAACACCTGCCCCGATACCTTAAGGCTTTGCTCACCCGACTTGAACGAGCTTCGCTCAATCCTTTAAAGGACCAGGAGCGCATGAAACAGGTCGTGCCTTACGAGAGCGCTTTAAGGCAGCTTCAGGCACAACCTCTTCGCAGCCCCCAAGTCAGACGTGAGCTGGCGAACTTTAATTGGATGCTCCAGGAATTTAAGGTTTCCCTCTTCGCACAGGAACTGGGCACGGCCATGCCCGTCTCAGCCAAACGCCTGGACGAGCAATTGCAAAAAATAAAAGCGGCGGCCTAACACCACCTATTCTTTGACTAGCCGGACCTCAAAGTGGTGAGTCTTCGGTTTTCGAGCTTCGTCAATCTGTTGTTCCATTCCCTTGATTTGCTCATCTAAACGAGCGACCTCGGCCATGCGGCGCTTTTCGGTCTCCGGCGACTGTGCCCATGACGGGAACTCGTGAAGTTGCACACTGCGCCAGCGCGTGAAAAATTGATTGTTCTTCTTGAACACCAAATCCAAAACCGTGTTCGCCTGTTTGGTAATTGGTCCCGCCTGCGTGCTCAGGTTAACACCTTTGCCCAACTCCGTGGCGGTCGCCTTGGCCGCCGGTTCACCGTCGATGCTAATCGTGTAATTCCCTTCAGCCAGGCCGCTCACCCGAAGTTCGTAGCGATCGAGTTCATCCAAAATGGGCGCGAGTTTCAGCGCCGCTTCCGCCCGGGAATCAATTGGCATCGGCAAAGCATCGTCCAGACGGTCGAAGCTCACCGTGCCTTCACTTACTTTAAGGTCGCTAATCTTGCATTGGCTGCCGTTTGATTTTTTCGCGTGTGCATCAATTTCCGCGCGCGACACCAATGGCGATGCGCCGAGCCCTTTCAGCACGGCCCAAGCCATGACCGTATGCCCAATTGGCCCAGGATGGACCGCATCGCCACCGCCGATCATGCCCGGAGGATTCGCCGCTCGTTCCCGAAGCAGCATCGCCATATAGGGCGCAAATTGATCCACAAATAACGCCCCCTCCTTTTCCGCTACCTCCTTCAAGCCGTCAGAAAATTTCCGTAAGGACTGATTCTTCACATCCTGATCCGGATCCGCCCGCTTTTCTTCGATTGGCTGTGGCGTAAGAAAGGCCACCCGCGCTCCGTTCGCCTTGAGGACCTTGGCAATTTCTTCCTGGCTCCGCACGTAAGCTTTAAAGATGTCTTCCCGGAAAGCCTGATACGAATGATCGTTCATCCCGAATTTTACCGTCACGACCGTCGGCTTCAGCGGCAACACATCGCGCTTCAGTCCGCGACCAACCGCATCCTCCACCATTTTGGCCTGGGCTTCCGGATCCGCAGCGAACAATGCCTTTTCATCAGCATGCGTGCGTTGCCTCAACCATGCCGTGTCCCCGCCCCAACCCACATTGCGAAAGGTCAACTGCCACCCCGGATGCCGAGTCAACGCGTAGGCTTCGATGTAGGTCGTGTATAATCGTTGTTCGGTAATGCTATCCCCGAGGAAAACGACGCGATCACCGTCTTTAATGAAGAAATCAGCGCTTAGCGCGGAGGTCGCCAAAACCAAAAGTGCTGCCAACAGGGTAAAACGTCGGGAAAACATTCGCATAATGCACCTAGCTATAGCGGAAACTAGGCGAGTCGCAATCCCTTGCGAAATTGATTTGAGTCAATGTTATTAACTCGGCATAATGTAAACTGAGAAAACTAATGACGTTATATGACAAAATGGGAGGTCGCCCGGCACTGTTGCAGTTGCTGCGGCACTTCTATGCGGATGTCCGCCAGCACCATTTGATTGGACCTATCTTTAATAGTCATATCCAGGACTGGCCAGCGCATCTCGAGAAAATTGCCCACTTTTGGTCGCCCATGCTGGGCGGTCCGTGGGATTATGCTGGCGCAATGCCCCCGAAGCACGTGCCGCTTGGTTTGCAGGAAGACCATTTCGCAGCGTGGCTTGGCCTTTGGGAACATAATTGCCAGGTATGGCTCCCTGAGGAAGCAGCGAACGAGCTGATAAGTCGCGCCCACTTTATCGCTCAGCGCTTGCGCGAATTTTGTGGCCTGGTTCCCTCCAGGGCGGGTGCCTTAAGCTTCAGGCCATAGGATGACAGTTTCCCTTAAGCAGCCATTGCTCTGCATCCTTCTCGGGGTGTTGACCCTCACATTTACTTTGCCTGCTCTTCCTCAGAGCCAGGAAGATTACGAGCTGCCCCCTATCAATTATTCCACAACTCCACCCAAAGATGTTATCACGGGCCTGCAAAAGCGCCTCGAGTCAGGAGAACTAAAATTCAGCGGAACGGATAAAGAAATCGTAAGTGCATTGCTGCGTGAATTGCACATCCCTCCCGAAAGCCAGCTCCTGGTTTTTTCAAAAACGAGTTTCCAGCGTGAGCGGATCGGGCCCGAACGCCCGCGAGCGCTTTATTTTTCGGATACCAGTTACGTTGGCTGGGTTCCGGGCGGGCTGATTGAAGTGACCACGATTGATCCTTCACTGGGTCCAATTTTTTATTCCTTTGACCCACGCGCCGACACCACCAAACCAAAGCACGGGTTTAATCGCGAGATGGATTGCCTCCGTTGTCATGGCGGAACATTCGTTTCACACATTCCGGCGGTATTTGCCCGCTCAGTCTTCCCCGATGCCGATGGCGAGCCGTTGTTGCGACAAGGCACCCAGGTCGTGGATTTTCGCACGCCCTTTGAAGAGCGCTGGGGTGGTTGGTACGTGACCGGCAGGCATGGCAAGGCGCTCCATCGAGGCAATGTCATTTGCGGCGAGAAAGATTCCTCCCTGGTGGCCGATTTCGCCCACGGAGCAAACATCACGAATCTTTCGACTCTGTGCAGCACCGAGAAGTATCTGAAAAACACGAGCGACATCGTTGCGCTGATGGTTTTTGAACACCAACTGGCCATGCACAACGCCATCACGCGCGCGATGCTCAATTGCCGGCGCATGTTGAATTACCAGAAAGGCCTGCAGCAGGCGTTCAAAGAACCCATAACCGAAGAACCGGCTTACGATAGCGTGAAAACGGTCTTCGACTCCTCGACTCGAGAAATCGTTAATTGCTTACTTTTCAAAGATGAAGCCGTGCTCCCGGCGGGACTGGAGGGTTCGGCGGAATTCCAAAAAGTATTTGTCGCGGAAGGCGCTTCCGTTCCAAGTGTCGGTTCACTTAAAGAATTTTCGCTCGACGGCCACCTGTTTCGCAATCGTTGCAGCTATCTGATTTATTCGGAAAGCTTTCGCGCACTGCCGGATGCGTTAAAACGCCGGATCTATTCCCGGTTGGCAAAAGCTCTCCATCCCGCCAATTCCGACCCAGCCTATGCCTATATCGGCGCGGATGAGCGGCAGCGGATAGCCCAAATTCTCCGAGCAACACATCCCGAATTGAAGCATTTCCTGGAGCTTTCGGCAGCCCCTTAGCGATCAGTCAGACTTCAACGCCCTCCGCGCTTACCTCCACAAGAAACGTTTTAACCAGCCTTTTTTCGAGCAAAGTGTATTGACATTGCGAACCTTTCCGCTCTATCAATGTCAGCACAGCATGATTTGGAGCCGGTCAACGCCTTTGTCAGGATTGCATGGAAATTCCGGTTTCAATCCACCACTTAAGAAAGATTACCTATGCCTCCTAATAAACCAGGCTTCCGAAATTTAACCGCAAACTTCCGCTTCACGATTCCCTGCATTTCCGGAGGAGTTTTAGCAGGCTTCTTGGTCACTGCCTTCCCGGCATTAAGCCAAAATACCTGGAATAATGCAGCCGGCACGACCAACTGGTCAGACGCCGGTAATTGGTCATTCGGGGCGAGTCCTTCGACATTCGATATTGTCCTCTTTGATAATGTTACTCCGGCTTCACCGGCGAACGTCATCGACAACATCGTCGATAGTAATTTTACAATTTCCGCTTTGACCTATCAGACCGTGAGCACGAACGGTTTTCACACGACTTGGTTGAATTCCGGCGTTTCGCTGAACGTGAATGGCACTGACGGTAACGCCATTTCCGTCGGGTCCGGCGGCATCCTTGCCGGAGCAGTCAGTGTGTACGACCGTTTCGCCGGGCCGGGAACGCTTACCATCACAAACTTGAGCGGGGCTATCAATGCCTCTCAAGGCGGGGATAACAATGATCATTTCGCAACCCTCGACTTGTCGGGACTCACAAATTTTTCTGCCAGTGTGGGCCAGATCCTGGTCGGCTGCATTCCAGATATTTCAATCCTTGGCACTCGCCCAATGGGAATTATTCGGCTGGCCGATACTAACTTCATTCAAACCACCGCCGGGGTAAGCAAGCCCGGTATTTTGATCGCTTCATATCCTACCGGTGATACCAACATTCGCGGAACCGAACAGCTCTTTCTCGGACGGCACAATATCATTAGTTCCGATGCCATTTCAATTGGTGGCACAAAAACCAGCGGGCAAATTCTCTCGCGGCCAGGTGTTATCAGTGCGTTTGCAAGTCTGCGTGGCAGTGCTGGCGGTTCTGACAAAGTAAAACTCCTGGTGGTTGGCGATGGCCGTGGTGGCATGGCAAACTTTGGCCCAGGAGGAACGAGCGTCGCCAACTCAGGGGCTTTTGATGGAACCGGTACTTTTCTTGACGCACTGGTGCAGGATTTATACGTGGCGCGCAGCCAAACCAACAACAACGGGGCAACTACCGGCGTGCTTACGTTCGACCAGGGCAGCATCACCGCAGACAACTTGTTTGTCGGTTATCATCCCAGCCCAGCGGCAAACACCGGAAGCTTTAACGGAACCGGCACGGTCAATGTAAACGGCACGGCAACGTTGAATGTAAATAACGATCTTGTCCTCACAAGAAAACTGGGCACCAACATTCCAATCGCCACTCTCAATATTGGCTCTGCAGCAACCGTAAACGTAAACGGCAACGTCATTACGAGTGGTGGCAATAGCACGATCAATTTCAATAATGGGGGAACACTTAATTTGCAGCCCGCTGGAGATGCTGCCGCGGGTTACGTCAGCGTTGGTACACTTTCAGGTACCGGCAACATCCAAAACGCCGCCAACGTTACCAACACGACCGCACTTACTCCGGGTTCAACGACCGCAATTGGTGTCTTGAATGTTGCGAACAATCTAACACTCGCCACGGGTGCTACACTCAACCTGAACCTGGCAAGCACGACGGACGCAGGTCTAAACGATCTGGTAAACGTCACCGGCGATCTGAATTTAAATAATAACAGCATTTCGTTAACGCCGCTTGGCAACTCACTGGCGAGTACGCCTTATACCCTCATTACTTTTACCGGCACTCGAAATGGGACATTCAACTTCAGCAACCCGACGCGCTACAATGCCGTTTTGGATTACCAGCCAAATGAAATCAACATTCTGTTCAGTGGTTCCCCCGGAAGCGTTAAATGGAATTCGGCTGCCAACAGCGCGTGGAATTTAACCACTAGCAATTGGCAAAACACGGCGACTTCGTTGACGGACCGGTTCATGCAATTGGACACCGTTTTGATCGATGATTCCATAACCGCCACCAACACGCTGATCCTCACCGGCACGCTCCTGCCGAATCAGGTAACTGTAAATTCTTCCGCTCGCGATTATATCTTCGGTGGGAGTGGCAAAATTAGTGGGCCAGCGTCTTTAATCAAAAGTGGAAGCAGCACGCTGACGTTGAGTAATGCCAATGATTTCGCCGGTCCAGTGACGGTAAGTGGAGGTGTTTTAAAGGTAATAAACGGATCTGCCCTGGGCAATACCAACGGAGCCACCACCATCGCCAGTGGAGCAACTCTCGATGTCTTTGGCTCGTCTTTGTTCAATCCGGGTGAGTTGATCACCATCGCAGGCACCGGTCTCAGTAATACTGGCGCGGTCATTAACACTGGAGCCGCGCAAAATAATGCGATACGTTTTCTAACTCTATCCGATGACGCCACCGTGCGGGTCGATAACCGATTCGATGTTCGAGGCCCGAGCGGCAGTGGCAGCTTTTCGGGTTCACTTAACCTGAATGGTTTCACATTGACCAAACTTGGTGCTGCTCAAATGTCCCTGGCGGATACAATCACCACCAACGCTGGTTCGATTGTGATTGGAGGCGGCATCCTCGGCCTGACACGCTCCCAGGTGGATGGGCCCGGTTTTATCAACGTACTTACCAATGTTTTACTCTTTGAGAATTCATCCACCGGCTATCTGGCCAAACCCATCTCCGTTGGCGGCGGGACCATTCGCGTGACCGGAAACGCCGTTACCCTGGGCGTGCCCATTACCAACCTTGCCGGAGTCACAATCGACAACAGCGTAACCCTCACTCTTACCAACACCATCCAGGGTAATGGCGGCTTGACGAAAATAGGTGCTGGCAATCTGCTCCTAAATGCTCCCGCCACTTATTTAGGACCCACACTCATTTCGGTTGGGCGACTAACTTTGTCCACAAACGCAACTTTGGCCAGTAGTTCCAGCATCGCCTTGGCAGCCGGGACTTCGCTGGATGTATCAGGGATGAGCAGTGGCTTTACTCTGGGCGCAGGACAAGTGCTTTCCGGCAGCGGAACCATCGTTGGTGATGTGAGCGCCGACGTTGGCTCGACTCTGATTCCCGGAGGGACGCCCGGCACATTGATGCTCAGCAATAATCTAACCCTGAACGCAGCGACCAACGTCCTGGAACTCGGGGAGGACCCCACTCAAATTGGTAACAATGCCAATGACCTGATAGCTGTGAATGGCAACCTGACTCTAAATGGAGTCACCACCCTCAAAATTGCCCCCATCGGGCCGCTGAGTGCCGCCACGCCCTACACCGTGATTACCTATACCGGCACTTTGAGTGGTGGTTTAGCCAATCTGCGCGTGATTAGTGACAACCCTCGCTACAGTTTTAGCATTGTTGATCCCGCGACCACACCCAACAGCATTCAGGTTGCGGTAAGCGGCGTGCCGACCACTCTGGTTTGGAAAGGAGGAGCACCGGGAAACACCACGACCTGGAATAGCACGGTCGCCAATTGGCTAAATGGTTTGGCCACCGATACCTTTTTCGCAGGTGACAATGTTCAGTTCGACGATACAGGCAGCTCCAGCCTGGTCACGGTAGCTGCAAATGTTCAGCCTGGCGCAATTGCCATTAATAATGCAGCCAATAACTACGCCTTTACGGGCGGAGGCACCATAAGCGCCGGCAGCCTGACGAAACTCGGCACCGGAGCACTGACCTTCGGCAATACAGCAAATAATTTCGCCACCGGTTTCGAAATCGGCAGCGGCACTGTTCTTTTCACGAACAATGGAGCGAATAATTTCGGAGTGAGTGGGCCAGTTACTTTAACTTCGGGCAGCATCGCTTTTGCTAACGGCGGAGCCGATAATTTCAGCGGCGGCATGACAATCGATAATGGCACGGTGACTATCGCCAACAGCACGTCCAATTTCTTTGGTCCTAACCTCGGCCTAAACAATGGATCCCTTGTCTTGAATCAATCGGTGGATGCACTGGTCGGAGCAGCCATCACGAACGGTCTGACGAGTGGAGTCCTCCTGAAACAAGGCCCAAACACCGTAACTTTATCCGGAAACAATACGAACTTCGATGGTCCGATATTGGTAAACTCAGGCGTCCTGAAGGCCGCCAATGCGTTTGCACTCGGCAACGCGAATGGCGCAACCACAATCGCCGATGGCGCCACTTTGGATATCAATGGGACATCGCTTTACAATCCCGGCGACACAGTAATTATCTCCGGAGCGGGACTTAGCAGCACCGGGGCGGTGATTAACACCGGAGCAGCGCAGAACAACGGCTTGCGCGCGCTCGTCCTTTCCAATAACGCGTCCATCGCCGCCTGGGGAAATCGGTGGGACGTCCGCGGACCCGCCGGAGCCGGCAGTTTGTCGGGACTGGTAAATCTGAATGACTTCACGCTCTCCAAGTTGGGGCCGGGGATAAATTCTCTCGTCGACGCCGATATCACCAGCCCGGGCTCCATTGAAATTAAAGGCGGCGAACTGCATCTGACTCGCTGCAACGTGGATGGCTCCGGGATTATTAACCTCCTAAATAACATTCTCGTTTTGGAAAACTACAGTTCGGGTTACCTCAACAAACCGCTCGTTTCCGGAGGCGGCACATTGCGCGTAATTGGCAATTCGTTTTCCCTGGGCGTGCCCATCACGAATTCCGCCGGGCTGACGGTCGATGTTGCCAGTGGATTGATGCTGACGTCACAAGCCACTATCGCGGGCCCGGGCAGCTTCACGAAAATTACTGCCGGGACGAATATGCTGGTGGCAACCGATAACGCCTGGAGCGGCAGCACGACAATTACGGCAGGCACATTGCAAATTGGAAGTGGCGCTAATGACGGCAGTCTTCCTGACCTTCCGATTGTGGATAATGGCACGCTCCTGTTTACATCTCTAAATGATTTCACCAACACCCACGAAATCAGCGGCGGCGGTATTCTGGTGCAAACCGTCGGAGGGACTGTCTACCTCACCACCTCCAATAGCTTTTCCGGTCAGACGACAATAAACTCTACAGTCGGGACTTCGCCTTCCGGAGCAGCGCTTCGAATTTCAAACGGGAATGCGCTGGGTTCCACTGCCGGCAATACTCACATCGTCGGCAATACCACCGGGAACGGGCGCCTCGAATTAGTGGGAGACATTACTGTTCCGGAGCCTCTGCTGGTCGATTGCCGGCAAAGCGGGACGATTGATCTGCCTGCGGTTCTAAATGTGAGCGGCAACAATGTTATCACTGGAGCCGTAACGGGCAGCACCGGCGGTTCAGATATGAATTTTCAATCCGACAGCGGAAAATTAACCATGGCGGGAAGTTTCGTCTGCACGTCCACCGCGGGCACCCGTCGCCTCAAACTCATGGGCGATGCCAATGGCGAATGGAGCGGGAATATTTCCAACAGCGCAAATGGTGCCGTCTTCACGCATGTCGTTAAAACCGGCCTCGGCACCTGGACATTGTCGGGACTGAATGCTTATAGCGGCACGACCACGGTACGCCAGGGTACCCTGGCAATCTCCCCCGCGGGCTCCATCAGCACCAGCCCAACGATCGATGTTCAGGACGGTGCTACGCTGGATGTCAGCACTGTGGCGGGGTTTACTTTAGCATCGGGCCAAACGTTGAAGGGCAATGGGCTTATCGCTGGAGCACTGACTCTCGGCAACGGCTCCACGCTCTCCGCAGGAGCAGGTGTTGGCACATTGACCATTGGCCAGGCACTTACCTGCGCCCCTGGCAGCACGAACTTTGTTGAGATCGATAAAGTCAACGGCACAAACGATTTCGTAAAAGCCGCCTCCATTACCTACGGCGGAACTCTCGTGCTTACTGAAATCAGCAGTACTCCCTTTGTTCTGGGCGACACTTTCAAACTGTTCGAAGCTTCTTCGTATAATGGCTCCTTCGCAAGCGTGAGCCTCCCCGTCCTCGACCCAGGCCTAAGCTGGGACCTCAGTTTATTAAATTCAAACGGAACGCTCCGAGTAGGCCCATCTGTATCCTCAACCCCCGTGAACATGACCTTCGAAGTTACGGCCGGCACGATCAAGCTCGGCTGGCCAGCCGACCACACGGGGTGGAACCTGCAGGCCCAGACCAACAGCCTGGGAGTTGGCTTGAGCTCCAATTGGGCCGTCGTGCCAGGCTCAGCCAGCACTAATCAAGTCTTTATGCCAGTCGATGCAGCGAACGGCTCAGTCTTTTATCGTCTGATAGCCCCTTGAGAGCTAGTGGTGAGCGTAGTAGGGCCGCAGCGCGGTTGGCAGTTGTTTGATTTTGAGCGCGCGACTGATCGTTGCTTCGGGCTCTCGCTCCAGATTTTCGAACTCGATTACCTTGCCCGCTTCGAGTGCCGCTACCGCTATACCGTCCCGGAATAGAATTCGATTATTCGCCACGGCCGCCACGCGCGGTCCCGGTGTGATAATGCCGACGAGGTTCAAAGGATCCGCTCCGCTCACCGTAATCAACTCGCCTTTGGCAGCGGACTTTCTCAGGGACCTCAGCGATCCAATGGCTTCCGGCAAAGCAAATTGTTCTCCGCTGATCCCGCTCACGAAATAACCACCCCGAATTTCCCCTCGCGCTTCGAGCCGGCGATAAACACGCCCCAATTCATACCAGGAAATCGTAAACGGCTCGCGCTCCAGAAGTCGGCGGAACACTACGCCATAACGGCGCAATAAGACTCGCGCAAAGACCTCGATGGCATGTTCCCGGAGCTGAGAGTCGGCAGGGACAAGGGCAGCTCCAGTCGCGGTATTTCGCAGCAAAGACCATCGTCCAGCAAACTCTACGCTGCTGACCGCTTTGTGTCGGCGTTTTCGTTCTTTGTCCGCGAACGGAGTGCGCTTTTCCTGCGGTAAAAGTAGGGCCCGCAAACCTTCGAAGCTATCTGCAGTTACCCAGCCCTGTGCGGATAATTCCGCCAGCGCGTTTTCGACTCGCGACGGCAGCAGGCTGGTTTGCCTGACCAGCTCGCCAAAAAACATTGCACCACCGCGAGACAAGGCCTCCAGCACTATCGTTGTGTCCGGCGCAAAAGTCGTCGGCGAGGCTTCCGGCGCCAGCGCGAGCCAATGAAATAAATTGTCTCGCCGGAAAAGTGAAATTGGGCTGGAGCGCACGGGAGAGACGGGCCGTCCATTTCGATTAAGCGGCGGGGTTAGCCGTCCCCAGCCGATTCGCCCCGTAAAGCAAAGCTGATCCAGAAAACGCGGTGAGTAATCCTTCACCCGAAGCGCCAGCACCTCCGGCTCCCAAGCAGCGGCCGAGAGTTGGTAACCATCAAAAAACTCGAGAACTGATTCTACCCCGTTGGGCCCTTCAACTTGGTGCCCTTCGGCCACCCGTTGCCATATGAGCAGGAACCGTTGAAAGTCAGTTAGTGATACAGGTTGAATTTCCGCTCGTAGCCGATTCAGTGTGAGCCGATGTATCCGCGCCAGCAATCGACGGTCACACCATTCAATTTCTGATTTCTGACCTTCACGTTGAGGCTTCTGACGATCCTCGATCGGAAGGTGAGCCAACGCGCGACCGCTCCGAAAGAGACCTCGCAGAACAAAGCCCTCTGCCTCCAACGCCATCATGGCCGTCTGAATCTCCGAATGAGAGAGTTCAAAAAAAGCAGCCAGCTCCGAAACCGTAATTGGTCCGGTGACTTCCATACGTCCGCGTACCAACTCTCGAATCCCATCGGGCCGCTCCCATTTTCGCTCGGCTTCTGCCTTGGGAGGCTCCAAGCCGGGCTCGACGCCGATTCCTAAATAAATCGCCTGCAACAATGGAAGACGCTCAGCCGCGACCCAAAATGCCGGCCCATGGGTGAGGCGACCCGCACGTTTTTCCTGCGTTAATACTTCCAGCCATGGCAACGTTTCCGTCTGGCCCAACGGCGAAAACATTCGCGAATGGCTTGCCATATTAACGTTACTCCCCAACTCCGGCGAAATCCTTCCAGACGAGTCCTGCCGGTCTTCGGCAGTTGCTTGCCCTCCTCCAGCGACTCGGAGAATTTCCTCATCCGTGAGCGCGCCGGTCAAGAGCAAGGCTTCGTGTAACTCATCCGCGGTGCCCGCGCGCGGCCACGCATCGTTGCAAACGGTCTCAATCGCGGCGATATCGAGCACGCCCATCCCCGGTTCGCTGGAAGACTCAGAAGCGCGTCGTGTATAGACCGCCTGGGTTCGCCGCTCCTCCAATGGCGCGTTATCAAGAAACGCATAGGGCTTCGCATTTAAAATTTCCGAAGCCATGGGCGAAGGCTCGGGCAAATCGCGCGCGATGCACTGTATGGACCCGCTTTCGATTTTCTTGAGCAACTCGATCAACCCATCGATATCCATCGCCTCTGTCAGGCAATCTTCAATGGTTTGGTGAACTAACGGATGCTCAGGCACCACTCGGTCACCGGCGATATTCTCCAGGCACGCAAGTTGGTCGGGAAAAACCGCCGCCAGCAGGTTTTCTGATTCCATGCGTTGCAGCGGCGCAGGCACTTTTCGTCCGCCGCGCTGCCGCGGCAAGGCCATGGATCGGCTGGCATTCCAGCGCCAATGAATCGCAAACATCGGCGCATCCAGGAGAGCCTGGATCAAAATGTCGCGCACCGAATTGCTATGCAGAAACCGAAAAACATCCTCCAGCGGAAAGGAATGCTGCGTTCCCAACGAAAGCACAATCGCATCGTCGGTTGCGGCTGCTTGCAGTTCAAAATTGAACGACCGACAAAATCGTTTCCGCAGAGCCAACCCCCACGCGCGATTTAACCGAATCCCAAAAGGCGAATGAATCACCAATTGCATCCCGCCGGATTCATCAAAAAATCGCTCAATCACCAATCTGTTCTGGGATGGGATAACGCCGAGGGCACCGTAAGCAGATGTAAAATAATTAGCGATCTGACGTGCGGCAGGTCCGGTAATGGCCGTTTCCTGCGCAACCCAACTGGTAAGTGCGGACACTTGCGGCGAATCTATCGTCTCAGTCTCGTTCTCCACGGCGTTTTCGTTCCCTTTCTCGGGAGAACCGTTTTCTGAATTGGCTTGAATCGTCGCCTGAATATCTTCACGCAAAGCCGAGACAGCACAGGATAGTTCCGCGGTTCGACCAGGCGCTTCGCCCAGCCAAAAAGGCATGCTCGGCGGTTGCCCGTGAGCGTCCTCAACTCGCACCATGCCTGAGTTCACTCGCAGGATTCGCCAGGAAGCGTTGCCAAGTTGGAATATATCGCCGGCCAGGCTTTCTACCGCGAAATCTTCGTTCACCGTCCCCACAAACGTTTCGCTCGGTTCCAGGACCACGCGATAATCGGCATTGTCGGGAATGGCGCCCCCTGAGGTAAGCGCCGTCAACCTCGCCCCGCGTCGGCCGCGCACGCGATGGTTAATGGCATCGTGATGAATTAAGGCGCCCCGCCGCCCGCGCTTGGTGCTGAACCCTTCAGATAGCATGCGCAAAACCTGGTCGAATTCCTCACGCTGCAAATTCCGATACGGATATCCTGAACGCATGAGCTGGAAGAGTTTTTCCTCTTCCCAATCCTCTGCTGCGACGCTCGCGACGATTTGCTGAGCGAGCACGTCCAGCGGCTTCTCCGGAATGATCAAACAATCCAATTCACCCCGCCGCACACTGCGCAACATGGCCGCGCATTCCACCAGTTCATCACGGCTTAGCGGAAAAATCCTTCCTTTGGGCAAACCTCCACGTTGATGCCGCGCCCGACCTACGCGTTGGAGCAAAGTCGCAATGGAGCGGGTAGGCCCCAGCTGGCAAACCAACTCCACCGACCCAATATCAATGCCCAATTCCAGGGAAGCGGTCGCCACCAGAACTCGAAGCTCACCACGCTTCAACCGATTCTCCGCATCCAGCCGCATTCGCGCCGAGAGGCTGCCGTGATGTGACATGACCTTATCCACCCCAAGCCGCTGGCTCAATTGATGTGTAACGCGCTCGGCCATTCGCCGCGTATTCACAAATACCAGCGTAGTGCGATGCGCCTCAATCAATTCAGCCAAACGATTATAAACTTCCGCCCACACTTCGTTGGACATGACCGCCTCAAGCGGAGAACCAGGGACCTCAATGGCCAGGTCCATCTTTCGAAAATATCCGGCATCGATAATCGTGCAGTCGTCTGTTTTCGCAGGCCCGCGGTCTTTCTTTGTTCCGGGGCGGCGAATCGTGGCAGTTGCTTTAGGTGAATTGTGAACGCCAACCAGAAACCGCGCCACTTCTTCAATCGGCTTCTGTGTTGCCGACAAGCCGATCCGCTGCAGGGGTTCCTCTATAAGTGCCTGCAAGCGCTCCATCGTCAGCGCCAAATGCGAACCACGCCGGTTTCCTACGACAGCATGGATTTCATCCACAATCAAAGTGCGAACCGGCTTCAGCAGTTTGCGCCCGGATTCCGAGGTCAATAGTAAGTATAATGACTCGGGCGTCGTTACCAGGATGTGGGGTGGTTTGCGGATAATGGCTTGGCGCATTGCCGCCGGAGTGTCCCCAGTCCGCACCGCCGCTCGGACATCCACATCCTTACTTTCACTTTCAAGCAGAGCGGCACGGATGCCTTGCAGCGGCTCTTCCAGATTCTTGTGGATGTCGTTGCTGAGTGCTTTGAGAGGTGAAACGTAAACGACCCGCGTTTCGTCCTTCAATTTCCCTGCCAATCCGTCCCAAAATAATTGATCCAGCGCCGCAAAAAAGGCCGCCAGCGTCTTTCCAGAACCCGTCGGGGCTGCAATTAGAGTGTGCTCACCCGACTGGATTGCCGGCCAACCTTGCTGTTGCGGTTCGGTTGGCGATCCAAATTTCTGCTCAAACCAGCGAGCAATTACCGGATGGAAACGAAAGGACTGCATTTGCGTGCCTCAATTTGCCATCGTACGCCCTCGTTGTGAAGAGGCCAATCCGCAGCCCGGAAATTATCGCTGGTTCCCCTCCCTGCGCCGCTCGACTCCCGCTTTCCACTTGCGCGCGCCGGGGTTCCCATGACTATTTCCTCTATGAGTGCTGAGATTGCAAGCTCCACCGAGACCGGCGCGGAACTCGAGGCGAGGATTCGCGCCATTGGGGGAAAATTGTTCGAAAATATGGAGCGGGCAGAACCTCCCTCATTGTTCAGCAAGAAAGGTTTTTATGGCACGCTCATGGACTGGTCCATGAAGGACGAGCATTTCAAAACCCAACTATTCAGGTTCGTCGATGTTTTGCCCACACTCACCTCTTCCGGCGAAATTGCGCGGCACCTGAACGAGTATCTGGGCGATGAACAAGTGAAGCTCTCCCCTGCCCTGCGTCTGGGATTGAAAGCAGCCGGCGGAGCATCCTGGTTGCTCGGCTCAGGTATCAAAGCGCAGGTAACCGGGATGGCCCGGCAGTTCATGCTCGGAAACGATAATAAGGAAATCGCTGCAACCCTGCGTAAGCTTCACCAGGAAAATATTGCCTTCACCGTGGATGTCCTCGGCGAAACGGTTGTCAGTGAGCAGGAGGCGGACGCCTACGCCCAGCGCTACCTGGATTTGATCCAGTTTCTTGCGGGTGAAGTTCCCAAATGGCCGGGCCGTTGCAAAAGCAACGAATCTTCCCGGGGTCCCTGGCCTGCCCTCAATTTGTCAGTAAAAATTTCCGCGCTCTATTCGCAAATCCAACCCACCGATCCCGAGACTGCGCTTCGGATCATGAGCGACCGCCTGCGCCCCATATTGCGACGTTCCAAAGAACTCAGCGCATTCATCAATTTCGATATGGAGCACCACGCTCTGAAAGATCTCACTCTCGAGCTCTTCGAACGCGTTTTTAGAGAAACCGAGTTCAGCGAGAGCCCTGCCTGTGGAATTGCGCTACAGGCTTATTTGCGCGATTCGAGAGCAGACGTAACCCGCATGCTGCGCTGGGCCCGAGAGCATCGGCGCCGCATTACCATACGCCTCGTCAAAGGCGCTTATTGGGATTACGAAACGATCATGGCCCAGCAACGGCATTGGCCTATTCCGGTGTTCAGCCGCAAACCCGAATCCGATGCCAGTTTTGAGGACTTATCTCTTTTGCTTTTGGAAAATCAGGATGTCGTGGATGCCGCCTTCGGCACTCACAATGTCCGCAGTATTGCCCATGTTCTCGCCCAGGCCGAACGGCTCGGTCTCGACCGGCGTAGCTTCGAATTTCAGATGCTTTACGGCATGGCCGACTCCATCAAAGCTGCAGTCCTGGAGCTCGGCTGCCGCTTGCGCGAGTATTGCCCCGTAGGTGAGTTATTGCCCGGCATGGCATATCTCGTGCGACGCCTTCTGGAAAACACTTCCAATGAAGGATTTCTCGCCAACAAATTCGCGCGAGGCTCCAGCCGCGATGAGTTACTCAAACAACCGGGCAAAGTAATTACCCGCGACGCACCGCCGGAACTCGATGCCGCTTCCAACTCCACCTCCTTTCAAAACGAGCCACATACCGATTATACTCTGGCTGAAGAACGTCTTAAAATCTCCAACGCACTGAAAGCAGTCCGCAGCAAGTTGGGCAAACGGCACTCATTGGTTATCAATAACAAATCCATCCCGACTCAGGACTGGAAGCCCTCCCGAAACCCTGCAAATCAGGATGAAATAGTTGGCTATGCTGCCCAGGCCACGATTCGAGAGGCGGACCTGGCCCTGAATGCAGCTTGCGCCGCCCAGCCCGATTGGGGCCGCACACCTGCCGCAGAACGCGCCGAACTGCTCGAGCGCCTGGCCGACTTAATGCGTCGCGATAAGACTGACTTGTCTGCATTGGAAGTCCTTGAGGCGGGCAAGAGTTGGCCTGAAGCGGATGCCGACGTGGCCGAGGCCATTGATTTCTGCGATTACTACGCTGCCATGATGCGCTCTTTGGGCAATCCTCGGCGCACCCAGAATGTGGCTGGAGAAGTCAACCTGCAGGAATGGTGGCCTCGCGGCGTTGCACTGGTGATCGCCCCATGGAATTTTCCATTGGCGATCCTGACTGGCATGACCACCGCCGCGCTGGTAGCCGGTAATTCTGTTCTGATTAAACCATCCGATCTGACCCCGGTAATTGGTGCTCGCTTGATGGAACTGCTCCTCGAAGCCAAAGTTCCGCCGGGCGTCGCCAATCTCGTTAGTGGCCCTGGTAGCGAAATCGGCGCACACCTCGTTGCCCATCCAAAAGTTGATGTTATCGCCTTTACCGGCTCCAAGGAAGTCGGCCTGCGCATCTGGGAAAGCGCCGGGCGAACCGTACCCGGTCAGCCGAACCTGAAAAAAGTAATCTGCGAAATGGGCGGGAAAAACTGCCTCATTGTGGATAGCGATGCTGACCTGGATGAAGCCGTCCAGGGCTGCATCAGTTCGGCATTTGGCTATCAGGGGCAAAAATGTAGCGCTCTCTCACGTCTGATTATTCTTCAGGATAATTACGATAAATTTCTGGAGCGGCTCATCGCGGCGGCCGCTGCGATGCGTGTGGGTCCGGCGGAAGAACCCGGAAATATCGTTGGACCCGTCATCGACCCGGTCGCCCAACAACGCATCCTCAAAGCGATTGAGCACGGTAAAAGCGAAGCCAAACTCGCGTGGCAAGGCACGGTGCCTGGCCAGCCAAAAGCCTGTTATGTGCCACCCACCATTTTCACCGATGTGCCCCCTACCAGCCGCCTTTTCCAGGAAGAGATTTTCGGACCCGTCCTTGCGGTTTCGAAAGCAAAGGATTTCGATGCCGCGCTTGAACTGGCAAATGATAGCGAATTTGCCCTGACCGGAGGTATTTATTCCCGCAGTCCGAAAAATATCAATCGCGCCAAAGCCGAATTGGTCTGCGGAAATCTCTACATTAACCGAACGGTCACCGGCGCCATTGTCGAGCGACAACCCTTTGGCGGCTTCAAAATGTCCGGCGGCGGCACCAAAGCCGGCGGGCCTGAATACCTGCAAAATTTTATGGTGCCGAGAGTGGTCACGGAAAATGTTTTGCGGCGCGGTTTCGCCCCCGCCGAGGAGTAGAAACTTGGACGAGCGAGGGTTCACGGAACAACAACATGATTCAATATCGAATTGGCGGAGACCTGGATTTAGAGCAGGTGCTCGAATTATATCGTGCTTCCACTCTGGGTGAACGTCGCCCCGTCAATGACCCAGAACGATTCGCCGGGATGCTCAAGCATGCCAACCTCACCATTACTGCCTGGGATGATGAACTGATGGTGGGAATTTCTCGTTCTCTCACGGATTTTCATTACATCACTTACCTTGCCGATCTGGCAGTTCGCGTCTCGCATCAAAAACGCGGCATCGGCAAAGAATTGATGCGCCTGACGCAAATACACGGCGGACCACAAACCACTCTCTTGCTCCTCGCGGCACCCGCTGCGGAAAAATATTATCCCCACGTAGGGTTTACCCATGCTCCAAATGCCTGGTTATTGCGTGCCGAAGAAAAGATATGTTGAACCACCCCTACGAGCCGCGCGCAATCCGCTTTCTTGAGCTCTGGGAGCCTGAAGGCTGGAAAATCAAAACTTACGGCATTGCCTACCAACGCGAGAAGCCTCCAGCGGAACTCGTCACCGCTGCGAAAGCAGAGGCAGCCAAACGCCTCGCTGAGGTGCCCCACTCCATAACTATTTACCGGCTCGGCTTCCTCGGCATTCACGATGGCCGCACCGCTAATTTTGTGTTCATCGATTGGTGGGCCCAGGAAAATGAGCTGCACCACCACGTTTATGTTTCACCTCGAAAAGCACCCGCCAGCCTGACTTACCTCACACCCACCGGGTTGACCGCGTGCGTGTGGGACCTGCGCGTCATGGCGTTTGAGCGCCATGCCTGGGTCGAGAATGTCTTAAAATCGGCGGACTCTCCGAATTACGAAGACTACCTCAAGGCCCGGTTAAGCGAGGATATCTGAGCGCAATAATTCCCGAAAATCGACTGGTAGAATCGTGCGAATAGGGCTATTTTACCTTCGAGTTTGTTCCAGGATGTAACCATGAAATTTATGAAATTATCCATTTTGATTTTACTGGGTATCTGGTCGGTAGCTCAAAGCCCCGTATTGGCCGCCGACCAGCCAGCACGCGGCAGTCTCCTCGAGCTTCATTCCTGTGAGCTTTATGCCGGAGGTTGCACCGTCTCCAGCGAGGCAACCGGTGAGGGCCGCTATCTCCTTCGCGCCTGGAACTTTGCCGAAGGCACCTTTAACGGCGAGAGTCTGAAAAATCTATCGCTCGGTGTCATGCAGTCCTCCGCCCAAAATCTCGCGGACGGCACTGTCACGGCAAGCGATGCCGTCGTCTATCTCCCGGTAAACGCCACGGACGCTCAGAGAAAAGCCCTCCTGGGCTGGTTGAAGTCCACTCAATCGGATCTAAAATCCGCTCGTCTGCAAACCCGCACCGTGCCTCTGAGTTTTGCCCGCACTGACACTGGCTACACTTTTTCCGCCGGCCAATTCGCACGCGTCAGCACCATTTCCATGGAAGCCTGCGAACGCGGTTCCTGCGGTGAAGCCCTGTGGTATCACCCCCGCTCGGAAACCAGCATGTTCACCGTCGCCGTCGACCGCGGCTCCCAGGTCACTGAACCGTTGCTGAAGCTGAAATGGAGCGATGGCGGCAAGCGCAGCGTTTTCCTTGGCAAATTTGGCGCGGAAACCACGAGTCGCAATGTCTATGTGACCGCTGCCGATCTGTGCGGACCGGCTGAACGCCTCTTCTAAAGCGTTCAAGCGGCACTTCCCGTTTTCTCCACTTAGTGGGAAATGTCTCGCTGCGAAAAGAAAAAATACGCAAGGGTGTATCCACTCATCCCAATCGCCCAGAGCACCAGCATATTTTCCACGGGCAAATGGCTGCCCATTACCAGGTCAAACGGAATAAAATAGCGAAAGGGAGAAAGCCAGGCGACTCGGTCCGCAGGTGGCCATAACCGCCCAGTAAGATCCAGCAGCAGGGCCGTCAGCGCCAGCAGTCCGGTGACCGCACTAGCCATGCTCCGCCGCCACACAGCTCCAAAAGCCATCGCCACTCCACCCCAGCAAAACATCAAAAGTCCCAGGTTAAGCGCCAGCGCTCCCACCATCTCCGCTGTGGGCCACTGCACGTCTTTCGGCGCTAGCAGCCTTAACCCCACCCACGTTCCACCCATCATGAGTAGCAACATCATCCCAACGCTCAGCACCAAAAGAAGAATGGTTCGCGTAATGAGCCAATGACGTGGAATTGACCGCGCCAGGATTAAATCCGCAAACCCACTCTCCACCTCTGATGCTGGCACCGTTGCCAGGGCAATCGTCAAAGCCACGAGTGCAATGACGATCGCCAAATCAAAATATCCAATGCAAACGACCCCGCTAAATGACATCACGCTGGCCAGCGACGGCCCGAGCAGCGCTCGAGCAAACGGCGGCAGCAGTGAAGCAAGCTGCTCAAATTCGCCGGCACGCTGGATGGAGCCTGCTATGAGCACCAGCAGGATCTGGAACGCCGCAAGCAAGCTGCCCATTGCTATCAGCAACGTCCTCGCGCGTTTTACCGAAAGCCGAAGCAATATGACTTGTCCGCTCATGTCTTTGGCTCCCGATAATATTTCAGCACCACGTCTTCCAACCGGGCTTCACGAATTTGCAAATCCTCAACCGGCAACCCTGCCAATTTACTGAGTAGCGGACCCAGGGCGCCGTGCACTTCGAGTTGCCAGAGTCGCGGGGTACTCTCAAGCAATTCACTTTCTGAAGTAACCATGCTATCTGGAAGCGCCACGTCTCGCGAAAAAATCACGCGCACCCGCCGGGCGATCAGACTGCGGAGTTCTTCCAACCCGGTCAGCAGCACCAGCTCGCCTTTCCTCAATAACGCAATCCGATCGCACACCCGCTCCACCTCGGTTAGCACATGCGATGACATGAAAACCGTTTTTCCCTTTTCTCTCGTTTCCTTGATCAATGCATAAAACGACTCCTGCATTAGCGGATCCAGGCCTTCGGTAGGCTCATCCAAAATCAGCAGCGGCGGGTTGCCTTCGAATGCCTGGATGATTCCCAGCTTGCGCTTCATTCCCGTGCTGTATTGCCGTAATTTACGGCGCAAGTCGCGTTCGGGTAGTTCCAGTCGCTCCATCAATTCCTGACGGCGCTTTCTGTCCACGGATTGCGCCGTCAGGCCCGACAGAAAATCCAGCACCTCCCGCCCGGTCAGGTCGGCGTAAATTCCCAGTTCACCGGGTAGATAACCGATTTGCGCCCGTGCTGCCAGGCCGTCAGACCAGCAGTTGTGCCCGAAGATAGCCGCCGTCCCACTGGTCGGCCGCAGCAAATCCAAGAGCAGCCGAATAGCGGTCGTCTTGCCTGCGCCATTCAAACCAAGGAACCCGACCACCTCTCCTGGAAGCACATCCAGGTTCAGTTCATTCAACGCCGTCAGCGGACCATATCGCTTCGTCAGACGACGTATCGAAATGGCCGGCGCCGCCACTGCCCGATTACCCGCCGGCAAAGTTATTTGCGGTGCGATTTCTGCGATGGCCATTAAATTGCAAGGAGTTCCTTAACATGGTTTTTGACACGGCACGATGGATTATGGCACGTCGCTCATGGATACGGATTTCTGGGCGACGAAGCGAGCTTACTGTTTTCCTGTTCTTAATGCGCCCGCTCAATTAATCTGAACCACAACCCATGAAACGATTTCTCCTGCTGTCCTGGCTCCTGACTTCCTCGCTCACATATGCCGCCCATCCGTTTCTTTGTTGTGATTCTGTCGCGAACAAAGTTTGCGTGGTTTCCGCTGCTGGAAAAATCGAATGGGAATACTCCGTCACCCATCCGCAGGATTGTTGGCAAATGCCCAATGGCAATTACCTCTTTTGTTTCAAAACCGGGGCCCTCGAAGTGAAGCCGGACAAAACCAAAGTCTGGGAATATCAGGCGCCGGAAAAAACCGAGATCCATGCCTGCCAACCTTTGCCCGATGGAATGGTGTTGCTGGCTGAGACTGGCACTGCCCGCCTGATTGAGGTGGGTCGCGACGGAAAAATTGTAAAAGAAATAAAGCTCTCCCCCGGCCCGAAAGTAAGCACCCATGACCAGTTTCGCGGCACCCGCAAAACCAGAGAAGGTCATTATTTGGTGTGCTTCAAAGGCGACCACAAAGTCGTTGAAGTAAATGGCGAGGGAAAGATAATCCGTGAAATTCCCACGGAGGGAGATGTCCATGAAGTCATTCCCCTGCCGAAAGGCCACCTCTTGTTATCGTGCGGAGAAGGTCACAAGGTCATTGAATTGGATAAGGCCGGCAAAACTGTCTGGGAACTGAATCAAAATGATCTTCCGGGTAACCCCTTACAACTCGCCGCCGGCTGCCAGGTTTTGCCTAATGGAAATCTCATTATCTGCAACTATCTCGGTCATGGCCATCTCGGCACGCAACCACAGTTCGTCGAAATCACTCGGGAAAAGAAAATCGTTTGGGAATTCGCCGACCACCAGAATTTCAAAAGCATCAACCAGATTCAGCTTTTGGATGTGAAAGGCAACACTATCAAAGGCGAAATCCTTCGATAATGAGCATCTTCACTGTTTGACCGAACCGTCCCGTCCCGGATGCAATCCGAGGTGGTGCAACTTCTCGCGCATTTTCAACCGCGTAATTCCCAACCAGCGGGCCGCTTTCGCCTGGTTTCCTTGCGCCAGTTGAATTGCCTGCGAAAAAAGTTCCGGCTCCAGGTCCGCAATCATTTTTGCGTAAACATTTTGTTCTTCATCGTGCTGCGCCCTGGACAAAAGCTCGGCAATATACGCCGCATGCGTCTGGTTTGAGGGAATGTTGGCTTTCGGATTGGCCGCAAACAATTGCTGCACATGCTCGAGGCTCACCGCAAAAGGCCTTGCCAGGAGCATTGCCCGGCGCACCACGTTCTCGAGTTCCCGCACATTTCCCGGCCACGTCCTCGTTTGCAGCCACGCAATGGCCTCCGGTTGAATTGATACATTTTCCATCCCGAATTCCCCCGCATAGCGTCGCATGAAGAACTTGATTAATTCCGGCACATCTTCGAGGCGCTCGCCAAGTTCAGGCAAACGGATGGTCACCACGCTCAACCGATACAGCAGATCTTCCCGAAATTCCTTTTCCTGAATCGCCGCCTCCAGGTCCCGGTGCGTTGCTGCGAGCACGCGCACATCGGCCGTGATCACCTCGTCACCGCCTAATCGCTGAAAGCTCTTTTCCTGCAGGACACGCAACAGCTTTGCTTGGGTGTTCGCCGAGAGGTCTCCAATTTCATCCAGAAAGATAGTTCCACCCTGGGCTTGCTCGAATCGGCCGATGCGCCGGGAATGCGCTCCGCTGAAACTCCCGCGTTCATGGCCAAACAGTTCACTCTCGAGCAGCGTCTCCGGTATCGCCGCACAATTCACTGCAATAAACGGCTTGGCCGCGCGTTCGCTGTGCTGATATATCGCCCGGGCAATCAATTCTTTGCCCGTTCCCGTCGCCCCGCGAATCAAAACCGTCACCGACGTTGCTGCCACCCGTCCGATCTCCTTGTAAATATTCTGCATCACCTTGCTGGTGCCCACAATCGCACGCGGCGCCGATCTCACCTCTCCCATTTCCACCGCTTCGGACATCAAACGCGAGCTGGCCACTGCCGACGCTGCAAGGTCAAGTAACTCATCGGCTTCGAACGGCTTAACCAGATAATCGCATGCTCCCAGCTTCATGGCTTCGATCGCCGTCTCGGTCGTGCCATGAGCCGTCATCATAATGATCGGCAGCTTCGGCTTGGCAGCGTGGAGTTGGGCAATCAATTCCATCCCGCTGAGCCCGGGAAGTTTTAAGTCGGTGATCACCAGATCGCATTGGGCTTGTCGTGCTTGCTGGAGCCCCTCATCGCCGCGCCTCGCCAGTTCGACCGAGTAGCCTTCGTCCTGCAAAACTTTTTGCAATGCGGACGCGGTGCTTCGGTCATCTTCAATTAGCAATATGTTCGCTTGTATCATTTTCAACTGCCGGCAGCACAATTTCGAAGGTCGCGCCCTCGTTCAGTTTCGTTTCATAACGTAGCAGACCTCCGTGCTTTTCCACAATCCGCGCTGAAACTGCCAGTCCCAATCCCGTGCCTCCCTCTTTGGTGGTAAAAAATGGATCGAAAAGCCGTGCTTCAACTTCCGGAGGTATCCCTTTTCCCGTATCGCTCACGGAAAGTATGGACGCCGGCCGGCTCCGTCCTTCAAGCTCGGCGATCCCACGGCGCACTCGCAGGGTGATCCGGCCATTTTGGCCAATGCTTTCCGCTGAGTTCTGAATTAAATTGATGAGCACCTGCTTCATTTGCTGCGGATCGCTATATACGAACATGGGTTCGTCTTTTTCCACCGCAAGGTCAATCGCCACCCGCTCCAGTTGCGGTCTCAGCAGTTCATACACATCTTTCAAAACCTGGCTCGTCCGCGTTCTAATCAATTTGGGTTCAGACGGCCGGGCAAACTGAAGAAAATCCTGCACAATGGCTTCGAGTCGATTAATTTCCCCGGCGATAACGCCCGCATCTTCATTTTGAACTACCTCCGGCAATGCTTTCCTCAAACTGAAAAGACGGAATTTAATGGCGGTTAGTGGATTTCGGATCTCGTGGGCAACGCCGGACGCAAGAATGCCGAGCGAAGCCAGCTTTTCCTGTCGCTCAATGATCGAGCTGCTCTGGTTAAGACTCACCCGCAATGGCGCAATCATCCCGCGGTAAACCATTACCGCCAGCACAACTGTCAGGCCAAGAATCATGGCCGAACACACTATCAACAAGCGCTGATGAGCCACGAGCGTTTCCTGAGTTCCATGCAAAAATTCACTGAATCCGTGTCGTTGTGCCGCAACCAGATCATCACACAGTGGGAAAATCCCGCTCGAAATGGCACGTACATGCTTGTAGGCATTCTCGAACGATCGAGCCGTAACCGCCGAGTTTGTTTCCCCCAGAATCACTGCCGCATTGGTCAGGTAAGCGGAATAAAGATTTTCCAATTTCTTGAGCTTCAACAATTGTTGGGAAACTTCCACTCCCTTGAGCAATTGCAAATTTGCGGTCTCTGCCAGCAACACTCGATTGGTGGCGATCCATTGTTTCAGTTCCCCGGCATCGTTCAGAAACGCCTCGCGAAACGCCGGGTCGCGGGAGGTGCTGAACTGGAGCAGGTTTTCATTTAAGCCCCGCAGCGTGCTGCGCAGGTGCACTCCCAAATAGAAACCTTCACTTCGAACCGCCGCATGATCGGTTTGAAGCTGATCGAGTTGCGTCCACAGACTGTGCGTAATCCATGCCAAAATAAGTGTCCCCGAGAGTACCGTTAAGATAAAACCGAACAATCGCATCTTCACCGGTGGAACCAGCCGCCGGGTGATACGCCGGAATCCACCGGTGGAATGATTTGTTCCAGCCATGCTCTTCATCCAACTCAATTTGACGCAATTTCCGCGAAAATCCTAAAGAATAACGCGTTACCTACCCTTGGCACACTTCATGCCAATACTCATTTACCAGGACAAATAGTATTATGAAAAAATCCGTAATGGTGGTCGATGATGATCGCTCCGTAAGGGAGTCCTTAAAAAAAATATTGGAGGAGGCCGGCTGCGAAGTGTCCCTCGCGGCGGATGCCGCCGAGGCCGAGAACGCCTTCAAAACCACCGAGTTTGCCCTCTTGCTGCTCGATTTGAATCTGCCCGGAAAAGATGGTTGGGACGTCCTGGGAAACGTCAATGCCAACTATCCGATGGTGGCTGTGGTGATGATTACCGGCATGTATGATCAACTCAACACCACCATCATTCCGGGCATTCGGGCTTTGCTCCGGAAGCCAATCGAGGTCCCGCTGCTACTCAGCATTATCGAGCCAATTTTGGCGGAATCTCCGGAAGAGCGGCTTTCCGGCATCAGAAGCGCCTTTGAGCATATGCAAAAAGCTCCCGGCAGCCATGGTTATCTCGACCGTTTGCCCGAAGATCCCGCGCGTTTCTCCCGGTGGAGCAGGAGCCTGGGCGTGCAGTCATGAACAATCAAATAAATCGTGCGGATATTCCTGAACGATGAACTGGATTAGACAAATCGTCATTTCGTTTCACGGCCTTGTCGGTCTAAGCATTGGCTTTGCTTACGGCAATGGACAGGGAGTTTTGGTTTGGTCATCGCTCGCTGCTATCGGTTGTGCTTTTGGATTGCTGGCCGGTTGTCTGATGTGCTGGATGCCCGGCAAAGTTCGAAAAGCGGCCGACGCCATACGGCATAATCGTCCCATGGCAGTTTTCTTCTCCCTGAGCGCGCATTTACTCTGGTTGCTTGTAGCCATCTCCTTCTGGTGGGTGTGCATCGATATTTTTGCCGCCTGCACCACTCCTTGAATAAAATGAAAGCCACTCTTCCAGTCTTTCAACAGCAACCTCATCGCTCCTTTACCTAACTGCTCATGCGACTGGTCATTCTTTCCAATCGATTGCCGTTCACCGTCTCCCTTAAAAACGGCCACCCAGTGTTTGAATCCAGCTCCGGAGGACTTTCCACCGGGTTATGGAGCTTTCTTGAACGAGCCGCGAAAAAAACCGAACCATTGGAGTTTCTTTGGGTAGGTTGGCCGGGTACCAGTGTTGAGCCCAGCCAGGTTCAGGAGATTCAGGCCGGCGGCGAAGCTTACCACGCTGCCTCAGTTTTCCTCTCCGAGGAAACTGTGGAGAAGTTTTACCACGGCTTCTGTAACAAGACTCTCTGGCCGCTCTTCCATTATGTGCCCAGTTTGGTGCGATATGAGGAGGAATACTGGCAGGAATACCAGCGTGCGAACCAGCATTACGCCGAGGCACTCCTGAAAATTCTTCGACCCGGCGATATCCTCTGGGTTCATGATTATCAACTCATGCTCGTCCCCCGCATGATCCGCCGCCATTTCCCCGAAATGCCCATCGGTTTCTTTCTGCACATTCCTTTTCCGGCCTATGAGGTGTTCCGCTTCCTCCCCCGAGCCTGGCGTGTTGAACTCATCGAAGGAGTTCTCGGCTCCAGCGTCGTCGGTTTTCACACCCACGATTATACCCGCTATTTTCTGAACTCAGTCCTGCGAACGGTCGGCTACGAACATCAGCTTGGCAGCATCAGCCTGAAAGACCGTGTGGTCAAAGTTGACACCTTTCCCATGGGCATCGATTTCGAACGCTTCGCCGGTGCAGCCGCTTCCGCGGAAACCCTGAGCCAGGTCACCGAATTGCGGAAGAAATGCTGCGGCCAAAAAATCATTTTTTCGGTCGACCGGCTGGATTACACCAAAGGCCTAATCGATCGGCTGCGCGGTTACGATTTGTTCTTAAGAACCCATCCCGAGTGGCATGGGAAAGTGACTTTCGTCCTCTCCGTGGCGCCATCCCGCACCGGAATTGAAAGCTACCAGGCCATGAAACAGGAACTCGAGCAAATGGTCGGCCGAATCATTGGCACGCATGGCAGCGTACATTGGAATCCCCTGCTCTACCAATATCGTAACCTGCCATTCGAGGAGCTCGTTTCCCTTTATGGCGCTTGCGATGTAGCCCTGATTACTCCTTTAAGGGATGGCATGAATTTGGTCGCCAAAGAATTCATTGCCTCGCGTCCGGACCAAAGCGGCGTTCTTATCCTGAGCGAGATGGCCGGGGCAGCCAAAGAAATGGGCGAGGCGCTGCTCATCAACCCGTTCCATTGCGAGGATTTTGCTCGCACACTGGAACAGGCGCTCCTGCTGCCGCTGGCAGAACAAGTGCGCCGCAATAAAATCCTTCAGGAACGACTTCGTCGTTTTGATGTAAACCGCTGGGCCGAGAATTTTGTTCAATCCATGCTCACCTCCGAAAAAACCGAGGCCGCACGGCGGGCTTACACCCTCTCTGGAAAAGTGCGCACCGCCCTCCTTGAGCAATATCGGCAGGCGACTACGAGGGCACTAATGCTCGACTACGACGGCACGCTCGTCCCTTTTGCCGATATTCCCAATCGCGCATATCCCGACCAGGCGCTGCTTGAATTAATTACCACCCTCGCGCAGGACTCAGCCAACGAGATTGTTATTATCAGCGGCAGATCCAGGAATGACCTGGAGCAATGGTTTGGCGCCTCGCCAGTTTCCTTAATTGCCGAACACGGTATGTGGCTGAGAAAACGTGGAGAACCCTGGAAATTGCTCCGCAGCACCACCGCCGATTGGAAAGAACGGGTCCGGCCCATTCTTCAAGTGTACGTGGACCGGCTCCCGGGCGCTCTGCTGGAGGAAAAGGACTTTTCCCTGGCCTGGCACTATCGCAACGCGGAACCAGAGCAGGCTTCTTTGCGTGCTCAGGAGTTGGTTGACGATTTGTCTGGTTACACCCGAAACATTGATGTCCAGGTGCTGGAAGGCAATCGCGTGATCGAGGTGCGCAATACCGGCGTCAACAAGGGTACTGCAGCCATGGAATGGCTGGGCAAAACTCTTCCAGAATTCATTCTTGGTGTCGGTGACGATTGGACGGATGAAGACCTCTTTCGAGCACTCCCGGAATCCGCATTCTCTGTGCGCGTAGGAGTCGCCCGCACTGCCGCCAAATATCACCTCACCAGTCAGACCTCAGTGCGACGTCTGCTCAAGGAATTCACGGAACCCAAACCAATCGAACAATCCAGCCTCCCCGCAAGCGACTCTCTCTTTGCCGATCTTATCCCGGCCAATTAGCTCGTTTCGCAGGAACTAATCCCACAGCTTCAAACGTTGCTTTAATCCAAAGCAAGACTCTCCTTTATTTTTTCCGGTTATCGAACGATGTTGCCTTAACCGGAGTTGAATTTGATGCACGCCGCAAAAAAGGAGATCGTCGTTGTCACCGGCGCGTCCGCTGGTGTCGGCCGCGCCACCGCCTTGGCCTTTGCAAAACGCGGAGCCAGCATAGGCCTTCTGGCGCGAGGAATGAAAGGCTTACAAGGAGCGCAAAAGGAGGTTCTGGCATTGGGCGGTCAGGCCTTGCCCATTTCCTTGGACATCGCGAATTCCGATCAGGTGGAAGCCGCCGCCTTAAAAGTCGAGCGAGAGCTCGGGCCCATCGAGGTCTGGGTGAACAATGCCATGGTCACTGTGTTTTCGCCCTTTAACAAAATTCAGCCAGATGAATTTCGACGCGTGACCGAAGTAACTTACCTTGGAACAGTCTACGGTACGATGGCTGCCCTCAAACACATGCTGCCGCGCAATCGCGGAAGCATCGTCCAGGTCGGCTCGGCCCTCGCTTATCGCAGCATCCCCCTTCAATCAGCCTATTGCGGCGCCAAGCATGCTATCCGCGGCTTCACCGATTCCCTGCGCTCAGAACTGATTCATGACCACAGCAAAATTCATCTCACTATGGTTCACCTGCCCGCCGTGAACACACCCCAGTTCTCGTGGGGCATGAATCGAATGCCCCACAAAGCCCAGCCAGTTCCTCCGATCTATCAACCTGAAGTTCCCGCCGAAGCGATCTACTGGGCTGCCCATCATAAACGCCGCGAGCTTTATGTCGGTCTGCCCACACTAAAGGCCATTGCAGGCAATAAACTCATCCCTGCAACCCTGGATTCTTATCTTGCGGACAAGGCCTATTCGGGACAGCAAAGAAACGCCACTTCGGATCATGACCGCCCGAATAATTTATGGGAGCCTCTCGATAGCGAACACGGCCGCGATTATGGAACCCGCGGGGAATTCACCGCAGTTTCACGCGAGCGGAGTATCGAGACTTGGCTGAGCCAAAATCGTGAGTGGCTCGGCGTAGTCGCCGCGGCGCTGGCTGGCTTGGGCATCGGCTTCTCAACTCAAATTCGCCGCCATTGAACCCGCTGTTGCATTCCAGTGCCACAAGTGTAAGTTTATTTGGGAGGCAACCTTCAGCAATCGTGCTTTAAAGAAAGGTCAGCTATGGCTATCAAATTGGACGAATATGATGGGGGCACACTTCTGCACGTCACCGCTTCCGGGAAATTAACTCACCACGATTACGAGCGCTTTATTCCCGAGTTTGAGCGCCTTGCCAGCGAGCACGGGAAAATTCGCATTCTCTTTGAAATGCGTGATTTCCATGGCTGGCAAGGCCAGGCCCTCTGGGATGAAATTAAAATGGATGTTAAACACTCTTCGGACGTGGAAAAAGTTGCCATGGTCGGCCACAGGAAATGGGAAAAAATTATGACCATGCTTGGCAAGCCTTTTACCAAGGCCGCGGTTCGGTATTTTGACTTGTCAGATCTCGCCGCCGCACAACATTGGGTTGTCGAAGGTTCAGCGCATCCGGCGCATGCCTAGGGCCAATTAGCCCCCGCGGCAGGACTTAGCCTACGTTTGCGACGCTTCAGTTAAGCCAACGAACATCAGGTGATTGGTTCCGAACCACAGTTGGAACAATTTGTTTCTTTCTTTTTTCCGACAGCCTAAATCGGCCACGGCCGCTTCGAGAAACAAGCAGACTAAACGCAAATTTCAAAACCCTTACTGTGAGGAATCTGCAAAAGTTCGTTACGGAATCACGACGACTCATGATCGATCTGAAGAAACACTGGCATGAGCCAAGCTATTATGAATTGTAGTCGGGCCTGGTCGCGGAAAATTCCGCAATCAGAACTTAGGGAATGCGGCTATGTATACGAACCAGGAAACTATTCTTCATATTGATGATGACGAAAATGATCACCGATTGCTCAAGGAGGCTCTGATCTGTTCCGGAGTGAAGTGCTCGCTCCACCCTCTTAACAATGGAATTGACGCGATCGCCTATCTCCTGGCTGAGGGCCCGTTTCAAAACCGCAACACGTATCGATATCCGTCTCTCATAATCACAGATCTCAACATGCCTTGTTGCGATGGCCTTTCGTTCCTTCATTGGCGAATGGATAATCCAAGTGCTGCGTCAGTCCCCACCATCGTCCTCACCTCTTCGAAGGATCCCGCTCATGTCACCAATGCTATCTCCTTCGGGGCAACAGCTTATCATCTGAAACCCGCGACCTTTGCTGAACTGTGCGACTTAATCAAACGCCTGGTCGACTATCGCTCGACCTGCTGTCGGCCCCAAAGGAGACCCTCGGGTGAGTTATTGCTAACCGGTCCAGACTTGCAGCTACGGGGATTCGCACGATCTCAATTTCATGCCAGCTAGAAAAGATGATTTCGGCCCCCTTGTTCCTCGTGCTCTTACCGGTGACAGAAAATCCACTTCTTGTTGATACTTTCGAAACCATACCTGAAACAATTTGTGTCACAAAACTCCCGGTTAGCCCGGCAATCCGTTGATAAACCCCGCTTGCGTTGCGCCCAGGAAATTTGGCATGCCCTAGGCTATAGCTCTTTCTTTGGAATGAATTTCAGCGTCGCCACACCTCGTAAGCTCCAATTCCAATCCATCCGTGTGGAATCAAAAATCGTCGGTAAAATCTCTGTGGCTTGCCGGCCCAATTCCACATCGCCCGGCAATAACCACAACGCCCGCGGGCCGGACATCCCTCCATTAGGCCGCGGGCGCCTCTTTCATAAATGACTCATCGTATCCTCATTGCCGAAGATGCTCCGCCTCTCCCACACATGAACCCAAGTTTCTCTCCGTGCCATGGAGCCGAACCGGCGTGAAAAAGTTCTCGTGACCTCCTCCCATTGTGTCCTGCTCCTTTTGCTTGTTTCCTCCGCAGCAAATTGCGACGCGGCAAACCCCGCCACCAATCCCTATCAGGTAATCTCGGTCCGGAACCTGTTTGCTCTTCGACCCCCACCGCCACCTTCACAGCCTCAACCGCCAAAACCTCTCCCAACCATTTTCCTGACTGGCATTACTACCATTCTGGGGGATAAGCGCGCATGTCTGGAATTAATAATCCCCCCGAGGCCGCATGAACCAGGTCACAGCCAATCATCTCTCCTCAAAGAGGGCCAACGCATCGGACCACTTGAAGTCCTCCAAATTGATCCCAAAGCGGAACTCGTCAAAGTTTCCTGCGATGGTGTCGTTACCATTTTATCATTCGAGAAGAACGGACGACCTCCAGCAACTATCAATCCGCAGCCACCCAGGCTGCCGGTAGCCACATTTTACAAACAACCCGCTGCTCGTTTCGTATTCAGGCCCGCGTCCCGTTGAGGCGCTCGTTTTCGTGTGTCGCGCTATGCGCTTCACAAATGGCCGCTTTTGCAAATGGTCTTTTTTACCGCATCCGATTTCACGCTGACTGGCACACCGTCGACCACACCTGAAACAAAATGTTCTCCACGTTCCGCCGTGAGCCTCCTCAATTTCATTCGTTCAAGGCTCGCCAATGGGGCAATACCCTGCACGCGCTCCTCTTGGCACAAGAGCAGCTAAGTTCCAATCCAACTATGAAATCCGCCACAGGAAAAAATATTATGACCCCGCTCACCGTCGTCTTTTCATTGTTGGCCCTCCCCGTTTTCGGCGATGATCTCTTCCAATTAGCCTGGCGAGGCACCGTCTATAGCACAGGCTCGAATGGCCAAATCCAGGTCCGTCACTTTTCGGAACAGGATTTCGTTAATAAAGCCGCTCAGGATAATGGAATCGACCCTAAATTGCTGGTGTTCGTGTACCGTCCCACGAAGCACGATACCGCTGTGGTCTGGAAAGCAAATGGAGGTTTCGTGGCAGATGTCATCCAGATGGAATATGACTTCACAGAGGTCAGCAATAGCTCGCAAACCCTTACCATCCGCCAGGCATTCCTGGTTGTTGAAGGGCCTAACGAATCGAATATCACCATCGGCTCCGCTTTCGGGAAGGAGACCACAAAATACGATACTTCAGGCTCCATCCTCGCGGATAATTTCCGCGGGCAGTTTCAATACGCTAAAGACGGCGCCGTCTACTCCGGAAATTTTTCCACCAGCAAACGCATCAGCGATACCTCGGGCAACTGATTCCCAGCTAAATCAGTGTAATGCAATTTCAAATCGGGTCGCCTGCTATGTCTTGTAACTATCCAGACTATTTCGAGACTCAAGCCCGCCAAACACCAGCAGCTCTGGCCGCCTCCTGCAAAGATGCCACCCTCACCTTTGCTGCCCTGGACGCGCACGCTAATGCATTTGCAGAATCATTAATCCAACATGGAGTACGACCTGAGGTTCTGGTCGCAGTTTGCCTCGAACGCTCACTGGATCTACTCATTTCCCTGCTCGGTATTTGGAAAGCAGGAGGCGCTTACCTGCCTCTGGATCCCGCCTATCCAAAGGACCGGTTGGCTTTCATGCTTTCAGACTCACGCGCGCAGTTGCTCGTCTCACGCCCCGACCTCCTCAATTTATCAACGTCGCTTCCCAAACTGCTCCTCTCTTCAGGAGAGACCTTGTGTTTCGCTCAAACTCAGACCCCGCGGCGATTAACCTCAGCTTCCTGTGACGATCTGGCCTACGTGATCTATACCTCAGGCTCCACTGGCCGGCCTAAAGGTGTGGAAATCACTCACCGCTGCCTCCTTAACCACAATCTGGCGATCACCCGCGCCTATGCGCTTCGGAGCGACGACCGCGTCCTTCAGTTTGCCTCCCCGGGGTTTGACGTTTCGGTCGAGGAAATCTTTCCTACCTGGCTAAGCGGAAGCACGGTGGTCCTCCGCACAGAAGAAACTTCCCTTTCCGCAGCCGCCTTCATGAGCTTCGTCGCAAAGGAACGCATTACTGTTCTCAACCTTCCCACCGCATTTTGGCACGAACTCGTCGATAGTCTCCACGCAATCCCCCTGCCTCCCTCCGTTCGCCTGGTAGTAATCGGAGGTGAACAGGCTTCTCCTCAAGCATTCAAAAAATGGAAACGGTACGCTCCCACTTCCGTTTCACTGATTAACAGCTACGGCCCGACTGAAGCCACTGTTACTGCTACCTTCTTCCACGCCGATCCGAATTTGGACCACCTCCCAATCGGCCATCCAATTTCAAATATGCACGCGCTCGTCATCGATCAATCCGGCCAACCCGCCCAGCCCGGAAAGATGGGAGAACTTTACCTGGGGGGCCCAGGCTTGGCCCGCGGCTACCGCCATCAACCCGCCTTGACCGCTGAACGCTTTGTTCCGAACACCTTCGGCATCCATAAACGCATTAACCGCTTCTATCGAACCGGCGACCTCGTCCGCGTCGGTTTTCAAGGCAACCTCGAGTTCATCGGCCGGACGGATCGCCAGGTAAAAATTCGCGGTTTCCGCATCGAACTCGCGGAAGTCGAAGCCGCTCTCGCCGCTTGCCCGGTTGTCAAAAACTGTGCCGTGCTGGCGCGCCCTGACCAATCGGGAAGAAAGCGTCTGGTTGCCTATTACGTTCCCCGTAGCCTCGCCGCCCCCGCTACTAACGAACTGCTCCGCTTCGTGCAACGCACGCTGCCGAACCATATGGTGCCCTCCACACTGGTCCCTGTTGAGGCGCTCCCGCTCTCGCCCTCCGGCAAAGTGGACCCTTCAGCTTTGCCATCTTCTGGCCCGCCTCCCCCTGTATCGCCAGGCTCTTTCGTTCGGCCCCGGACCCGCATCGAATCACAACTCGCAGATATTTGGCGCGAGGTGCTTCAAGTCTCCGAACTCAGTATCACCGACAACTTTTTCGAACTTGGAGGAGACTCCTTGCTGGGCATGCAATTGATTGCTCGCATTCGAGAAACTTTCAAAATCGAACTGCCTCCAGCCATCATCAGTCGAGCACAGACCATCGCTGAGTTGGCAACTCGCCTCGCGTCTAATAACTTCCCCTTGGCTCTCGAACCCTTCCGCACCCTGCCTCGCTCTCAAAGCACCTGTATTCCAGCTTCCTTTGTCCAGGAACTTTTCTGGGTGCTGCACGAGTTGAATCCTCAAAGCGCTGCTTACAATATGCCGCTGGCCTTCCGTATTGGAGGCAAACTCAACGTCCTTGCTCTTCAGCAGGCATTGATGATACCATCAGCTGCCACGAAATTTTTCGCACAACGCTCCAGTGTTCTGAAGGGCAATTGTCTCAATTCATCCGCCAAAACCTGCACCATCCGCCAATCATCAGCTTGCAGTTGCCCTCACGAACAAATCGCCGCAAACTGCTGGCCTTCCTTCACCGCGAAGCTGCCAGGCCTTTCGATTTGCAAAATGGCCCCCTCCTCCGCGTCGCCCTGATTCAATTGCGAGCCAACGAACACGTGCTCCTGGTCGTCATGCACCACGCCATCTCGGATGGCTGGTCAATTGGAATGCTCCTAAGCGAACTCAGCGCCCGCTACGCCGCTTTGCTCTCACCAGCCTCCAAACAAACATTCAACTCCCCCCAGATTCAATACGCTGATTACGCTTGTTGGCAGCGCCAGACCCTTCACGGACCTGCCCTGCAAAAACACCTCGACTACTGGGCTAAGTATCTTCACGGCATCCCTCCCGCTCTTAAATTTCCCGACACTTCAGGCCGTCCGGTGCAAGGTCAACACAACGTCGCTCGCTCTGCCTTAACCCTCTCTCCCGCTATGACCAGGCGCGCCTCGGAGTTAGCCAAACAAAACAGAATTTCACCTTTCACTCTTCTTCTATCCTCCCTTGCCATCACCTTATTCCATTGGACCGCTCAGCGTGACTTCGTCATCGGCACGGTCGTCGCCGGACGCACCAGGCGCGAGTTTGAAAACATTCCCGGTTGCTTCATAAATTTCCTCCCCCTCCGGCTCACCATCGACCCTGAAGACACCCGCGCCCACCTCCTCTCCATAACCCGCCAGGTAGTTCTGGAAGCTCAGGACCACCAGGATTGCCCCTTCCAGGAAATCGTTGCCGCTGCCTCATCCAAACGCGACGGCTCCCGTAATCCGATCTACAACGTCGCCCTCCTCTGGCATCAACTCCCCAATCAGAGCGAACTCAACCTCGGCCCCGCCGAAACAGAACCAATCGAACTGCTTCCCATGGCTCCCTTGCTCGATCTTCGGTTCGAGGCTGAACGAAGAAATCGCTCGTGGCACCTCACCTGCGAATATGATACCGCTCTTTTCACGGACAGGTCTATTAAGGACCTTTTCCACCGTTTCCAGCAGACCCTGCAAACCCTCGTTCATTCCCCCAATGGCAAAGTCGGTCAATCGCCTCCGCCTCGCTCCCCGCTTCGCTCCCTAGCCTCCCGACTCTGGCCTCGCAAGACTGCACGGACAGACGGAGCTGGTCTGTGAAAATTATGATCTCTAAGAACCTCGCGGGCATGCTCCTGCTCCACAGACAGCATACGTCATCACAACCATGCCACCGACCTGATACTTTTCGAACCACCAGTGGAATGATTTGTTTCAGAGCCGCCACTGTTCGCTTCTTCAAATCATTCCCTTGCTTGGAAACAATGCGTTCTTACGTCAAAAGCGAGATTGGCACGCGCTAGGCTACATTCACCAGATGATGAATCTCAGCGGTGGCACGAACGATACAATCCGTACTGTAGCGTCAAAACTGGTTACACCCACAGTGCCCCGCTGTCTCCTTGTGGCCTGCCTGCCCAACCCCTGTCGCATGGCAATAGCCACATCCTCCGCCGGCCGCCATTCCACCATCGGCACGGCGGGTACCTCTCCATGTAATGAGCACACGCATTCTGATTGCTGAAAATGATGAGTCTCTTCGCAACTCCCTCAGGTTGGCTCTCCTCCAGGCCGGCTTTGACGTAATCACTGCGGCCGACGGCGACGAAGCCGAGTACCACTTTGTCTCCAGCAAGCCGGACCTCTTGCTGCTTGATCTTAACTTGTCCAGGCAAAGCGGTTGGAATGTCTTTGAAGTCATCAAAGCCTTGGAGCCACTCGTTCCCGTAATCGTTTTTAGCGGCCTCAGGACCAATGATGAGCGCGCGCCTCTCCCACCGGGAGTCGGTGCCGTCTTCCATAAACCCCTGCAAATTAAAAGGCTCATAAACACAATGAACGCTCTCCTTGCTGAGCCCATGGAAAAACGATTACAACGTATTACTTACCACCTCAAATTAAGCCTGTCCGGCAGCAGCGCAGCCACAAGCGAATACGCTTAGAGACTTTCCCCTCCTCATAGTCCAGCGCTGGCGGCGGCTCGCACTGCGCAAACACCCGCCGCTCACTTCACCTTCAGCCCGTAAAACGCTCACGCTTTTTCCTCTGGGGTCTTAACCCATTTGGTGACGCATGGCACATTGCAAGCTTGTACTCCCATGGTTGCGATTGCTGCGGCCCCGCTTTCGGAACCGACTCGCATTTAGCAAAGGGAAACATCGATGAACAGCTTAGAACCAAAAAAAACCTCCGTCCTTATTGTTGATGACCACCAGGTCATTCGTGATGGCTTGCGCGCCTTGTTGGAGTCGCTCCCTGAATTTCAAATCGTCGGCGAAGCAAAGAATGGCTACGAGGCAATCCGATTGGCAGCTACTGCCTTCCCCCAGGTAATTATCATGGATGTAGCCATGCCTCGCCTCAATGGTTGCGACGCCACTAAAGAAATCCTCCGGCGCCAACCCGATATTCAAATCCTTGCTCTGACTTCGTACGGAGATAATGAATGCCGCGACCGAATGCGCAATGCAGGAGCGGCCGCTTTCCTTCCAAAAACCGCTTCGTTCGCAGACCTATACGACACTCTCCAAAAAATCACATCAACTCGCTGCCGCTCGAGCGATAAAGCTGCTTCTCCCTACATGTTTCCGGATCTGCGCCCCGTCCCCGATAACCCCAGAAGACTCAACCTCACTTGTCGTGAAGCGCAGGTGCTGCAAATGATTGCCGAAGGTTTCGCCAACAAATCCATGGCGGCGGAGCTGGATGTCAGCCTAAAGACGGTCGAAAAGCATCGCCACTCGCTCATGTGCAAGTTGCGAATTCATCATACCGCGGGCCTCACTCGCTACGCCATAGCTCGCGGCCACTCGTTTCTATTGGACAATTACCCGTCGCCTTTCGCGCACTCCCTGCAGGCCGAGAGCGTTGCGACGCACCCCTCCTACCAGGAACTTTTGAGTTCTCGACTTCCGTCTTCTGTCTCCACCAATGAACGCGGTCCGTGCAATCGATAATGGTCCAACTCTCATTGACCTGGTGCCCAGGGGCCCGGCGTTCTGCTGCACGCCGGGCCCCTCTTCAATAGCCCAACCTAAGAAAAACCATGCTCAAGACCATCTGTCATTTCCTGGCGGCGCTTGTTGCCAATGCCAAAGAATTCAAACGTGAATGGCGCCGCTACTCGGGCAAATCCTCAAATCACGCTCCGATTGAAGGACGTTGGCGGGGAGAATGGCTCAGCTACCAAAATGGCCATCACGGAAAACTCGAATGCGTCCTTGAACCAGGCAAGGGTGGTGACCTAACCGCATTCTTTCACGCCACCTATTGGAAATTCCTCCGTGTCAGCTATCATACCATCTTCCACACTCAACCAGCAGAGGACAGAGTTTTCCTTCAAGGAAAGGAGGATCTCGGCTCTCTGGCCGGAGGCATCTATACCTACGAAGGAGTGATCAGCGACTCGGTTTTTGACTGCACGTACGCTTGCAAATACGATCACGGCCGCTTCCATCTCCAAAAATTAAACTGAGTTCATTCGCAGTCACCCGACGGAAGCTCATTCTATGCTGCGAATATCAGCGTTTGCTCCCGTGCGCTAATTTCTTGCCAGCGACAGCGCCTTCTCCCCGAAAATCAAACTATACGTGGTAGTAAGAAACCCCATATTAATACGGAAGTCCTATGACGAGCATGCACCGCTTAACGCCGGTGAGCGAGTGGGCGCCGTCGCCGCTAGCTCGCTTTCTGGATTTTGGCTTTTTAGAGCGTGGCTGCGAATTCGATAACACCTGAACTACAGCGGTTCATCGCTAAGTATATTCGTTCGGTAGAAGCCTTAGAGGTGCTGTGCCTACTGCACGAGGACCCGACGAAGACATGGAGGGTGCCCGAAGTGCTGCACCGAATCCAAAGCAGCGCAAACTCAGTAGCTGGATGCCTCGAGGAATTTCGCCTGGCCGGTTTGTTGACCAAGGATGCTGAAGAGCACTATCGGTTCGCGCCGGGCGAGAAGGATTTCATTGAAATGGTGCCGATGCTGGCAAAGACGTACCGCGAACGGCGGGTGAGTGTGATTGAATGCATTTATGCCAAGCCGAGTGATCCCATTCAGGATTTTGCGAATGCCTTCCGTTTGAGAAAGGAGAAATGATACCCCAGCTCGTCTACATACTCTGCGGCTTGACCAGCATTGTCTGCGCGCTCCTGCTGTTCCGGCAGTATCGAGTGAAGCGAGGGGGACTTTTATTTTGGAGCACGCTTTGTTTCGTGTGTTTCGCAATTACGAATGTCCTTCTATTTGTCGACCTCGTCATGTTTCCGCAGGTGGACTTGTCGGTGGTGCGGAACGCCATCACATTGGCGGGCATGATGATGCTGCTGTACGGACTGATCCGGGAATCGACGTGAGGTGTCTATTATGATTAAAGCAATCTTAGCCGGCGCGATTATGCTGAATGCCTGGGCGATCGCGGTGTTTTTCTGGCGATTCTGGAGGAAGACAGGGGACAAGTTGTTCCTCTGTTTTGCGGCAGCTTTTATCCTGTTGGGCGTGGAACGGTTGGGGCTGTCCTCTTGGCGGGGAGACGGGGAGTATGTCTATTTAATTCGACTGTGCGCCTTTTTATTGATCGCGGTTGGCATCATAGGAAAGAACATCGGCCGGTCGGAAAAAGTGGCGCACGACCGGGAGTGATAGAGCAGGCGGCTGGAAGCCTGGCTTTCTCATTCGAATCTTATTCTGCCGGCGGCGGAGAGCTTTTTCCTCGTCGCCCGAGAAAGATTGTGTTGAATGTTCGCCGGCAGTGTGCGTGAATCCCCCTTAGGAGCTGTTTGTAAAAGGGCAGCGGTCGCATAAGAAAGGGTCCGATAGTAAACGCTATCGGAGGCAACATCGGGTGGTCGGGCCGCCATCCGAAGCATTAAAATTGCATTAGCGCAATCAAGCTTCGGATATGCACTTGATCATCGTTTCAGAGCGGCTGCCGCTGATGGCATCGTTCAAGGAAGGTAACCCGGAATCAAAGTCGGCGTGAACTATGCTCCACCCATGAACGAGACTACAAATCTGGCCAGTAGAAAATATCTCCTTCAAAAACGGGACATCAAGTTTGCCGGTCCAGCATCTAAACTGTGTTCTGAACAAGGAGATATTTCATGCGCATAACTTTGCGTCTCATCGTGGCCTTGGCGGTAACGGTAGCTGGAGTGGCTGCGTTTTCAGCTTACTTTCACGTGGGGCAGGAACGTTCGCGTTTGCAGGACGAACTGGAGCGCCGCTCCCGGCTGTTGGCGGAGAGCTTGCAGGAATCCGTGCAACCAGCGATTGAAACGGACACGCTCGCGAACCTTCAGAGGCTGGTGGAGAAGTTTGGCAATCGCGAACGCATCAGTGGGCTGGCCATTTATGACGCGAAGGGGAAAACCCTGGCTGCGACAGAAAAGCCAAATCCCGGTTTATCCGCGGTGCCCGGTTTGGTGGCTGATGCCCAGGACCGGCGCGTTGACGTGAGCACTTTTGAAAGCTTCGGGGATAAGCGGGTGCACGTTTATGTCATGCCCCTCCTTGGGAAGGATGCGGTGGAGGGCGCATTGGTATTGTTTCAAGACGCGACTTATATCCAGTCCCAACTCGCCCATATCTGGCGGATCGCTTTTTTCCGTGTCTTGGCGCAGGTATGTCTCATCACACTGGTCACGCTCCTCGTCGTTCGCTGGAGCATCATAGGTCCCATCGCCAAAATGGCGGAGTGGATGAAACAACTTCGCGCCGGCGACGCATCGATGGCCTCTTTCGCGCTCCCCAGGGAAGACCTATTCGCCCCCATTACCAAAGAAGTAAGCACCTTTGCCCGGCATTTGTCGGATGCCAAAGCCGCCGCCGGGGAAGAGGCACGCCTTCGTCAATCGGCAGAATCGCGGTGGACACCGGAGCGACTGAAGAAACACGTGGAGGCCAAGCTGGATGGACGGCCGCTTTTTGTGGTATCCAACCGGGAGCCCTACATGCACATCCACAAAGGGCATAAAGTGGAGTGCATAGTGCCTGCCGGCGGGTTGGTGACGGCCTTGGAGTCGGTTTTGCGAGCCTCCGGCGGCACCTGGATTGCTCATGGCGCCGGCGATGCGGATTTTGAAATGGTGGACAGCAAGAACCGTTTGAATGTGCCACCCGATGATCCCCATTACACTTTAAGACGCGTGGCTCTGACCAGGGAAGAGGAGAATGGCTACTATTACGGCTTTTCCAATGAGGGTATTTGGCCGCTTTGTCACATTGCCCACACCCGGCCCATCTTTCGCGCCGAGGATTGGGCCCAGTACCAGGCCGCCAACCAGAAGTTCGCCGAAGCCGTAGCCGAAGAATTGCACGGCGTAAAGGAGCCTTGTGTGCTGATTCAGGACTATCACTTCGCTCTGCTGCCTCGAATGCTCAAAGAACTTCGCCCTGACGCGCGAATTGCGCTATTTTGGCACATTCCATGGCCAAATCCCGAAGCCTTTGGTATCTGCCCCTGGCAGCGAGAGCTCCTTTACGGAATGCTCGGGGCGGATCTCGCCGCCTTTCATACGCAGTTTCACTGCAACAATTTTTTGGACACGGTGAACCGCGCTCTGGAAAGCCGGATTGACTGGGAACGATTCGCAGTAAAAAAGGCCGGCCACACCACACTGGTCAAACCTTTTCCCATCAGCGTAGCCTTTCCGGAAGGTTTTCAGGACGGGCCTTTTGAAGGCGCCTCGAGAGAAGAACGCTCAAGGCTAGCGAAGGACACCGGTATTAAAACCAGATTTTTGGGCGTAGGCGTGGAACGCATGGACTACACAAAGGGCGTGCTGGAACGCTTTCATGGCATCGAGCGCTTTTTGGAAAAGTACCCGCAGTACCAGGGCGAGTTCACGTTTGTCCAACTGGGCGCACCCAGCCGCACGCACATCAAACGTTACCACGATTTTTTGGAAGAGGTGGAGCAGGAGGCCGAGCGCATCAACTGGAAATTCAAGTCGAAGGATTACAAGCCCATCGTGTTCTTGAAGAAGCACCACAGCCACGAGGAAATATTGCCCTTTTATCGCATGGCAAACGTCTGCATGGTCACCTCGCTGCACGATGGGATGAACCTGGTTGCCAAGGAATTCGTGGCTGCCCGCGCGGACGAGGGTGGTGCGCTCATCTTAAGCCGCTTCACGGGTGCTGCGCAGGAACTGCGCGATGCCTTGATCGTTAACCCGTACGATACGGAGCAATTGGCCGATTCCATTCACCTCGCCCTGGAAATGGATGCGGAAGAACAGTCGGCTCGGATGCGCCGGATGCGCGAAACTTTACGGGAGCACAACATCTACCGTTGGGCAGGCAACCTGGTTGAAGAACTCACCAGGGTCCGGATTGCACCGGCGACTTTATCGAAGGACTAGGTGCTGGATTGAGGTGTGAGTTCCGGAAATATCCGGGTAATCAACCGCCTGAATGTCAGGCCTTGCACAATAATCGAGAACACCACCAAAACGTAAGTGATAGCGAGAATAACTTCGCGCGGACGGCCCGGTGGAAGTGATAGCGCCATCGCCACCGAGATACCGCCGCGTAGCCCACCCCACGTAAGAATCCTTATCGCTCCGGGACTGAATGGGTGCCAAACCCGCATCAGGCCGATCGGACCGGCAACGCTGAGCCAGCGAGAGAACAAAAGCGCGGGAACGGAGCAGAGGGCTGCCAGCAGAAGTGTGCGAGTGAAGGCCAGTTCCAGGACCTCGAGGCCGATGAGGACGAATAGTACGGCGTTCAGGATTTCATCAATAAGTTCCCAAAAGGCATCGAGGTGTTCCCGAGTGCGCTCGGACATCGCGAAACTTCGGCCCTGATTTCCGATCAAAACTCCGGCTACGACAATGGCTATAGGCCCCGAGGTATGAAGCGCTTGCGCCAGAGCGTAGCCTCCGGTGACAAGCCCGAGCGTAAGCAGAACTTCCACCTGATAATTATCCACGCTTTTTAGCAGAAGGTAGGTGCCCCAGCCGATCAGGAGGCCGAAAGCGGCTCCGCCAACAGCTTCCTGAACAAACAAGCGCGCAACGTATCCTCCGCCGATATCATGTCCGCTCAGGGCGATCTCCGAAAGCAGGATAAAGGCGACGACCCCGACGCCATCATTAAAGAGAGACTCACCGGCGATCGTTATTTCGAGGCTCTTTGGAACTTTGGTATATTTGAGCATACTCAGGACAGCGATCGGATCGGTGGGGCTAATCAAGGCACCGAACAGCAGGCAGTAATGAAAAGACAGACCCAGGCCGAGCGATCGCAATATAAAATAGATGGCTGTTCCAAAGGCGGCGGTGGAGAGGGCGACGCCACCAAGGGCAAGCACGGAGACAGCTATACGCTGTTGGGTAAGGTCATTGAGGTTGATGTGAAGCGCGCCAGCGAAAAGCAGGAAGCTGAGCATTCCCTGCATCAGAGTGTCGTTGAAATTGATAGACTTTAGAACGGCTTCGGCGTCGGCTTGGAGGTGAAATCCGAATTCTTTCAAGACAATAAGACCGAGTGAGGTCATGAGCGCGATCAGCATGACGCCAATCGTCGTCGGCAGCCGAAAGAACCGGAAGTTCACGTAGCTGAAAAGCGCCGTGGCAGTCAGTATGATGGCAATGACCTGGAAGATCGTCATGGCTCAGCCTGAGAAAGACGAAGCCACCGTTGGAGAATGGAGCCGCAGAACTAAACTGTTCATCGCTACAAGGCAAAGCAAATCCGCAAATGGCGGCCCGACCACTTGCTTTTGCCTTCGGCAGCACACGCCGCCGAACCCTTGACACGAACAGACAACCTGTGCAGTCCTTGTCGGCCAAAACATGGGAGAGCCTCGCCGGTGCGTCAACTGAAATCGCTGAAATGCAGGCGGGAGAGCGGGAAGGTTGCTGAGAGGTGGGCCATTCCCGATCCGGCGCATGGGCCGGTTGCTACTTTGGAAACATCCGCACCTGTACCGTTCCGTGGGTATTTTGCGCCTCGAGAAAGATTTTGAAGTCTGCTTTGGCGGATGGGCGCATTGGTATTGGTTCGAGACGCGACATACATCCGGTCGCAACTCGCCCATACCTGGCGAATCCTAGACCACCCCTCTTTGTTCCCAAAGCCAATTTCCGGTCGCAAAAAGACAAAAACCGGGGAGCAACAATTAGCCGTTTAGCTAATTGTCTAATTGTGAAAGTCAAAACAGCCGCACAAACAAAGTTCAAAACCCATGCGGCAATTATCAAAACACTCGCGCATCCAACGCGTCTGCTGATTCTTGACGAACTCTCCCGGGGTGAACGCTGCGTGCAGGCTCTCACGAAACTTGTTGGCTCTGAAATGCCTACTGTCTCGCGGCACCTCAGCTTGCTCAAAAGCGCCGGCATAATCGAAGACGAAAAGCGCGGCGCGCAGGTTTTCTATTCCGTCAGAGTTCCATGCGTTCTAGAGGTATTCAGTTGCGCTAGAGCCATAGAGAACAACCGGCGCGGCAAATTGGCTTCGGACCCCGTTTAAATCACTATGAACAGTCTCGTTTGGATCATTGCCGGACTGCTTATCCTCGCCGGTATCTGGCTGTCGCAGACCGTTAATGCACGATGGATCGCCCTCTCGATTCTCGCGGGCGGATACCTAATCGCGTCCGGACTGACCGGCTGGTCTCCGATCGAACACCTGTTTCTCAAACCAAATGGCCGAAAACGTCCCGACCATCACACCCGCAAAAAATAACTTATGAAAATGCATATGCTCATCCGGCGCTTCGCCGGCACCTTCGTGCTCCTGAGCCTCCTGCTGGCCCACTACCACAGTCCTTACTGGCTGTGGTTCACCGCCTTCGTTGGTTTCAACCTGCTGCAATCCTCCTTCACGAATTTCTGCCCTCTCGAAATGATCTTAAAAAAAATCGGGGTCGGTGGCTCCTGCTGTGAAAGGGAGAAAGCAGCCAGCTCCTGCTGCGCCAAATGAGGGCCCTCACTACCGTGGCCTTTATCCTGTTGCATTCAGGGCTGCGCGCCCTTGCGGCTGAGCCCTGGACGCTCGATCGTTCTCTCGATTACGCCCTGACACACAACCCCGATGCCCGCATATTTGCCGTGGCCGAGCAACGCGCCCGCCTGCACCTCGTCAAAACCGGCAAGCGCCTCGGCGACGACTTTGAGATTCTCTCCGGCCTCGACGACGTTAAAGCAGTCGTCGTTACAGGTGCCAATTCTCTCACCGATGGACAGTCAGTGGAGGCGAATTGAAGAACAAACACTCAGCGACAACTCCACTCGGCTTCGCGGGCCGGGTGGCTCACGCATTTATCAACTCCAAGCTCACTCCGTTGGTCGTTATCGCCTCTATTCTCCTCGGCGCTGCTGCCATCGCCTTGCTTCCGCGTGAAGAGGAGCCGCAAATCAAAGTTCCCATGATAGATGTCCTGGTATCCCTGCCAGGATTCACCGCCAGCGAAGTCGAGCAACGGGCCACTCGTCCAATGGAAAAGCTGCTTTGGGAAATTCCAGGCGTCGAATATATATACTCCACCTCTCGCCCCGGCGAGAGCCTCGCCATTGTTCGCTTTAAGGTCGGCGAGGACATCGAGAAAAGCCTCGTCAAGCTGAACCAAAAACTGCAGGCCAACTTCGATCGCATCCCCCATGGCGTTTCCGCACCGCTCGTCAAACCGAAATCGATCGATGATGTTCCCATTCTCTCCCTCACGTTTCACGGTCCTGGCTACGATCACCTGACGCTCAGACGTTTGGTCCAGCAGGTCGACGATGCAGTCAAAGAGGTTCCGTTGGTCGCTGAAACCGCCGTCATTGGCGGCGCGAAGCGCCAACTTCGCGTCCTGCTGGATCCCGTTCGCCTCGCTTCTCGCAATCTCACCGCCCTCGATTTGGTTCCCATGCTCACCCAGGCCAACCGCCAAACGACCGCCGGCGGACTCACCAGCCTGAACCATGAAACCATTATTGAAACCGGTGGCTTTCTCGCCACCGCTGAGGACGTCGCCAATGTCGTTGTCGGTGTTTACGGCGGTAAACCGGTTTATTTGCGCCAAGTCGCCGAGATCAAGGATGATGCCCAGGAACCTGCTCAATACGTGTTTTTCGGCAACGGTTCTGCCCGCCTCAACACCGCCGACGAACAACCCGCCGTCACGTTGAGCATTGCCAAGCGCCCTGGGGCGAACGCGATCTCGGTCAGCCGCGAAGTCCTGAAAAAGGTTGAAGCGCTTAAAGGACGTATCATCCCGAACGATCTCCAAATCTCCATCACGCGTCACTATGGCGAAACCGCCGCCGAAAAATCGAACGAACTGCTGCTCCACATGGGCATCGCCGTGCTGGGTGTTTCTCTACTGATTCTCCTCACCCTCGGCTGGCGCGAGTCCGCCATCGTGGCCATCGCCATTCCGTCGACCCTCGCCCTCACGCTCTTGGTTTTTTACCTTTACGGTTACACGCTCAACCGCATCACTCTTTTCGCGCTCATCTTTTCCATCGGCATCCTGGTGGACGACGCCATCGTCGTCGTGGAAAACATCGTGCGCCATTTCCACCTGCCCGGCAACAAAGGCCGCGACTGGGCTGCCATTGCAGTCGAGGCCGTCAGCGAAGTTGGCAACCCCACCATCCTTGCCACCTTTGCTGTCATCGCCGCTGTCCTTCCGATGGCTTTCGTTGGCGGTCTCATGGGACCCTACATGCGCCCCATCCCTATTGGTTCCAGTGCCGCCATGTTCTTTTCGCTCGCCATCGCTTTCATCGTCACTCCGTGGGCCAGCATTCGCGTCCTGCGCTGGGGAACGAAATACGCCTCCTTGATGACCAGCGCGCCCAATGCCTCCCGCCGATCACACGCGCATTCGGAACATCCAGAGGATTTCTTCACGCGCTTTTACCGCCGCGTTATGAATCCGCTGCTCGCCCGCTCCAGATGGCGCTTTCTATTCCTCACCGTCATTGTCGGACTGCTGCTTGGCGCAATGGCCATGGTCGGCATTGGCTGGGTGAAGGTCAAAATGCTCCCCTTTGACAACAAGAGCGAATTCCAAATCATCCTCAACATGCCCGAAGGCAGCTCGCTTGAAAACACTGCCCAATGCGCTCGCGATATCGCTTCGGCCGTTCGCACCGAACCCGAAGTCACCGATTACCAGGTTTACGCCGGCGTCGCCTCACCCTTTAACTTCAACGGCCTCGTCCGCCATTATTTTATGCGCCGTGGCGCGAACATCGCCGATATCCAGGTAAACCTCGTTTCCAAAGAGAAACGCAAAGCACAGAGCCACGATATCGCGAAACGCGTTCGTCCTCGCGTTGCTGACATCGTCGCTCGTTACGGTGGCCGCGTCGCCGTCGCTGAAGTCCCGCCCGGACCTCCTGTGTTGCAAACACTGGTTGCCGAGGTCTACGGTCCCACTGAGGAGAATCGCCTGCTGCTCGCCCAGAAAGTGATCGACACCTTCAAATCCACACCCGGCGTCGTCGACACTGATTGGTACATTGAAGCCGATCAGCCAAAAACCCGCTTTGTGGTCGACAAAGAAAAGGCCGCGCTCCATGGCATCAGTGCCGAAACCATCTCCGACACTCTCCGCCTGGCTGTCGGCGGCCAGACGGTCGACCTTCTGCATCTCCCTCGCGAGAAGGAAGACGTTGAAATTCTTTTTCACCTCCCGCGGGATAACCGTACGACACCGGATGAACTGCTCGCGCTTCGCGTCCGCTCAGCCAGTAATCCAGCCGCTCCGCTGGTGCCGCTGCGCGAATTGGTCAGCCTCGACCAAACTACCGTTGATAAAAGCATCTATCACAAGAACCTCATGCCCGTGACCTATGTGGTCGGCGATGTCGCGGGAGTTATCGAAAGCCCGGTTTATGCCATTTTGAAGATGAACAAAGCGCTGAAGGCTCTGGATACGCGCGAGTTCGGTGGCTCGGGGGCGAATCTTAAAATCCTGAATGCCGTTCAGCCGTTCACCGACGCTCAACCCTCCATCAAATGGGATGGGGAATGGCACATCACCATCGAAGTCTTTCGCGACCTCGGCTCTGCTTTCGCCGCATGTCTCGTCCTGATATTTATCCTTATGGTCGGCTGGTTCCGTTCTTTCCTCACGCCTCTCATCGTTATGATGGCCATTCCCTTCTCGCTTGTCGGCATCATGCCCGGACACGCTGTGTTGGGCGCGTTCTTCACGGCCACTTCCATGATCGGTTTCATGGCCGGCGCTGGCATCGTCGTTCGCAATTCAATTATCCTCGTCGACTTCATTGAACAACGCCTCCGCGAAGGCATGCCCCTGGCCGAAGCTGTCGTGGATGCGGGCGCCGTCCGGTTCCGTCCCATGCTCTTGACTGCCCTCGCTGTTGTCGTTGGCGCGAGTGTCATTCTCGCCGATCCTATCTTCCAGGGCCTGGCCATTTCGCTGATGGCTGGCGAAATCGCCTCCCTCCTCATCAGTCGCATGGCCGTACCAGTTCTGTACTACTCCGTTAACGCTCGGAAGCAGGTCGCGCAAAACGGTTATGAGCCCCAATCCGACAATCGCCTCGGCGTTCCGGTTCCCACATCAGAAGAACACGTTCAATCGTTTTTCTAAAGCGAACCCTTGACACGAACAGACAACCTGGCGCAGTCCTTGTCGGCCAAAACATGAGAGAGCCTCGCAGGTGCGTAACTGAAATGGCTGAAATGCAGGCGCGAGAGCGGGAACTTCTCCCCAGCCATCGAAGTCCCGGGTTAGAAGGCAGTTGAAAACTTTATGATTTCCCATCTGACCGGGGCGCCATTCGCAAAGGTTTCCGGCTTGTTTGTTAAAACCCTCGGACGACTCCCCGCAAATGGAATCGAAAACGAAAAATCAAAATGGTCGGCCCTTCCAACGGGCCGATAGCTATTAGATGCCGAAATTACTCCGAGCCTCACCCACGGTGGAACTTGTCGGATAAAGCGCCTCCGAATCCCTTGAAAGCTCCGTGAACTCTCGGTAAAGCTCGTCCGCCACTCCCAGCTTCCTCCTCAACACCTTTGACTCATGCAATTGCGCCAGCAGCCTTCCCTTCAAAGCCGCCCGTGTCGGCGAAGGACGTGAGACCATATGCTCATTGATTACGCCGTCAGCCCCGCGGAACCTATCCTCAATGATCGCCATTCGCGCCTCCGCTGTCTTCTCGCTGAGCTCGGGCTCTGCGTAATCCGTTCCAAACCGACTGTTAAAAGCTCGCATCACCCTGTCGAATTCATGAATGATGCGCTCGAACACCGCCACGAATATCTTTTCCCGGTACGGCAGGAGCGCACGATGAAAATCAATGTAGTAATCCAGCGAATCGGCAAGCTCATGCTCGCCCCGCCAGAAAATTGTCCAGGAGATGACCGCATCCTCCGGCCGGCGCATGTGCAAAATGCCCGGCTTTCCCAGCCGCACCGCATTAATGATAAATGTCGGAATGTGCCAATGACGCGCTATCCGCACATTCGGGTTAGCCAAATGGAAACTTGCGATCGAAAAAGTGTTCGCCGATCTGGGGTACCCCCCAAACCACACCTCATAATCTTTCTCCAGGCAATCGCCGCGCTCGCGCAGAACCCCGAAAGATCGATACATGCGCGGGTGTCTCCACAGCAACAGCCGCCCCATGCGTCGGACCGGAAACGGTCCCCCGTTCAGCAACCTCATATGTCACTTATACAATTCACCACTTTAGCGTCAACTTTCTTTTTGTTTTGCCCATCCCAAATCGTTGCCGGTTCATAATCCCGGGTGTTGAATTAATCTCACCCTGACTTCGATGCCTTGAGAATCACCTTCACTACTATCAAAACCAAAACCACCACGAAGATCGAACTGAGCGTCAACACCCGCAAACGTACGCTTCTTTGATACTGAGTTAAGTTAGGCGTCAGCCAAATCCAAACCCTCATCAACACTGGAGGTCGGCTCTGTTTCAGCCGGCATCTCGGATTGGATCCTACAATGACCATCTGTTCCATTCTCTCGCGCTCAGGCCGCTCCTGGAAGTCCGGCGCGCCCTGTGAACTCACAATTTACAACTCATTTCAGCAAAGTTTTCGGAGCGTCAGTGGTGTGCCGTCTTTCCCAGTAGCGGCGAAACTCGGCTTTTTTTCGCTGGTCCCGGATCAGATCGGCAAGCAGGAGGAAAACGAGTAACCCGCCGGCAATGCAGACCACCCAAAAGAACCCGGAGAAATGATCCAACTGAAAGACGGGCTTATTATTTAGTCGTTCCGTGGCAATTTGACCTAGTAATGACATAATCAAACAGGGATGCGGAAGTTCCGGGCAGGGAGAGCCGAAACAGTCCAATTTAGAGCAACACTTCCAAGGGCCGATAATGAGTATGCGCTTATCAAATTGTAAAGTAAGGTATTCACCTACCTAGGCTGCTACATTGCGGTTGAACTTGCTTCACTAACAAACATTCCTTTGGCAATCCCTACACAAAAGTTGCCTTTCCTTCTTATCTTGGCTCCTGGCCTCCGGGTGGAAGATACGAAAACTGCATTTTTCCGCTGTACGGTCCACCGGCACCTCGGGTATACTGACGGCATTATTCGCAAACGAGCCTCCGCAATTGCTCTGGAGAAAAATCCGCGGAGCGGCAGAAACTAATTAACTTCCGTTCGTGTTCGGCAATACGAGCCGCCGCGGCTGGCAACTTCTCGGCGATCTCCAAAGGAATCGAAAGTACCCCATTGCGGTCCCCATGGAGCAGGTCCCCTGGCTTTACCTTGAGCCCACCGATTTCAACCGGTGTTCCGATGCTTACAATATGGGCGTACGAGTGGGAGACAATCGGGTGTCGCGCGAAACATGGAAACTGCAATGCCTGCACTGGGGCGAGGTCCCGAATGGCACCGTTGGTGACGGCTCCAGCACATCCAAGAGCAATGAAGATATTCGCATGGACTTCGCCAACAAGAGCACCGGAGCCGGGCTGGGCATCGAGATCCTGGATAACAACCACTCGAGGAGCGGGAACAGAAAGGATGTGATCCCACCAGTCGGTCCGTTCGAACCAGGTGCGACTGTCTGGAGGTGGACCTGAGCAGCGGATCTGGGCTGTGGCGGCGTAGCCGACCATTGGCATCAAAATGGGGAATAGACATTGGACATAACCGCTGGCAAAGCCTTCATTCCTGAGGCGAATCTCAAAACTTTCAATGGCATTGCAGACTGTGCAGGAGTCGAGACTGCGCAGCGCGGCGAGTTGCTGAGGCGAAACATTCATGCGGGACCCAGTGCCAATCTAGCTGCGGCACATTAAAATCGTGTGAACGGCGAATTAAAATTTCTTCAGAAAGCACCCCAATAATTCGAGGACAGCACCAGCGCAAAACGCTCGATCCGCTTTCTGGGCTCAACACATCTCCCAACAGTCGGCTGCCGATAAATTTTCTCGGATTTGCAAAAACCAAAAGTTTTCTGACGGGAAGGCGACCAAAATTTCATTTTTATCAGTTCTGGGCACTTGGGTTTACTCCAGTCATGCATCTGACCATGCAAAAACTTCAATATTGGCGGCCTTTGTAGCGGTTGTGAGCTTGTGAAAATTGGGTGTAGCGCTTGTGAACATGCATTTTAGCCAATAACCACGCGCCTTGTAGCGCTTGTGAGCTTGTAAACGCCAAAAACAGGGGTCCGGGGGGAAAGGTCCCGGGGCACGTTGGCGAAAATTAGCGACGTCTCGTCACTGGAGGAACCGGCTGGGACAACTCTTTCTTTAAAAGCCAATCAAAGCCAACCTTGTTCACGACCTTGTTCACGACCTTGTCACGACCTGTATCCGCAGAAAACCCTTGATTCTGTTGAATTGTCACGACGTCACGACCTTCGGGAGGGGTGCCCGGGGGGAAGGTCCCGGGGCGCTTTAGAAACTGACAGCAACGTCTCGTCGCTGGAAGGAACTGAGCAAACTGCTCTTTAAAACTAATCAAACCTAACAAAGGCTAATCAAGGCCAATCAAAGCAGGTAAAAGTGAAATCTTTTTTCTTCGCTTATTACTCCATCACTCCTTCTCTTGGTCGGCCTTGTTACACCCTGGTACGGGGCTGTGACACCTTGTGTGACACCTTGGAAGTGCAAAAAGCCCAATGTTTACAGGCCTTGTGACGGGTGTGACACCTGTACACCCCCCAGGGTATCCCCCCATCACTCCAGCGAACTGAAGTATCCAGGCACCACAGTTCTCGCCAGAGAATTACATCGTTGGGGCATCCAAATAGTGGCGGACTTGGGGCCAGGATTCACGCGAGCGAACAGGCGAAAATCGGGGCAGCAAACTATTGGCGCGATTGGGAAGCGTCACCCAAATCCGAAGTTAAGTTTTTTTCGTGGCTCTACAGTTCCGGTCGCCCGGAGCTTTTTTCCAAACACTCATCTATATATGGTGTACGAGCACGCCTCACCTAGTTGCAGTTGCTTGCAGTTGGTTGCACTAAATTGCACCAAGTTGCAGGTAGTTGCACTTCGAACTCGCGAAAGTAGGCGATTCCAACACCACAAGACACCATCAGCGGGCCCGCCGCGCATCACTCCATCACTCCATCACTCCGCTTGATTGGAAGTGTTACGCCTGGGATAAAACGTTACGCCTGGGAAGTGCAGCAAACCCCTGATTCTATTGATTTGTTACGACGTTACGACTAGGAAGTCGGTTTTGGAACGGGTGGGGGGGGAGAAGGCTGCAGTGTCTTTAACATCTTCCTGATTCGTTAAAACGAAACGATTCCGTTCCACATCTTTCCACTTAACTCTCCCGCCAGGACGTACACACTTGCGTACACACTTAGTACACACTTGTGAAAGTGCATAAAACCCCTGTCGTTATTGGCGATGTCACACTTGCACACTTGTCACACTTGTTTTTAGGGTCCGGGGGGGAAAGGTCGAACGCCTATCAAAGTTTTCCTGGTCCCTCAAAATAACCTCGGACCGACATCAAACGATCAGGCACCAGGCTTCTCGATAGAGAAAATCAACTATTGGGCACCTAAATACTGGCGGGCTTGGGACCAGGATTCGCGGTAGCGAACAGCCAAAACTTTGGGGAGCAAAATACTGGCGCGCTTGGGAAGCGTCACCCAATCCGAACCAACCCGAGGCATTAATTTTTTTCACCAACCCATCCGGCCATCATTCCTGATTTTGCAGGGTTTGCATAAATTTGCACAAATTTGCATCGCACGACTCCTGCAAAATCAAACAACCCGGCTTTTCAACCACCACTCCATCACCCCGCCGCTTACTCGAACCAAATCCAACCAAATCCAACCAAATCAAGGTAAATCAAGGTAAATCCAAGTAATATTTTTTGTCAGTGTCCCTGGTGACGGAATCTTGTCCGCTCCGGCACCTTCTCTGTTATCTTCGTCTCCTTGGTTACCTAAAGTTCTGTCCGTTCCTTATTGGTCCCTCCCTCCTTCGTTCTCTTCGTTACCTTCTCTGAAATAGGTGCATCCATGCCAACGGCATGGAAATCATTCAGCGAAGGGTTGGCCCGCGTTTGGTTTCAAGTCATTCTACATTTTGCATTCTACCATCTGCGTTTAACTGCGGGCCTACCCTGGTACACTCCCCTCAAAATCCGCAACCCTGAAAGCGGTTGAATCCGTCTCGGCCTTCCATTTCATCCCCGATGGAGAGCGCAGCTCATGATGACTTCTGTTAAAGAATTCCCCAGTTCCAATGAGCGTTGAAGATGGAATCTGATCGCGCAGGAGTTTGGCCAGGTGGCTAGGCGTGAGAGAGGTTTTCCAATGAGCTTTCAAAATGGGGACGTAATCCGTAGAACTTTGGTCAACTGGCTAGGCACGAGGAATGAGCATCCCCGCAGCGGGCTGTAATTGACGAGTAACAATGCCAGATGACCAAAGGACAAGGAGAACGTCCCCAAGTTGAAAGGGATTTGGAAATTCACATCCCCGAAGCGGCTTTCGAAATACTTCACTTAGTTCCAGTTATTTTTCCCTCCGAGATCAATTAACGAGCGAACAACAACGCCACCGAGCCGAACCACCAGCGAGCAGTTTTCAGCTTCCAACGGGATTTGGAACATGATCCCTCAAATCGCAATCAAAAATCCAAATCGAGAATCAAATGGTACACCCTGTTACGGGTTGGTACAACTTCTGGTACACCTTGGAAGTGCAAAAAACCCAATGTTTATCGGCCTTGGTACGGGTGGTACACCTCTACACCCCCCGGTATCCCCCACGCTTTCAACCGTCGCCAAGGCGCCCGACCGTTGCCAAGTCTCGGTTCGACAGTCAATCGATCCGAGGTTATCCGAACCTATCCGAGGCTACCCGAAGCCATCCGAACCTATCCGAAGTTAAGTATTTTTTTCGCCATCCATTGGGAGGTCGACATACCTCACTTCTCACTCTTCACATAAACCACCCCCCACCCGTTCAGCCTTCTGGAATCACTCGAACTAAATCGAACCTATTAGAACCTATTAGAACCAATATTTTTTCTCACCGTCGCTTTTAAAATTTTCCCGGTAATCTCTGTCGCCTTCCCACTCAGTTGCCTGTGAGATTTTCTTTTTTGCAGGTTTTTGCAAGATTTTGCAGGATTTTGCACGTGCAATCACGGCTTTGCATAAATTTGCACAAATTTGCATCTCACGTCCCCATGCAAAAAATTCTGACGCCAGCTTAACTACAAAGTGTCGACGAATTACTTATTTCCGCCCGATAACCAGTCGCGGTTTAACGCCCCACTCCGTCGCCGTGCCGAAACGAAAATAAGTGGGGATTTCCGCACGGCTCATGGCCGATAGTTCGCTGGTCCGATTCCAGGCGTAGATTTGGGCGAGCTTGCGCCGCGTTTCCCACTGTCCCATATACTGAGCGACCCGGTCAGGGTCGGTCATTGGCCGGAGCAACGACGGACTGCCGGTGGTCGGGGTGCCCATGCCATGAAGAAAAACCACCCTGTTATCGATTAGAACAAATGAGTTCGTGCACTTGGAGCTATTGACCAGAACTTCGGCGCCGAGGAAGGCAAAAAAATTGGCGCATGGATTGTCGGAAATGGCATAGCGCTCGAAACACACCTCCAGTTTCACCCCGCGTTTGTGTGCTCGAGCCATCGCTTTGGCAAGCGGAGCGCGGATGAATGAGCCGGTGACCACCACGATTTTCTCTTTAGCCGACTCAATGGCGCTCAGTTCCGGATCCAGCGGGGTTTCTCCTCTCACGTCGAAAGTCGCACTCAGGAGGAAACCCAGGATAATGACTGAAAGGGATTTCACCGGGCCCAGAATAGATGCAGCGGTTAGGACTTACAAGCCGGAGAAAAGAGGAAAGGCAAAGCTCGACGAGGCAAGAAACTAGTAAGCCTTCTTCAATTAATCGGCCCGTCCGGTGCGAGGTATTGGAACTCAATATTCCACGCCCTGTGCGTTGAAACGCGCACTTTCCCGGAGCCTAAGTTTTGCTAACGTTAGCGCGTGGAACCCCATCTCCGGCTCGTACTGTTGGGCTTTGCCATATTCCTGGCCGCTGGGACTCAAGGAGCGGTGCATTACGTCGACGCGAGCAATGTAAATTCAGATCCACCCTACCTGACCTGGCAGACCGCCGCAGCCACCATTCAGGATGCGGTAGATTTAGCGGATCCAAATGATGAAATTGTGGTCACGAACGGCCTCTACGGCACCGGCGGAAGAGCTCCGATTGGTACCTTGGTGAACCGGGTTTACATCGATCGGCCGCTAAATATCCACAGCATCAATGGACCGGACTTTACTACCATCCGGGGCGTTCAGGTTACCGGTACCACGAATGGCGACGGCGCGATTCGTTGCGTACTTTTTCTCGGCGCAGGGATATTGTCGGGGTTCACGATCAAAGACGGCGCCACCCTAACGAACGGCGATCTCAATGTGGAAAGACAAGGAGGTGGGATATTGTACGTGGATAATTTAACTGGGCCGTCAATTGTCTCGAATTGTGTGGTGAGTGGATGTTCTGCTTTTAGCTCCGGCGGAGGCGCTGCTGGCGGAACTTACTATAATTGCGTCTTCACTAATAATTCATGTAGTAATGGAGGGGGTGGAGGCCCGGGTTCATATTTCGACTGCGTGTTTATCCATAATGTTGGGACCTATGGCGGCGGAGTTGATAGCGGCTACCTTAGTGGTTGCAAGTTCATCGAGAATTTCGCCCAGCATGGCGGCGGTTCCTGGCAAGCAGGTTCAACCAACTGTGTTTTCGTGGGCAACTCGGCTGCGGTTGAAGGAGGAGCGGCGTCCGGAGGCTCTTTTGCTGATCAATCTTACTGCAATTTAGCCAGCAGCATCCTCGTCAGTAATACCGCCCCAATTGGAGGTGGCGTCTATAGCGGCCAATTGATTAACTGCACTCTTATTGGTAACTCAGCTTCTAACAGTGGCGGAGCGATTTCACGTTGCCTGATGGGCAACAGCATATCTTACTACAATTCCGCGCCCGCGGATGCGAACTTCGATCCGGCTTCTACGCTTACCAATTGTTGCACCACACCTTTGGCCCTTCGTGGACCGCGCAATTTTACCAATGAACCGGCGTTTCTTGACCTCGCGGCTGGCAATTATCGATTGCAAAGTAATTCGCCCTGTATCGACGCCGGCTACAATAGCCTTCTGACGAACGCACTCTCCCAGGTGCTTTTGACCGATTTTGACGGTCAAACCCGAATGGTAAATGGCACGGTGGACGTAGGAGCATTTGAGTTCCGCTCTGAAGCCGATGGCCTATTTAGATCCTGGTTGCAACAATATGGGTTGTCAGCCGACGGCTCCGCTGATCTTGCCGATTCCGACGGCGATGGCCTAAACAACTGGCAGGAATGGATCAGCGGCACGGTTCCCACTAATTGGTTTTCAGCACTGCGAATACTCTCGGCGACGCCGAAGCCCTCCGGAGTCACCTTACGTTGGGAAAGCGTTACAAACCGTACGTACCTCGTTCAAAGATGTACCTCAATCAGTCCGCAGGCATTTGTAACGGTTAAATCAAATATTATGGGCCAGCCCGGAACGACCACTTATACCGACCCCATTGCAGCCGCCGGAACAAGTTTCTACCGCATCGGAATTCAATGAGTGTTCGTTTCACTTATCCGGAGCGGCCTGGGCGTCGATGCGGCGAGCGCGTTTTTTGCCTTTTTTCGGGTTCGGCGAACCAGGTGCGGCCCGATGTGTGTCGAGCACTTTCTGGAGCCGTTCGCGGGAGGCTGCCGCCGCGGAGTCGTTCGTAACATTGGCGACCGGGATTTCCTTGAAGGGAGCTTCCGCGAGATCAAAGAGCGTTCCGGCTTTGGTGAGTTTATAGCGGGCATCACGCGCATACGCGCGACCGTTCAATTCCACATAAACCCATTGGCGAGGTGACCCGGGTTCTCCGCGGACTTGTGGCGCGAAGCTGTGGGTGTCGAGGGTGACGCCCTGCGGCAGAGCTGCGCCCGCAAGCTCCGCACATGTCCCGAAGAAATCGCTGAAATCGATCAGGTCCGCGCTCACTTTGCCGGCGGGCGTGACGCCGGGCCAGTTCACTATTAGCGGCACACGGCTCCCGCCCTCGAGCATCGTGCCTTTGGCACCGCTAATCGCGCGACCGTTCACCTTTGCCAAATTTACACCAAACCGGGCGGTGCCATTATCACCCACAAAGATGACCAGTGTCTTCTCGCGTAACTTCAAGTGGTCCAGTTCGGCCACCAGTTTGCCCACAAGTTTATCCATGTATTCGATATTATCCCGGTACAACTGGTCGGCCGTTACTCCTGGCTTGCTATCCGGCGTCTTCACAATTGGCCCGTGGACATGCGACATCGGATAATACAGGAAGAAGGGCTGAGCCTGGTGGTTGGAGATAAAGTTGACGACAAAACCGTGCATGATATCGGGGAGATAAGCTCCCTCCGGCAAATTCTTTTTTGTTCCATTGACGGTATACCGCGTGGTTTGCTCGCGCCAATAGCGTCCACTCCCGGGAAAGACCAGATACTCGTCGAAGCCCCATTCGCCTGGCCCGTGAGAGATTTGTCCCCATTTGCCCACGCTCGCAGTGATGTAACCGGCTTTTTTAAGGACAGTCGGCAGCATGATCTCTCGGCCGGGCTGGACGGCCTCATGGCTGTTGTTATTTATGAGACCCGTGCGGAACGGATACCGCCCCGTGAGCAACTCGCAACGCGACGGTCCACACAACGGCGTGGCATAGCAATTTTCAAAGCGCAGACCTCCGGAGGCCAGCCGATCGATATTGGGTGTCTTGAAAGCACCTCCACTGCAGCCGATATCCCCCAGGCCCACATCATCGGCGAGGATCAAAATGATATTCGGCTTATCAGCCGCAAACACAACGTTCGCGGCGAACAACACCAGGAAAACCAAAAGCCGATGCATACAGTTACTCTGACAGACGCCCCGCAAAAACCAAAGGTTTCAGAAAACGGAGAGAGGCAGGCTGCTGCTGCTGCGCGAGACGAAACAGTTAAATGCAGATTGAAGAATGCAAAGGTAGAACGAGGCGGCGGGACCCGGATCTACACGATCCCGCAGGCGCGGCACGAACCTCAAAAAGAAGCATTTCCAAACAGGAGGGAACAGAGGTCACACGGGGGAAGCTCCTCATTTGTACGCATACTGGCAAAGCACCGGTGAGAACGGGCTTGTTACCTCCGTGTCAGTCGCAGTTTATCCTCCGTACGTTTGAGCAGGTGCATTCCTGTTTTGGCATACTCCACTGGTTGGAACCGACGCTGGGGGCAGCGTTGATGGGTCTCGTTCTGCTGGATGTTTTTTGGATTGTGCTGTACGCCCGTATGAACTCTGGCATTCTCAGTTTCCGGATTGCGCGCGTGACCTGGGCAGTTTTCCACCGGATGTCCAAGCCTTTTGGCCGGAGCCGTGGGTTTATACTCTCGTTTTGCGGGCCGATAATCCTGGTGCTAGTGCTTTTTATCTGGGCTTTGATACTGACGCTCGGTACCGCCCTGATTATCCACCCGAAGCTCGGCAGCTCCGTGACCGCTAACTCCGGTTCGACGCCGACCGATTTTATCACGGCGATCTACGCGGGAGGCAGCAGTGTTGCAATCGTAGGCGCCGGCGACTTTGCGCCGCGAACCTCCGCCTTTCGCCTGTTCTACCTGTTTAATTCGCTCCTGGGCATGTCAGTCATTTCGCTGACCCTGACGTATCTGCTGCAAATTTACGGGGCGCTTCAGCGAAGAAACGCGCTCGGGTTGAGCTTGCATTTGGCCTCCGCGGAGGCCGGAGACGCGGCCGAGTTGATTGCTGGGCTGGGTCCGGAGGGACAGTTTAACTCGGGCTATTCCACTCTCGCGGAACTGGCGGAGCAACTTACGCAGGCGAAGGAGTCGCACCACTTTTATCCGGTGCTGTTTTACTTTCGGTTCCGGGCTCCGTATTACGCAGTGTCTCGGTGTGCTCTGATGGCGCTGGACACGGTGACGCTGATCAAGAGTGGCTTGGATGACCAACAGTACGCGTGGCTTAAAGAATCGGCCGCGGTGGCACAGCTCTGGCGGGCTGCCATGAAGCTGGTGACCACATTGGAGGACACGTTCCTGCCTGAAGGCAAGCCCGAGGCGAGCGCACCGCCGGATGAAAAGATCCGGGAGCAGTGGCGCCGACGATACCTGGCGGCGCTGCGGCGACTCCGCCAGGCGGGCATTCAAACCCTTAGAGACGAGCAATCCGGGGCCGAGGCTTACGTGGCGTTGCGCAGCCGTTGGGATGCCTATATCAGGGCGCTGGTTCCGGCCTTAGGCTACAGTATGGAGGAGATTGATCCGGTCGGCTGCGCCCCTGAATCAACCGGCGAGCGGAGGGACTTCCGAGCTCGCTTGCGCTTCGCCGATTGAGCTCAATCCGCTGGGCGAATTCAGTTGAGCTAGTTGGTTTTCATGCAGTCGTGATGAAAATTTGCGAAAATTTATGCAAAATTGCTCAAACCCTGAAAAACCAAGTACTTCTATAAACAGGCGGAAACTCAGATAATTGGTCGGACTCGGAGCCGCTCCAGAAAGCTGACCGGAGGATTAAGTGGAAACAAGCGGAAATACGTGGAACAACGTGGAACTAAGTGGAACAAAATGCTTTTCGATTTCAGACTGCTTGACACTAATTAACACCAATTTTCACGAATTGCGGAGGAGGCCCAAAATTACCAAGACACGGGTTGAACAGGAGGGAACAGAGTTAACAGAGAGAGGGAACGGAGGAATTGAGGCGGGGTGGTGAACTGGTTGAGTGTCGAAGTTGAGAGTTGAGGGTCCCCCAATTTTTTTAAAGGAGTCGTCATGAGCTGCGGCTCTCCACCGGGATGAAATGGAAGGCCGACACGGATTCAACCGCTTTCAGGGTTGCGGACTTTGAGAGGAGTGCACCAGGGTAGGCCCGCAGTTAAATGCAGATTGCAGAATGCAAAATCTAGAATGGCTGAAAACCCAAAAGCGTGCCAACCCTTCGCTGAATGACTTCCATGCCATCGGCATGGATGCACCTATTTCAGAGAAGCCGTTCTTGCACATGCAAAAACCTGCAAAAACTTGCAAAAACCTGCAACCGGACAGGAGGCAACATGAGTGGGAGGACAAGGGCGGCGGAGATTACTGGGAAATTTTTAACATGAGCAAACAGAGCCAACAGAGGGAGGACACGACTGCTGCAACTGCTTGACACGAATCGCACTAATCCCGCAGGTGGGCGCGGGACGAATCATTTGAAACGGTCGGCCACTGCGGAAAAATAAGTGGGTAGAAGCGGGTGGATGCGGGTGGAATCCAAACGGAGACATGGACTGACCGTTATTTTTGATCTGCGATTTTGATTTTCGAAGGTCGGCCGAGATCCTTTCACCAGCGTGACGCATGCAAAAACCTGCAAAATTGCTCAAACCTTGCAAAACGAATGACTTAAGTGGGAATAAGCGGGAATACGTGGGAATAAGAGGTACGAAGTCATTCTTGAACATGAGGTAACCGACATCGATTTAATTGAACAGCCTGGGGCGGGGAATTTTTAACAGGAGCAAACAGAGGTAACGGAGAGGAAATTGGTTGAGAGTTGAGGGTTGAGGGTTGAGGGACCGGAATAAAGGTAACGAAATGAACGAAGGAGCTGACGTCAAAGCACGGCGGCCCGAATCTCCGGAGGGCAAGATCGCGAAGGAGACGAAGCTAAGGAAGAAAGGATGGATGTGGTTGGAATTGCAGGCGGCGAAAAAAAAAATGTCAACCTCGGATGGGTTCGGATGGCCGCGGATGGTCTCGGATGGCTTCGGGTTACTTCGGATGGCTTTCCGCCGTGTCCGAGGCTGGGCAGTCGGCGAGACGACCTGTTTAAAACATGGAACGGAGTGATGGAGTGTTGGCTGCATAAACGGGGGGCGGCGATGGCTGATTGCGTGGGGATACCCTGGGGGGTGTTTTACCCGTGACACCCGTGACAAGGCCCATAAACATTGGGTTTTCTGCATGGTCTACCCGTGAACAAACCTGTGACAAACCCGTGCCAGGGCGTGCCAAGGCGCCACCAGGAGAAAAAAACATTTTACTTTTACTGACTTTGATTGGCTTTGATTGGCTTTTGTTAGGTTTGATTAGGTTTGGTCTGGTCGTTCAGAGGCGAGACGCCTCTGCCACTTTGTCAGGATGCGACGGCCGCTGGCAGTTTCTTGAAGTGCCCCGGGACCTTCCCCCCGGCAATCGAGTGAGGAGTGAAGAGTGAAGAATTTTAAGGCGGTTCAATGACGCCTTGATTTACCTTGATTTGGTTGGATTTGGTTCGAGTAAGCGGCGGGGTGATGGAGTGGTTGAGAAGCAGGGTTGTTCGTTTTTGCAGGAGTCATGCGATGCAAATTTGTGCAAATTTATGCAAATTTGCGCAAGCCGTGCAAAATCAGGAATGATGTGATTGGAGGGCTGGCGACTTTTAGTGACATTGAACCTTTCCCCCCCGGCCCCTCCAAAAATGGCCTTCCTAGTCGTAACGTCGTAACAAATCAATAGAATCAAGGGTTTGCTGCATTTCCCAGGCGTAACATTTTGATATTTCCGAATCCCATTCAATCTGCAAGCGATTCCCTTGAACTTTGGTCGGCTGGCGTTGTTGTTCGTCAATTGACCCTAAGACGTCCGAGGGAAGAACAAGTGGTTGTAAGCGGGAATAGGTGGGAATAAGTGGGAAATTGTTCAGGAGGACCACTGGGGGATGTGGATTTCCAAATTCCGTTGAAGCTGGAAGCCGCTCGCTGGTGGTTTGGCTAGGTGGCGTTGTTGCTCACTCGTCAAAGACCGCTGCCGGGTATAATCCTCGTTCACGCCTAGTCAGCGGTTGAAATTCCCTAGAACCACATGCTCACTTTGAAAGCTCATCGGAAATGAGCGGGACCGAGCATCTCTGACAAGTGTGTACAGCTTGGGTTGAGGGCCCCCGAATTTTTTTACAGGAGGCAACAGAGTTAACAGAGAGAGAGAGAGAGTCTTCCCCCCCGGCCCCTCCGAAAATAGCTTTCCTAGTCGTAACGTCGTAACAAGTCAATAGAATCAGGGGTTTTCTGCACTTCCAGGCGTAACATGTTACTTCCTAGGCGTAACATTTTCCTCCCAGGCTTAACATTCTGGAAAGGTTGAGCATTGAAAATTGAGGGCCGTGAAGAGTGAGAAGTGAGAAATGCGGACCACCCGGCGCAGTGGCGAAAAAAAACATTTTGCTTTTACTTACTTTGATTGGCTTTGATTGGCTTTTGTTAGGTTTGATTTGGTTTTAGAGGCTCCGTTCAGAGGCGAGACGCCTCTGCCACTTTGTCAGGATGCGACGGCCGCGGGCAGTTTCTTGAAGCGCCCCGGGACCTTCCCCCCGGCAATCGAGTGAGGAGTGAAAAGTGAAGAGTAAAGAATTCAATGACGCCGGCATATCTCATCGGTACGCGACAATCCCGATAGCGCACGTGGAAGAAAAAATGTTGGTTTAACTAGGTTTAATTTACTTTAAGTAGGTTTAAGTAGGCTTAACTGGGCCGCATACGCGGAAGGAGGAAACAAAGAGGGGTGGACTCGTGGTTGAACAGCGGGGCTGGTTTGTTTTCACCGGGTCGTGATGAAAATTTGCAAAAATATGTGAAAATATATGAAACGAGTTCCGTCATCAGCGTCACGTGAGAAAAAATATTGATTGGATTTAGTTGGATTTACTTTGATTTACCTTGATTTACCTTGATTTGGTTGGATTTGGCTCGAGCAGCCAGGCGGTCCAATGGAGCGGCGGTTGAAAGTAAGCATCCGCTCAGCCGCATTCTTCCCGATTGTCAGGTGGCTGTTAAGCTTGCCTGATGAATGAACCAAATCGTGAGGCGGCGTCGGTTGCAGAAGTACCAGCCCAAACATTGCGGACTCTAACGGCTTCACAAAAAGCCGAGTGGGTAGAGAAGTATTTGCAGTCAGGTCTTGGTCTGCGGGAGTTCAGTAGCCAACACGGACTGGGATACATGTCACTCTACCGCTGGATAAGAAAGCAGCGAGGAGGGAGCAAGCCTCAGGAAAAGCAGGCGCAGGAGGCAATCAGTTTTGCGGAGTTGAAGTTGCCCGGGAGCGCGCAGCGCTCTGCCTGGGCGGTGGAGTTGACCCTGCCCAACGGCACCGTGCTGCGGATGAGTAAGGACACGCCCCCGACCCTGGTCGACCAACTGCTGCGCCTATGCTGAGTTGCTCTTCGGGAACGCGGATTTTTGTGGCCACGCAACCGGTGGACTTGCGTGCCAGCTTCAACAAACTGTTTATGCTCACTCAAACTGTGCTGCACCAGGACCCGCTCTCGGGCCATTGGTTTGTGTTCACCAATGCAGGGCGCAACCGGGTGAAAGTGTTGTTCTGGGATGGCAGTGGCTTGTGGGTCTGCGCCAAGCGATTGGAGAAAGGGCGTTTCTCCTGGCCACGGCAGGCGCAGAGCGACACCGCGCGCTTGCGTAGCGAGCAACTCATCGCGCTGCTCTCCGGGCTCGAAGTGCGGCAAAAACCAGGTTGGTACCGGCGTTAAAATATTTCGAAAATATTTTAAAAATCTTTTGAACATTTTGATCGTGGCAAGGATCAGATCACCGAACTGATGAACGCCACGACGAAAACCGCGCCGGAGATTACCTCGGTGGAACAGGCGCGCGCTATCGTCACTAACCTCTTCAATCAACTCCAGCAGGCGCAGTGGCGAGTGGCCCAACTGGAGAAGCAACTCTACGGCCCGAGTTCGGAGCGCCGGGCCCAGGAAAGCACCCTTTCCAAAGAACAGGTTTTACTCTCGCTCTTTCCGCCACCAGCCGAAGCACCGGCCACCAAAGAAGTGGTCGTGCCGTCCACCGAGGCACCCGAGCCACGTCCGCGTCGGCAGTTTGCGATTAAAAGCGTGGAGACAGTGACGGAGCGACTGGAGCCGGACGAAAAGGTGTGTCCCCATTGCGGTAAAGAGAAGTGCGAGATTGGCTGCGAGAAGAGTGAGCGCTTCGAATACATCCCGGCCAAGGTGATTCGCCACGAGATTATTCGGCCGAAGCTGGCCTGCAAATGTGGTCGGGCCGGCGTGAGCATCGCGCCTTTGCCCCCCAGCCTGATTCTCAAAGGCAGCGCTGATAGCAGCCTGGTGGCGCAGGTGATTTTGGCCAAGTACGTGGACCACCTGCCGCTGTATCGGCAGCAACAGATTTTTGCCCGGCTCGGAGTCAACCTCCCCAGGAGCACACTGGGCGACTGGGTGAGGCACGGCGCCACCGCGCTCCAACCCATTGTGCGCGAGATGAAGCGCCAACTGCTCGCGGGCGATTATGTCCAAGCCGATGAAACGCCGGTGAACGTGATGGACCCGGATGTGCAGGGCAAAACGGTCAAAGGCCATCTGTGGGTGATGGGACGGCCCCGCCAGAACGTGGTGTTTGAGTTTCATCCGGGCCGGGGTAAAGCGGAGGCCAAAAAACTGCTGGATGGCTTTAAAGGTTATCTGCAACGAGACGGCTACTCCGCTTACAGTTCACTGGTTAAGGAACCGGGCCAGAATCTAATCCCAGTCGGCTGTTGGGCGCATGTCCGGCGAAAGTTCATCGAGGCGGAGCCCGACCACCCGGTCCAGGCGCCGCCGTTTATTGATGAGCTCAGAAAATTATATTTGGTGGAAGCCGTCGCGCGCGAACGACGACTTGAACCGAATGAACGCAAAGCCTTGCGACAGGAAAAATCCAAGCCCATTCTGGAAAGGCTCCTGCCGGAGTTGGAGAAGGCCATCGCGCAGAACCTGCCAGAAAGCCCCCTGGGCAAAGCCGCCAGATATTGCATTAATGAATGGGTGGCGCTGAATCGCTACCTCGAGGATGGCCGATTGGAGATCGATAATAATCTGACGGAGAATGCCATTCGGCCCAGTGCGATCGGCAAGAAGAACTGGTTGTTTATCGGTCACCCCGAAGCCGACTGGCGTAGCGCCGTCATCTACTCAATCGTCGTGAGCTGCCAGCGCCGCGGCATCGACCCCGCCCAATACCTCACCGACGTGCTCCGTCGGCTGCCCGCCATGAAGCAGAGCCAACTGGCTACCCTCCTCCCAGAAAACTGGAAACCCGCTTAATCCCGGAGCAGTTTTTTCCCGGCGAAGGAATGGGGAGAAGCGGTCGCTTACGGTTGAAAAGCAGGGTTGTTCGTTTTTGCAGGAGTCATGCGATGCAAATTTATGCAAATTTATGCAAATTTATGCAAATTTGTGCAAAACTGTTGTTGCACGTGCAAAAACCTGCAAACGGGACTGCAGGCTGCATGAGTGGACGGAGGGCGCGGCACAAAGCAGTTCACGTTTTTTGGTCGAGATAGGTCCAGATAGGTCCAGATAGCTCAAGATCGCCCAATGTGCAAAAACCGCAGGGCGACTGCCGATTGATGGAAGGGCAAAAAAAATATCTAACTTCGGATTTGGCTTCCCAATCCCGCCAGCAGTTAGATGCCCAATGATTGCTATTCTCTGCCGAGAACCCTGGTCCTCGGATGGGTTCGGTTGGCCCCGGTTAGCTTCGGATTGGTTCGGACCGATTTTACAGAATCCGAAGCTCCCCGGCCAGGAATCAGGAAGCAGGACGCGACAGGATGTGGTTGAGATCGGTTGAGAGGACCTCCCCCCGGTGCCTAAAAACACGTGTGTTTGCTGTGTACGTGTGTACTAGCCAATAAAATCAAGGGTTTGGTGCGGCACAGATGGAAAAGCTATCTGTGTCATGTGTGTACCGTGCTTGCAGGGTATGGCTAGGCCCAGGCGGCAGTATACCAAACGCTCCCCCGGAGGTGAAATCATCTGTGTTTGCTGTGTACGTGTGTACGAGCCAATAAAATTATTTCCGAATCCCTTTCAACCTGGAGCACATTGTTCCGGTCCTTTCAACCGCTGACGTTGTTGTTCACTCGTCAAAGACCACTGCGGGTATAATCCTCGTTCACGCCTAGTCAGCAGTTGAAATACCCTAGAACCACATGCTCACTTTGAAAGCTCATCGGAAATGGGTTTTGTGAGGCACAGATGGAGAAAGCTATGTGTGTCGTGTGTGTAGGAGGCAGTCCTTGCCTTCACTGAACTACTCAAGTCCATTCCCGACGAGGGAACCGGCTTCAAGGAGTTGCTCGAGCAGCTTTTCCGCGAACTCGACACCGGGACGGGCAAAGGGATCTCCGTCGTTCTTCGCAAGAAGTTGCTCCGCTTTAACTGCACCAATAAATGTTAATCCAGGCTGAGTTAGCGTAGCTGTTAGTTGGAGGGTTTAAGGGAAGCTCACTAAGGCAACGAGCAACTTACGCAGTGTGAATCCGGCTCCCAGCCACCCAAGGTTTGCGGCTGCGCGTACGAATGGCGAAAACCGCGCAAGATTGACTCGGCAGGCTTCACTCAACAGAACGAACACACCGAAAATTCCTAAGAGCATCGTGGCAGGAGGAAAGTGCAATTGTCCTCGTGAGAGGTCAGCGCTGATGCTGAATGGCAGGTCATGCAAAACAAATCCTGAAATCAGAAAACTACAATAAAGCGCCACGGCGCGGGGAAAAAGCCTTCTCAGGGGCCGGTAAACGTAGAACAGCAGGACATAACCATAAGGAGGGTTCCAATACCGCCAAAAGTCGCTGAAGGAATTGGCGCACAAAGGCCGGACAAACCAATTGAGCGCGAAGCGGAAAACGTGCTTAGGCTCGCCGAGTCGCTGGACAATAAAGTGGTGAAAGCTCGGCTTTGTTCGCCTGCGCTTTCCACGGAGTGTCGTTTGGGATTCGATTCAGGGAAGGATACTGCGCGATAATGGAGGGACAAAGGTATTTCGAAAAGCTGCCGGTAGTACTAAAAAAATCAAGTAAGAGTCTCTTTTAATCGTGGAGGGGAAAAGCTTTAGGGATCTGCAGAATGGTTTCCTCCCCATCTGCGAGCAGGAGCATTTCGACGTCATCCAGGTGAAATCCCTGACAAATAGCCATAACGTCCTTGAAGCTTTTGAATGATTGAGCTTCAGCCCTGGTGAGGAGCCAAGCTCCGTTTTTGAAGAATTTGCCTGAAGAGGTTTGGCGTATAAAGTAATTCACTCGGACACCTTCTTTGGAAAAGCCCCGATGAACACCACCGGGGCTCGGATCCACAGGGGATTCGCCATTTATTGGGACCCGAGAAAATGAACAATAACTACCACGGTTTGGGCAGTGGGTCGTTCCCTACCAATCGAGAGTTAACCTTTGCTGGAAAACCGTTGAACTTTTAGACAACGGTGCGGAAGTTGGGTTTTAGGAGTTCAGGCAGAGGGTTCGATTTTGAGGTGAGTGTTAGATGCCGGGCAGGGCTTCTCCACCATGAGAGGCATGGAGGATTTGGAGCAACATCTCCGGTGTAGGTGGTTTCACGAAGTACCCTGCGGCGCCAAGGTCATGCGCACGGCTGCGATCACTTTCCTGGGCAGAGGATGTAAGGATGTAAACCGGAATCTGGGAGAGACCAGTGCGGGCTTTAATATGTTCGAGAACCTGAAATCCGCTTAAATACGGGAGTTTCAAATCCAGTAAGACCACCGAAGGAAGGGGATAGACTGCCCTGTCAGAGTAATTAAGGTTGCCATCCAGATAATCGACAGCCTGTTGGCCATCCGTTACCACGGTGAGGGGCAGGCCGGGCCTGGCTTGTGTCAGCGCCCGTTTGAAGAAGAAGGCATCATTTTCATCGTCCTCCACCAGCAGCATGTTAGGCATTTGTGCGCTCACGGAGGGGGCGCGGTTGGGAGTTCTATCCAGAATTTGGTGCCGACACCGTTGGATTCCATGCCGACCTGTCCGCCCATTCTCTCCACGGATTTTCTAACGACGGCCAGGCCAATTCCCGTGCCTGGGTACATGCTGTCCGGGTTAATGCGCTGGAAAAGGCCAAAAAGGCGGGTGCGGTGCTCGGGTTTAATGCCGATGCCGTTCTTTCCAGCACATTGGGATCCTAAGCTTAGAATTCCACGTGGACAAGTTGTCGCGGCCGCTTCTATAGTGTCACCTAAATACTAGTGACTCCAGCGTAACTGGACTGGCCACAGTTAGGCCGCAAATGTAATCACACTGGCTCACCTTCGGGTGGGCCTTTCTGCGTTCGCGAGTGGACCCGATAAGCTCATGGAGCGGCGTAACCGTCGCACAGGAAGGACAGAGAAAGCGCGGATCTGGGAAGTGACGGACAGAACGGTCAGGACCTGGATTGGGGAGGCGGTTGCCGCCGCTGCTGCTGACGGTGTGACGTTCTCTGTTCCGGTCACACCACATACGTTCCGCCATTCCTATGCGATGCACATGCTGTATGCCGGTATACCGCTGAAAGTTCTGCAAAGCCTGATGGGACATAAGTCCATCAGTTCAACGGAAGTCTACACGAAGGTTTTTGCGCTGGATGTGGCTGCCCGGCACCGGGTGCAGTTTGCGATGCCGGAGTCTGATGCGGTTGCGATGCTGAAACAATTATCCTGAGAATAAATGCCTTGGCCTTTATATGGAAATGTGGAACTGAGTGGATATGCTGTTTTTGTCTGTTAAACAGAGAAGCTGGCTGTTATCCACTGAGAAGCGAACGAAACAGTCGGGAAAATCTCCCATTATCGTAGAGATCCGCATTATTAATCTCAGGAGCCTGTGTAGCGTTTATAGGAAGTAGTGTTCTGTCATGATGCCTGCAAGCGGTAACGAAAACGATTTGAATATGCCTTCAGGAACAATAGAAATCTTCGTGCGGTGTTACGTTGAAGTGGAGCGGATTATGTCAGCAATGGACAGAACAACCTAATGAACACAGAACCATGATGTGGTCTGTCCTTTTACAGCCAGTAGTGCTCGCCGCAGTCGAGCGACAGGGCGAAGCCCTCGGCTGGTTGCCCTCGCCGCTGGGCTGGCGGCCGTCTATGGCCCTGCAAACGCGCCAGAAACGCCGTCGAAGCCGTGTGCGAGACACCGCGGCCGGCCGCCGGCGTTGTGGATACCTCGCGGAAAACTTGGCCCTCACTGACAGATGAGGGGCGGACGTTGACACTTGAGGGGCCGACTCACCCGGCGCGGCGTTGACAGATGAGGGGCAGGCTCGATTTCGGCCGGCGACGTGGAGCTGGCCAGCCTCGCAAATCGGCGAAAACGCCTGATTTTACGCGAGTTTCCCACAGATGATGTGGACAAGCCTGGGGATAAGTGCCCTGCGGTATTGACACTTGAGGGGCGCGACTACTGACAGATGAGGGGCGCGATCCTTGACACTTGAGGGGCAGAGTGCTGACAGATGAGGGGCGCACCTATTGACATTTGAGGGGCTGTCCACAGGCAGAAAATCCAGCATTTGCAAGGGTTTCCGCCCGTTTTTCGGCCACCGCTAACCTGTCTTTTAACCTGCTTTTAAACCAATATTTATAAACCTTGTTTTTAACCAGGGCTGCGCCCTGTGCGCGTGACCGCGCACGCCGAAGGGGGGTGCCCCCCCTTCTCGAACCCTCCCGGTCGAGTGAGCGAGGAAGCACCAGGGAACAGCACTTATATATTCTGCTTACACACGATGCCTGAAAAAACTTCCCTTGGGGTTATCCACTTATCCACGGGGATATTTTTATAATTATTTTTTTTATAGTTTTTAGATCTTCTTTTTTAGAGCGCCTTGTAGGCCTTTATCCATGCTGGTTCTAGAGAAGGTGTTGTGACAAATTGCCCTTTCAGTGTGACAAATCACCCTCAAATGACAGTCCTGTCTGTGACAAATTGCCCTTAACCCTGTGACAAATTGCCCTCAGAAGAAGCTGTTTTTTCACAAAGTTATCCCTGCTTATTGACTCTTTTTTATTTAGTGTGACAATCTAAAAACTTGTCACACTTCACATGGATCTGTCATGGCGGAAACAGCGGTTATCAATCACAAGAAACGTAAAAATAGCCCGCGAATCGTCCAGTCAAACGACCTCACTGAGGCGGCATATAGTCTCTCCCGGGATCAAAAACGTATGCTGTATCTGTTCGTTGACCAGATCAGAAAATCTGATGGCACCCTACAGGAACATGACGGTATCTGCGAGATCCATGTTGCTAAATATGCTGAAATATTCGGATTGACCTCTGCGGAAGCCAGTAAGGATATACGGCAGGCATTGAAGAGTTTCGCGGGGAAGGAAGTGGTTTTTTATCGCCCTGAAGAGGATGCCGGCGATGAAAAAGGCTATGAATCTTTTCCTTGGTTTATCAAACGTGCGCACAGTCCATCCAGAGGGCTTTACAGTGTACATATCAACCCATATCTCATTCCCTTCTTTATCGGGTTACAGAACCGGTTTACGCAGTTTCGGCTTAGTGAAACAAAAGAAATCACCAATCCGTATGCCATGCGTTTATACGAATCCCTGTGTCAGTATCGTAAGCCGGATGGCTCAGGCATCGTCTCTCTGAAAATCGACTGGATCATAGAGCGTTACCAGCTGCCTCAAAGTTACCAGCGTATGCCTGACTTCCGCCGCCGCTTCCTGCAGGTCTGTGTTAATGAGATCAACAGCAGAACTCCAATGCGCCTCTCATACATTGAGAAAAAGAAAGGCCGCCAGACGACTCATATCGTATTTTCCTTCCGCGATATCACTTCCATGACGACAGGATAGTCTGAGGGTTATCTGTCACAGATTTGAGGGTGGTTCGTCACATTTGTTCTGACCTACTGAGGGTAATTTGTCACAGTTTTGCTGTTTCCTTCAGCCTGCATGGATTTTCTCATACTTTTTGAACTGTAATTTTTAAGGAAGCCAAATTTGAGGGCAGTTTGTCACAGTTGATTTCCTTCTCTTTCCCTTCGTCATGTGACTTGATATCGGGGGTTAGTTCGTCATCATTGATGAGGGTTGATTATCACAGTTTATTACTCTGAATTGGCTATCCGCGTGTGTACCTCTACCTGGAGTTTTTCCCACGGTGGATATTTCTTCTTGCGCTGAGCGTAAGAGCTATCTGACAGAACAGTTCTTCTTTGCTTCCTCGCCAGTTCGCTCGCTATGCTCGGTTACACGGCTGCGGCGAGCGCTAGTGATAATAAGTGACTGAGGTATGTGCTCTTCTTATCTCCTTTTGTAGTGTTGCTCTTATTTTAAACAACTTTGCGGTTTTTTGATGACTTTGCGATTTTGTTGTTGCTTTGCAGTAAATTGCAAGATTTAATAAAAAAACGCAAAGCAATGATTAAAGGATGTTCAGAATGAAACTCATGGAAACACTTAACCAGTGCATAAACGCTGGTCATGAAATGACGAAGGCTATCGCCATTGCACAGTTTAATGATGACAGCCCGGAAGCGAGGAAAATAACCCGGCGCTGGAGAATAGGTGAAGCAGCGGATTTAGTTGGGGTTTCTTCTCAGGCTATCAGAGATGCCGAGAAAGCAGGGCGACTACCGCACCCGGATATGGAAATTCGAGGACGGGTTGAGCAACGTGTTGGTTATACAATTGAACAAATTAATCATATGCGTGATGTGTTTGGTACGCGATTGCGACGTGCTGAAGACGTATTTCCACCGGTGATCGGGGTTGCTGCCCATAAAGGAGGCGTTTACAAAACCTCAGTTTCTGTTCATCTTGCTCAGGATCTGGCTCTGAAGGGGCTACGTGTTTTGCTCGTGGAAGGTAACGACCCCCAGGGAACAGCCTCAATGTATCACGGATGGGTACCAGATCTTCATATTCATGCAGAAGACACTCTCCTGCCTTTCTATCTTGGGGAAAAGGACGATGTCACTTATGCAATAAAGCCCACTTGCTGGCCGGGGCTTGACATTATTCCTTCCTGTCTGGCTCTGCACCGTATTGAAACTGAGTTAATGGGCAAATTTGATGAAGGTAAACTGCCCACCGATCCACACCTGATGCTCCGACTGGCCATTGAAACTGTTGCTCATGACTATGATGTCATAGTTATTGACAGCGCGCCTAACCTGGGTATCGGCACGATTAATGTCGTATGTGCTGCTGATGTGCTGATTGTTCCCACGCCTGCTGAGTTGTTTGACTACACCTCCGCACTGCAGTTTTTCGATATGCTTCGTGATCTGCTCAAGAACGTTGATCTTAAAGGGTTCGAGCCTGATGTACGTATTTTGCTTACCAAATACAGCAATAGTAATGGCTCTCAGTCCCCGTGGATGGAGGAGCAAATTCGGGATGCCTGGGGAAGCATGGTTCTAAAAAATGTTGTACGTGAAACGGATGAAGTTGGTAAAGGTCAGATCCGGATGAGAACTGTTTTTGAACAGGCCATTGATCAACGCTCTTCAACTGGTGCCTGGAGAAATGCTCTTTCTATTTGGGAACCTGTCTGCAATGAAATTTTCGATCGTCTGATTAAACCACGCTGGGAGATTAGATAATGAAGCGTGCGCCTGTTATTCCAAAACATACGCTCAATACTCAACCGGTTGAAGATACTTCGTTATCGACACCAGCTGCCCCGATGGTGGATTCGTTAATTGCGCGCGTAGGAGTAATGGCTCGCGGTAATGCCATTACTTTGCCTGTATGTGGTCGGGATGTGAAGTTTACTCTTGAAGTGCTCCGGGGTGATAGTGTTGAGAAGACCTCTCGGGTATGGTCAGGTAATGAACGTGACCAGGAGCTGCTTACTGAGGACGCACTGGATGATCTCATCCCTTCTTTTCTACTGACTGGTCAACAGACACCGGCGTTCGGTCGAAGAGTATCTGGTGTCATAGAAATTGCCGATGGGAGTCGCCGTCGTAAAGCTGCTGCACTTACCGAAAGTGATTATCGTGTTCTGGTTGGCGAGCTGGATGATGAGCAGATGGCTGCATTATCCAGATTGGGTAACGATTATCGCCCAACAAGTGCTTATGAACGTGGTCAGCGTTATGCAAGCCGATTGCAGAATGAATTTGCTGGAAATATTTCTGCGCTGGCTGATGCGGAAAATATTTCACGTAAGATTATTACCCGCTGTATCAACACCGCCAAATTGCCTAAATCAGTTGTTGCTCTTTTTTCTCACCCCGGTGAACTATCTGCCCGGTCAGGTGATGCACTTCAAAAAGCCTTTACAGATAAAGAGGAATTACTTAAGCAGCAGGCATCTAACCTTCATGAGCAGAAAAAAGCTGGGGTGATATTTGAAGCTGAAGAAGTTATCACTCTTTTAACTTCTGTGCTTAAAACGTCATCTGCATCAAGAACTAGTTTAAGCTCACGACATCAGTTTGCTCCTGGAGCGACAGTATTGTATAAGGGCGATAAAATGGTGCTTAACCTGGACAGGTCTCGTGTTCCAACTGAGTGTATAGAGAAAATTGAGGCCATTCTTAAGGAACTTGAAAAGCCAGCACCCTGATGCGACCACGTTTTAGTCTACGTTTATCTGTCTTTACTTAATGTCCTTTGTTACAGGCCAGAAAGCATAACTGGCCTGAATATTCTCTCTCGGCCGCCGCCGCCTTTTCCTCAATCGCTCTTCGTTCGTCTGGAAGGCAGTACACCTTGATAGGTGGGCTGCCCTTCCTGGTTGGCTTGGTTTCATCAGCCATCCGCTTGCCCTCATCTGTTACGCCGGCGGTAGCCGGCCAGCCTCGCAGAGCAGGATTCCCGTTGAGCACCGCCAGGTGCGAATAAGGGACAGTGAAGAAGGAACACCCGCTCGCGGGTGGGCCTACTTCACCTATCCTGCCCGGCTGACGCCGTTGGATACACCAAGGAAAGTCTACACGAACCCTTTGGCAAAATCCTGTATATCGTGCGAAAAAGGATGGATATACCGAAAAAATCGCTATAATGACCCCGAAGCAGGGTTATGCAGCGGAAAAGATCCGTCGACCTGCAGCTCACGGTAACTGATGCCGTATTTGCAGTACCAGCGTACGGCCCACAGAATGATGTCACGCTGAAAATGCCGGCCTTTGAATGGGTTCATGTGCAGCTCCATCAGCAAAAGGGGATGATAAGTTTATCACCACCGACTATTTGCAACAGTGCCGTTGATCGTGCTATGATCGACTGATGTCATCAGCGGTGGAGTGCAATGTCGTGCAATACGAATGGCGAAAAGCCGAGCTCATCGGTCAGCTTCTCAACCTTGGGGTTACCCCCGGCGGTGTGCTGCTGGTCCACAGCTCCTTCCGTAGCGTCCGGCCCCTCGAAGATGGGCCACTTGGACTGATCGAGGCCCTGCGTGCTGCGCTGGGTCCGGGAGGGACGCTCGTCATGCCCTCGTGGTCAGGTCTGGACGACGAGCCGTTCGATCCTGCCACGTCGCCCGTTACACCGGACCTTGGAGTTGTCTCTGACACATTCTGGCGCCTGCCAAATGTAAAGCGCAGCGCCCATCCATTTGCCTTTGCGGCAGCGGGGCCACAGGCAGAGCAGATCATCTCTGATCCATTGCCCCTGCCACCTCACTCGCCTGCAAGCCCGGTCGCCCGTGTCCATGAACTCGATGGGCAGGTACTTCTCCTCGGCGTGGGACACGATGCCAACACGACGCTGCATCTTGCCGAGTTGATGGCAAAGGTTCCCTATGGGGTGCCGAGACACTGCACCATTCTTCAGGATGGCAAGTTGGTACGCGTCGATTATCTCGAGAATGACCACTGCTGTGAGCGCTTTGCCTTGGCGGACAGGTGGCTCAAGGAGAAGAGCCTTCAGAAGGAAGGTCCAGTCGGTCATGCCTTTGCTCGGTTGATCCGCTCCCGCGACATTGTGGCGACAGCCCTGGGTCAACTGGGCCGAGATCCGTTGATCTTCCTGCATCCGCCAGAGGCGGGATGCGAAGAATGCGATGCCGCTCGCCAGTGGCTGAGCTCATGAGCGGAGAACGAGATGACGTTGGAGGGGCAAGGTCGCGCTGATTGCTGGGGCAACACGTGGAGCGGATCGGGGATTGTCTTTCTTCAGCTCGCTGATGATATGCTGACGCTCAATGCCGTTTGGCCTCCGACTAACGAAAATCCCGCATTTGGACGGCTGATCCGATTGGCACGGCGGACGGCGAATGGCGGAGCAGACGCTCGTCCGGGGGCAATGAGATATGAAAAAGCCTGAACTCACCGCGACGTCCCGAAGGCGTGGCGCGGCTTCCCCGTGCCGGAGCAATCGCCCTGGGTGGGTTACACGACGCCCCTCTATGGCCCGTACTGACGGACACACCGAAGCCCCGGCGGCAACCCTCAGCGGATGCCCCGGGGCTTCACGTTTTCCCAGGTCAGAAGCGGTTTTCGGGAGTAGTGCCCCAACTGGGGTAACCTTTGAGTTCTCTCAGTTGGGGGCGTAGGGTCGCCGACATGACACAAGGGGTTGTGACCGGGGTGGACACGTACGCGGGTGCTTACGACCGTCAGTCGCGCGAGCGCGAGAATTCGAGCGCAGCAAGCCCAGCGACACAGCGTAGCGCCAACGAAGACAAGGCGGCCGACCTTCAGCGCGAAGTCGAGCGCGACGGGGGCCGGTTCAGGTTCGTCGGGCATTTCAGCGAAGCGCCGGGCACGTCGGCGTTCGGGACGGCGGAGCGCCCGGAGTTCGAACGCATCCTGAACGAATGCCGCGCCGGGCGGCTCAACATGATCATTGTCTATGACGTGTCGCGCTTCTCGCGCCTGAAGGTCATGGACGCGATTCCGATTGTCTCGGAATTGCTCGCCCTGGGCGTGACGATTGTTTCCACTCAGGAAGGCGTCTTCCGGCAGGGAAACGTCATGGACCTGATTCACCTGATTATGCGGCTCGACGCGTCGCACAAAGAATCTTCGCTGAAGTCGGCGAAGATTCTCGACACGAAGAACCTTCAGCGCGAATTGGGCGGGTACGTCGGCGGGAAGGCGCCTTACGGCTTCGAGCTTGTTTCGGAGACGAAGGAGATCACGCGCAACGGCCGAATGGTCAATGTCGTCATCAACAAGCTTGCGCACTCGACCACTCCCCTTACCGGACCCTTCGAGTTCGAGCCCGACGTAATCCGGTGGTGGTGGCGTGAGATCAAGACGCACAAACACCTTCCCTTCAAGCCGGGCAGTCAAGCCGCCATTCACCCGGGCAGCATCACGGGGCTTTGTAAGCGCATGGACGCTGACGCCGTGCCGACCCGGGGCGAGACGATTGGGAAGAAGACCGCTTCAAGCGCCTGGGACCCGGCAACCGTTATGCGAATCCTTCGGGACCCGCGTATTGCGGGCTTCGCCGCTGAGGTGATCTACAAGAAGAAGCCGGACGGCACGCCGACCACGAAGATTGAGGGTTACCGCATTCAGCGCGACCCGATCACGCTCCGGCCGGTCGAGCTTGATTGCGGACCGATCATCGAGCCCGCTGAGTGGTATGAGCTTCAGGCGTGGTTGGACGGCAGGGGGCGCGGCAAGGGGCTTTCCCGGGGGCAAGCCATTCTGTCCGCCATGGACAAGCTGTACTGCGAGTGTGGCGCCGTCATGACTTCGAAGCGCGGGGAAGAATCGATCAAGGACTCTTACCGCTGCCGTCGCCGGAAGGTGGTCGACCCGTCCGCACCTGGGCAGCACGAAGGCACGTGCAACGTCAGCATGGCGGCACTCGACAAGTTCGTTGCGGAACGCATCTTCAACAAGATCAGGCACGCCGAAGGCGACGAAGAGACGTTGGCGCTTCTGTGGGAAGCCGCCCGACGCTTCGGCAAGCTCACTGAGGCGCCTGAGAAGAGCGGCGAACGGGCGAACCTTGTTGCGGAGCGCGCCGACGCCCTGAACGCCCTTGAAGAGCTGTACGAAGACCGCGCGGCAGGCGCGTACGACGGACCCGTTGGCAGGAAGCACTTCCGGAAGCAACAGGCAGCGCTGACGCTCCGGCAGCAAGGGGCGGAAGAGCGGCTTGCCGAACTTGAAGCCGCCGAAGCCCCGAAGCTTCCCCTTGACCAATGGTTCCCCGAAGACGCCGACGCTGACCCGACCGGCCCTAAGTCGTGGTGGGGGCGCGCGTCAGTAGACGACAAGCGCGTGTTCGTCGGGCTCTTCGTAGACAAGATCGTTGTCACGAAGTCGACTACGGGCAGGGGGCAGGGAACGCCCATCGAGAAGCGCGCTTCGATCACGTGGGCGAAGCCGCCGACCGACGACGACGAAGACGACGCCCAGGACGGCACGGAAGACGTAGCGGCGTAGCGAGACACCCGGGAAGCCTGTTAGGCGCTGAGACGGGCGCACAGCGGGCTTCCTGGGGCAGCGGGAAGGGTCGGCCGGTCCCCCGGTCGGCCCATTTCTCTTGTCTCGGTTTAGTTAGTTAGCCTAAGTAACAGTGACTCCGTCACCACAGCACAGCGGGGCGAGCCGTTGACCTGGGGGAAGTGATGCTGTGACGGAATGACTCGAAACACACATTCCTAATGACTTCTCATTGGGTAATCCAGACTTCACGCCACTTCATCACAGCGTCACCCGGGCGCCCTTCGCTGTGACCCCGAATCAGGTTGCCGACAACCTTCATATAGGTAGAGGGGTTTACGCGCCACGCATCAAGCACCGCTAAGGAACGGCGTCGAGCGCTACCCACTCAGGCCGGTCACTCCCCTGATCTCTCCCAGGGTTGAGCGACCGGCGTTGCCTCCCTAGCTCAGTTCGGTTAGAGCGCCTGTTTCGTAATCAGGGGGTCGGCGGTTCGAATCCGTCGGGGGGCTCAATGAGCGGATACACAATCGCTTGGCTCGCATGGCTTGCCGCGTTCGGCGTCATTGAGGGTCGAGCGCTCTTCAATAAGAAGCCGGGCGACACGCTGAGCGAACACGTCTGGTCATGGTTCGCCACGCAAAGCGGCAGTACAGGCAAGCCTTCGGGTTGGGTGCGTGCTCGACGCTTTGCGCTACTGGCCTTCATGGGTTGGCTCACTGCCCACTTCATGACGGGCGGTCGCTTCTAGCGCTGCCGCGCCCAGCCTACTCACGTGAGTAGGTAGGGGGGTGTCGACGGATAGGGGGGTGTCCCCGGAAGGGGGGGGGGGGTGCCCTATGCGTACCCGGTGTCTCGACTGTAGGGACTGGGCTACTCATGGTGGGCGCTGTGCTCAGCACCACGCCACCTATCAGGCACAGCGCAGTGTGAAGAGCCATGCGAAGCGGCGTGCTGCTATCGCCCGTGGGAACAACGCTGCGGCGAAGATGCGTCGTGCTATCCGTAAGGCAGTGGGCGCGCACTGTGCTACCTGCCTGGGTTGGTACCACTAGAAAGCTTCTCGAGCGGATCGATCCTGCAGGAATTCCCGGGCATAACTGTTCCACTTGTATCGTCGGTCTGATAATCAGACTGGGACCACGGTCCCACTCGTATCGTCGGTCTGATTATTAGTCTGGGACCACGGTCCCACTCGTATCGTCGGTCTGAT